>Ga0307374_10002401_pt1 | contig 33356 bp, 36 predicted proteins | sample OX3MG_FD_202532 | JGI IMG/M metagenome (GOLD analysis project Ga0307374, IMG submission 202532) | Soil microbial communities from Risofladan, Vaasa, Finland - OX-3 | ecosystem: Environmental > Terrestrial > Soil > Coastal area > Acid sulfate soil | place: Finland: Risofladan, Vaasa | collected... | reverse complement strand
GCCAAAAAGTGAAGACAGTGTTCTTCTAACATGTGGTCTTCCGTTCAGAATATGAAACCGTGTTACCAGACCATATAGAGTTTCATCTGGTAAAAGTTGAGGAAGAAATGGGAAGAGTGTGTTAAAGCCATTGCAACGGCGGGTGTCCAACATATTCCTGAGTTCAACTATCTGCATTATGTAACCAATAAGCCGCTACGCGCCGCGGGCGCAATAACCGTCTCCATGCCTGAATTGAACTCCATGAAGTCCGCCTCGATGCCGTCACTAAAAATCACACCAAAGGACCTGACTGTTGACGCTAGCCTTAGAATCACCCTATGTGCCGATTGAATATCACCCCCATGATTTGCTGTACTCCCCTTTGGGGACGGTGCTTTGCCTCCCTCAGCCGGGGTCAGTTTGAGATTAGCACCATGGCGTCAAAGGGGTCATTCTAAGGCTAGCGTCAACAGATAGCGTCAACACTCTCCCAAAAGTACTACGATTCACCCCTCGAAAACCACGGTTCGTCACAATTCATTGGCAAAGCTAAACCGTAAGTCTAGATTTAGCATCAAACTTGGTGCTCCCTGCATTGCAGGGTACTCGAAATAGCATGACAAGAATGTAATCGTCGGAGCTCGCGTCCAAAGGGGCGCCACAATTTTGTGATGTTAGTGAGGCTTAAATTATGTTCTCCTCAATCAAGCTTCAGTTGAAAATGATCACGTTTCTTTGGGGTAACCTGAATCGACGGCGTCTTCGGTCGGGACTGACTCTACTATCCATCATCATCGCTTTTACCCTGTTTGGCATTCTCGGTGCAGTCCTGCAGGGCTTTACGACTGGTATAGCAAATGGATCTGCTGAGCTCGTCGTATTTAACCGTAACTCCCGCTTTCATGGGCTGCCCATCAGTTATCAGGGCAGTATTGAATCGATACAAGGGGTCCAAAAAGTTGGCTACATGCGCTGGTTTGGTGGCTATTTCCAGGATCCCAAGAATCAACTGGCTGGATTTGCAGTCAGCCCCAATTACCCGGGTATTGACCCCACCATTTCGACTTCCTCCGATCAAATATCCAGTTGGGAAGCGGACAAAACCGGCGTGATCGTTGGTGAGTCGATGGCAGCCCGATATGGCTGGAAGGTCGGCAACACAATCCCGGTCCTGAATACGTACGGCCAAAAAACCTGGACGTTTACTGTCGATGGCATCGCACATTCGACGATTCCGGGTCGACCTTCCGAGGGGTTCTTTCTCCATTACGATTATCTGAACCAGTCATCGCCAACGGCCGAGCAGAATTCCGTGTCGGCCTTTCTGGTACGAATTGTTAGCGCGGATGAAGCCGCGCGCATATCCTCGGAAATCGATAACCGCTTTGTCAATTCCTCTGCTCCCACACGTACCAACACTGCGCAGGCCGTCGCCCAGGGTTTTTCCGACCAGTTCGCCAATCTTGGGGAGATAGTTCTGAGTATCGCCGGTGCCATATTTCTCAGCTTATTGCTCATTACATGTAACGTCCATGCTCAGTCCGTACGAGAGCGTACGTCGGAATGGGCCACTCTCAGAACGTTGGGATTTACGAACCGTAATATCTTCGCAATTGTTACTGCTGAAGCGCTCCTTATTACGCTTATTGGTGCAATTCTTGGATTGGGGATCGCCTGGTTGCTTGTGCCCATGCTCACGCATGTTGTTGAAACTGTGCTTCCTGGCTTCTTACTGCCATTCCAGGCTATCGCAATAGGGTTTGTCGTCGCGGCTCTTATTGCCATGGTCACATCGGTGGTACCTCTGCTTCAGGTAGCGCGAATTCGCCCCGCTGTCGCACTCAGGAGGGGTTAATCATGGCTTGGTTCAAACAATGGATTGCTTTGATTCTCTTCAACGTCCATAGCTGGCGATTACGGCCCGTGGCAACAATTGTTGCGATTGTTGGATTTCTTATCGTGATGCTCGTTTTTGCAGGCATATTCTCGGTTGAGAGTGGCTTTCTGGCTATTGCCCGATCGACTGGTGCGAATGACATTGCGATGGTACTCAGCCAGGGGGCACGCAGTGAAATGAGTAGCTCCTTGCCCATCAGCGATACCGGGATCATTGAAACTGCGCCGGGTGTTGCCCATGACGGCCACGGCGCGCTCATCGCCAGCGAGTACACCGATATTATCAATGCCACGAAGTATGGCAGTACCGAACCGACGGACGTCACCGTACGCGGGGTCGATCAGGCGATGTTCACACTTGAACCCCAGATAAAAATAACCTCAGGCAGAATGTTTAAAACGGGGGTCAATGAATTAATCGTCGGGCGGCGTGCCGCAGAAGAATTTACAGGTTTCAAGCTAGGCACCACGGTTCGCTGGCTCCAAACCGAGTGGAAGATCGTTGGTATTTTTAGCTCTGCCGGCGATATGCATGAATCGGAGGTATGGACAGATATTCATGCGCTGCAAAATGCCAATCAGAACAACGGAAATGTCGCGGCGATCTATGCCAAGCTGATGTCGGCGGGCGCATTTCCGGCATTTAAGCAGGCGCTTGATCACAACCCACAACTGAGTGTGTCTGTGCTTCGCCAGTCGGACTACTACTTGCAACAAACCAAGACATTGACTGGGTTCATCGCTTCTATTGGAGGCTTGATTACTCTTCTTATGGGTATCGGCGCCATCGTCGGTGCGATGAATATCATGTACACAACGATCGCGGTTAGAACCTCTGAATTCGCGACCCTACGGGCTATTGGATTTCAGGCTTCCTCAACCTTCAGTGCGGTCATGGTCGAAGGTCTATTACTCGGAATAATAGGCGGGGTTGTCGGCACCTTTGGGGCGTGGCTTATTTTCAATGGGCATCAGGCCAGTACACTGAGCGGGTATGGACAAGTCATCTTCAATTTTGCGGTGTCCATGCGACTGATGGCGCTCAGTATCGGGATAGCGGTGTTAATGGGCTTAATTGGAGGCGTATTCCCAGCTCTGCGTGCCGCGCGATTACCAATTTCAGAAGCTCTACGGGAGTCGTAGAAAGTAACCGTTAAATAACATGTCCGGCCGTAAACAACTTACCACTTCATTTCTATGATTGCCTATGACCGGGAGCTACCATACCGATATATGAATTCTCGAGGAGGGCACCATCTTTGGTCGTGATATTTCAGCGAGGTTAGCTTAAGAGTCCCGCGTGTTGTACTGTTTGCGTTTATTTAACTCAACAAAGAGACATTGTGGCGTTCAGGGTGAAAATTCTACACAATAAATTTCAGGCACTTGTGGCGCGCATGCAAACGGGACATGCCAAAAAAGCCGCGGGTGCGCCCTCTAATGCAACGCCTGAACAACTTGCTGAAGCATATAGAATCGGTATTACTCCTCGCACTTCAATTACCTCCCCGCTGCGTATCTATGCCATTAATCTCGAATTCGGCAACGCAGCCATTGGAATGACAATCTGCCCTGGAAAACGTGGAGAAAGCGATTATGGTGGTCCGTGGAGGCGTGATTTAATTGTGGACATGGAGGTGATTCGAGAGTGGGATTGCCGGATTCTAGTAACCGTAATGGAACTCGGAGAACTCGAAGCGTTTCATGTGACCAACTTGGGTGCCAGCGCAACATCCGCCGGTATTCAGTGGTACCACATACCAATTACGGATGGCGATCCCCCGGACGAACGATTTGAGACTTTGTGGCCAGAGGTAGGTCCCGTGATTTTGAATGCTCTCCGAGGTGGACAACGGGTTGTAATTCATTGCCGCGGAGGACTTGGACGAACGGGGATGATCGCCTGTTTGCTCTTGATCGAGTTGGGTTGGTCGCCTCAATCGTCACTCGAAACCGTGCGGCAAAAGCGGCCTGGAACTGTTGAAACCCCAGCTCAGGAATTGTATGTATTGAATTATCAGCCGCATCTTAGTCCCCATGAATGAGCCTATGTGCCAATGGTTGATTCAAAGTCATTAATAGCATGTTTGCTTTACAGCATATCCAGGTTCATAGCAAATATGGCCAGCAAACTTAGATCAGTAGTGCATGACTAGACATTCCAATAAGGCAGCTACGATACCCGCGCGCTCAGTCATATGGGTCAGCACGACTGCGATGCGTAATTTCATGCTGGATGACCCGATAATTGATTGGCTCGAACTATATGGAGCCGGCAGAGGTTTGGTCCGAGATGATCAATTGAACGGATATGATGAGCGTGCAGATTACGCACGTTTCTTGTTTCGCAAGAGCAAGGAATTCGAGTCGGCGGTTTTACAGCACCTTCGCGTAACAGCCGGCACTCGCGGAAATTTTATTATCCAAGAAATTGAAAGGCCAGGACCAGCGACACCCGATGACGAGATCGGGCATCAGTGTGTTCTTCCTACCATCGCGAGGAGGTTTGATGAAGAAAAACAAACGATCAGATAAGAGCAAGGCTCAGCGTGTCAGAAAGGCCCAAGGGACAATCCGTCGTCATCCGCGGAAGGGAAAGACGCACGTTTTGGACGGGCTCATACAGGAGCGCCGCCGAGAAGCAGCTCGCGAGGGCATCGCCAAGCCTGCCAGTAACGTTCACTGGAGCCCAGCATTTTGTGAGCTCGTCGAGAAGCTGACCAGTACCCCAGAGGGTCGCGCGGCCTTCGAAACGGGGCGTTGCCAAGCTGATCTCATGGTCAAAACTTCGAAACGGAAACGATCTCCATCGCAAGACAAGAAATAGATTCTTGTCATGCTCCAGCATGAGCGCGAGTTCGGCGGTATCAAGATGCATCTTTCGCCATACCGGGGCGCTGCTGGCTGGGGCTCGAACGCATTGACATATATTCCAATGTTTGAGCGCGGAAAAATACATCCGAGTCTGGAAGGATTTGTACGAATTGCCACGGCACTGGATAATTCACCGATCAGAATACTGAAAAGCACTCTGGAGATATAAACTGGAAGATAGAGAATGATTACATGTACGTCTTCAGCGTCCGTCATCGAGGCTGTACGCTCTTCTGGCGCAAGGCGCATCGGTATCGATGGGATTGATGGCTCAGGTAAAACCCATTTGGCTCGTGACTTGGCAAAAGATCTCGGGACTCCCTTGGTTTGCCTTGATGATTTTCTTGAAAAGGATCGGAATAGCTACGTCGAGTTTATCGATTACAAACGCCTCAGTGATTATCTAACCTCAGCAGAACACTGCGTGATAGAAGGGGTTTGCCTGCTGCAAGTACTTGGCCACGTCGATGCGCGCGTTGACCTACACATTTATATCAAGCGCTATGGTCGCGGGATATGGATCGATGAATACGAACTAAATATTCAGGAGCCCATAGATGTCTTCCTAGAACGCGAGCGGCAGGCGGCATCCATGTTTTCAACCGAACCTATTACTAGCCTTGGATTGGCTGAGGAAGTCATTCGGTACCATGTCGAATTCAGACCGCACCGAAGCGCACATATAACCTATATCGCTGAAGAACGCTCGATAGTCTAGGCTCCAGTCCAAGCTGGCCCCAATTACAGGACGGACCACTATTAGCTCTTGAGAGAGGGTGTTCGCTGTTAGCATCTACCTAGAGTGTGTCGAGATTCTGCCGGGTTTCAAGGCGCATTGCCACGGCGTGGTCAATTAGGGCGGACGTTATCTTGTCGAGGCGGTCGCAGTCTGCCTCGACCTCGACCTCGGCATTGAGCAACCCTCCATGGGTGAGTTTGCTGCGTTTGCGATAGCACAACGTTACGAATTCTCCATCGTCGCTACCAAGTACTGACGTGACGTGATTTTCGATCGCGCCGCCAATCGATTCAAACTTGAGGTTGCCGAGCCCAGATCTAAGAGCTGCAATACGCTCCTTTGACAGGCCCTTAACCAGGGCCTTCAATCTATTGATGATCGTCAACTCTTCTACCGATCTCTTTTTCTTCCCAGAAAGAATCTCGAGAACGGTTATCAGGGTTAAGAATCTCGCTCCGGCCGAGATATGAAACCTGGAAAGGCCGTACAGCTCAGATGCCACCTGGTAAGAGGTCGCCATCGCCTCGTCGGTGGAATTCGCCGCATTGAGCAGCTTCGCAATGCCTTCACCGACGGTCACAGAGGCGGTCATGCTCACGAATATGGGGTCTTGATTACCTTCAAAAGCGTGAAGGCGCCCCCCGCGGCTGCAGGACGACCCTTCCACCCGGAGTGGGCGCGACCGATGCCATGAGGAAGTCCTCACCAGGAGTTGACTGAAGCCCAATCCTGATCCGGTCAGCAGCGGCGAGCAGCACGCTCCTCGTGGCTCGCCCGGTCGACAATGCGGACTCCACCGTTGGGAATCCATCACCTTTGGCAACCAGCTGCGACGCACCTGTCGCTGTCACGACTCCTTCAGGCTCAACCACTATTTGGTGGTCGCCCAGAGTTAAAGTTCGAGGAAGTGAACCGAGTGTCGGGTCTTCAAAGAAGAGTGAGCAATCAGAGGAGAGCGTTAGAGGCAGACGAAACGAATACGGCATTGGAGCCCTCCTGGCCAATAGGATGGTTTAGCCGTCTTGATCCGCAGGTAATTATAGCTTTGGGGCATTCAGCGCGCGGATCTCATGAACAAGACATCCGAATTACTCGGCCCCTCTCGCACCCCAAGGTAACCTCGGGGGAACTAGCCACCCTGGACAGGCTAAAGCCCATCTGGTGACTCAGTGAGCGCCGGTGCTGCGTCATGTCCCTTCATCATCTCTTGTACATTGAAGAATTCCGCCCCTACATCGTCAACAAACTTTAGCAAGATATGTTTCATGACCAAGGCATACAGATCATCTCTAAGGTTCAGCAGAGGCAGCGTGCAGTAGAAGACAGAACCTGCCGCGCACTGAGCCGGGTCGAGCAGTCCGTAGTTGCTCGGACCGGCGACCAAAACACCGCTGCCATCGAAGTCGCCAAGCTGAAATCTAATCCCCTTCGCATTGGCATGGGTCGGATGACTAGCCATCCGATAATGTGGCCGCCAATGCTCTAGTCCAGCTGCTTTCTCCAACTCTCCTAACCCGAACCGATAATTTAGCTTCAAGGACTCCGCCGCCCATCCATATTGTTGGGTATACGACTTCCCATATTTCTGTTCCAACTCCTCATATCGAGCCTTGAGTTTGGCCATATGATCGGGTGGGAACGAAATTTCCTTGTTGGCAGCAGCATGCGCATTGAATTCCTCGGCTGCCTTCCAGGATTCGATCGCGTTGTGTTCAAAATACCGAGCGATCTGATCGTCCGGTCCCATTGCGAGAAAATTTGAGACCACCGCGATCTCGTGAAGAGCCCGCCATCGAGCAAGTGCCCCGTCGGGATACCCATTGTCCATAAGACAGTGGATCTCTTGGGCAAGATAGATTGACCTAGCGTGAAGTCGCGTAAGTACTTCAACACGCGCCCTTCTCTCGGGCTTATCCTCCGACCGAAGTGCCCTATTGGCTTCCTCGCCAATTTCTGTAGCCGCTACGATTAGAGCCTGAAGTTTCGTTAGCCCTTTCCCCCAGAGAGCATTGTGAGTCTTCCGAAAGCGTTTCATTTGAGCTTTACGGCTACGAATGATCACTGGCGTCCAGTTGGTTAGCCCCACATATTGCTGATCACCGATGATCTTGACGAAGTTTGGATATTCCGGCTTGAGCTTCTCCAGGGCCTCTGGCACGTCCTCCAGCTTGATACTGGCTTGCTCAAAACCCTGAATCATCCCCTCAGCCAGGAGGTTGTGATACTCATGTTGAGAGATAAAGCGGTCGTTTTCAGCGACGCGCCATGAGATTGGAATCCACGTAAGAAAGAGGCGGGTCAGGCGCCACTTGAGGGCGTCAACACGAATCCTTACCCGCTTGCTCCATGCTGAGAACATGCTAGTCCCGCTCCATTCCCATCCGAACGCGAGGCCACACGCGGGCTACTCGCCGGATATCGCCTTGTCCACGTAACCGTTGGTTCGACGAATTTCCGCGGCCTCGCGACGGTAGGATTCGGCCAAGTCGCGAAGCGTGCCGCCCAGCCTGCTATAACCATCAGCCTCGACCGCTTTGGCCTTGCGCTCATACTGCTCGGCCAATGCGATTTCTGGTTTTGCCTCAGGATCCACCCAGTGCGCGCCCCTGGAATTCATGAGCGCAATGCGGAAACCATCGCGAAGCTTCTGGCCCTGTTTGTCATCAAGTACCGCCGCGACGGCCTTATGGATCCAAAGACCCGATGGATCTGCCGGAGCATGGCTCAGTACTTGCCCGATCCAGGCACATACAGCGATCTTGACAACCTTTGAACGGGTACGTAACGGCAGCCCAGCGAGAGAGCGACCGCGCAGTCCTTCATTGAGCAAAGCTTCGAGTTCTGATACCGGTATCCAGAGTCTAGGGTCGCCAACAACTATGTCGGAGTAAATGTCTAAGCCTGACTGGTGGATCGCGTTTCTATAATCAGCGGCTTTCTTTGTGGCCACGATCTACTCTCTTAGTCAGCAGTTCGGGAACGCTAACCCCAAGAGCTTGGCTAAGGACTTCAAGGGTACTCAAGGCGACATTTCGCTCAGCGCGTTCCACCGAGCCTATAAAGGTGCGATGAAGCTCACAGAGATCAGCCAGTTTTTCTTGTGAGTACCGGTGTCGTTTTCGAAAAGCGCGCACGTTCTCAGCGAGAATGGACCTAAGTGAATGACTTGGCGTTCTGGGCATCGTTAAAGCTACATTGGGTAGCTATATTTTTTCTGGATGATGACTTTGACGCTACAGCTTTTGAGTAGCACTTTAGCGGGTGGATGAAGTATTAAGGAGGCCAAATATTCGGCGAAGTCGGAGGGTTAGCGCAAATGACCCAGCGGCAACAGCTGACTAGCACCAACGCTGCGACCTTCGTCACCTTGGAAGCCGAGATAGGTTACCTAAACTCCATCATTCGATCTGATCTGGGCAATTGGTGGCGCAAAACACTGCTGTAGTCTAGCCTCCAGGGTTTGCGGGGCAATGTGCAGACCGATGTCGACGTACACCAGGCAATCGCAAAGGAATTTATTGACCATGGCCAACTATTGCGGCAGTTGCGAACGGATTCCAGGGATTTTCGGTGAAGGCGGCGGCAACGATCGAACTACACGAGAGTGGTATCCACAGTTAGACCGGCGCAGAATGGCAAAATAGGGGTGTTTACCTGAGGTTGGGGGAGTTATGCCTACGTCAGAGTTCCTTTTCTTAAAGGATAAGCCTCTCGAAACCACGGGCGAGCTATCCGCTTCAAAATTTGGTCATGAAGAAATTTCGACAACCCTATCGAGGATAATCACTAATTGTCCCGCGCCATTCACTATTGGCCTATTTGCAAAATGGGGTGCCGGGAAGAGCACTGTTGCTAACAGCCTGAAAGGTGAGCTTCCAAAGGTCGATATCCCGGTCATTATCTTCGATGTATGGAAGCATGAAGGCGATGCTCTGCGACGTACTTTCCTGAAGGAAACACTTAGGCAATTAGAAGAATACGGCTCTAAGTTCTTTAGCACAGGATTTAAGCTAAATTCTCGACTTGAGAAAAGTGTTACTCACAGCTCCGACGCGCGCTTCATATTTCATCCGGAAAAGCTCCGCCAAGCTATTAAAGTCGGCCTCCTTGGAGCAGCAACTCTCGGGCTGCTGGGATTCGTCTTTAATGCCGTTGGTTACTTGGACGTGTTCAAGCAGCTCCTAGTGAGCGTAACTGGTTTCACCGCTGGCGGCGCGTTTCTTTTATGGCTCCTAAAGCAATCTGTACAATTGTTTTCAAACGAGACTACCAGTTACGGGGTTGACCGATTCGAAGATCCTCACGAGTTTGAACAGGAATTCCACAACATTCTGTGCAGTCTCAAACACCCGCGGATATTAATAGTCTTCGACAATGTGGATCGTGTGACGCACGACAAAGTCGCCAATATTCTATCCACGATTAAGACATTCCTCGAACCGGGAGATCTAGGTGATAAAAAACGAGAGGTGGTGTTTCTCGTTCCATGCGATGCTCGCGCCATAAAACAACATCTCCGTAGTATATATGGTTCATCACCTACTAATGACTTCGATCCTGACGAATTCCTTAGGAAGTTTTTCAATGCAATTTTGTGGATCCCAGATTTCATTCCGTCAGAGCTTGAGTCATTTGCTCGTGCAAAATTAAAGGATACAAAAGTCGCCTTACTAAATAACGACTATGTGGCTTGGATTATTACCAAAGCGTTCCGAAACAATCCTCGGCAAATAATTCAGTTTGTAAATATTCTGTTGGCCAACTATTTATTAGTTGAAGAACGGGAAGGCGATGGGAAGGACTTTCCAAAGGACTTTCTAAAAGACAATATGCCTCAACTCGCTAAGTATCTTGTACTCAATCAGCTATTCACCGATCAGATGGAAGCTCTCAGAGAAAAAAAGGTTTTGAATTTACAGAATGTAGTCCTTGGAGACCTGACTGAAAAGCCAGATACCAAGGCAAATGGTGCTTTTATGGATTTTATTCATGAAACACCGAGTATCCCAATAACTAATCTGCGCATATTTTTCACTCTGCGTCGCTCGGAGCAAGAAAAGAAATTTCCTGGGTTCGACTCATTTATTGCACTATTGGAGGATCAAAAGACAGAGGACTCAAGAAAGTACTTCGAACAGCTTGGTGACTTCCAAAACTCGGAGCTTTTCGACGAATTTAGCCAGGCTATGAAAGCCGAGCTTGAGGCAAAAACCAACCCAGTCTCGCTGGTAAATCTAATCTACACGTTGTTAAGCATTCTAGATGGAAAGAAGATTGTTCTGAAAGACACTGTTTACGGCGAAATCAATAACGCATTGCGTAATAAGTGTCAAAGTGAAATCCACGTAATCCCACCTGATCTCATAGACAGATCACTCTTGCAGCGGTACTCGGCGTATCGGTCTGAGATTGTGGGCCTATGGATGAGTACTTTGGGAACGTTTGTTTCAGGTAATCCAAAGAAGATTTCAAGGGATCGCATAGATGGGATTGCGCAAGTGTTCTCGGAGCATACCGACTATTTGACTGACGAGCAGGCTCAGTCATTTAAAAGTCTCTTGGAAGCTAATCTTTCTACTGATTTGGCTGTTGGGAAGAAAGTCGTAACCACTGCCGCGGCACAGCAAAGATACATCACAGCGACATATGTATCAAAGTTTATTGCTGGAATTCCCGAGGGAGTGCAGGTACCAGAAATCATTGACCGCCTTGAGGTAATAAATGCACTCGAGGAATCATTTATCACTGATCAAGTTGCTAGCTCTTTACTGGAAAAGCTTACTAAAATACAAACTGCCGAAAATCAGCGCACTCCGAATAATGATCGTGAAAAGATGGCCGATGAATTTACGCGCATTTTGAGAAAACGAATTGGCAACTTTAAGAGGGTGAGCGAAAATATTCGAGATGCTTTCATCGTCTCCGAAATTAATTGCTTCAATTCGCTTCCCCAGCATGACCAGCGGGGGATACTCATCCCATTGCTCCTTGAACTGAGGTCACTGGCGAATACAAAAAGGCTGTCGGAGATTGACAGCACTGCAATTGGATCCTATTTAGCTGGCGGTTCGCCGAACTTGCTAGCTGGAGTCCTTTCTAACCTTTCCGACCTGGACCGCGTTGAATTTTTTGAGAAACCATTTTACCCATATGCAGAAAATCGCGCGCTAAATGATGGGAACTATAGAAAAGCACTGTACCCACATCTACAACAATCTAAAAAGGTGGTTTTTTTGAAGCGCCTTATTGAACACAACTATGACTTTTGGTTGGATTTCGCAGAGTCTTTGGACGCGTCCGAGCAAGTAAATGTATCGAGCGCGTTTGATTCGATTTGGCAAAACTTCGATTCTCGACCGGCCCAGACAAAGAAGCGCATTTTAGATCTTATAAATAAATGGAAAGCGTGGGATAAGGCGCCGATTCAGGATGTAGTTGCGACAATGCTTGGAACCATGTTCTGCACGCCAGACGCTACGTTGCAACAGATTGCACTTAATGCATATATCGAAGGGAAAAAGTCGTGGATTTCGGACCCGCGCTCTCGTGCGATTTCTAAGAGCGTGTTCGACTGGTTAACAAAGCCAGCGGTTGCTAACAAGAATCAGCCTTACGCAATTAAGGCGGTCATATTAGAGGACCAGAAATTTAATGCCGAAGAAAAGGGTCAGTTGCGCCAGTTTGTATTTGACGAACTTATTCGAAAGGGAAGCAGTGCTTCTCAAATCAATCTCGGGTTTGAAATCTTGCGCGACCTTAAACCCCTGTATTCGGATAGAAAGTCTAACTTTGACGATGTCCTAACGCGAATTGATAACGAGCAAAATGCGGAATTGAAACAGTCTCTCATTTTGGGGCTAAAAACCCTCCATCCGGGGGATCCATCTGAACTGGACAAGGATTACTGGACCAAAGTGCGGAGCTTAACGTAGCTATGCAAATAGCGGCCTCATGTCAGTCGGTTATTGAGATAACACTGCGCGTTTGGGCTTTCTGGTCGGGCTAGCACTACTAGAGTCACCAACTCAAGCCAAACGGTTAACGCTGTCGCGAGCGGAAGCCATTAGAACTGGTTGGAGTGCTCGCCAAGTTCCGAGGAACCGGACACGATCTCTCGCTGCCGCATCCTGTGAAAAAAGCAGCACAGTAATCGTGAAGGGGACAACCATTAGTATTCGTGCTCTTGTTTCACGCAGTCTGTTGCCTTGTGGAGGAGCTCCGTCATGCCATCCGTTGCAAGCCGAGAATTTGCTTTGGCAGTTGGATATGTAGATCAGCTCATCGCGATTCACCGCAAACTACAAACAGGCCGTGGTCGCCGATACGAGCAAGATGCAATCCACCGAGCCGGTATAGTTATGATGATCGCTGCTTGGGAAAGCTATGTAGAGAAAGTTGCTCTGGAAGGCCTAGATGCGATTGAGAGAAGTGCGGGCATAGCGGCTGGGGGCCCCCAGGCCGTTGCTGCCGCGGGTCCACCCCCCTGGGTCAAACATGCATTCGGATTGCGGCGTACAGATATTAAAAACAGCATCAAGCGGTTCAACACGCCCAACGCGGTAAATGTGCGGGACCTTTTCGAGCAAGTGTTGGAGTTCAGTCCTTGGGCTCATTGGAGCTGGCATATTAGACGACGGCAGTGGAATCAAGAGGAAATGCGGCGGCGGCTGAATCATTGGATGGACATCCGCCACTCGGTAGCCCATGGATTTCCGTTACCAGCGGATATTCCATGGCTTCAAGATGCACGTGGGCGACCAAGATTAACGCTAGATCTTCTCAAAGAATGCAAGGATTTATTTTTGCGGCTTGTTGTTCAAACAGACACTGCTTTCTCAGTTTTTTTGCGAGACCATCATGGCATCCAGTTACCCTGGTAGCGCCGTGCTCTATGAAAGTAGTAAACAAATATCCGTCAACTGGCAAATAGGTTAATCGCCCTATGTAGGTAACATATGAAATGTGGCAGCGATGGCGAGCATCTGGTCAAGGCCAGGAGACGGTCACTTGCCAGGCCAAAGGTTAGTTACAATCGCACTACCCGGCCATCCTCGCACCGAGCCGCCCCTCCTGACAGTTACATTGCCAAGTTCGAACGACCCGCCTAGGTCAACTGTTGGTCACAGTCACTAAACCTTAAGTACTCAAAAGCGGGTTCATTGAGGAAGGTGGCCAAACTATGCTGGTTCAGAGCGGCCGAACTATGGTGATTCGCACATGGGGAATTAGCCATTTCGGGCCAACATTTTGGGCAATTCTAGGCGCGAATACCATAGAAGACCACGATTTCTGTGCACCCACTTAAGGCATTCCTTGGCGCCGCTTACTGTATTGCCTCTAATTTTGGCGTTTCTCCTAGACACACAAGATGGGCTGGAGACGCCGCTATTAGGTAGCTGATGCCCAAACACTTTGCGAACGGCCAAGTAGAAACTCATTTTGTTAGACGCCCCCAGTAATAAAGGGCGTATCCCTCTTTGTTCTTCTATCCAATGAGCCACAGAATCTTGTCGAAGACACGGACGTGATACGGATAACCATTGAGATTAGCTGCATTAATCGTTGGCGCTGCAATCGAATAGAGTCTATACCACATTGCAATATAGCTTGTGTAGTCAATCTGCTGTGCAACATTGAAACCTGACAATTTTGTTAATGTCAGAACAGCATTTAGAGCGCGAGAATCATAGATTGGGACCGTGTCGGGAGATGTGCACCATAGCGCCTTTGACGTTAATGACATGACGTCGCGTTTTATCCCACTTTTTCTTTTTGGCGCAGCCTTTTGAATCCGCAGATATAAGTCGTCATATGCTGTTAGCAGAGCATTCCCCTGAAGATTCGCAGGGCAATTTCCTGCAATACATGCATAGCTGAGTATGGCTCTCGCAATGGGACGGTGCGTCCGCTTCTTTATCCGAAGCACTCTGTATAGCTTCAGCCACCTCACGACCGCGTCCGTACTGTTACGGTCCGCAGGCGCACCGAGTGCGGCTATCACGACTGTGTCGTATGGGAGTAAGTGTCCTTGATCCCGCAAGGCTGCGGCGAGATAGTTGTTTACAATCGCCGGGATATCAACCATTGGCATTGCCCACCCTCCTAGTTTAGGAACCCAAATGCACCGGTGTTTCTTACGGCTCCCCCCTAGCTAGCAAAAACGGTACCAGTCGAAAAGTTGTAAATTGATATCAACTTCGCTGGAGGAGCCATCATGGCCAAGCGCTGTTACCGTGCTGAAGACATTATCCACAAATTGCGGGAAGCCGACGTACTGCTGAGCCAGGGGAAGCCTGTTGCGGAGGTCTGCTGGGCTCAGAGAAGGCGGTCTGCTGGCTGACCGATCGCGGCCAATACGAGCTCGATCACCAAGCCTGGCCTATAGCCGGGCGTTACTGCATGGAATCGACATGTTTTTCATGCTGGTACGCCGCCGGCTCTCGCTCTTGGAACGCCCTATTGCGACGGCGTCTGCTGCCAGGCGGATGTGTTACGGCTATAGATCGTACAACCCGGAGATCATCGTCAAAGTATTGACGATTTTTCGGGCGTTTTACGACTATGCTTTGATCGGGGCGACGGTATGACTCCAGCGATGCGCCTCGGGCTCGCCCGGGCGCCGCTGGATTACAAAGATATTATTTATTTTTGTAGAGGTTGATTTATATGCGGCAGCGAGAAGAAGTAATCAATGTCAGACTGGCTGAAGTGCTCCGTGGGCATGGGGTGACGGCGGCTCCAGAAACAATTCATGACCACGGAAAGAGTAGGCCAGATATAGCCTTGTCTTCATTCCGTGGCATGCGAGTTGTCATTGAAGGCAAGATCGCGGATACCCCACAAGCACAATCTAAGGTTGAGCAAGATGCGAGAGACCGCATCAGTACTGGCATTGCGCAAATGGCCATCGCGGCTGTTTACCCAAAGGAATTGCGCGTTACCGATGACGCGACGCTTAAGAAGGAGCTCTCGAAGGCATCTTTCGAGTTCGCTGTATTTACAGAATCAGCAGAATCGCCATGGCGCAGCGGCAAGGCAGATGACACCCTAGCGGAACTGCGCAGGATGCACGAGGAGGTCTGCAAACAGGATGCTGTTGAAAAGGCAGCCGCACAACTCTCGCGGCATTTAGATGGCGTTGCCAAACTCCTGAGAAATGAAAATGCAACTTGTGATCGACTCTCTGCTTTACTGGGGTTCTCGATCAAGGCCGCTGAGTCGAAACATATAGCCACTGCACGGCGCCAAACTGCCGCTAAAGTCTCCGCGCTAACCATCGCAAACGCGTTCATTTTCCAAGAGCAGTTATCTGCATCGAATAGTAACGTAACGCCGTTGTCTGGCATGGTTCAGCGTAAGGGGTTTAAGCGCGAAGCTGCCCAGCATTGGCGCTATATTTGCAAGACGATCAATTACGTGCCGATTTTCGTTATAGCGATAGATATATTGGACTCCATCCCGTCTTCATCTTCTGCCGAGGGGGCGATTCGAGACCTTGCTTTGGAGGCGTTATCTGTTTCCAGCAATAAAGCGGCGTTGCGGCACGACTTGATGGGTCGCATTTACCACTTTCTCCTTCATGAAGCGAAGTTTCTCGGTACCTATTACACGTCTGTGCCGGCGGCGACTATGTTGATGAAGCTGGCTCTCTGTTGACGCCAAGTTTAGAATGACCCCACATGCCAATTGAGGACTGCCCCCACATCAGCTCGTATTCTTCAATAGGCGCTTTTGGTTAAACGTTTCTGCCGGGGTCACTCTGAGATTGCCATCATGGCGCCAAAAGGGTCATTCCAAGATTGGCGTCGACAATGGTTGTTCAAAAACGAGCTTCTTCCAGACGACATTGAAGAGCTTTCTCATTGCATTAAGGAAGATGGAAATGATGGTGCCCATGCTGGTTCGCTAGAGAAAAGCGACGCAGAAGAGTTAGAAGCAGGATGGTGTACGAAAAGGGGTTGCGCATGGTTTCCAATGGTGGTGAATGGTATGCCGTGTGCAATTAGTACAATCTATGCGCGTATGCGTCAACGCAAGAACTTCGTTTCATGCGCTTAAAATACTGTCGAACACATCTATCTATGTGGCAGGCGGATTTACCATGCCCTTGGCCTGATTGCCGAGATGGCACGCCTGATACATCAATTCATGCTGACAATGCAGACTTCGACAGAGTTCATTGGCGCATTGACGATGAACATGAATTGTATTTTTGGCACAAAAGGAACACTCCATATGCATACGATATTCGACGTGCCGCAATACATGAACTATTGATCTTGCAAGGTATCGTGCCATCTATTATTTGGCACTACACAAACATACAAGCATTTAAAAACTTAGTGGAATCTAATGACCTTTGGTTGACCGATATTGAATATTTGAACGACTCGACAGAATTTTCACATGGTTTTTCGTATTTAAGTTCTCGACTTCAAAAGGCAGATTACGACATTAAATCTGATCATATTGAATTTCACAAAATACTTGAAAAGATATTTAAGGAAAATCTTGACGTACTCGAAAACATGACCGTTATGCCGAGAATCTCAGTTGTCTGCTTCGGAATGTGCGTGGGGGGTGATGACTTAACACAATGGAAAGGTTATGGGCATGGTGGAACCGGCGTAGCTATCGGCTTTGACCGGGATGCGCCGTTATTTTGGCGTTCGCATATCGCAACCCTTGGCCGCGTCATTTACGACAATAAGCTTAAAGATTTACTGGCAGATAGAATCGCGCTATATGTAGGTTTTGCTGCAAAAGCCGATATGGCGCAAGAGACTTCCATAGTCCCGAAGTATTTTCCGAACCTTCATTTTATGTATGAATCGAAACTACTTGACCTGTTAATGGAAATAAGTGTGTTTCTTAAAGATGAGGGTTTCAACACCGAGAATGAAGCGCGTTTCGTATATAACAGAAATGCCAGCAATGAAGATGAAACCGCCGACAATCGAGCAGTGATCTTTAGCGATAAGGAGAATCGTTTTCGCGTCCAGGGCAACGTGATTATTTCATATTGCGGTACCAGCGACATTAGGACAACGCCTGCCGTCGAAATCAGGATTATGCCTCCCGTTCTTACGCCAGAAGAGTTGCCAATCCGCGAGGTTTTGATCGGGCCCATAGCGTCGAAGAAACCATTGATCGAAAAAGGCATTAATGAGTTCTTGCGTACCAAACGAAGTGATGAAGTGCGCGTGCGTACTTCTAAACTCCCTCTGCAAGATAATTGAGTTAGGTGCATCTAGACCAGTATCGCAATCACAGCTCAGTATCCGAGTAATATGAGTACAGAGTTATTAGAAGGCTAACATATGCCCTTATCTATAAAAAATTCGACAAGCAATACTATTGCCGAGATTCGGACAATTCAGATTCATGGGAAGCGCGGCGTCGGTAACTATGCTCTACTTTTTCGGCTCAATATGATTCCTATTCGCATCCAACAGGAGTATGTGGTTAGGGATTTGCAGTTGCGTGTAGAACTTCATACCAACAATGGCAACCGCATCATGGGTTGGACAAACAAAGACGGCACCGGAGTCATCCAGCTAAATCAATATAGTGGACCTCAGGATGTTTTCTTTTTTATGCCATTGTCCTCGGCTCAAATCGAGGCTTTGGAGAAACAACGGGCCGGAGGCGACCTGAACATCTACGTATGGTTTACAGGCTACGTCATCCAATCCAATAGGCTCTACGATTTTACGGATGGCTCGCCGTTTACGATTTCCCAGCAACAATGGCTAGATGCACTTGGAGAAATGGAATTTGCTCGAAGCCTCTTATTTGAAATCAAATTTTTCGATGCAAGCGGCGAAGGCAAAGATTCGCTCGAGGGATTATTGAGAAGCGCGTGGCAACATTTCAATAAAGGGCACTATACAGAGGCCGTTACTAATTGCCGTAAAGCCATTGAATTTGTCGAAAAACATAATGGTAACAAGGACAAATCTTCAGACGCGGTTGGAAAATTTAAGACTGACAGAGAAAATATGACTTTGGAAGAACGAATGCTCTTTCTGCGCGAAGCCATAAAGAACGTCACACAACTTGGCGTGCACTATAGTAGCGATGCCGATTTCAATCGTCGCCAAACCCAAGCGATACTCGGCTCGACTATCGCATTGATCGCCGATTATGAATTGGAAAACAAAATCTGCTAACTAGACAACCTTACACTATCGGGCTTATGAAACAAATACATCTATCTTTGCTGCCAGAAAAGGGAAGATTCGATAGTAGTTGTACAATCCCTCCCATCGAGATGTAGTCTAAGATTTGTTTCTGTTTCGGATCCTCAATATTGAATGTCGTGTTAAACCCTTCATGCAGGTTTCTCAGGACACTGAGTATGTCCTTGATGAAAGAACTCTCCCCGGGCTTAATTTTAGACAGAGCAGTATTTGCAGTCTGATGAGCAGATACGTCTCCTTTGAGGAGAGACTGCCCTGTTGGGGGTGGATAACCCAGCAGCTCGGCGGGCCATGGAAGCGGCCGGCTTTGGTTTGATCATCGATGCAGGCCTCGGAGCAGGCTACCGGGATTTCCGTGCGATGCGAATCCGAACCTTCCCAGGCCCTTCGCAAGCCGCTCAGATATGGGCCAGCTAAATGCTTGACTGAGCTTCCTAAACGGACGCGTCGTCGTCTTCTCCGCGATATGCACGGCCGGTATCAAGGCACCACTGCACGATATTACGTCTGATAAAAAAATGTGAGTAGCAGCCTGCGGTTCTTCTTACGGAAGGGCTAAGAGTCGCCGATCCATCACGAGCAATGAACACCTTCCAATGCGGATGTCGTGCCCGCGAGAGAGACAGCGTTATTACAGAGCCACATTTGCATGGACATCTCATTAATACCCATTTTTGGAATTTTTTGTTGCCGACGATGACGAGCTCGCCATCGGCGAGTATCTGCGTTGATGGGTGAGAGTCAACAAACCGGGGACTGAGCTGTGTAACTTCCCTTGGGAGATCCGCAGTCGGGAACCTCTCGACCGGACGAAACAATTCTCGCAATAGGTCAAGAATGCCCATAGACTCGCTTAACCCTTCCTTTGCAATGATGGACGCCCCAAGAGACCCGCACGTTCATCTCCAAGCAAATACTTCCCAGTGGCGCAAAACGGACAGTCAACACTACTGCCTCGACCTAAATGGCGCATTGATTCCGTTACAAATAGCCACCAAGTATTGCTAATAGTGCTTTTACGTTTCTTGTACGACTGAATCTTCTCTGTAAATTCATCCAGAGCAATGCACGCAGCTAACGTGGTGTATGTCACTACACCGGGATTCCGTTGCCCAGCGCCGCGCACATAGGCCTCCTTTTCCAACTTTGAATATTCAGACGGGTCGCGTCTATGCAGTTCCTCGGCCGCAGCCTTCTTATCGTCTATAACTTTTTGACAACGTAAGCACGGTCCATGTCCGGGTATAACGATAGAAACCCGAGTATCAAGATTACGGAGCTCGGGCGGCGTAACATTATTGTCGATAGATGCGTCAAGTCCGACATCAAATAGTGGTTGGATCCAAAAATATGCAGCACGATTTAGAGTCTGCCGTCCTAGGTGATCATCGGTGCAACCAAATATGACGTCGGCAGACCGGAGCGCCTCTGCCCCTTCATATTCATCTGCCCAACTTGTTACGGCCATTACGGTTGAACCGAGATCAAGGCTGTTCAGATAATCCCTTTGGATGTCTGCTTTGAACTTCTTTTTGTCGGCATCCTTGCGAGCAGATCCGTGAACCCGATTTAGGTTTGAGGTTTCGATGCGATCGCCATCAATAATGATTAGCTCTCCCACGCCGAGACGAACTAAAAGTGTTGCGACGGCACTACCCGTGCCGCCAGCCCCGATTACTGCAATTCGTAGTCGCCGTAATTTCGCGGTAAATGCCTCACCAAAGGCTAGCGACTGACGGTCAAATTGCTCTGCGTCTTCTTTGAGCAAATAGTTCGGAACATAAATAGATATGCGGTGCCCAATGACAACAACGTGGCGGGCGTCGGCTGGATTAGTAGAAGTCGTCCACGTACGAACTCGACCGCGCCATTCGCCATCTTGGGTAACGAGAAGAGCAACAAGCTCCACAGATTCACCGTTTCTGTTGTATAGGGAGCGCAGTAGATCTAGTTCATTGTCATCGTCAACTGGGGAGAATTTATCGAGTCCATTAGGGTGCGAATGTACAAAACCGATAACTAGGTTCTCATCGACCGCGCGCCGCATCATTGCGGCGAGCCGCGAGGTTTTAATCTTGATCGCGACTCGCGAGGAATGAAGAATTAATTCTTCAGGAATGGGGATTACTTCTACACATACGTAGCGCGCACTTTCACTCATCACGTGACCATGGGTGTGCCAGTGGTCTGAAAATTTTCGGAAAAATGCCCAAGCGGCGCGTTCATGTTGATCGGCACGGCCACAGACATGGTTGCGTATTTCGTTCGCATGATGTTCGAGCAGCGTAATGCGCGGTTCACTAGTAATGTTCATGTGCCGCGCTCGAGGCACCACGCAATACGGCGCTTAATCGATCTGACATTGTCGATTCCCACGCGCCATGGACGCTGTTCCCAATGGCGGGACCAGCGTTGCCAGGCCAGACCTGCGTAATGTTTCTCGTTTTGGATTAGATTGCTAATGGGTTGGCCATCCTTTCGTTGCAATGGCGGATAAACCCAGAACATGTCATTCCCCTGGTCGTTGTAATTCGTTGGAATAGTGACCAGCACATCAACAGTATCTACCGTGTATAAATTCGGCGGTAGGCTCCAAGCCCGAAACATCAGGTACCGAGTAGCTTCGTCTTCTTCGACACGCATCGTGCACTTGGCGAGGTACTCGTAGTCCTCGGGTATCAAGAGCGGCATGGGTCAAGCCCCAGCTGTCGCATCGGGCTTGACGGAAAAGAACTTTTCGACGCGATGTTGTGCGGCGAGATCCACGGTCGTGGTGTCGAAAATCTGCAGGTCTTCGTGGCCGGGAATCTCCTCCCAGATCTCGAAGTCGGCCGGGATCTGTCCAACCGCACGGAGTTCAGCGCCGGTGATAGACGGCTTTGGCCACGGGTATTCTTTCTGGTCCAGGATGAACTTGTACTCCTGGCCTTTGGGATCATCAGGATTTCCACTCATTAGTCTGCCCTCCTCTTAGGTTGGCTCTGTCGTTTCAGGACCGCGCTCCGATGAAGACCTTGATACTTTTCAAATCGTCATCTAAGCTATGACGAACTCGTCATAGCGTGCTAGACTATACGAAGTTGACGCTATCGTCAACTTTAAATGTTACGGAGTCGTCATTATTATGTCAAGTCAGAAACCATCGGATCTGTTCTCCACCCGCCTTCGAGCGGCCCTGGAAATAGTGGACATGTCGCAGACCGACCTGGCCAAGCGGGCCGGATTGCAACCCTCAGCGGTTTCTCATTTTGCTAGCGGCGCCCGAACGCCTTCGTTCGATAATCTCTGCCGTGTCGCTGATGCCCTGGGTGTGAGTACAGATTATTTGGTGGGCAGGTCCGATGCGCCGACAGCAGTTACCTACGGCGTCGGCACTTCGGGTGCGGACCAACTTGCCGGGCTTACTAATGAGCAACGAGACATCGTCAAGGACTTCGTTCGCGTCTTAGTAAAGCGGTCCCGCGGCTAGTTATCTAGGGCCCTTCGTGTACCAGATCTAATAGCTTCGGTACTAGTCGCTCGCACCCAACTGGGTCAGTATGCCCCCTTCGTAAAGATTCACCACCCCTTGGGGTGCCTATGCCCCTGGGACACCAGGGGCAGTGCTCGCCTTGTTGCTCAATTTATTCGACTGCCTTCGGTTCTCTCAATGACCTACATGTTAAATTTCGTCCCGCCCCAACCCGTATTTCCGGACACTGGAGCACTAACAATGGACAAAGATCGTGCGCAAACCCCCGGGACCGCGAGCCGCGTCGAAGAGCATGCGAAGTTGCTAGCGGAGGCTATGAAGCATCCGGGCGTTCGCGAAGCCCTGACAGTGTACGAAGCGTACATTCAGATCCGTGACCAGCAGCTTGCCCAGTCCTCTAATCAGCAGTTCGCTGTCATCAACGCCACAAAAACTGACTGACGCGGGCTCCAAGGAATGGGGAGGGTTAAATGCCGACCTGGGGAAAGATACTAAGAGAGTTTCAAGACTCCGCAAAAACAGACGGTGTACCAAAATCAGACGAGATCAGGCGCGGCTACCTGACGGGGATGAGCGCGCACACGGGTCGTAACACTATCCTGTATGCGACGAACTTCACGCAACCGGTTCCCGCCGATGCTCTGCAGATTATCCAAATCAACGATGAAGACATGCAGGGCTTCATGGAGGTCGTTAACGGTCTCCAAGGGTCTTCTCTCGATTTGATACTGCACAGCCCAGGTGGCAACATCGAGGCGGCCGAATCGATTGTCACCTATCTGAGATCAAAGTTCACGGACATTCGAGTTTTCGTTCCACATCTTGCACTGTCAGCAGCCACGATGATTGCTTGCTCCGCCAATAGAATTGTTATGGGCAAGCACTCATACCTGGGTCCAATTGATCCTCAGCTAATAATGATGACACCGCTAAACGTACGAGTGGTGCCAGCGCAGGAGATTTTGGACCAGTTTGATCGCGCCAAACGCGAGTGCATAAATCCGGCAAACTTGCCCCCGTGGGCACCGATGCTTGCTCAGTTCGGACCGGACTTGCTTGTGAAATGCGATAACCTAATGGCGATGTCGCATGCGCTTGTTGAGCAATGGCTTCGCCAGTACATGTTGGCGGGAGCGCAGAGCGCTAATGCGAGTTCGACGAGCATCGCTGCCTGGCTTTGCAATCACAATGAATTTAAGACTCACGGGCGGCACATCGCGCGCGACACGTTGAAGGCGCGGGGACTGACTGTTGACGATTTGGAACAGGACCAACAACTCCAAGATCTGTGTTTGTCTGTTTTTCACGCAACCACGCATACTTTCCAGTACACGGGTTGCGTAAAAATCATCGAAAACCAGCTTGGCAATGCATTCGTCAAGATTTTGCCCGGAGCCGTTAGAGGTCGACCTGGCGCGACACCGACTGGACCGCCACCAGGCCCGGGCCAGGATCCGAGTGGTTCGCTCAAGCAGCTCTCACTCTGGCAGCGTATTGCGATCGCTGCCCGGATTCTCATCGGGAGAGTCTAATTTCGTGGGGCGCGGCGTTGATTCGCATCAACCCGCATACTTACCGTCGTTGTCGGATAATTCCTGAATAGCGGACCCCGGGATTGTTGAGGGGATTAACTCTTGCTACTTTAGACCAAGAAAAATTACTCCCCTTTTAAAATCAACGCGTTAGCTCGCGGCCTATCGACCCGACGCAATGCGCCTTTTACCGCTCTTAGGCAGGAACTCGAGGATGGATTCGGTTCCGAATTTGGGTCCGGGTTCGGTTTCTGATTAGACGGCGGGAATGTCGGATTATCATAATCTGTACAGTAATCGCGAGATATTGCCATGGATACGCAGCAGATCACCTACGGTCCTGTCAGAACTACAACGCAGATTGGGCATTTGCTCCGCGCACGCCGCAAGGAGATCGGGAGTACACACATCGATGTCGCCGGGATAGCAAACTTAGACCGGGAGTTCATTGCAAGCGTAGAACGGGGTACTCCTACTTCAGAAATTGGCAAGGTCCTCCATCTCCTACAGCAACTTGGTCTCGAGATGGTGTTGCTTCCACGGGGTGCATGGGAACGGAAAATCGACAAAGCGGATATTCCGACGGCCAGCTACCCGGTTCCTTCATGAGACTTGAATTACTTGCGCGGCTGAGTTGGTACCCTGTACCCAGGTCTGTAAGTGCGTACGTAGGCTTCCTGATCGGCGGTTTCAACCGCGCCAGGGCGGGCGGCACGCACGCATACTAGGGCGTCCGCCGGTGGAATACCAAGCTCCACGAGTAACAGGCTCGCGACCAAGCCTGTCCGCCCTAAACCGCCACGGCAATGGATGACAACGTTCCTACCCTGCATCAGGTCCTCGAGAAGCGACCGAGATGCTGCGGGCCATGCATCATCGAAACGGCGGTCAGGCACGCCGCCGTCCTCCACCGGCAAATGAATCCATCGAAGCCCCACTTTTCTTGCCGCGCTCCCGAGCTCGGCCACACCGAGGAATTGCATTTCCTTCAACTCCATGACGGTTACAAGAGCCGCTGCGCCCCACTCGTGAATCGCATCGAGATCTGTTGCGAGGTCGCGACGCCAAGTCGTGCCGAATTGGCTTGGACATTGTTTGCCTGGACAGAGGGTCAGTCCAATTTGACCCCGCACATTTGCGGGTTGAAGCGTATCAACCCTCAAGGGTGACGATAGTGAAGTGCGGTTATGTGGCATCAATGTAGCTACTAAGGTGCCAGATCCACGATGTAATCCCAGCGGAACGGGGGGGCTCTCTCGCTCCTTTTCCTCTCCCACATAACCTTTCGGGTTGCACACTACCCGCGTCTCGCCCAGCGTGTAATCAAACGTATCGTGCACATGGCCATGGATCCACACTACCGCGCGCGAGCGCACCACCAGATCCTCCATATTCGAGGCAAAGCATGGCGACAAGAGGTCGCCTTTGTAACGTGGCGCGACGGAGCGCGCGCTCGGTGCGTGATGGGCGATCACCACCGTAGGCCCGTCGAACGGTTGGGCCAAAGTGCGTTCCAGGTACGCGCGTGAGGTCATATGCCTGGATAGGGTGTCGCTGGGTTTGGCGGCACCACCGCGATTCGTCGCGATAACACGGTAATCGTTCATATTCATCCAACCTTCGGCGGCGTGCCCGCGCGCATCACCGTAGAGGTCGAAGTCAGTCCACAACGTGCTGCCGATGAATCGCACACCTTTGATGACGCAAGTGTCGTTCTGCAGCACCTGCACGTTCGAGTCGATGCAATTGGCCTTTAGTTCATCGTTGAGGGTGTCGATGTTACGGTTGTAATACTCATGGTTTCCTACTGTCGACGCCAATCTTGGAATGACCCTTTTGGCGCCATGATGGCAATCTCAGAGTGACCCCGGCAGAAACGTTTAACCAAAAGCGCCTATTGAAGAATACGAGCTGATGTGGGGGCAGTCCTCAATTGGCATGTGGGGTCATTCTAAACTTGGCGTCAACATTAAAGGGTTCAGTACACTTTTCAAAATATGCGAATCCATAAATCTCGAGCTAAAAGTTAATTCATCGCTATGAATCAGTTGACCACAACGATCAGGTTCTGCAGTCCGAACTGCCGGTGCTGGTGGACTACTGGGCTGAGTGGTGCGCAACCTGCAAAATTGGTGATGGTATTGGGTCGTTCGCAGCATTTGCATTAATCGCGTAAACCCGCGGCGAACCTGATATTGCGTAACTGGCTTACGCACTATCGAACAAAAATTAGGCAGCAGACCCGAGTTCGGCAACCACGGCTTCAATGAGCCTTTTGGAAGTAGCTTGGGAGGCGGTGAGCTGCGTTTCCAATTGATCCACCAAGGCCATCAGTTGATCTACTTTGGCCACGATCCGCCGTTGTTCGGCGAGGGGTGGGAGTGGGATTGGAAGTGCTCGAAGGATCGACAGGTTCAAGATGTTCATCGTCCCGCCGTGCGAGTTCACCTCGAAGAAATCGATCGCGTATGGTGAACCAATCAACACCTTGATGAAGAGCGGATACACAAGCGAGACATCAAGGCTTAGCTTGATAACCCGCGGATTGATAATACCTGGCTCGATGCCATCTGGCAGGACAAGGATTTTGCCAATCGTGCCAACCAAACTGATCAAGATGTCACCTGGTGAAACAGAGCATGATTCCAGTTCAGCGAACTTCTTTTTGTCTATGTAGTAGTCCCCGATGAACGGATTACCCGCGATCACCTGCTCTTGCCCGTAGATCTTGTAACCCTTTTCAACGTAGAACTCTTTCTTCAACGCAGAGCCAAAAGGGCCGGCCTTAAGAGCGTTGTTGTGAGCCACAGCAAGGTGGTCGAAACACACAGTGCGCCACGAATCCGGGATGAATGGAAGTCGATCTTCTAGGAACGCGTCGACGGGCACTTTCGCCGCTCTCAGCTTGCCGACATTTAACAGACGATTTCGTGCGCGATGAAGCTCCGACAGCGCGGTCTCGGGGTCTTTGTCGTTGGGGTCTTGGGGTACAAGTTTTCCTTGGACGGCGAGGGTGAGGATGGATTTGCGGAGGTCGGCAGGGGTAATGGTGTAGGACTTGTGGAAAAGAAATTCGAGGTTGGCCGGGGTGGGTGCGTCGGCAAAGCGGGCGAGCGACGCGCGGGCGAGCGACGCGTGCCGCGTCTCCCGTTCCTGCTGCTGCGCCTCCAGCCGATCACACAACGCCATCAACTCATCCACCTTCGCCACGATCCGCTTCTGCTCGGCGAGGGGCGGGAGGGGAATGGGAATGGATAGCCACTTTCCCTTGTTCAGAATTGCGATCGTTGTGCTGCTCGATTTCTTCCACGCAGCATCTTGGAAGGAGTGAGAGCGGGCGGCTACCAGTAGGTATCGCGAATCAACAGCAGCAGCGGGCGTGAGTGAATTGATCTGCTGATTGAAAGCGCACTCCCGCTCGATCAGGTTACATTTTCCAATCGTTCCAATGCAGACCATGAGAAGGCTGCCGCTCGGTGCGAGTCGACTGCCATTTTCTGCACCGTGCCGAGTCAGACTTTCGTTTGAATAGTCGATCGAGTTGGGAAGGATGTCCGCAGGCTTGATGAAGGGAATGTCGCCGTTGAACGCATCGTGGACAGCTTTGCTCGGGGTTGTTCCTGTTTGAGCCGCGCCGATGTCGGCGAGTGCCATCCACCGCCAATGGGATGGGACGTCGAAGGGCGGCTCCGCTTCTTCGACCGATTCTTTTGGCGAGCGCAATCCAAGCGAGTTCGCGAGGGCTGCGGCATCTTCACGAAACTCGATTACGGAAGGGACTGTGCCATCGCTCGGAAGCGCGGACGTCAGTCTTCCTTGAACCGCGAGTTCCAGCACCAGCTCGCGCATCTTCGCCACCGCATCGGGCGCGTCGGCGAACTGGTCGAACTTCTCAAAGAAGGTTTCCAGCTTCATTCAGCAATCCCGGCGGTAGCGGTGAGGGCGTGGTGGAGTTCCTGTTTCAGCGCGGCGCGGGTGGCGGCGATCTTGGCGAGGAGCTTTTCGTATTCGGGCAGGAGGTGGTCCACGTCGCCGGGCCCAGTGTCAGGGTTATGCGGATTCTTAAGATCAAGGTTGTAGTTACCTGCCTTGATTGTCTCAATGGAGACGCTCCAGGCTTGTTCATTCTCAACACGGTTGTTCCACCACTCCTTCTCGGGCTTGAACTCTTCGATTCGTATCGGTTTGCCCTTGTTATAGCTCTTGGCGCCGGGTGGATATGGGTGCTCGTAGTACCAGACCTCAGTGGTTGGTTGGCCCTTGGTGAAGAACAACAGGTTGGTACGGATGCCGGTGTAGGGGTTAAACACTCCGTTAGGCAGACGCACGATGGTATGCAGGTTGCACTCGGCGAGGAGGGCTTCCTTTATGCGGGTCTTTACGCCTTCGCCAAACAAAGTGCCATCGGGCAATACCAAGCCGGCGCGGCCACCGGGCTTGAGGATCTTCATAATCAGTACTAGAAAGAGGTCCGCGGTTTCGCGGGTGCGGAACTCCGAGGGGAAATTGGCCTCGATACCGTCCTCCTCCATACCGCCGAATGGTGGATTGGTAACAATAATGTCGACACGCTCCTTGGGCGACCAATCCCGCAATGGGCGGGCCAGTGTATTGTCATGTCTAACGTTTGAGGGCACGTCGATGCCATGCAGCATCAGGTTGGTCATGCACAGCACATGCGGCAGGTGCTTTTTCTCAATGCCTTGAAAACATTCCTGAATGAATTGCTCGTCAGCCTTTGTTTTTGCTTGCTTGCGTAAGTTTTCAATCGCAGAGACCAGGAACCCGCCCGTGCCGCAGGCTGGGTCAAGGATTGTTTCGCGCTTTTTTAGGCTTAGGTTTATCTGGTCAACGATAAATTGGGTTACCGCGCGTGGCGTATAAAACTCGCCGGCATTGCCGGCAGATTGGAGGTCTTTCAGTAGTTTCTCGTATATGTCGCCGAACATATGCCGATCATCAGAGGCATTGAAATCGATGCCGTTAATCTTGTTGACGACCTGGCGCATGAGGGTACCGTTTTTCATGTAATTATTGGCATCATCGAACGTCATGCGAATCAGGCCAGCGATCTTATCGCTACCGCCCTGCAAATTCTTGAGCTTGGGAAGCAGGGTGTTGTCGACAAAATCCAGCAATTCCTCGCCTGTAATTCCTTCATCGTCTGCGGCCCAGGCTGACCAACGCAGATACTTCGGCAACGGCGATTTGTAATCGTCCTGTATCAAGGCGAGTTCTTTTTCACGGTCATCGAATATTTTCAGAAATAGCATCCAGCCAAGTTGCTCCAGGCGCTGGGCATCACCATAGGTGCCGGCGTCTTTGCGCATGATGTCCTGGATCGATTTGACGATGTTGGATATGTTAGTCATGAGTTAGGCAGCTTCCTGATAGAGCTGTGTTTCAAGATCATGGATAGCGGCAAGATAACGACTCTTGCCACCGAATAAATCAACAATTTCTATCGGTGTACCGAAGTTTGTGAGGGGCTCAACCTTCAGGATCTCCAACGACTCCATGCTGTCGAGCCCAGCGTCGGCGTACTTCTCGAGCAGAGCCTCAAGTACTGCACGTGCCTTATCGCCGTATTTGCCAAATACATTGCGCTTGTGCACCTTGGCTGCCCTCTCGCGACGGGTAAGCGGCGGCTGGTCGAATGCCACATGGCAAATAAGGTCGAACGGGTCCAGGTCCTTGCCCACCTGATCGGCAAGCTCATCCAGAAATACCCCTTGCTTGGCAAGCTCGTCAACAATAGCCTGCTTGCGGTCAGCCTTCTTCCAGGCGGTCAGGAAATCATCCAGTGACGCATAGGCCGTACGAATATTCTTGCGGGTGTAGTCTTTCAGAGATTCGGTGATGAGCTTTCCATGAGCATCCAGATACTGGACTCGCTCACTGACAACTGATACCGGCACATCATTCACATAGTATTTTACGCGGTGGTTATCGACGCCCTGTGGATCAAAAACACCTTCTGGTCCGTAAGGTAATTCGCCCGGCTCACCGTCCTTACCTGCTTGCGGCTCTTCCGGCGGGACTGGAGATTCGCCCGGCTTGGGCTCGTATATTTGTACCGGTTCTCCGTCGAATGCCGGATCTGCGAATAACGCGGTCGCCTGCTTAAAATCCATGATGGTGAAGAAGAACTTGTTGTAATCCTCGTTAATTCGAGTGCCACGACCGATGATCTGCTTGAACTCCGTCATGGATTTTATGGTTTTATCAAGCACAATCAGGCGGCATGTTTGCGCATCTACGCCTGTGGACATCAACTGTGAAGTGGTGACAATAACCGGGTAGGTGGATTCCGGATCAATGAAGTTGTCTAACTGCGCTTTGCCCTCATCATTGTCGCCAGTGATGCGCATTACGTATTTGCTGTTGGCTGCAGCCAGGTCTGCATTGGCATTGACCAATGCCTGGCGCATGCGTTCGGCGTGATCAATATCCTCACAAAATACGATAGTTTTACTGTATCGATCGGTAGCTTTCAGAAACTCTGTGATCTTGGCGGCGACAAGCTCGGTGCGCTTTTCGAGGATAAGCTGCTTGTCAAAGTCTGATTGGTTATATTCGCGGTCTTCAATAAGTTCCCCATATTTGTCTTTCTTGCCTATCTCTGGACGCCAGCCCTCCAAGTCCTTATCAATACTGATGCGTACAACTTTGTAGGGCGCAAGGAAACCATCCTCGATACCTTGCCTTAACGAATACGTATAGATCGGATCGCCGAAATACTCGATATTGGAAACATCCTTGGTTTCTTTCGGCGTAGCCGTCATGCCTATCTGGGCGGCTGATGAAAAGTAATCCAATATCTTCCGCCAGGATGCGTCTGCTGCCGCGCTACCGCGGTGGCATTCGTCAATGATTACCAGGTCGAAGAAATCAGGCGAGAACTGAGTGTAAATATTTTGTTCCTCTTCTGTCCCGGTTACCGCCTGATAGAGCGAAAGATAGATTTCGAAAGACTTGTCTACCATGCGATGGGTGATCTTCGTCATCGCCTGCCCAAACGGCTTGAAATCATTGGCTTTGGTCTGGTCCGCCAGAATATTGCGATCCACCAGGAACAGGATGCGTTTCTTTGCACCCGATTTCCAAAGCCGCCAGATAATCTGGAACGCTGTATAGGTCTTCCCTGTACCTGTCGCCATTACCAGCAGTATGCGTTTTTCACCCCCCGCTATGGCTTCAACCGTCCTGTTAATGGCGATGAGTTGATAATAATGGGGCTTTTTCGGTGAGCCATCATCAAAATAGTCTTGTGCCGTAATCGCCTCTTGTGTGGCCGTATAGCCTTTGGCACTCGTCTGACGCGCCCAAAGCTCACTCGGTGAGGGGAATCGATTTAGCGGGAGTTCGCGCTCTACAACAGATCCCATGCCTGTCCTGTCGTGTTCAAGGAATGCATCGCCGTTCGAGCTGTAAGCAAACGGCACATCCAGTATCTCGGCGTATTCGAGCGCCTGCGCCATGCCTGCGCCCACGCTGTGGTTATTGTCTTTTGCTTCGATAACAGCGAGAGGAATACCAGTTTTGTAATACAGCAAATAATCGGCTTTCTTGGCCTCACCGCGCTTAACTTTCTGCCCACGAACTATGACCCTACCCTTTGTGAAATAGACTTCTTCGCGAAGCTGCGTCATCAAATCCCAATTGCCCTTGGGCGGTACTAGCGCCGGTGTAATGAACTTGGAGCGGATGTCAGCTTCGGTGAGATCTTTTTTGTTCATTCATAGTTCCGTCATTGAAATTAGCAGTCTGCAGACGTGCATTTAGCTAATTGAGCGAATTCCCCTGCATTCTGGGTACCGTGTGCAGCCCCAGAACTGCCCTCCCGCATTTGCACCATGTCTAGCCGTACGCTTAACCATAGGGCTATTGCACTTTGGGCAGCCCGGTACTGCATCCAATGCAGCTGTTTCGAAAGCATGTGATTGGTTTGTTGGTTGAACAGCCGCGATCATTATCGCAAGTTTCGGGCCATCAATTAATTCGATATTGCGGCCCGATGCGAAGCTTTTGGCATCCTCAGTGAAGTGACCCGAGGTGATAACAAATCCACCGGTGACACCTTTTGCAGCCATCACACCATAGAGTTCGCGCACGATATTCACGCTGACTTTGGAAGCACGCCAGTGCTTACATTGCACCAAGAATACTTCAGGGCCCTTCTTAAGCCGCAGATCGATGCCGCCATCGGCTCCGCCTTGGCCAGTTTCGGTGACCAAATAACCCTGTCGGCGAAATGCCTCACCTACCAGCTGCTCAAACTGTTTCCAATCCAAATCGCGGATGGAATTAAGCCCCGCCTGTTTATTGAGTAACTGGGCTCTACTCCTTTTGTTCAGCAAGCTAAAAGGCAATGGTAATAACAGAAAAAAGGCCAGATACGGTGCAAATAAATAACCATTTACTTGTAATGCTTTAAAAAAGGAGGCTTGAAAGATATCACTCGTATGCATGGACATATGCGGCAAGATATATCTGAAGAGTACAAACGAGCCCAGCGACAAACAAACGCTCACCCACCAGGGGCAGGCCTCCAGGAGCTTAAACCAGGTTTCTTTCCTGCGGGCCATGGGTTTACCCCTCAAATAGAGCTATCTAGACCGCACCAAATTACGCTGGGCATTTGAAGTTGCACTTAATAATAATTTTGCTTATTGAGCCATTCCCATGCATCTGTTGGTAACCACCCTTGATATTCACTAGAAAGCTTGGCTACGAGAAGTCTGTCGTTCGTTGTTATGAACGGATACAATTTCTTCGCATACTCATCGGGTGTAATTGACGTGCTCACTATCCATACATCATCAAGATAATGCCACCAAGTAAGCGAATTTGCCTTGATAGCCTCGTATAAAGGTCCATAGTCCTTCAACGGTGTCTTCTTAGCATACGTGATAAGGAGAATAGACATTATTTCTTCTCGATTAACGGCTTTCGTGGGTCTGAAGTAGCTGGAAGCCTCTCAAGTTCTTCACTTGTAATTATTCGCGTTTCTGTTCCAAATTCCATTTTGCGCTCTGCGCGATGGCCACTTTCTCCATAGACAAGATGTGTAGGGCGAAACCAAGCAAATATAAGGACCGCTAGGGCCAAAATTAGAATGGAAATAAATACGAAACGTAAAATGAGCCATTTCATGTCATCGCTAGTCGGTGAATAAAGTATTACGATGAGCGCAGCCACGAGCCATGGAAGAATCTTGAATAAGAATGAAAGTGGTGTCTTGACCTCGTCCTTGGTCATGAAACGAAGGACTCGGAGAAACCAGTGTTCGCTTTCTCCCACGTCTAGTACCTTTCTCGCGAAGAGTTGTTAAAGAACCTGCTCTTAAGCATAGCTTCTATATGCGGAAAAATCATATTAAATCTCTGCGGTGGACCCCGACGTTTGGACAGTGATTCGCCGTTCATAAGTGGATGACAGCTCCAGGGTTACGCTGCCACGGCGAGCGGCAGTGAGTGGTAATAAACTTCATCCGGGGTCCATCCGTCAAGTCCTTGATGTCTTCTCACTTGGTCATAGAACTCGAAGTAGCGCGTGAGCCCCGCGCGTAGCGCCGGGATCGAGTCGTAGGCTTTCAGATAAATGTCTTCGTATTTGACACTGCGCCACAGCCGTTCGATGAAGATGTTGTCCATGCA
>Ga0307374_10002400_pt1 | contig 33376 bp, 37 predicted proteins | sample OX3MG_FD_202532 | JGI IMG/M metagenome (GOLD analysis project Ga0307374, IMG submission 202532) | Soil microbial communities from Risofladan, Vaasa, Finland - OX-3 | ecosystem: Environmental > Terrestrial > Soil > Coastal area > Acid sulfate soil | place: Finland: Risofladan, Vaasa | collected... | reverse complement strand
GCGCGCCGGCTGGGTTGCTACCGGGTGCAGCTGACCTCCAATACCGCCCGACAAGACGCCCACCGCTTCTATGAGCGGCTCGGGTTCGTGCCGTCCCACGTCGGCTTCAAAATGCCGCTCCGGTGACCCCGGGTCGCGCCCGCTTGACCCTCTCGAGTAATCGTGTAATCTTGTAATATGACGCAGCCAAGTGGTGACAGCGGTCGGGGATCACAGCGGGGGAGGCGGCGTTCGGCCGGCCCACCGCCCTCTGGGCCCGAGCAGGAGCGGCTGATCGGGGCCTGGTTCGCCGGGCGGGTGCCCGGCACCTGGTACGCCGAGAGCCCGACGATCGGCATCGACAGCGACGAGATCCAGGTGGTCGGGAAGCTCGCTCCGCCCCAGCTGCCCGAAGGGGCCGGGGAGGACGAGGTGCGGGTTGCCGAGCAGGCGCGCATCAGCGGCTTCCGCGAGGAGACCCGGGGCGCCCGTATCCGCATCGCCGACGAGGCGCAGCCGGCGTTCCGCCGCGTCGTGTCCTGGGGCGCGGAGTGCGGGAGCTCCCGCGTGCTCTTCACGACGGCGGGGGTGCCGGTCATGACCCGGCTCAGGATGGACGACCGTCAGGCGCTCGACACGTTGATCGACGCCGGCGTGGCCCGCAGCCGCAGCGAGGCGCTGGCTTGGTGCGTCCGTCTGGTGGCCCAGCACGAGGCCGAGTGGATCGGTGAGCTGCGCCAGGCCATGTCCGCCGTGGAGGAGGTCCGCAACAAGGGGCCGAGGAGCAGCGCCGGCAAGGGCTGACCAGTGAGCCTGCCGGCGTGCCAGCATCTTGGCATGGCACCTGCTCACTTCCACCAGGTTCAGGCCGACCTCCGCGAGTCCTACCGCGCGCTCACCGAGGCCATTCCCGATGTGATGGCGGGCTACGGCGCGCTGCACGACGCGGCCTTCGTCGAAGGAGCACTCGACGTCGTGACCAAGGAGCTCATCGCCCTCTCGATTGCCATCACGCGCGAGTGCGACGGGTGCATTGCCGCCCACGGCCGCAACCTGGCGCGCCTCGGCGCCACCACGGAACAGGTGGCCGAGATGATCGCCGTGTCCATCACCATGAACGGCGGCCCGGGGCTCGTGTGGGGCCCCCGTGCCCTGGAAGCCTTCCTCGAGTACAAGAAGAGCTGACCCGAGCGCCGCGCGTCGAGAAGGGAACCCACATCTGCGTCTGGACGGACACGGCTGAGGACCAGGTCCAGCGACGCATCGTCGAGCACCTGCGCGCCCGACCGGCGCGTCCGCCCGCGTGGTCAGCGCGCCGCGACGGGTGCCGGCGTGAAGCGGCAGTCGAGGTGCTTGATGCCATTGATGAAGGGGGAGAGGAGCCGGTCCGGCTCGCCCACGGCCTCAATGTCGGGCAGCCGCTCGAACAGGTGCCGGAACATGACGTCGATCTCCTGACGGGCCAGGTGGGCCCCCAGGCAGAAGTGCGGCCCGGCGGCGCCGAACCCGATGTGCGGGTTGGGGTCGCGCCGGACGTCGAAGGTGAAGGGGTCGGCGAAGACATCCTCGTCCCGGTTGGCCGAGTTGTAGAACATGATCACCTTGTCGCCCTCCACCAGCTCGACGTCGCCGAGCACGGTGTCCTGCGCCACGGTGCGGCGCATCCAGATGACGGGGGAGCCCCAGCGCACCACCTCGTCGACGCCGGTGGCGGCGATGCCCGCCGGGTCGGCCTGCCAGAGCGCCCGCTGCTCGGGGTAGGTGGTCATGGCGAGCAGCCCGTGGCTGATGGCGTTGCGGGTGGTCTCGTTGCCTGCCACCACCAGCAAAATGAAGAAGGCGGCCACCTCGGTGTCGGTCAGCGCCTCGCCGTCGACGTTGGTGTTGACGAGGGCGGAGGTCACGTCCTCGGTCGGGTGCTCGCGGCGGTACGTGGCCAGGTCCGTCATCAGCAGGTTGAGCTGTTGGGCCGCGTTCATGAAGGCGACCATCGGATCCTCGCCGGGCGCCACGTACTCGCTGTCGCCGGCGGAGAGGATGACGTTGGACGCGTTGAACACCGTGTCGTAGTCGGCGGCGGCGATGCCCATCATGTCGCAGATGATCTCGAGCGGGAGGCGGGCCGCCACCTCGACGACGAAGTCGCACGCGCCGCGATCGGCCACGCGATCGATCACGTCGTCTGCCACCAGCTCAATGCGGTCCTCGATCGACTTGATCATGCGCGGGTTGAAGGCGGCGGACACAATGCGGCGCAGACGGGCATGGCGCGGGTTGTCCATGTTGATCATGGATCCGAAGAAGTCGAGCATCTCCTCGGGCATGTCGATGATGGACGTGGCGCCGCGGCCCGACTGGAAGATCTCCGGATGCCGGCTGGCCTCCGCAATGTGGGCGTGGCGCGTCAACGCGTAGTAGCCCTTCCCCTTCGGGATCACGTAGCTCAGGGCCTCCGGGATCTCGGGCTCCTCGTAGAACGGCATGGGACGTTCGCGCCGGAGCGTCTGGAAGGCGCCCTCCCGCTCGTCCCACGGCCGGGCCCAGAATTCGGTGGCAGAGAGGTCGATCTCGTCGGCGGTGAGGACGGCGCGTGGTTCCACGAACGCCAACCCTATCCACCCTCCCTACACTGCGACCATGTGCGACACCCTGTGTGCCCCGGGCCGGCGCGGCATGGTGTTCGCCAAGAATTCCGATCGCCCACCGGGCGAGGTCCAGATCGCCTGGCCCTTCGGCCGCCGCTCCTCGGTGGGGTGCACGTTGCGCACGCAGTACCTCTCCATCGTCGACACAGGCGCACACGCAACCTTGCTCTCCTGTCCCACCTGGCTGTGGGGGGCCGAGCACGGCGTCAACGAGCACGGCGTCGCTATCGGTAACGAGCGTGTCAGCACCACGCATGACGCAGCGGCGGCCAAGCCCGCGCTGATCGGCATGGACCTGGTCCGCCTCGGCCTCGAGCGTGCCCGCACCGCCGCCGAGGCCGTGGAGGTCATGGCGGACCTCCTGCAGACGTGCGGCCAGGGCGGTATCGCCGATGCCGCCCACCGCGAGGCCTACGACTCCTCCTTCCTCGTGGCCGACCCGACGGAGGCCTTCGTGCTCGAGACGGCGGGCGCCGACTTCGCCCTGGCGCGCTACCCGGCCGGTGTGGCCATCTCCAACCGGATCACACTGCCTGACTTCGATCGGTTTCGCGACGCGGGGGAGGACACTGCCTTCGCCGATGTCCGCCTGGCGGCCAGCCGCCGCTTCCTCGCCTCGGCCGATTCCGGCGGTCTCACACCGGCCGCCACCGCAGCCCACCTGCGCGATCACGGAACGGGGCCCTGGGGTGCGCCGGGTGGCGGCGGCCCGGTCCACCAGCCGCCGCTGCGCGTGGGACCGGACAGCAGCGGCGTCACGGTCTGCATGCACGTGCGCGAACTGAGCGTCACCGCCGCCTCCATGATCGCCGAACTGCCGGCGGACCTCGCCGACGGGGCGCCTCTGCGTGCGTACGTGGCGCTGGGCAGCCCGTGCGCCGGCATCTACGTGCCGGCCTTCCCGCGCACGGCCGCCGGCCCGCCGCCGTTCGTGCCCTTCGAGATCTCCGGCGAGGACATGTGGCACGCCGCCGACGCGCTGCGTCAGCTGGTGGAGGCCGACCCGGAGGCACTCCCCGTCATCCGGGAGACGCTGACGCCGGTCGAGGACGAGTTGTGGGCCGAAGCGGACGACGTCCTCGAGGACCCCGCCCGCTGGGCCGAAGTGGGCGGTTCGTGGGGTGGCCGTGCCCTCCATGCGCTGCGGTCCTGCATCCCCTCCGTGACCTAGACGCGGCGATACGCTGCGCTCACACACCCGTGTGTGCTCTTACTCGCCTAGGGGGTCGCCATGACGAACGTACTGACAAACGACGAGATCGCAGTCGGCGATGTCGTCAGCACACAGCTCGAGAAGATGTGGGGCTGGTACCTGGCCGGCGGGATCATCTCCATGATCTTCGGCTTCTTCGTCATCAGCTACCGGCACGCCAGCGTCTACGCCATCATTTACCTCGCCAGCGGCTTCTTCATCGCCGGCGGCTTGCTGGAGCTCATCGGCGGCCTGCGCGCGGTGCGCCAACGCTGGCCAATGATCATCTTCGGCGTCATCTGGATCGGCGCCGGCATCGTCGGCTTCGTGTGGCCGCACATCACCATCTTCATCGTGGCCGTGTTGGTCGGATGGGGCTTCCTGGTGCTCGGGATCTTCGACATCGTGAACTCCATCCGCTACCACTACCTGCCGTACTGGTGGGCCTACCTGATCCGCGGCATCATCGCCGTGGCCATCGGCTTCCTCTGCATCCGGCACCCCGGCGCGCCCTTGACCGCGTTGGTGGTGCTCATCGGCATCGGTGCCATCGTCTTCGGCGCCGTCGAGCTCATCGGCGCCTTCTCGGCCCGACATGCCACGAAGCACTGGGAGGCCTTCAAGGCGCAGTCGCAGGTCGGCTGAGCGCGGCGGGGGAAGAGCGGTGCGCCTGGCCTGCTTCTCCCTCGGAGGAGGACGTCCTCGGCCCGGCCTCCTCGTCGGCGACGAGATCCTCGATCTGAGCGACCCCGCCACGGGTCTGCCACCGACCATGTCCGAGCTGCTGGCGCTCGGCCCCGAGGGATTGGCGCGAGCAGGCGCGGCTGCGACCGGCGCGGCCTCCCGGCACCGCATGGAGACGGTGCGCCGCCACGCACCGGTGCCCGATCCGCCGGCCATCCTCGCCATCGGCATGAATTACCGCGCCCACGTGGCCGAATTGGGCCGTGAGCCCCCCGAGTGGCAGTACTGGTTCACCAAACAGCGCACCGCCATCGCCGGGCCGGGCGACCCCATCGTGTTGCCGTCCGTGTCGGACATGGTCGACTACGAAGGCGAGCTGGCCCTCATCATCGGCCCGCGGTGCCAGCACGTGCCGGCGGCACGGGCGTTCGAGGTCGTGGCCGGCTTCACCATCATCAACGATGTGAGCACGCGGGACTGGCAGTGGCGGACGCCCACCTTCATGATGGGGAAGTCCTTCGATACCCATGCCCCGTGCGGCCCCGAGCTGGTGACGGGCGACGAGCTCGGCGACCCCGGGGCACTGGGCATCCGCACCTGGGTGAACGACGAGCTGCGCCAGGACTCGACCACGGCGGACCTGATCTTCGGCTGTGCCGAGATGATCGAGTACCTCACGACGGCGTTCCCGCTCGAGCCGGGCACCATCATCGCCACCGGGACGCCGGCCGGCGTGGGGGCGGGGTTCGACCCGCCGCGCTTCCTGGCGGCGGGGGACACGGTCCGCATCAGCATCGAGGGGATCGGCGAGCTGTCCAACCCCGTGGTGCAGGGTGGGCCACCCGAGCCCGTCGGGCTCGCCTGAGGTTCAGCTCCCCGCCTGGGCGGCGCGCAGCCGCTCGGCCAGGCTCGACATCACCTGCAAGGCGAAGTTCGGCGTCTCAGCGACGAGGAAGAGGAAGCGGTGCTTGTCGATGACCGCCACCGTCGACCGCGACCGCGACCGCGACCGCGACCGCGGTGGCGCTGCGTGGCGAGGAGTCGACCATGGCCATCTCGCCGAAGGTGTCGTCGGGCCCGAGGCCGAACGAGTGGCCGTTGGCCATGCGCAGCTCGACCCGGCCCGAAATGATGCCGAACATCTCCTGGCCCGTGGAACCTTCCTCGAAGATCACCGTGCCGGCGGGAAGCTCCCGTGTCTCCTTGGCGCCCTTGAAGACCCCCAGAACCTTCACGCTCATGGCTCGTACCCCTTTCGATCGGCGGGCTGGTCTGATGCGGGCCGCCTCGTTTGGATCGCAACCCCCGTGCCGGACTGGCCGCCCTTGTGTGACGAGCAGGTGAACGAGCAGGTGAACGGGCAGTCGCCGCGGCACGGCAGAATGGAGGGGTGACCGACACCCAGGCCCAGTTGAGCGACGCCGAGCGCGCCGATCGCCTCCAGAAGCTCCAGGGGATCATGGACCTGATGCGGCCAGCGGTACAGGCCGACGGGGGAGACCTCGTGCTGGTCCGGGCCGACGTCGAGACCGGCGTGGTCGAGGTCCAGCTCCAGGGGGCCTGCAGTTCGTGCGCCATCAGTTCGGCCACGCTCTCGGGTGGCGTGGAGCGGATCCTGCGGGAGCGCCTCGACTGGGTCACCGAGGTCCTGGGCGGGGTCGACGATTCGCTGAGTCTCGACGAGAGCGCCGCGCTGGGAGCCGGCGGTTACGTCCCCAGCCTGTAGGCCTCGTCGTCGGGTCGCCCGAAGGGGCGCGACCGCGACCCCGAGACGATCAAGCGGGGTGGACGAGCTCCCGTGCCACCGGCGACAGCACCGAGCCCAACTCGCCTAGCAGTGACAGCAACAGGTCGTCGACCGAGATCATCCCGGCGAGGTCCGTGTCCTCGAGCACCGGCAGCCGCCGTGCGCTGGCCGTCTTGAGCACCTCGACGGCGGCGAAGACGTCGTCCGAGCCCTGAATGGTGACAGGGTCGGCGGTCATGACGGCCTCCACGGCGGCCGACGGTGCCATGCCCTGCCCCGCGCCCCGCACGGCGATGTCGCGGTCCGTGACGATTCCGACCAGGCGGTCGCCGTCGACGACGAGGAGCGAGCCGACCTGATGGCTCCCCAGCAGCTGGCCGGCCTCCTCCAGGGTGCATCCGGGAGGGACGGTCACCGGAGCCGTCCGCAGGCACTCTCTCACCAACATGGCTGTTCACCCCGTTCGCTGTGTCCGAGCAGTCGTCTCACCGGGCCCACAGTAGGGGAAACGGGCGGCGAACCTAGCTGGGCTTGGGTTCCTTCGGCAGGCCCAGGGCGCGCTCTCCCACGATGTTGCGTTGGATCTCGGCGGAACCACCCCAGATCGTCTCCGAGCGCGAGAAGAAGAAGAGCGACTGCAAGTTGTTGACCGGGTAGCCCGCCCGGGCCCGACGGGCCCCGGGGAGGAGCGCGTCGGAGAAGTTGTCGCCCTGCAGGATCTGGCTGTCCATGCCGAGGATGTCCATCGCCAGCAGCATCGTGTCCTGGTGCGCCTCCGACCAGAACATTTTGTTGCAGGTGCCGAGCTTGGCCGTCGTGTGCGTTCCGTTCAGGACGTCGGTCAACGTGCGGTAGCCGTTGATCTGCATGATCTTGATCTTCGACCACGACTGCACGAGACGCTGGCGGATGAGCGGGTCGCTGTCGCGTCCCCGCGCCTGCGCCTCGGCGAGGATCTGGTCGAACTCCTTCTGGAAGCGCCGGTGCCCGGTCGTCGACGACGTGCCGCGCTCGAAGCCGAGCGTTGTCATGGCGACCTTCCACCCGTTGTTGACGCCACCGATGACGTTGTCCTTGGGGCAGCGCACATTGGTGAAGAAGACCTCGTTGAACTCGGCCGAGCCGTCGATCTGCTCAATGGGGCGCACCTCGACGCCCGGCTGCTTCATGGGGACGAGGAGGTAGGAGATCCCGGCGTGCTTCGGCGCGTCGGGGTCGGTGCGGGCGAGCAGGAAGATGTAGTCGGCGTAGTGCGCCTGCGTGGTCCACACCTTCTGGCCGTTGATGACCCACTCGTCGCCGTCCAGCTCCGCCCGCGTCTTGAGGCCGGCCAGATCGGATCCGGCGTCTGGCTCGCTGAACCCCTGGCACCACGCGATCTCACCCTTCAGGATGCCACCGATGAACTCTTGTTTCTGCTCTTCGGTGCCCCACTGCAGGATCGTCGGGCCGACAAGCGTGTCGCCGAAGAAGTCGGCGCGCAACGGTGCGCCGGCTCGGGCGAACTCTTCGTTCAGCACGACTTGTTGCAGGAGGCTCAGACCCTTGCCGCCGTACTCCGCCGGCCAGCTGGCGCAGATCCATCCGCCGGCGAACAGCTTGGCCGTCCACTCCTCGTTGAAGTCCTTGCGCTCCTCGGGCGTCATCGAGAAATCAGGGCTGCCCCAGCCCTCGGGCAGGTTGTCCTTGAGCCAGCCGGCGATCTCGGTCCTGAATTCCTCGGCTTCGGGTGGGTAGCTCAGGTCCATGACAGGCACGGTACCTGCCTCGTCGGGTGTCCGGCGACCCAGTGGGGCCCGGTTGCCATGGGTGGAGGTCGGTAAGATGACGGCGCAATGTTGGCGTGATCCCTCCGCACAGGGACGACGGAGAAGGAGGTGCGGCCATGTCGAGGGGCGAACCCCCCAGTAGAACGGTCGGCGCATGCCCCCACTCCGTGCCGTCGCCGATTCGCTCCCCGCGCACGGCCTGAGCCCCGCACGAGGGGTGGGCACGGAGGCAGACGCCGTTCGCTGATCCTCCGGTCGGCACACCGTGCCGCCGGACACCCGATCCGAACCCACTGAGGACGCCACAGGAGGTAGCTCCATGGCCACGCCACCGTCCACGAGCGCGCCGAGCCGCTCACGTTTGATCCCAGGACGTTCCCGCGATGCGGAACGACCGCCTCACCAGCGCCGTCGCCGCACGCGTCGCATCCTCGCGTCCGAAGGGGTCTTCGACTCCATCGTGTCGCTCGCCGGCCTGTTGGGCCGCGCCGTCAGGAACCAGACCGGCCAGGAGATCGGGCGGCTGGACGATGTCGTGGCCCGATGGGCCGACGGCCAGACCTACCCGCCGGTGAGCGGTCTCGTCATCCGGGTCGGGCGCCGGCTCGCCTTCGTCCCGGCCTCCGCCATCGACCGCATCGGTCACGCCGAGGTGGTCCTGCGGTCGTCCCGACTCGACCTGCGTGACGTCATCCGACGCTCCGGGGAGGTACTGCTGGCGAAGGACGTCCTCGACCATCAGCTGGTCGACGTCGAGGGCGTGCAGGTGATCAGGGCCGCCGACCTGTACCTGGCCGAGGTCATCGGCCGCATCCGGCTGGTCGGGGCCGACGTCTCCAATGCCACGTTGCTGCGTCGTCTCGGACCGCGTCGCTGGCGCCCACGCCCCACTCCCGATCGCGTCATCGACTGGGCCGCCATCCAACCGTTCACGGAGGCGGCCAAGGATGTGAGCGGTGCGGCAACGCACGTGCGCCTCAAGACGACGAACGAAGGCCTCCACCGGCTGCGGCCGGGTGAGCTGGCCGACCTGCTCGAGGACCTGCGGCGCGACGAGCGACGCGAGCTGCTGGCCGCGCTGGGTCCCGACGAGGCCGCCGACGCGCTCGAGGAGATGCAGCCCGAGGACCTCGAGCAACTCCTGCGCGAGTCCGACCCGGTCGAGGCCGGTCGACTGGTGGCCGCCATGGAGCCCGACGAGGCGGTCGATGCCCTGCGTGACCTGCCGCTGGCCGTGCGGGGCGAGGTGCTCCGCCACATCCCCGCCGTGACAGCGCTGGCGCTGCGCGAACTGCTCGGCTACGAGGAGAACGAGGCCGGCGGCATCATGACCACGGCGCTTGTCACGGCGAAGTCGGGTGAGAAGGTCAAGAAGGTCGTCGACCGCCTTTCAGAGGCGCGCGCCCACGGGGCCGACCTCGACGCCGTCGCGGTCGTCGATGACGACGGCCGGCTTCTCGATGACGTCTCCGTCCTCGACGTGTTGCTCGCGCTGCGCGCCTCTACCGACACGCGGATGTCGGCGCTGCTCGGTGACGAGGACGTCGTGACGGTGAGCCCGCACACGTCGGCCAGAGAAGCCGCCGCGCAACTGGTCGAGGCGAGGCGGCATTCAATGGTGGTCGTCAACGACGACGGGTGTCCTCTCGGGCGCATCCTGGCGGACGACGTGCTCGACGTGCTGGTGCCGACCAAGGGTCGCTTCCACTTTCCGCGCCTTCTGTCATGAGAGTGCAGGTCTCGCGGCGGTGGTTGATCTACCTGGCCGCCGCCGGCCCGGGGCTCATCGCCGCCGCCGCCGGCAACGATGCCGGTGGCATCGTCACGTATTCGTCCGCCGGGGCGCAGTTCGTCTACCGCACCCTCTTCCTGATGGTGCTCATCACGGTGGCCTACGTCATCGTGCAGGAGATGGTGGCCCGCCTGGCCACGTTCACCGGCAAGGGCCTGGCCGCCCTGATCCGCGAGGAGTTCGACCTTCGGCTCACCGCCTTCGCCATCACCGCCTTCGCCATCGCCAACGTCGGTCTGATGGTCACCGAGTTCGGCGGCATCGCCACGTCGTTCGAGCTGTTCAACGTGTCGCGTTACATCTCGGTGCCCATTGCGGCCGTGGCGATCTGGTCGCTCGTGCTCTTCGGTTCCTATCGCTACGCCGAGCGCATCTTCCTGCTGCTCACCCTCGTCTTCATCGCCTATCCCATCGCCGCCGTGCTGGCCCACCCCAATTGGCACGCGGTGGCGACGAACACCGTGTGGCCGCATTTCGAGGCGTCGAAGTCGTTCCTGCTGCTCTCCGTCGCCCTCATCGGCACCACCATCACGCCGTACATCCAGCTGTACGAGGCGGGTGCCGTCGTCGACAAGGGGGTGAAGCCGGAGAACTACCACTTCCAGCGGGTCGACGCGATCACCGGCGCCGTCCTGGCGGCCATTGTGGCCATGTCGATCATCATCGCCACCGGGGCGACCATCGGAGGAACGGGGCCTCTCACGTCGGCCACCACGGCCGCCGAGGGGCTGAAGCCGGTCGCCGGCGCCTTCGCCACGACGTTGTTCGGAATCGGATTGCTCGGTGCCTCCGCCCTGGCGGCGGCCGTGGTGCCGCTGTCGACCTCCTATGCCGTGGCCGAGGCGATCGGGGTCGAGCGCTCCGTCTCGTCGAGCTTCCGGCAGGCCCCCGTTTTCCTGGGCATCTTCACGTTCCAGATCGTCATCGGCGCTGCGGTGGTGCTCGTCCCGGGCAACCTCATCACGCTGATCCTCAACACCCAGGTGCTCGAAGGCGTCATCACGCCGATGACGCTCATCCTGATCCTGGTGCTGGCCAACCGCCGCTCCCTCCTCGGGTCGGCGGCCAACGGTCCGGTGGCACGCTGGGTCGGCGGATTGGCCATCGTTTCGGTGGCGGCGGTGGCTGCCGTCTACGTCGTGCTGACGGTGCTGGGCTGGTTCGGCCTGGCCTGAGCCGGAGCGGGGGAGAGGGCTCCTCGACGTCGTCGTTTGCGCAGCACGCTGGGGTTCGGGGAGGCTAGAGGGTCATGGTGCGTCGTGTCGGGACATCCGTTGCCTAAAACGCCTCGCCAGAAGTGGATTGAGACAAAGGAGTCCTGGGAGCGCTCACGCCACATTGAGCTGCCCGCCGCGAGTCCGGCTGCACCGCCCCAGCCTGGGGGTTTGCGTGTGGCGTTCCTCGTCTACCGTGGCAACCCCCGTTGCGGTGGACAAGGCGTCTACACCCGCCACCTGACCCGCGAGCTGGTGGCCCTCGGACACTCGGTGGAGGTGTTCTCGGGCCCTCCCTGGCCCGACCTCGACGAGGGGGTCGGATTCACTCCGGTCCGCGGCCTCGATCTCTACCGCCAGCCCGACCCGTTCCGCATCCCGGCCTGGAGCGAGTTCACCTCCCGGGAGGACTGGTCCGAGTTCGGCATCATGTGCACGGCCGGATTCGGGGAGCCCCTGGCCTATTCACTGCGGGCGCGTCAACTTCTGGCCGAGCGCCGCGACGAGTTCGACGTGGTGCACGACAACCAGTGCCTCGGCAACGGCATGCTGGGCATGGTCGAGGACGGCTGGCCGCTCCTGACGACGTTGCACCACCCCATCACGGTCGACCGGGAGCTCGCCCTGTCCCACGCGACGAACCCGTGGCAGCGCTTCACGACCCGCCGCTGGTTCGGCTTCCTCGGCATGCAGGTGCGGGTGGCGCGTGCACTGCCCGCCGTGGTCACGGTGTCGCAGAACTCGTGTCAGGACATAGCGGCGCAAATGGACGTGGCGCCCGAACGGATGACCGTGGTCCCCGTCGGGGTGGACCACACCGTCTTCCGCCCTTTCGAGGATGTGACGCCGGTGCCCGGGCGCATCATGGTCACGTCGAGCAGTGACGTCCCGATGAAGGGCTTGGTGCCACTCCTCGAGGCGGTCGCCAAGCTGCGCACCGAGCGCGACGTCGAGCTGACCGTGATCGGCCGTCCCAACGAAGGGGGCCGGGTCGAAAAGGCCATCGCCCGATTGGGGCTCGCCGATGCCGTGCAGTGCGTGAGCGGCATTACCGACGACGAGTTGGCCCACCTCTACGGCGAGGCGGAAGTGGCGGTCGTGCCTTCCCTCTACGAGGGGTTCTCCTTGCCGGCCATTGAGGCCATGGCCTGCGGGGTCGCCCTCGTGGCTACGACGGGCGGGGCCCTGCCCGAAGTCGTCGGCACCGATGGGGAGACCGGGCTGCTCGTGGCACCTGACGACCCGGGCGCCCTGGCGGGCGCCATCGCCCGCTTGCTCGACGACCCGGCTCTGCGGGCGCGGCTCGGTGCCGCCGGACGCGAGCGGGTCATCAGCCGGTTCACCTGGCAGATCACGGCGGCCGGGACCGCAGCCTGCTACGACGCAGTCATCGCCGGGGAGCCGCTCCCCGGCGCGCCGTCGGGCGCGGCCGACGGCCCGGGGACACCACTCGTGCAAGGAGCGGTCTGATGCTGACGGTTGACTACGACCGCCTCGAGGTCGGACCCGGGGACCTCGTGCTCGATCTGGGCTGCGGGTTCGGGCGTCACGCCTTCGAAGCCGCCCGCCGCGGCGCCTCCGTCGTCGCGCTCGATGCGGGACCCGAGGAGGTGGCACAGGTGCGGGGCACCTTCGCCGCCATGATCGAGATGGGGGAGATCGCCCAGGATCACCCGGCGACCGCGGTGCAGGGGGACGCGCTCCGGTTGCCCTTCCCTGATGGGACCTTCGATCGCGTGATCGCGTCGGAGGTGCTCGAGCACATCCCCGACGATTCCGCCGCCATGCGCGAGCTGGCGCGCGTCCTGCGCCCCGGGGGCGCCATGGCGGTGACTGTTCCACGCTGCGGGCCCGAGGTCGTCAACTGGGCGCTGTCGGACGAGTACCACGACACACCCGGAGGGCATGTCCGCATCTACCGGCGCTCGACCCTGGAGCGCCGGCTCAGCTCGGCGGGGCTGGAGCCCACGGGCTACCACCACGCCCACGGGCTGCACTCGCCGTACTGGTGGCTGCGCTGCCTCGTCGGTCCGTCCAACGACTCGCACCCCGCAGTGGAGGCGTACCACAAGGTGCTGGTCTGGGACATCGTCAAGGCTCCGTTCCTGACCCGTGCCGCCGACCGCGTCCTGAGCCCGGTCATCGGGAAGAGCCTTGTGCTCTATCTCACCAAGCCGGCGACCAGCGTGGCGGACCTGGGCGACTCGCGCCCCACACTGCCGCGTGGCGTGCCCGGGCGGCGCGGCCCGACCACACCGAGCCATGGAGCGGCGGCATGACCACCGAAGAAATCCGATCCGCCATCGTCCCGGAGGTACCCGGCGTCCTCACGAGTGCGGATGTGCTGGCCTCGGGGCAGGCCATCGCGGCGATCCAGCGCCATGACGGGCAGATCCCGTGGTTCGTCGGCGGTCACTGCGACCCGTGGAACCATGTCGAGGCCGCCATGGCGTTGACCGTGTGCGGCTTGGTCGACGAGGCCGTCGACGCCTATCGCTGGCTGGCTCGTCAACAGATGCCCGACGGGAGCTGGTTCAACTACTACCAGGGCGACACGGTGAAGGATCCCAGGCTGGACACGAACGTGTGCGCCTACCTGGCGGCCGGCGCCTGGCACCACCATCTCGTTACTGGTGACGTCGAGTTCCTCGGAGAGCTCTGGCCCACCATTCAGAAGGGGATCGACTTCATCCTCCGCTTCCAGCAGCCCGATGGTTCGGTCCTGTGGTCCCGTGACTCGGCAGGCCGTCTCGAGCGCTACGCGCTGCTGACCGGCTCCTCCTCCATCTACCACTCCATGCGGTGCGCTGTCGCGATCGCGGAATGTCTGGCCAAGGACAGGCCGGACTGGGAGCTCGCCGCCGGTCGACTGGGCCACGCGGTGGCGCATCACCCGGGGGCCTTCGCCCCCAAGGTCGAGTTCGCCATGGACTGGTACTACCCGATGTTGTCCGGCGCGCTCGAGGGCGACGCCGGTCGCCAGCGCATTGCCGAGGGATGGTCAACCTTCGTCATGGAAGGGTTCGGCGTGCGCTGCGTGTCCACCGGCGACTGGGTCACCGCTGCCGAGACGGCCGAATGCGTGCTGACGCTGGACGCCCTCGGCATGGAGGGTCCTGCGATGGACCTCTTCACGTGGGGCCAGACCCTGCGGTTGGAGGACGGGTCCTACTGGACCGGCATGGTGTTCCCCGACCGGGAGACGTTCCCCAAGGACGAGCGGACGACCTACACCTTCGCCGCCATGGTGCTGGCGGCGGACGCGTTGTCCGACACCAGCCCGGCAGCCGGCCTGTTCCGGGGCGAAGGGCTGCCGGCCGCACTCGACCTGGCAGAGCCCCACTGCGGCGACGCCATCGAGGGTTGCACCATGGCCGATCCGCCGCGTCGTTCCTCCCGGGGCTGAACAGCAACCGTCGACCTCCTCATTGGTGAAGCATCTGGACGCTGGCGCTACTCGGTCAGGCGATGATGCCCGCCGCCTGGAGCGTCTCGAATTCCGCCAACCCAAGGCCACCCAGCTCGCACAGCACCGCCTTTGTGTCGGCTCCGAGCCGGGGCCCCGTCTCACGGATACAGCCAGGCGTGCGGGAGAACTTGGGGACGATACCTTGCATCGGGACTTCCCAGCCTTGGAAAGAGGGACGCCGCACCACCATCTCCCTGACTGCGTAGTGGACGTCCCGCAGCATGTCGTCGGCGGTGAAAATGAGCCCGGCAGGGACGCCTTCGGCCTCGAGTGAGGTGAGCAATTCGTCGCTGGTCTTCGTCTCCGTCCATTCCGAAATGAACGCGTCCAGCTCCTCCGCGTGACTGCCGCGCGCAATATGCGTTTGGAATCGCGGGTCAGTGCTGAGATCAACCCTCTCCATGACCATGCAGAGCCGGACGAATATGGAGTCGGCATTGGCCGCGATCACGACGTCGGTACCATCTGCTGTTGGATACACGTTTGATGGCGCGACGCCGCGGAGGATGCTTCCAGTTCGCTCTCGCCTCACACCACCGAGTTCCAAGTCGGCCATGGAGGATTCCATCAGCGCGAGCACAGCCTCATAAATGGCCACGTCCACCTCTTGACCGCGGCCCGTGGCGTGGGTTTCATTCAATGCTGCCAGCGCTCCCACAACTGCGAAGAGCGCAGCAAGCGCATCGCCCAAACTGATGCCGGTGCGACTCGGCGGCCGACCAGGTTCACCTGTCGTGTACCGGATCCCTCCGACCGCTTCGCCGACGCTCCCGAAGCCGGTCGATTGGGACCTCGGTCCCGTTTGGCCGAACCCCGATACGTGGACCATGACCAATCGGGGATTCAGGGCGGAGAGCGCATCGAAACCGAGTCCCCACTCCTGCAGTCGGCCAGGTCGGAAGTTCTCGAGGATCACGTCCGAATGGGCGGCAAGCCGCCGTACGAGATCTCGGCCCGCCTCGTCACGGAGGTCGATGCAGACTGAGCGTTTGTTCCGGGCGATACTGGGCCACCAGAGGCTCTCGCCGTCGCGCACGACGCCCCAACGACGCATCGGATCGCCGTCTCCCGGTGGTTCCACTTTGATGACCTCGGCGCCGTAATCGCCCAGGAGCTGGCCAGCGAATGGTCCGGCGATGAAGCTGCCCAGCTCGAGTACCCGGACTCCGGCTAGCGGCCCATATCTCGACGAATCCGTGTTCATTCCGTCTGAAGTGTTCCCAGTCATTCGGGATTGCATACTATCTGACCCGGGAATCAACCGGCTCTATCGACGCAAAGATTCCGGCGCTGGTGACGTCTGCAGCCTATTTACCAGGAAATTAGGCTTTCGGTATCGCCGGATGGGAGGCCTGCAGCGGGCGCATGGCTAGGCTCGGCGGACACCGGCTGATCGCCTGTATTGTATTCAATATGGCAATTCCCAAGGCCTTTGGCAGCCTGTGGCTGTCGTGACCGGCGTCGGGCTGCGAGACGTCACCCTACGAGACGGGTTGCAGGACGAGCCGCCTCTCTCGACCGAGGCCAAATTGGCCATCTTCGATGCATTGGTCGTTGCGGGCGTCACTGATCTGGAACTCACTTCGTTCACACGCCCCGACCGGGTTCCCGCGATGGCTGATGCTCATCGCCTCGCTGAAGTTGTGTTGGCTCATGCCGACGGTCCGCGACTTTGGGGTCTGATCTTGAATCGCCGAGGCGCGGAACGAGCGATTGGTGCCGGGCTGGGTCACCTTCAGTTCGCGCTGTCGGTGTCCGAGGCGCACAACGAGGAGAACGCTGGGCGCTCGGTGGCGAACTCCCTCCTTGAACTGGAGGCGATTGCCGCGTTGGCGGCGGACACGGACGCTCAGATCGAGGTGACCCTGGCGACGGCCTTCGGCTGTCCATTCGAGGGACCAGTCGCTGCGACGCACGTGGCAGATGTGGCCGAACAGGTTCGGGAGCTCGGAGTCGCCAACTTGTCCGTCGCGGACACCATCGGTACGGCTGTTCCAACTGAGGTCACCGATCTGGTCGAGCAACTCCTCGTCCGGCTCGCTCCCGTTGAGATCGGTGTCCATCTTCACGACACCCGGGGGCTAGCCATGGCCAATGCGCTGGCCGGCATCGCCGCCGGTGCGGTCAGGGTGGACGGCGCGCTGGGCGGCCTTGGTGGTTGTCCGTTCGCTCCAGGTGCGTCCGGGAACCTCCCACTGGAGGACCTGGTTCACGCGCTCGACGCCATGGGCGTCGTTACCGGCATTGACCTGGACAAGCTGCTCGACGCGTCGCTCCTCGCCTCCGAATTGGTGGGACGCACTCCCACCAGCCATCTCTGGAAGGCCGGTCCCCGATTCGCTCGTCAGGCAGCCCCTCCGAGGTGGTGACGACTTCGACACGGTGCTACTGCCAGAAAGGCTCCACGTCGTCCGGGAGCTCGATCGCAAAGGCCCGCATTGTTATGCACACCATGCTGTAGTAGCCAACCACCATGACGAGCTCGACGAGCCCAGGTTCGCCCAAAAGCGAACGGAGGTTGTCGTACACGGCGTCTTCGATGTTCTTCGCCTGCAGCAGGTCCCCCACGGCGGAGTACACCAAGAGTTCCTGATCCGGAAGGGGTGGCGTGTGCCCGTCACGCAAGGCGTCGATGACCTTCTCGTTCAGTCCGGCCGATTTCGCCGCCGTTGCGTGGGCCCAGAACTCGAACGCAGCTCCCCAGTGTGCTGCAACAGTGAGGGTGACCATCTCCCGCAGTGAATCGTCCAGGCTTCCGAAGAACCGGAGCTGCTCGCCGAGTTGGGCTGCCGGTTGCCCAGCTGCCGGCGCGCGTAGCCACGTGTCGAAAAGTGCACCTAGGGAATGTGGTGATTGGCCCAGACTGGCCCCGCGTGGACCGGACACGACCGATTCCCAATACGCTCGCTGGTTTTCGTCCAGGGATTCCGGTCCGATCGATTCAATTCTGGCCATTCGAAGGGTCTCCAAGTTGGGTACGTGAATGTTGAGGTGTGCCGTGCTCGGCAGGGGGATTGCGAGCGTGGGATCGATCGAGCATCACATCACTTCGTCCCTCACGTCCGAGCGGTTGATCTGTTCCAATCGCCGTGTCAGTGAAGCCCGCGCTCCCAGAAGGTGGGAGCGCATGGCAGCTTGAGCCCAACTGGGGTCGCCAGCTTCGATGGCGTCAACGATCTCGCGATGTTGAGTAAAGCTTCGTGTAATGCCGAAACGTGTGGAGGACGACCGAAACCTGGACGATCCCGGACAGCAACGAGGGGAGAATCTTGTTACACGAAGACTGGTGTATGTGCTGGTGGAACTCCATGTTCAGTCGAGTGATCTCGTCGAAGGATTTGCTGTCGTCTCGCATCAGTTCGCGCTCCATTGAGGTACAGATGGAGCGCAATAAGGCGAGGTCTGCCACCGCGAATTCCGCAGCTCGGCGGGCGGCTTCGCCTTCGAGAAGGATCCGCACGTCGTAACTGGCTTCGATATCAGCGCCACTGAGTTGAATGACTTGCGCGCCTCGCCGGGGAATGAGGTCGACGAGCCCATCTGCATGCAAGCGTTGAAGCGCCTCTCGAACAGGTGTGCGACTCACGCCGAGATTTGCGGCCACGGTCCCTTCGCGGAGCCAGGACCCAGCCGTGATATCGCCTCGGAGGATCTGATCTCTGAGAACCTCATAGACAGAGACTGATGATGTCCCACTGGTCATTTCCACGGATGATGGCTCCATAACTGGTGCTTCATGAATCCTGAATCATGCCATCCGTGAATGAGAAAGCGCCGTATCGTCCTGCCCGGTAGAGAAGCGGATCTGCGTCTGACTGGAATCTGGCATGCTGCACGACGCCGCAGATAATGGAGTGATCCCCACCGGGGTAGATCGCGTCGACCCTGCATTCCAACACGCTGCATGTGCCGGATCCCAGCGTGGGAGCCCCCGTTCGCCCAGAGACGATCTTTGGTGCAACGTCTTCGAGGCCGATCCCTTTCGTGAAGGCGGTCGCGACGAAGGCGAAGTCACTCGCCAGGTAGTTCACGCTGAAGTCTCTGCACTGCTCAATCAGAGAGTGCATACCGGTTTTGTCATCGATGCAGATCAAAATCATGGGGGGCACCGATGAAAGTGAGACAGCTGAAGTGCAGACAATGCCCTTCACGCCTCCGCTCTCATGCGAGACGAGAACGACGGCGACGGAGCCGGCAACGCCTCGAAACGATCTCCGAAATCGCTCTGCGTCAACCTGCTTGAGCCGATTCATCTTTGTTCGATCACTCTTGGGACTCTAGGGATTCCGCCGCCATAGCAATATTCGCGACTTCGCATCGCACCACGTCCTTTCGCGAGCCGAGCGTTTTTAGCGTGGTGCTGCCTCCGATGACGACAGCACTAGCCACCCAATCTGCGGTTGAGGCGCAATTGGCGAGGACCGTTGCTCGAGTCAGGTCTGAGATACACGGGAGGCCTGTTCTCGGGTCGATCAGATGATGCGAGCGTGAGCCCCAGCATCGCTTCTCTGTTCCGCTGGTCGCAATGCCACCATCCTCAACGGAGAAGATCATGTCGTCAGGCGGGAAGGTCACGGGCCATCCGTCGCCCCTGGGCCCGCTCCCTCGGCAGGCGATGTCACCCCCAAGGTTGCAGGCCGAATTCGGTCCGAGCCGGCCGGCAATCTCGTCCGCCCAAAGTCCCTTCGCGACCGCTCCAAAGTCGACACCGAAACCCGGCATGAGGCGAGCCCGAGTGTCTTGGAGCTCCAGGACAGCAGTCAGGGGAGGTACGGGAGCGGAGGAGGCAGCCATGTCCGGGTCAGACGTGGCCGGGGTGAAAGGCCAAGAGCGCCTATAGCCGGCGTTGAGCAAAGAGCCGAGGACAGCGACGTTCACCAGGCCCCTGCTGGCGACCGCAACCTGTAATGAATGCCGAAGCAAGGCACGCAATAGAGGGGAGATCTCCATCCACGCTCCTGCACGGGAATTGAACAAAGACACTTCACTGTCGGGCCGAAACCGTGAGAACTGGCGGTCCAAGTCCCGCAGATATTTCTCCAGCTCGGCGAAGGATATATTCGGTTTGCCGAGCGTGGAGAACTCAACGGTGCAGGTGAACACGCTTGTCTCGTAGTGGTGGACGAACCCCTCTGTGCGCCGATCCACGGCTTTGTAGGTGTCGACACCAAAGAGTGTGCTGGTCTGCGAAGAACCGGCGAGATCAGATGCTGAGGGTTTTCTCATCTGCTACGAAACCGAGCTCGAGAGAGTGTTACCGACCGGTGTCTTATCGTTGGCGATGCGCCAACTGATGTCATCGTCCTCCCACTTTTCTCCCAGAGAGGCCACCGCGGGCATGACTTCATTCGAGAAGAGGACCATGCCATCCCGCACCTCGTTACTGGTCATTTCGCCAGCGTGCATCATGAGGAACATGTTGCCTACACCCGTGCTCTCGTAGAGCCGCTCGACCTGCTTAATGACCGTGTCAGGGGTTCCCAATAGAATGACGCCGGCGTCCACCAAGGCATCGAGACCGAGTGCGCGGACAGCCCCGAGCTTCCCCTGGAGCAGATCCACGCTCTTGGAGGGGGAAAGGTACCCAGGCGCGAGCCGCCCTTTCTGCCGTGGATTCATCGTCGTGAAATACCACATGAGCTTCTCGCCCATCTGCCTGGCCTTCTCCGCCGTCGGGGCGACGTAGCAGAGGACCATCGATCCGAACTTCTCAGGACCCGGTTCTGGCAATCCATACTCAGCCGCCGCTCGTCGGTAAATGCGGAAGATATTGATCGTGTCTTCTTCCCGTCCGACCAGAAAGGCCAGGTTGTAATCGTGCTCGGCGGTCCAGCGTATGAGGGGAGGTGCGGAAGCTGTGACCCAAATCGGTGGGTGAGGCTGTTGGTATGAGCGAGGCCACACGTTGACATATCGGTAGTTGTAAAAGCGTCCCTCCCACGAGAACACGTCCGACCGAGTCCAAGCTTCCTTAATCAGGTCGTGTGATTCGTAGAACATGGCCTGATTATGAACGGGGTTTTGATTTGAGGGATAGGTTTCAACTGCAGTTCCGCGTACGAACCCGCACTCGATTCGGCCGCCGCTGATGGCGTCGAGGTAGGCAACCTCCTCAGCAACATGGACCGGGTTATCTCTATGAGGGAGCGGTATGCCAAGGAGAATGACGCGCGCTCGAGTCGTTCGATTCACCATGCTTGCTGCACTCATGGTGGCCGAGACCTGTAGGCAGGTTGCGGACTGGTGATGTTCGTTGACCATCAAGTGCAGTCCGAGCTCGTCCGCCATTTCGTATTCGTCGAGGTAGCGCTGATAGAGCTCGTAACCGAGTACGGGGTCATAGGTCCTGTTCGGAAGGAACGTCCGCATTCCCCGGTATTTCTCATCGAGCTCGTTGGTGACGTACGGATAGGGCATCTCACTAAAGTGATAGAACTTCATGCTTGCTCCTACAGGTATTCGTGCTGTCGAAGAAATTTGAGGACGACATCTGCGAACGCATCAGGAGCCTCGATGTAGGAATAGTGTCCTGCATGCGCGAGCTCAACGAACTGGGCGGTTGGGATTCGTTGAGCCAGAAGTTCGTCGTGGCGTGGAGCCAACATTCCGTCGTGGGCTCCTCCGATGATCAGCACCGGGATGTCAATCGTCTCGATCCATCGCGAGAGCCGTGGGTCATGCATGAAAGGTCGCCAGCCGTAGCGGGCCAACGCAGCCCTGTCAGCGAAGGCGCGTTCATCTTCGGCTGTCTCGGACCCGCTCGGGTAGCCCGGAATGCGGACTCCGGCGAAGCGTGTCCGGTCATACCAGCCGAGGTCGATTAACTCGTCGGGCTCCAGTACGAAGACGTCGGCGAACTCGGCGACTGTACGATCGAGCACTTTGATCCCATAGGAGGAGACGAGGAGCAGGGAACAAAACAGCTCTTGGGCACGGACGGCCATCTCGAGGGCGACCCATCCACCGAAGCCCGCGCCCATCAGGTGCAGCTTTCCGCCGTCGGGGCGTTTGCGGATGCGCTCAATGTGGAACTGGGCCAGATCGCCAACGGAGTCCCATGACTCAGCGAGATGGTCGTCCGACCCGAATCCTGGATGGCGCGGCACGTCGATCTCAAGCGCATCGTTCAACTGCTCGAGGGCACCGATATGCCCCGGGAGAACATCGGAGTCGTGGAGGAAGACGGCTGGCGGCCGCATGTTCTTTCCACCAGGCATCTGTGACTCCTCGCTGGCCCGAGTGCAAGAACGTGGAGGCTGCTCATTCCCCGAGCTCGCAAGGACTGTATCGTATGCAGTACGGAGCGCAACCGGCCGAGGCCTTCGGTGTCCATCGTGGCGGGGCCGAACCGTTCGCAACTCGCGTAGGGATGGCCGGCGCTTCGCCGTTCGTTGGGAGGCGTGCGACTGCAAGTCTGGATCCCTAAGGCCGTGACCTCGTCTTTAAAGCTCGAGACCGACGGTGGGACGGATTCGGTGGTCGAATGTCAAAACTGGACTGCGTTGGTCTTCTGCACAATGACGGACAACTCTTGCGTGGCCATCCGCGATTCCGGATCTCTTCGATTTCGTATACATCTTGAAGCCAGCCGATCATTCCGACGTAGAACGAATGCGGAATCCGAGCCGAAGATTCCCATAGCCAAGTGGCTGTCGAATAGCGATTTATAGCTATTTGTAGCGTCTGAATCAGAAGATTACGTTCTGCCCCACAACCGGATCACGCTCCTTATCGAGCGGCCGAATCCGCGCAATGCGACACCTTGGCGGCGTAACGAGGGGCCGCAATCGGAGGGAGATCATGGACGTCCACCAGGTCCGCGAGCAGGTGGAGATGGGGAAGATACCGGCTGGCGTGTACAGCGATCCGGGACTGCACCAGCTCGAGCGCGAGCGCCTCTTCAGCAGGAGCTGGCAGTTCCTCGCGCACGAGTCCGAGATCCCCAATGCCGGTGATTACGTTGTCAGGCGTATTTTGGACGATTCGTTCATTGTGGTGCGGGATGAAGACCACGAGGTTCGGGTGCTGCTGAACATGTGCCGTCACCGGGGCATGCAGGTATGCCGGGCCGAGGCGGGCAACGCGTCTCATTTTCGCTGTCCGTACCATGCCTGGACCTACAAGAACACCGGAAAGCTCGTGGGCCTGCCCTTCCACATGGAGGCGTATGGCGGCGAAGCCGGGTTCAAGAAATCGGAGACGTCACTCGCTTCGCCGCCACGGACCGGGATCACGCGAGGGATGATTTTTGCGTGCCTTGACCCGGATGCACCGTCGCTCGATGAGAGTTTGGGCGGATTCGACTTCTATCTGGATCTCTACATGAATCACAGCGACGAAGGGATGGAGGTTCGCGGCCCTCAGCGTTGGCTGATTCAGAGCAACTGGAAGATCGGCGCCGAGAACTTCTCTGGCGACTCCTATCACACGCCTCATACGCACGTGAGCGTGGTGGAAATCGGGCTTTTCATGGAGCCGAAGGCGAACCGCCGGAAGGAAGGCGCGCTCTACTGGGCCGGCGCTGGTGGTGGAACGACGTACAAACTGCCCACTGATGACTTTGACAAGAACATGGCCCACATCGGCTATCCGGAGGAGATGGTTGCGCGCATACACGACCGTTGGAGCACCGCCCAGAAGAAAATGGTCGGCGAGGCGGGTTTCATGGTGTCAGCAGCGACGATATTTCCGAATTTGAGCTTCGTACACAATTGGCCGCGGGTCCACGAGGGCGCACACGTTGTCCCGTTCATCTCTCTCCGACTCTGGCAGCCCGTAAGCGCAACTGAAACAGAGGTGTTGTCTTGGTTCGTGGTCGATCAGAACGCGCCGCAGTGGTATAAGGACGATTCGTACAAGGCCTACCTGATGTGTTTCGGATCCTCCGGAATGTTCGAACAGGACGATGTTGAAAACTGGACCTCCATCACGTCTGTCAGCAAAGGACAGTTCTCGAGCCAGGTAGAACTCGACTCGACGATGGGCATGGGCGACGTGAACGGGACTTTGCGGGAGCCCTTGGCCGGGTGGCCAGGCCCTGGGGAGGCTCACGTCGGCTATGGCGAGTACAACCAGCGGGCCCTGTTGCGCCGGTGGGCGCAGGCCCTGTCCGGCCAAGCGCCCACGAACCGCAAGGACGGTTGGCGGGCGCCGCTGAACGGGGACATGGCCCGGACCACGTTGTGAACGAGCACATCCCGGAGAACCTCGACGATGCCGCCTCCGTCGACGCCGCAACGCACTATGAGATCAGTTCCTTCCTCTCGAATGAGGCAGCGCTCCTCGACGCCGGGCACTACACCGGCTGGATGTCGTTGTTGACTGAGGACATCCAATATCGCATGCCTATCAGCGTCACCGTCGCCCGTGGTGACGCTGGGGCAGAACCGCTCGGAGGGATGGCTCACTTCGACGAGGATTACTACTCGCTCGGCAAGCGGGTGGCTCGTCTCGAGGGGGATCACGCGTGGACCGAGGATCCTCCATCCCGGACCCGGCGCTTCATCACAAACCAGCGCGGATTCTTCGGTTCCACCGAGGACGAGTACTTGGCATACAGCTACCTCTTGGTCTTTCGCAGCAGGCTCGATGTCAGGCCCCCCGAATGGGTGTCGGCGCAGCGTCGTGACGTCCTCCGCAGGGTTGGGACATCGCTCCGCCTGGCCCGTCGTGACATCACAATCGACGAGTCCGTCCTGCGGACTCAGAACTTGGCCATATTCCTTTAGGGGGATTTCACCATGGACGATGTGACTGCAGAGTGGGATCAAGCACAGGTCGATATGGCCGGGGTGCAACCGGTCGCAGGAGGATTTCGATCGATTGAGTCCTTCTCCATAGAGGGCGATCCTCTCACCTTGGCAAATGAATTTGCAGAGGTCGTGGTGCGAAAGGTGCGCACTCGAAACGGCCTACGGCTTGAGATCAGCTCGCCCAAGCTCGGATTCGCGGTGCGCCTGTGCCCGTTGCAGCTTGAGGCGCTCACCTGGCAGAGCAGCGATGTTTTCAGCGGCTTCTTGTCGAATCCGCTCGGCCCGGTTGCCGACGCGACCGAACCGTGACCGACCTGTTGCAGGACAAGGTCATCTTGTGCACCGGCGGCGGGTCGGGAATCGGGCGTGGTGCCGTGGAGGCTTTTCTCGCTGAGGGTGCAAAGGTCGCGGTGCTCGAGCTCGATCCACATAAGGTGGGCGACCTCGCAGGACGCAGCCCGAGCCTGCTCGCCTGTGAAGGCGATGCCACGCGCCATGAGGATGTTTCGTCGTTGACTGGGGAGGTCTTGGCGAGGTGGGGACAAATTGACGGCTGCGCAACCTTCGTGGGGATATTCGACCATTACCGCAGATTGGAGGACATCCCGCCGGAGGATCTCCCGGCGGCCTTCCAGGAGATCTTCTCTGTCAACGTGCAAAGCGCGCTGGTGACGGCGGCGGCAGTGTTGCCGGACCTCCGTCGGTCGAAGGGAAGCCTAACCATCACGCTCTCGAGCTCAAGTTTCTTCCCGGGCCGAGGCGGAACGCTCTACGTTGCCTCGAAATTCGCCCTACGAGGCGTAGTGGCGTCACTGGCGCACGAAGCAGCCCCGGATGTCCGGGTCAACGGCGTCGCACCCGGGGGAACGCTTGAAACCGACTTACGTGGCGCCACCGCACTCGGACAAGCGGAGGAGCGACTTGATGAACGCCCAGGAAGGCGCGAGGCGTTGGAAGCACGCACTCCGCTGCGCATCGCCCTTACCCCTGCTCACCATGCCGGGGCCTTCGTCTTCTTAGCTTCTGATGCGGCTGCCGGGATCACAGGTGAGATCATTCGCACCGACGGAGGGCTTAGTGTCCGCTGATGTCGAGCCCGGCAAAGCAGATGATCCTGTCGATTCGCTGAGGCGCAAGGTTGCCATCGCATGCCGCGTCCTCGCACACCGCGGGCTCGTTGACGGCGTTCTCGGCCATGTATCGGCGCGTATCGGCGACGGGACATATGTGATTCGGTGCCGTGGGCCCAGGGAGGCGGGCGTCGGTTTCACTCAGGTCGAGGACGTGTGTCGTATTACAGCGGACGGCGTTCTGGTGGAACCCGAGAGCGAGTGGAGCGTGCCCAAGGAGACGCCGATCCATACCGGACTTCTGGAGCGTTGGCCTGAGGTCGGTGCGGTCGTCCACGCCCACCCTCCAGCAGCCCTTCTATCGGGATTGGCCAATCTTGAGCCCCGCCCCGTCTTCGGCGCCTTCAATATCCCCGCAATGCGCATGGCGCTGGAGGGTGTGCCCGTGTATCCGCGCCCGGTGCTGATCTCACGGCCCGAGCTGGCTAACGAGATGATCGACGCTATGGGTGACCGGCCCATCTGCTTGCTGCGCGGACACGGTATTACGACCGTCGGGGCCTCGGTGGAGGCGGCGACGGTGGCCGCGGTGAACTTGAACGAGCTGCTCGCTGTCACGGTCGAGCTGGCCCGGCTAGGCGCCGATCCACCCGACCTCAGCCCGGAAGACCTGGCCGAACTTCCCAATCTGGGTCAAGCGTTCAATGACGGGCTGGCGTGGCGGGCGCTCGTGGCTGAGCTGGAGAACTCGGATCGCGGACTGCCCGCCGAAGCTGGGACGTGATTACATGCCCGGGCTCATTCTGACCACCAGAAACTGAGGCAGCGGGATCTCAGGCGCGAACGAGACGGAACAGGAGGACGCATGCTGCACTTCGACGGGGAAGTCGCTCTAGTGACTGGAGCAGGCCAAGGTCTTGGCCGTGCCCATGCGCTCGCGCTCGCCAGTCGGGGGGCGAAGGTCGTCGTCAACGACATCAGCGCGGGTGATGCTGATGCGGGGTCTTCCAGCACGCAAGCTGTAGCTGTCGTGAACGAGATCATCGCCGCGGGCGGAGAAGCCGTGGCTGTCGACGGGTCGGTTGCTACGGCTAGCGGCGGCGCGGCTGCAGTGGAGCGGGCATTGTCCACCTTCGGCCGTCTCGACATAGTGATCCATAACGCAGGGATCAAAGGCCGAAGCTCGCTCGAGTCGTTGTCGGCGGAACAGCTACGTGACGTCATGGGAGTGCATCTGTTCGGAGCGTTCCATGTCTTGCAGCCGGCTTGGCCACATTTCCAAGCACAGAAATCAGGTCGCGTCGTTCTCACAACGTCAGGCGTGGGTTTCTTCGGCAGCGCAGGTGCGTCGCCCTACGCGGCGGCCAAGATGGCGTTAGTCGGACTTGTACGGACGCTGGCCTTGGAGGGGGACCCGTTCGACATCCGGGTCAACGGCATAGCGCCGATGGCACGCACCGAAATGGCCGGAGCGGTGTTCGGGAAGCTCACGCCCAAGATCGATCCGATATTGGTTGCCGAGGTCGTTGTGGCCCTGGCCCACCGGGATACGCCATTCAATGGCCGCATTCTTTCCGCTGGGGGAGGGCGCGTCGCTGAGCTCTTCCTTGGCGCAACCGTCGGGTATTTCAACGAGCGACTCTCAGCCGAGGATGTTGTTGAAAATCGGGTAAAGGTCGAAGACCGATCCGACTACGAGCTGCCCGCCGATGTGATGGACGAAGTGGCGATGACGGCGACTCGGTTCTCTGACCTCTGACCTCCATACGACGAGCGAACGTCAGTGCTGGGAGAGTTGATCCGTCAATTGTTCAATGAGACTTCGGTGGAGTGCTGAGAAGAACTTGTCGGTCCGGTGGACCAAGAAGATGGGACCCAAGATGTCGACGCCCTCGACGTGGACCTCTTTGAGACTCTGATTCTCCAGATCGTGACGAACGGCGCTCTCGAAAAGCCAGCAGACACCGACACCGCTTGCCACCATTTGCTTCATGGCTTCAGGGTGACCGAGTTCCACAATGACATGACGTTCTTTTACTCCGACACTCCCGAGCATGCGATCTGTGAACGATCGTCGAAGCGAACCCTTTTGGGCCTCGACGTAGTCCAGCTTTGGCAACAAGTCAGGTGTGATGACCGCTGGTTCCGGGGAATCGTCCGGGGGAGCGACAAGGACGAGTCGCTCCGTTGCGATTTGGACCGTCGTGAGCGTGTGGGTGGGCTCGGGAGGCTGGATCACCACGATTGAAAAGTCGTTTTCGCCTGACTCGGTGTCCTCGATGCACTGCGCCGCGGGGAGCACGTCTACCCTCACGTCGACAGCGGGGTGCGTGGGCAAGAATCCCGCCAGGATGGGCGCGAGGCGATAACTCCCGATGGACATCGATGCGCCGATGACGACGCTGCCTTGGAGGCCGTCAGAAACGCTGTCGAGGTCGCGTGAGAGCTCACGCGTGCGGCGCAACATGTCCTCCGCCCACGCGTGGACTGCACGACCGGCCTCTGTGAGATGGAGTTTTCTGCCCTCTCGGTAGAACAGGCTCGTCCCCATCCGGCCTTCGAGTGACCGGATATGTGCGGAGACCACTGGCTGCGCCACACCCATGTGGTCGGCAGCTGCGGTGACCCCTCCAAGGGACACCACCAATTCGAAGACCTCCAGCTTGAAGAGCGAAACTCGGGTGTCAACGGGCACAGTCAAAGCATAGCTAAACAGCCCTCAAATCGTTTCAAACAACTATTTGTGGGATCGCTCGGAGCACCCCTACTCTGACGGATAAAGGGGGTGAGCGTGGAGTCGATGAGGACCGCAGAGAGTTCGGTAGCCTCGTCGCTGTCTCGGAGCCGCGGTTCGGTGAGCGTGGCGTGACGGGGGGCGGCCTCCTCCTCCAGCGGTTCCGCCTGTCTCTCTCGCTTCCGACCCGGAGCGGCCTGTCGGGACGGGAAATGGCGCGGTTGGCTCGTGCTGCGGAAGAGGTCGACTTCGACACGGTCTTCGTCGCCGAGCGGGTGGCCGATGCATTCGCGGTGTGCCAGCAGATGCTGGCCGAGACGAGCACGCTCAAGGTGGGAACGGCCGTCATCAACGCTCGCCTCCGGCACCCCGTCCTCACCGCAATGACGGCAATGTCGATGGCAGACTCTTCGGACGATCGATTCGTGCTGGGCCTTGGCACCGCCAACGCCCAACTTAATGAGTCGTGCTTGGGTCTGGGGAAGGTCTCGCCGCTTGCATGGATGGCGGAATACGTCGCAGTCGTTCGTCAAGCACTGAGGGGTGATCCCATACGGTTCTTCGGGCAGTATTTCCAGGTCGACGATCTGGTCCTCGACCGGACCGGCCCGAACTCGTTGCCCGTGTATCTGGGTGCACTCCAGTCGGGCATGCTCCGGTTGGCGGGCACCATTGCCGACGGTGCGATCCTGAACCTGCGCTCCGTTGACGCCATTTCAATGGCGCTGGCCCACCTGACGTCGACCGCGGCACAGCGTGATGCGGCGTTGGGCAACCTTCACATAGCGTGCGTGATTCCTTGCTGTGTCAGCGACGATGTCGAGCAAGCCCGCGAGGCGGCGCGCAACGCCGTCCTGGACTACATGCTGCATCCGGCTGCCTCGCAACTCTTCGACACGGAATTGGAACCGGGCCAGTTGGATTTGCTGCAGAAAGCCATGCTTGCTGGCGACAGGGTCTACGCCTCGAGGATCCTGCCCGACCGCTTCGTCGACAGCTTTGTCGTCTCAGGCTCGCCCGTACACTGCGCTGAGCAGATGCATCGCTATGGGGCGGTCGGAGTCCACATGCCGGTGGCTTTTCCACGACCGGTGGGTGCGGACTGGGCCACGCCGGTGTGGGAGATGGCCGAGGCCTACCGAAATATCGCCAGCGGCTCCACTTCTCTCTCAAGCACGTCGAAAAAGTCCTCGTGAAAGCGCCAGTCACGATATCGAAGTCACAGCATGAAGGAGAAAGAGTATGACCGAATTCACCGCACCACGCTCGCTCAACCACGCCGCGTACGTGACCTGGGACACCGCTGCGACGATCGCCTTCTATCGCGACGTTATGGGTATGCGCTTGATTAGTTACGCAACGGCGGAGGAAGTCCCCAGCACGGGAGCAAAGAATCACTTCCTCCACACCTTCTTCGAGATGAAGGATCGTTCCTGCATCGCCTTCTTCGAGATCGAGGGACTGCCCAAGGAGCAGATGGAGACCACCGTCCCGTGGGCCCGCCACATCGCGTTATCGGTCGACAGCGAGGAGGAGCTCATGTCTGCCATGCGGCACCTCAAGGAACACGACGTCGAGGTGCTGGGTCCCGTCGACCACGAGGGTATCTGGAGGTCCCTCTATTTCTTCGATCCGAACGGAATCCGGCTGGAAATCACCTATCAGAACCGTACGTTTACGGACGAAGACTCGAAGAAGGCCTACGAGGACGTCGCCGCTTGGTTGGCCGAGCACGGGTCCACGAGGTCATGAGTCTCACGCTCGCATCAGGCCGCCACGAGGTGGCAAATGCTGAAGCGGTTCAAGAGCTGTTTCAGGTGAATGGGTGGTCCGACGGCTTGCCGATCACCCCACCGACCGTCGAACTCGTGGAGCACTTCATCGCCGTTTCGGGTCTCGATCCCGAAGAGGTGATCGTGAATCTACTCGAGCAGTCGAGGACGGTCACGGTCGAGCAGATCGCAGTGAATACCGTCGCTGCCGGCTGTCGCCCGGAATACCTGCCAGTGGTGGTGACGGCGCTGCGGGCGATGAACGAGGAGCCGTACAACCTTCACAGCACCACGGTGAGCGGTGCGACCGCTCCGCTGGTCATCGTGAGCGGCGACGCGGTCGACCTGCTCGGAATCAACTCCGGATTCAGCGTGTTCGGTTCTGGTCATGTGGCCAATGCCACCATCGGCCGGGCGGTTCGGTTGGTCTCCCAGAACCTCTGCGGGGGCTCTCCAGGCGTAGTCGACAAGGCTACCATGGGCCATTCGGGAAAGTTCAGCTATTGCATCGGTGAGTCCTCCCTGCGCAATCCGTGGACTCCGTTTCACACTGATCGCGGCCTGACCCCGGACGCGAGTTCTGTCACGGTGTTTGCCGGAGAAGCTCCGGTGTTTGCTCGCAACGATTGGTCATCCGAGCCCGGTCCGGTCCTCGCCACCATTGCTGACGCCATGAAGGTCTCGCACTTCACAGGTGGGAGTTTCGTCGTGGTTCTCGGACCACTGCACGCCGACGTGCTGGCCCGGGCCGGAATGAATCGAGATGCGATTCGTGGAGCCCTTTTTGACCTGTCCGCCCGCAGCGAGGCCGAGCTCAAGCGTGCCGGCAGGGCCAAGGGTGAGGTCGTTCCAGGTGACGAGGATTCCTTTCGCTCGGCGGTGACCACTCCGGAGGACATCGTCCTCCTGGTAGCGGGTGGCCACCTGTACGGGTATTCGGCTGTCGTACCGCCGTGGGTCGGTGGTCACGAGTCGAAACCGGTGACACGTGAGCTCGGAAGCACCGAACTGAATGCCTGTCGCATAGTCATGGAGGGACGATGACAACACTCGACGTACGCACCAACACGCTGACAATCCTGTCTCCGAGCAATGACATGGATCCGAATCGGGCTGACCTGGCACCACGACCCGCCTCCATGTCGGGTTTACGAGTGGGTATATTGGACAACGGGAAGCCCAACAGCGATCGACTCCTCGAGTTGTTGGGATCCAACCTGGTTGCCGGCTATGGCGTCGACATTACGACCGTCGTGCACAAGCCGGCCATCGGACGCTTGGCGCCGTCCTCCATCGTTGACAAATTGATGTCGGTGTCTGATGTTGTCGTGACCGGCGTTGGGGACTGCGCCGGCTGCTGTTCTTGCACGATTGCCGATGCCGTCGTATTGGAGGGTAAGGGCGTTCCGGTTGCGGCCATTTGCACCACTGAATTTGTCACCGCCGCGGCACTTGCCGCCGCTTCGGCAGGGGCTCCCGGTTACGACGTTGCCGTCATGCCGCATCCGTTCGGATCATGTACCGAACCGCAACTGGCGGAGCGGGCACTCTCGCTCACCGAACGGATTGTCGCACTTCTGACGGTAAGGTCGGCTGCTGAGGCAGACGAACTGTGAGCCGAGAGGCTGCCGTTGCGGTTGTGACCGGCGGGGGGCAGGGACTGGGACTCGAGTATGCCCGTACGCTGAGCCAGAGAGGATGGCACGTCGTTCTGGCCGACATTGCGGGTGAGCTAGCGATCACCGCGGCCAAGTCGATCTCCGAGGCTGGTGGTGTCGCGCACGGCGTGTGCGTCGACGTCTCCGATCCCGAGAGCGTGGCCCAAACGTTCAGTGTGATCGCAGAAGAGCACGGTCCCGTCGTCGGTCTCGTGAACAATGCCGGTGGAGCCTTTATCGCCCCATCCGACATTGAGGACATGGAATACGATGATTTCGTCAGGGTGATGGGCATCAATGCGGGGGGCACATGGCTCTGCACGCAGGCGGTTGTGCCCGGAATGAAGGCCGCCAGACGAGGCAAGATCGTGAACATCTCGTCGACCTGCCTTTCCAAGGGGGGCCCTGTGGGCATGGTTCCGTACATTGCGGCAAAGGGCGCCGTCGTCGGCCTGACGCGAGCCCTTGCCCGGGAGTTGGGTCCATCCGGTATCACTGTCAATGCAGTCGCCCCGGGGTATACGCCCGTGGACACGTTGGGACGCGTGAACACCGGCGAGCGCGCGGCGCGCATGCGCACGCAGATCGCGGAAGAACAGTGCATACATCGGACCGAGACCCCCGAAGATCTCGTTGGGACGGTTGCCTTCCTCATGTCCGGGGACTCTGATTTCGTGACCGGTCAGGTCATCAATGTCGACGGTGGTTGGGTGCACGCCTGATTAACGCCGAAGTCGATTGTCTGACGCCCTCGGGCTCCGGATCGGAGCGCGAGGAATCAAAGAAGGAGAGCTGATGGGGTCCTCGCCGGTCGATGCTCGACGGAGGTTCGAAGACAAGGTCGTCATTGTGACCGGGGCGAGTTCGGGCATCGGGCGCGAGACGGCACGCCGGTTTGCTGCGGAGGGTGCCGCCGTGGTGGTGGCGGATCTGGACGAGAGTGGCGGGCGCAAGACATTGGAGATGCTGAAAGAGTCGGAAGGGCCAACGCGGTTCATCCGGACGGATGTCTCCGACCCTGGGTCTGTGGAGTCCATGGTCGCGGAGGCGGTGGAGATCTTCGGGGGGCTCCACGTCATTCACAACAACGCGTATTGGGCACCGTTGAACCGAAATGTGGTCGAGACGTCGCAGGAGGAATGGGATCAGACGATCGCCGTGACGCTCACCGGCGTGTTCCTCGGATGCAAGTTCGCGATCCCGGCCATCATTGCCAGCGGCGGCGGCTCCATCGTCAATACCGGCTCCACTGCGGGCGTGGTCGTGTCCCCTCGATTCGCGGCCTATATGGCGGCGAAGGGTGGTGTGCTGTCACTGACCCGCGCCGTTGCTTTCGATTTTGCAGAGCAAGGTATTCGCTGCAATGCGATCTGCCCCGGACTCACTCGCACTCCGGCGACCGAACCGGTGATGGCTGATGAGGACAGGCGGAACTTCTCGCTGCAACGCATTCTTCTCGGTCGAATGGGGGAGCCGGCCGACATGGCCGCGGCCGTCTTGTTCTTAGCCAGTGAGGAGGCGAGTTTCATGACAGGACAAATGATGATCATCGACGGAGGACGAACCATTGCCTGACGCAAGCAGCACTTCAACCGCGCCGCAACTGAGTTCTGGCGAGCTCTTGGGTATCCCGATGGCGACGGGAGCCGGATTGGACGTGTATTCAGGCGTGGCGCGGGCTTCGGGCCGCATCTGGGCGAGTCGGCATAAGAGCACCAAAGGGCCAGCCGACACGGCCGTCATTGTGGTCCACCCAGCCTCGAACTTCCTCGGGCACTACATGCTGGGTTCCTTGGCGAATTGTGGCGTCGATGCCATCGGCCTCTGCACTCGCTATATCGGAAACGACTCCTCGTTGCTTATGGAGAACTGCGTGCTGGATATCGGAGCGGCCATCAG
>Ga0307374_10002399_pt1 | contig 33381 bp, 33 predicted proteins | sample OX3MG_FD_202532 | JGI IMG/M metagenome (GOLD analysis project Ga0307374, IMG submission 202532) | Soil microbial communities from Risofladan, Vaasa, Finland - OX-3 | ecosystem: Environmental > Terrestrial > Soil > Coastal area > Acid sulfate soil | place: Finland: Risofladan, Vaasa | collected... | reverse complement strand
TTCGGTTGGCATAGCGCCATCCTACTCCGGGTCCGCCACCGGCAGGCCTTCCGAGCGCCAGGCGTCGATGCCGCCCTCGAGCAGATAGGCCTCGCAACCGTTCACCTTCGCGGCCAGGGCGGCGGCGTTCAGGCCGGTGCGTCCACCGCTCTTGCAGTGGAAGATCACGGGCTGCCCAGGGGCGACGGGAATCTCGCAAGCCTGCAGCGCCGAAAGGGGCGCGTGCGCGGCGTTGGGGATCACGCCAGATTGCCGCTCGGCCGCTTCCCGGATGTCGACGAGCAGCGCGCCCTCTTCCAATAGGGCGGCGGCGGCGGCGGGCGAGATGGTCTTGGGGTGAGTCATCGGATTTGCTCCAGATCGGTGCCCAGCGCGGGGCAGAAGATGTCCTTGAGAACGGCCAGGAGGCGCGCAGCGCGGTCGTCGCACACCCGGTAGTGAAGGGTCTGGGACTCACGCCGGAAGGCGACGAGCCCATCTTCACGCAGTCGGGCCAGGTGCTGCGACAGGGCCGACTGGCTGAGGCCAATCCGGTCCACCAGTTCCGTCACCGTCATCTCGCCGAACACCAGCAGATGGCAGAGCACCAGCAGACGATGTTCGTTGGCGAGCACGCGCAGGAACTGCGCCGCTTCTGCGGCGTGGGCCTGGAAGTCGGCAACGGAGAAGCCGTCAAACGGTTCAGTGGTGGAGTCCGGCTGCATCATGCATCTCTTATATATCAGACTTGCCTAATTTAGGATGTGCTCATATATGTGTCAACACGCATGACGAGGAGTCAGGACATGACATCCCAACTTCAAATCCGGGCCTTCTTCGACGAGGCGACCAAGACCGTCACCTACCTGGTGTGGTATGAGGGAACGCGCGAGGCGGCGGTCATCGACCCTGTGCTGGACTTCGATTTCGCCTCCGGCGAAGTCGACACGCGCTCCGTGGAGCAGGTGCTCGCATCGGCCGTGGAACTGCAGCTGAACGTGGTTTGGGCGCTGGAGACCCATGCGCACGCAGACCACCTGAGCGGCGCGCCCTACGTAAAGGCCAAGACCGGCGCCAAGATCGGCATCGGCGAGCACATCCGCGATGTGCAGAAGATCTTCCGGCCGATCTTCAAGGCCACCGATCTCAATCCTGACGGCAGCGACTTCGACCACCTCTTCAAGGACGGCGAGCGCTTCCCGCTGGGCGACCTCGAGGTCGAGGTGCTGCACGTTCCCGGCCACACCCCCGCCGACGTAGCCTACCGCATCGGCGACGCCGTGTTTGTTGGCGACACCCTGTTCATGCCCGACTACGGCACGGCCCGGGCTGACTTCCCCGGCGGCGACGCCCGGCAGCTCTATCGATCCATGCGGCGCCTCCTCGACCTTCCTCCCCAGACCCGGCTGTTCATGTGCCACGACTACAAGGCGCCGGGACGCGACACCTACGCGTGGGAGACGACAGTCGAGGCCCAGCGCGAGCAGAACGTGCACCTCAAGGACGGCGTCACGGAGGACGCCTATGTCGCCATGCGCGAGGCGCGTGACGCCACCCTCTCCGCCCCTGCACTTCTGATGCCGTCCATCCAGGTAAACATCCGCGCCGGCCGCTTCCCGCCCGCCGAGGCGAATGGCGTCCGCTACATGATGGTCCCGGTGAAGATCAAAAGCCCGTCCGCCGCCGAGGCGGTCGAGCCGAAGCGTTAAGGCAGTCTCACGTCATGTCCCTGCAAGACCTGCTCGCCATCTTGGCCGGCGGCATCGTCGGTTTCTCGCTCGGCCTGATCGGTGGCGGCGGCTCGGTGCTCGCCGTGCCGCTGCTGCTCTACGTGGTCGGGGTGCGCGACCCGCACGTGGCGATCGGGACCAGCGCGCTCGCCGTGGCCGTGAACGCCTTCGCCAACCTGGCCCAACACGCCCGCGCCGGAAACGTGAAGTGGCCTTGCGCCGCCACCTTCGCCGCATCAGGCGTGGTTGGCGCGCTGATCGGCTCGACCATCGGCAAGATGATCAACGGCCAGCATTTGCTCGCCCTTTTTGCCGTGGTCATGGTCGCGGTCGGCGTCTCGATGCTGCGCAGCCGCTCCGGCGAAGGCGATTCCGACGTGCACATGGACGCCAAGATGGCGCCCCGCCTCGTCGCGACGGGCCTCGGCGCCGGCCTGCTGTCGGGCTTCTTCGGCATCGGCGGCGGCTTCCTGATCGTTCCAGGGCTGATCGTGGCCAGCGGCATGCCGATCCTCAACGCGGTGGGCTCGTCGCTGTTTTCGGTCGGTGCTTTTGGCGTCACGACCGCCGCCAACTACGCCGTCTCCGGCATGGTGGACTGGCGCATCGCGATCATATTCATCGTCGGCGGTGTGGTCGGCGGCACGGTCGGCATGAAGCTGGCGATGCGGCTGGCGAGCAATCGCGGCGCCCTGGTGAAGATCTTCGCCGTCGTCCTGTTCGCGGTCGCCGCCTACATGCTCTACCGCAGCGTCGGCCCCGTGCTCGGTCTGCACTAAGCCTTAGAGCGCCAGCAAGCTGACCGTGCCAACCACCTAGATGAGGTTCCCCATGCTCGTTCGAGATCTTCCCATCCGCGCGGATCTCCGTCGGCTCGCCGCCGGCGCGCTGCTCGCCGCCCTCACCCTGTCGCCAAGCGTCACCTTCGCGGAGACCCGCCCCTGATCGCCGAGTACGGCAAGACCGCACCGGTCGAGAACCCGGGCGAGCGCCCGGATCCGGCGCTCGACTACAAGGTGGTGATGAGCGTCACCAAGGGCGGCGAGGACGGCGCGCCGCCCCCGGCGCTCGAGAAGGCCGCGCGTCTGGCCAACCTCCTGGCGCAGTCCGGCGTGCCGGCGGCGCATCGCCATATTGTCGTCGTGCTGCATGGCCCCGCCACAGCGGCGGTCCTCAACAGGGCCGGGCTAAAGGCCCGCGGGAAGACCATCAACCCGAGCGCCCGGTTGATTGCCGAGCTGGCCGAAGCCCGCGTGAGCGTCCGCGTCTGCGGCCAGGCGCTCGCGGGCGCGAAGATCGCCCGGAACGAGGTGTTGCCCCAGGTGCAGGTCGACCTCTCGGCCCTGACCACTCTGTCGACCTTGCAGTTGCGCGGCTACGCGCTGCTGCCGGATTGAGCGAAGGACAACGCCTGGCGCCCGCCGATGCCCGCGGTCCATATCATCAGCGCGATCCTGAGCGCCTCGGCGCTTGCTGGGGGCATTGCCGCCGCCGCGGCGGCCCCTGCGCCCGATGCGCAACGGATTGCCCAGCTGGGGGCCGTCGAGCATGGCGTGCCCGCTTGCCAGTCCTGCCACGGGGCCCAGGGCGAAGGCGTCTCCGTCCAGAACGGACCACGTCTGGCGCACCTCGACGCCGAATACCTTGAGGGACAGCTGGACGCGTTCGCCACCGGCGAGCGGCGCCACCCCGTGATGGGGCCGATCGCCCGCGCGCTCACGGCTGACCAGCGGGCCGCGCTCGGCGCCTACTTCGCGGCCCTGCCGCCCGCCGCCCCGAACACCGCCGGTTCTCCTTCGGCGCGGGAGGTTGCGCGCGGGGCGTGCGCTCGCCCTGGCGGGCGATTGGCCGCGTAATGTGCCTGCCTGCACCTCCTGTCACGGTCCGGACGGCCGGGGCGTCGCGGGCGTCACACCGCCTCTGATAGGCCAGACGCAGGCCTATCTGCTGCACCAGCTGACCGCCTACCGGGACAAAGACCGGAAGGGGACGCTCGGGCTGATGAACGGCATCGCCCAACGGCTGTCGCCGAAGCAGCAACGCGACGTCGCCGCCTATTTCGCCAGCCTGAAACTCCCCCCGGCTGCCCCCACGAGGACCCGATGACCCGCGGCGATCTCTTCCGAACTGTCGCGCTCACCCTGTCGGTGGGCGCCGTAACCTTCGCCGCCGGCGCGGCCTCCATGCACTGGCTGCAACGATCAGGACCTGTCGCGAGTTTCAGCCCGTCCCGCGGGGACGCCCTGCCCGCCGGACCTTTCGGCGAGGAAGTCGCCCGCGGCCGAGCCATCTTCACCAACACCGGAACTGAAGCCCCGCAGTTGGTCGGCAACGCGCTTAAGTGCTCCAACTGCCATCTCGATGCCGGCCGAAAGCCGGACTCCGCACCGCTCTGGGCGGCCTTGGTGATGTTTCCGCAGTACCGCGCCAAGAACGGACGCGTGAACACCTTTCAGGAGCGCCTGCAGGGCTGCTTCAAGTACAGCATGAACGGCAGGGCCCCGCCGCTCGGGGACCCGGTGCTCGTCGCCTATCGGTTATTGGGGAGGAACGCTGATGCATCTCACGTTCGAAACGCATAGTTGGAGCGAAGACAACGACCGCGGAGTGGCTACAGGATGGCTGCCTGGGCGACTCTCGGCGAGGGGCAGGGACCTCGCGGGGGAGCTAGGAGAACGACGCCGCGATGCGGCCGTCGTTTACGTCTCCGATCTTGGTCGCGCGATGGAGACTGCCACGATCGCCTTCGGGGAAATGGGCAAGCCCATTCTGGCCGATTGGCGACTGCGTGAGTGCGACTATGGACGGCTCAATGGAATGCCAGCAATCCAGCTCCACCCGGGACGCCGCGCCCACCTCGACGAGCCATACCCGGAAGGAGAGAGCTGGCGCGCCGCGATCGGGCGAGTCGACGAGTTTCTGAACGATCTCCAAGGGCGGCTGGGCGCCCGATGGTCTCACGGGCGAGTGCTGATCATCGGCCACGTCGCGACGCGCTGGGCGCTCGATTGTCGCCTTGCCGGCCGGACGCTGGAGGACCTCGTCGATGCGGACTTCGCCTGGCGAGAAGGTTGGGACTACGAACTTGACCCCAGCTAGAGTCCCGTTCCAGGTCGAAACGCCGATTTGGCTCGCTGCCGGATAGCTTACCTCCCGCCCGCGTCCGTAAGCGGACCGCTTGCGGACAGACGAGCGTGGCCACGACGTCGCGTCCGCGCGGCGCGCGCGGCCATGAGCTGGTGGCTGATGGCGAGTGAGGGCCACGATCGTCTACAACCGCCGCTATGGATAATTGGGCTGGCTATCCGATACGGCTGCCGGAGACGCTGACCGACGGCGTCGCGTTCCTTGATGGACCGCGTCCTGAAGACGCCGAAGCGCATTGGTCCGGCGAGGATTTCGAAATGATCCGTCGCTTCGATCCACCGCTCCACCGAAAGGGGACGCTGGAGCGGATTCGCGGCGTCATGCTGCAGTGGGCCGAGGCGCGCAGGGCCGGCGGTCCTATGTTCGTTTACGCCATCCGTGCTCGCAACGGTCCGCTCGTCGCAGGTGTCGAGCTGCGTCGGATCACGCCAGAGCGCGGCAACGTTTCCTACTGGACTTACGCCCCGTTCCGCCGCCGGGGCTACGCGGCGCGGGGCCTGCGGCTGCTCAGCGACGCCGCACGCGGCGTCGAAGGGCTCTTGCAGCTCGAGGCGCACATCGACGTGGACAACGCTGCCTCGCAACGTGTGGCCCAGGCAGCCGGCTACATGCCTGCGGGAGAGATCGACGACGAGGACGCCAACGGCGACCACATCGTGCGCCTGCTCTTCGTGCGCCGCCTCTGAAGGGAAGGCGGAATCACGCACTGTCTTGCGAGCCTGCGGCAAAGTCTGCTCTGCATCGACCGCTTGGCGTGCGTCCCTTCCACCCCCGCGCCTGGCGGCGCGGCGGTCCCCCGCTCGCGAGGAAGGAGCGAGGACGCCTTCCTCCTCACCGGTGAAACGGAGGGGGCTGCGGGCGATGAGTCGCATGCGCGCGCCACTGCCCATGCCCGAGCCCCGTCACGCCGATAGCGCCTCGGGCGCCTGCAGCGCCGCGAGGCGCGCCCGCAGCGCCTCGATCGGCTCGGGCCTGGCGAAGAGGTAGCCCTGCATGGCGTGGACGCCGGCGATCTTCAGGAATTTGCGCTGCGCCTCGGTCTCCACGCCCTCGGCGACCACCTTCATGCCGAGCGCGCGGCCGATGGAGACCACCGCGTGCACCAGGGTCGCCGACTGCACGTTCTCGGCGCAGCCGGTGACGAAGGCGCGGTCGATCTTGAGCTTGTCGAACGGAAACAGCCGCAGGTGGCTGAGCGACGAATAGCCGACGCCGAAATCGTCCAGGGCGATCTTCAGCCCCAGCTCATGCAGCCGCGCCATGTTGCGCCGCACGCCCTCCTCCTCGGCGAGCACGGCCGTCTCGGTGACCTCGATCTCCAGCCGTCTCGGGTCGAAGCGATGGCGCGCGATCAGCACCGCGAGCTCGTCGACGAACGCCGGATCGGAGAATTCCACCGCCGAGGCGTTGAAGCTGATGGTGAGGTCGCCGAGCCCTTCGGCTTCGCGCATCGCCCGGGCCAGCACCCACTGGGTCACCCGACCGATGAGGCCGTGGCGCTCGGCGATCGGGATGAAGAACGCGGGACTGACGAATCCCCGCGTCGCATGGTTCCAGCGCACCAGGGTCTCGACCCCGGTCACGGTCTCGCCGTCGCGGTCGAACTGGGCCTGATAGGCGAGGGTGAGTTCGTCGCGGTCCAGCGCCTCGGAAAGGTCGGCGAGCAGGGCTTCCTCGTCGGGGGCGCCGTCGTGGCGGCGGCCGGCGCGCGCCGGCGGATAGCCTTCCAGCACGTCGAAGGTGGCCAGGAGCTGGCGATGCAGGATCTGCGCCTGGTCGACGTTGACCAGCTTCAGGTCGCGGGCCTGGGCCTCCAGCCGGGCCGCCGTGTCGGCGACGAGGCGCGCGCCCATGTTGAGGCTCATCGACTTCAGCGCGTGCGCGGCCCTGGCGACGGCTTCGCAGTCGCGGTTGGTCGAGGCCTCGATGACTGCCTTCACCGCCGCCGGCGCGTTCTCGCGATAAAGACGGCGGACGCGCGCGACGAAGTCGCCCTTGCCGGCGGCCGCCAGGCGCTCGAGTTCGCCGGTGACCTGGGCGTCGAGCAGGTCGGACGCCGCCCTGGGACCGAGGCTCGCGGTGAGTGGCGGGGGCGGATCGGCGCTCGCGGCCGGCGCCGGCGCCGCGCTCGCCGGCGTCAGGAATGCGGCCAGGCTGGCGGCGAGCCCCGCCAGGGTGAAGGGCTTGGTCAGCACCGCGTCCATGCCCGCCTCGCGCCAGGCCGCGGCGGGCGCGCCCACCACGTGCGCGGTCAGGGCCACGATCGGCAGCCGCGCCGCGCCCGACTGGGCTTCCTGGCGGCGGATTTCGGCGGCCGCCTCGTAGCCGTCGAGCTCGGGCATCGAGCCGTCCATGAGCACGAGGTCGAAGCCGCCGCCGCGCGCCGCCTGAACCGCGGCCAGTCCGTCGGCGACCAGAGTCGCGGCGACGCCCAGGCGCGACAGAGCCTCCATGGCGACTTCGCGGTTGACGGCGCTGTCGTCGGCCACCAGCACCCTGCGGCCCTCAAAGCTCGGCAGGGCGGCGCCCTCGGCGCGGGACGAGGCCGCCAGCGCCTCGCCGAGAGGCGCGCCGGCGGCGAGCTGGGCGAGGGCGGCGGCCAGCTCGCGCCGGCGCAGCGGCTGGACGAGGACGAGATCGACGAGGCCGGCGCCCCTCGCGGCCTCCGGGGTGGAATCGCCATACTCGCCCAGGCAGAGCACCGGCGCCTCGCAGCGCGGCGCGCCGGCGAGGCCGCGGGTGTCCGCGATGACGAGAGCGGGGGTTCCGCCCGCGCCCTGCGGCTCGGCCAGCGTCATCCCCGCACCGCGCAGATAGCGCGTGAGCGCCGAGCGCGTGGCCGGGCCGTCGATGCGAAGCGCCGCGACGGCGCCGGCGAGGCTCGGCCAGGGCGGCGCGGGCGCCAGCGCCTTGGCCGCCACCTCGAAGGCGAAGATCGAACCCCTGCCCGGCTCGCTGGTGGCGTAGAGCCGCCCGCCCATGGCCTCGACCAGGCGCCGGCAGATGGCGAGGCCGAGGCCGGTGCCGCCGAAGCGGCGGGTGGTCGACTGGTCGGCCTGGGCGAAGGCTTCGAACAGGCTGGCGATCTTGTCCTTCGGCACGCCGACGCCGGTGTCGCGCACCGCGAACCGCAGCGCCTCGCCCCTGCACGAGACCTGCACCATCACCGCGCCCGCCTCGGTGAACTTGATGGCGTTGTTGACCAGGTTGCCGAGCACCTGGCGCAGCCGCGTCGGGTCGGCCTCGATCAGCCCCGGGACCGCCGCATCGACGTGGGCCGCCAGATCCAGCCCCTTGGAGCGGGCGCGCTCCCAGAACAGCGCCAGCACGTCCTCGACAATCTCGGCCGGGTCGGTGGGCGCCGCCTCCAGCTCCAGCTTGCCCGCCTCGATCTTGGAGAGGTCGAGGATGTCGTTGATGATGGCGATCAGGCTCGCGCCCGACTTGGCGATCACCTCGGCGAAGCGGCGCTGCTTGGGCGCCAGATCCCCTGCGGCCAGCATCTCGGCCATCACCATGACGCCGTTCATGGGCGTGCGGATCTCGTGGCTCATCGTGGCCAGGAAGTCGCTCTTGGCGCGGTTGGCGGCTTCGGCGGCGTCCTTGGCGAGGTTCAGATCGGCGGTGCGCTCGGCGACGGCGCCCTCCAGGCCCGCCACGTGCTCCGCCAGGGCGCGGTCGCGCTTTCGGATCTGCGCCAGCATGTCGTTGAAGCCGGCCACCAGGTCGCCGACCTCGTCGTCGGCCTCGACCTCCGCGGCGAGCGCATAGTCATGGCTCTCGCGCACCTTCTGCATGGCGTGGGTGAGGGCGATGATCGGCCCGGCGATGCGGCGCTGCAGGCGCCGCGCCACGGCCAGGCCCGCGAGCGCCGCGGCGAGGCCCGCGCCCAGGCTGAGCAGGAGACTGGAGGCGAGGCGCGCGGCCCCGTCGCCGAGGCGTCCCAGCAGCACCACCCGGCCCACCACCCGGCCGCCATCCTCGATCGGCGCGCTCACTTCGGCGGTGCGCGAACTCAGCGCCGAGAGGAACGAGGCATGCCCGGCGGCCGGCGCCGCCAGGTCGCGGGTGAGGCGCACGCCGGCGCCGGTCTCGGCCAGCAGCGAACGGTCGGGACGTTCGATGCGCGCGTAGGCGACGCCCGGCGTCTGGGCGATGGCGCGCAGAGCTGCGTAGGCGCCCTGGCGATCGCCGGCGGCGGCGGCCGCCTCGCTCATGGAGGCGGTCACCCGCGCGGCGGCGGAGAGCCGGTCCACCGCCAGCTCGGTTTCGCGCGCGCCGTCGCGCCAGGCCATCACGCCGGTGACCAGGGCGACGGCGATGCCCACCGAGGCCAGCACCAGCAAGGTCAATTTGGCGTGAATCGAGCGGCGCCCGAAGCCCCCGCTTTTCTGAACCTGCGACAAGCTGAATCGACCCCGCTCGGACCGTCACCCAGCCGTTACGCGGGATTAATGACTCCAGGTTTAATGGCAGGGTGTCGATTGATTGCAGAAACGCAGCGCAAATGGCTGTTCATCCGGACAAGGCCGGTCCGTTCTTCTTCGTGTTGAATGACGCGCTGCGTATACTCTACGTCGATGACGATCCGATCCTGCGCGAATTCGCGGTCGTCAATCTCTCCAGCGAGACCGCGACGGTCGAGACCGCCCCCGATGGCGCGACCGCCCTGGCGGCGATCGAGGCGGCGGCGCCCGACGTCCTGCTGCTCGACCTGGAAATGCCGACCCTGGACGGCTTCGACGTGTTGCGGCGGCTGCGCGCCAACCCGGCCCGCCGGCATCTGCCGATCATCGTGGTCACCGGCCGCGAGGATGTCGAGGCCGTCGACCAGGCGTTCCAGGCCGGCGCGACCTCGTTCGTGGTCAAGCCGCTGAACTGGCGCCTGCTCAGCCATCAGATCCGCTACGTCTGCCGCGCCGCCGACGCCGAGCGCCGGCTCGCCGAGCGCGGCGGCCTGGCCGCCCGGCGGCTGCAGTCGCTCGCCGCCGAGGCCGCGCGCTTCATCGCGCGGGCGCTGCCGATGCACCCGGCGCTGAAGCCGGCCGCCGCAGCCTTCGCGCGGGCGGCCGATGCGGCGCTGGGCGAGGCGGGCGGCGGCGACGCCGAGGCGGCCTGAGCGGATGCGGAGCCTCATCCGCCGGATCGCAGCGCTCTTTCGCGATCGTCGCGGCGGGACGGCGGTGATCTTCGGCCTCGCCGCGCCGGTGCTGGGCGTGATCGTCTGCGCCGCCATCGACCTGGCCCAGGTGGGCGCCGACAATTCGGCGATGCAGGATGCGGCCGACGCCACGGCGCTGGCCATGGCCAAGCAGCTCGGCGTCGCCACCGCCGTCGGCATCGGGGCGCGGGCGCAGGCGTTCGCCGACCGGGAACTCGGGCCGATCGCCGCGGCCGACGCCGTGCGCGTCGGCGTCCTTGTCGCCTCGGACAATTCCAGCGTCACCGTGCGCCTCGCCGGTCACCGTTCCTCGTTCTTCGGCGACCTGCTGCCCGCGGGGGGCTGGAGGCTGCACGCCCGGGCCACCGCCGCGAGCCTCGGCGAGCTGCCGCTCTGCGTGCTCAGCTACGGCGCCGCCGGCGGCTACAACCTCGATCTGACCGGCCAGGCGCGGCTGACCGCGGCGAACTGCCTCGTGCAGTCGAACGGCGACATCACCGCCGCCCCCGGCGCGGCGCTGCAGGCGGGGATGGCCCAGGCGTCCGGCGTGGCCACCGGGCCGATCACGCCGGCCGCCCAGACCGGCGCCCCGGCGATCGCCGATCCGTTCGCATCGATGAACGTCTCCCTGCCGCCGCTCGGCCTCTGCAATCCGCTCGACCTGCTCTTCACCGCGGGCGTCAACGTGCTGGCGCCCGGGGTCCATTGCGGCAACATCACGGTGAGGAACGGCGCCGTGGTGGAACTGCTGCCCGGCGAGCACTACTTCGAGAAGGGCCAGCTGCGTCTGCAGCAGAATTCGCAGCTGGTCGGCTCCGACGTGGTGCTGGTGTTCGACGAGTCCTCGCAGTTCCACTTCGACGACACCTCGGTGGTGACGCTCTCGGGGCGCACCAGCGGCCCCTATGCCGGCTTCGTGATCGCCACGACGCGGGCGAACACCGGCGTCTTCGGCATCTCCTCGACCAGCGCGCGCAAGCTGGAAGGCACGATCTATATTCCGAGCGCCACCCTGTCGGTGCAGGGCGCGGTCAACACCGTCGCCGATCAGTCCGCCTGGACCGTCGTGGTGGCCCAGTCGATCCGCATGGGCGGCAGCGCCAATCTGGTGATCAATTCCGCCTACGCCACCTCCAGCGTGCCGGTGCCGGCCGGCGTCGGCGCCAGCTTCGCCAACAGCAAGGTGAGGCTGGAGCGGTAGGGGCTCAGGGCTTCTTCCAGAACACGCCCGTGCGCGCCACGCAGCGCGCCGGAAGCTCCTTGCGCCCGGCCTCCACGTAGCCGAGCCGGCCCATGAGTTCGGCGGTGAGCCGCTGCGCCGTCGGCGCGGCGGCCTCGTTGCGGCGGTAGGCCTCGCCGATCTCTTCGTGCAGCAGCACGTCGACGCCCGCCATCGCCGGCAGGCCGTCGAGCGTCGCCTCGAGCGCCGCGGCCCGGGCCCGGGGCTCGGCCATGAGCTGGCGCATCCGCGCCGTCAGCGGATCGTCCGCGCTCAGAGGCTCGGGCTCGGCGTAGGGCAGCCCCAGCCGCTCGATCGCCCGGGCGAGGTGGTTGCCTTCGGCCGAGTGCAGCGCCTTGGCGCGCTTCCAGACCGCGTGGCGCTCGTTCTGGCTGCGCGCCCGCAGCCATGCGCGCGTGACGCCGCCGATGAACAGCTCTTCGTCTCTCATGGGACGTCGATTAAGGCGCCCGCGGCCTCGAGCTCAAGAGGCCCCGCGCTCAGGAGGCGTCCGCCGGCGGCGGGGCGATGAACCCGCCGACGCGGTCCTCGATGGCCTCGGCGACCGCCAGGGTGCGCGAGTCCGCGCCGCGCGGCCCGATCAGCTGCACCCCCACGGGCAGGCCGGCCGGGGTCTGGCCGGCGGGAACCGCCGTCGCCGGCAGTCCGCACGCGGTGGCGAGCGCGATCCAGCGGATCATGGCGCCATAGGGCGCCGCGCCGCCATCGGAAAGGGCGAGCGCTCGCCGGCGGAACGGCCCGTGGTCGTGCGCGAAGGCGGGCACCGGCGCGATCGGCGCCAGCAGCACGTCCAGACGCGTGAACAGCCGGCGCGCCTCGGCGCCGAGCTTGGCCCTGGTTTCGTCGGCGGCCAGCCATTCCATGTGGCTCGCGGTGTAGGCGAGGGTGGTGCTGGCCCAGCCTTGGGAGGCGTCGGCGCCCGCCAGCCTGGCGAGGCCCGCGACGCCGCGCAGCCGCCGCATCGCTCTTTGCCGCCGCGGCGCCATGTCCTGGGCCAGCAGGCTGGCGAGCAGGGTCTGATAGGTGGCCAGCAGCACCCTGGCGTCCACCGGGCCGCGCACCGGCACGATCTCGGCGCCCTGGCGGGCGAGTTCGCCGGCGAAGCTCTCCACCACGCGCCGCACCTCGGCGTCGAGGACGAAGGCCGGCTCGTCCAGCCAGAGCCCGATCCGCAGACCCTCCAGCTCCAGCGGCGCGCTGGATCTGGCCGAGAGCGGCCCGGCTTCCAGCACCGAGAGCAGCAGGCGAAGATCGCGCGCCGACCGGGCCATGGGGCCGACGACGTTGAGATCGCGCTCGGCCAGGGCGCCTGGCCGGGGCGGCACGTGGCCGACCTGGGAAATGATCCCCCAGGTCGGCTTGTGCGCATAGACGCCGCAGAACGAGGCCGGCACGCGCAGCGATCCGCCGATGTCCGAGCCGATCTCCAGCGCGGTGATGCGCGCCGCCAGCGCCGCCGCCGCCCCGCCGGACGAGCCGCCGGGCGTGCGGCCGAGGTCCCAGGGGTTGTTGGTGGTCCCGTAAAGGCCGTTGTGGGTCTGCCAGTCTCCGGCCATGACCGGGGTGTTGGTCTTGCCCCAGATCACCGCCCCGGCGGCGCGGGCATGGGCGACGGCGACGGCGTCGGGCCGGTGGCCGCGCCGCAGCGCCTCCAGCCCGGACGAGGCCGGCAGGCCCTCGACGTCGAAGGTGTCCTTGACCGTCATCGGCAGGCCGGCGAGCGGTCCCAGCGCATCGCCCTTGGCCCGGTGATCGTCGATCGCCCGCGCCCGCTCCAGCGCCCGCTCCAGGTCCATGGCGACGACGGCGCCCAGGGCGCCGTTGACCGCCTGGCAGCGCTTCAGGGTCGCCTCCAGCAGCTCCAGCGCGCTGATCCTGCGGCTGGAAAGCGCGGCGAGCTGGCCGGTGGCGTCGAGGGAGAGGATGTCCGCCATCAGCCGCGAAATCCCAGCACGTCCTGCATGTCGTAGAGCCCCGGCGCCTTGCCGGCGATCCACGCCGCCGCCTCCACCGCGCCGCGCGCGAACAGCGAGCGCTGGCGCGCCGAGTGGGCCAGGGTGAGGATCTCGTCCTCCGCGGCGAACACCACCTGATGCTCGCCGACGACGCCGCCGCCGCGCATCACCGAAAAGCCGATCGAGCCCTGCGCCCTCGGGCCGCCGGAGCGCGCGCGCGCCTCGTCGTTCGCCAGCGCCCGGCCGCGACCGCGTGCCGCCGCCTCGCCCAGCATCAGCGCCGTCCCCGAGGGCGCATCGAGCTTGCCGCGGTGGTGGGCCTCGAAGAGTTCGATGTCCCAGTCGCGCGCCGCCAGCCGCCGCGACGCCTGCTCCACCAGGCCCGCCAGCACGTTGACGCCGAGCGAGAAGTTGCCGGAGCGGACGATGGCGACGCCGCGCGCCGCGGCCCGGAGCGTCGCCTCCTGCGCCTCGGTCCAGCCGGTCGAGCCGATCACCAGCGCCGGTGCGCCGCGCTCCGCCGCCAGGGCCGCGAGCGCCGCCGAGGCCGCCCCGGTGGAGAAATCGATGACCACGTCGCAGCCCGCGGCGTCCCCGACCTCGCCCAGCCGGCCGCCATTCAGCGCCTCGCCTTGCGTCTGCGGCCGATCGAACGCCGCCGCCAGCGTCATGTCGGCGCGCTCCCGAACGACGAGCGCGACCGCACGCCCCATGCGCCCGAGGGCGCCGGCGATGCCGATGCGAAGAGGAAGCGGGCGCTGGGCCATGAACTCGCCGGATGTAGCACGGGCGCGCCGAAGCTCCACGCTTCGCCGCAGCGCCGGGGCGCCTGCCGTCGGACCCAGGCCCAGCCCGGGACAGGCGTCTGCGAGCGCGCAAACAGCAGAGGTAATTTCGTTTCCCCGGAAAGGGTGACGACGCGTTTGATCCGCGCGAGGCCGGGGCTCCCCGGCCTCGCCATGCAAGGTGTGTTTGCACACGACTTGGGTAGGGTCGTCGCTCTCGGGGACGGCGGCGCCGATCCGCTGCCGGCTTGCAAAGTCAGGAGAGACATAAACAGCACTTTGTGGAATTGATCGAGGAAGGGAAGGCATGGTTTTCTATAGAGGCGGCCCTTGAAACCACGGTGTGCGTGCTCCTGGAATCGGCGAGTCCTTTCATGCCCCTGAATCGAAATGCGGGCTCGAGCCCTGCAATTGTCGCCCGGTCCGCTGCCGGACGCCGCAGCGCTCGCCTTCCGCCGGCGCCCCGAATCTTCTCCGCCTGCTTGGCTCCTGGGGCGCGAAGGCGAGGGCTGGCAGGCGCACTCGGCGTTTGCCTCGCGCTCGCAGCGGGCCATGCCGCACTGGCGGCGCCGGCGGTGGTCAAGATCGATGATGGCTTGCTGCGCGGCGTCGTCTCGCACGGCGTCGCCAGCTTCAAGGGCGTCCCGTTCGCGGCCCCGCCGGTCGGCGACCTGCGCTGGCGCGCGCCCCAGCCGCCCCCGTCGTGGCGCGGCGTCCGCGACGCCAGCCGCTACGGACCCGAGTGCATGCAGATGAGCGACCAGCCCCTGCCGGCCGGGGTCCGCGAGAGCGAGGACTGCCTGACGATCAACGTCCTCACGCCGGCGCATCGGCGCGCGGATGCGAAGCTGCCGGTGATGGTCTGGATCTACGGTGGCGGCCTCACGGAGGGCTCGGCCAGCGACGTCGATGGAACCCGCTTCGCGCAGGACGGTGTCGTCCTCGTCACGTTCAACTATCGGCTCGGCCGGCTCGGCTTCTTCGCCCACCCGGCCCTTGCCCGCACCAATCCGGAAGGTGCGCTCTCGGACTACGGCTTCGCCGATCAGATCGCGGCGCTGAAGTGGGTGAAGCGCAATATTGCAGCCTTTGGCGGCGACCCGGCTCGCGTCACCATCTTCGGCGAGTCCGCCGGCGCGACGTCGGTGAACTACCTGCTGGTCTCGCCCGAAGCGCGTGGTCTTTTCGCCGGCGCCATTGCCGAGTCCGGGTTCGGCCGGCAGCCGGGGCGCCCGCTTGTCGATGCCCAGGCCGTCGGGGCCGCCTTCATCAGCAGCCTGGGTGTAAGCGGCGACGATGCAGCGGCCGCAAGAGCCATGCGGGCGCTCCCGGCCAAGGCGCTGATGACGCCGGTGCAGGGCCTCGTCAACGCGGCCGCCGGGGCGATCGTCGACGGCGTCGTCGCGCCGGAATCGCCGGCCGAGGGGTTCGCCAAGGGCAACCAGGCGCGCGTGCCTTACATCGCTGGCGGCGACAGCTTCGAGGCCAGTTTGCTGCCGGACTACGTCGCCAAGCCCGAGATGCTGCTCGACAGCCTTGGCAAGGCTCGCGACCAGGCGGTCACCCGCCTTGGCGACGGCGACCCGACCAAGGCGGCCGAAACGCTCTTCACGCTCGGCGGGGATATCGAGCCGGACCGCTACCTCGCACGCCAGGACGCCATACGCGGCATTCCCGCCTACAACTACTACTTCGCCTACGTTCCCAAGGCTGAGCGGAGGACGTCGAAGGGCGTCAGCCACGGGGACGAGATCGCTTACGTCTTCGACACCCTGCCGAAGACTGCAACCGCCGCGGACGAGGCGGTCGCCCGCGTCGTCCACGCCTACTGGGTCGCCTTCGCCAGAACAGGCCGCCCGGACAGCGCCGGTGGCCGGTTCTGGCCCAAGGCTGAGCCGAACGACGCGGTCATGGTGTTCGGGGACGGCGGCGCCCAGGCCGTTGCGAACTTCGAAAAGGCGCAGCTCGATCTGGTCGCGTCCTACCGCTACGCCCGCCCGCCGCGTGACTGACCGGGAGGGTCTCGGGATGGATCAGTCGCATCACTTTTTCTTCGGCGATGGCCGCAGAACGGTGACGGCCCGCTCTCCGCACCGCTACGTTTAGGTGGCCGAGCTGGATCTCCAGCGCCCTGTATCAGCCGCCGCCGACGGGCGCCGCTCGGGCCAGGCCCAGGTTCGCGGCGCTGGCCGCGCGCCGCGCCCAGGCCGTGGCGGCGCCGAGGCGCCTCGTTCCCCAGTTCCAGGCGCTCCAGGCGGCGACGCCGCCGGCCATCGCCGCCGCCCAGATGGCGATCACCGGAATGCCGGGGAAATGGTGGGCGAGCCACAGGAACTTCAGGTGCAGGAGGTAGATGAAGAACGAGGCGCCGGCGAGCATGTGGACCGGCAGGGACAGCGGCCGCGGCAGCCTCGTTTTCGGAACGAACAGCAGCAGGGCGGCGACCGCGGCGAGCGCGACCGAGTCGCCGACGCCATAGATCGGCGCGCTCAGGCCCGCATAGGCGAGGGTCGCGGCCATCAGGGCGAGCCTGTGCTTGCGCCCGGTGAAGCCGGACAGGGCGGCGAGGGCGAAGGTCGCCAGATAGGTCGCCGGCGAGTGATTGAACACCGACATCGGGTTCACGGGCTGGCTCCAGAAATGCGGAACCACGAGGGCCGGCAGCACGAAGCGGCCGGCCAGGCCGAGCCCCACGGCGGCGATGAGCGCGGTCATGACGGGGCGGCGGACCTTCAGGATTTTCGAGAACACGAAGATCAGCGCCGCGAAGATCAGGATGATGTGCAGCAGGCAATGGATGTACCACATAAGGAATTCATGGCCGCCATAGGCGTTCGGGCCCGAGTTCGGCAGGCCGGTGTAGTCCAGCAGGTCGGTGTAGAGGAACACGCTGGAGAGCCGTGCGTGGTAGTGCAGGGCGAACTTGACCAGCACCTGCGGCGCCTCGACGGCGAAGAGCGGGATGAGGATGCTCTTCAGCAGCCGGCCGATGGGCTTCAGGTTGGCCTGATGGTCGACCTCGTGCAGTTGCAGGTTGCCGAATAGCGCGCCCGAGACCCAGATCAGCGCGCCGGTGGCGGCGCCGCCGGTGAAGAGCAGCTGGAAGTGGCTCGCCACCACCGCGGCGATGGCGAGGGCGCGCATGAGGATGGCGCTCTCCACGTCGACGAGGAAGCCGCGCTTGCGTTCGGCAGGCGCCCCGGCCGCAAGCTCGGCGATGGTCATGGTGGTCCAGCGTTCGGGCACGCTTCCCAGCGCCTCTTCGAGGCAGAGATAGGCGTTCACGTACGAGAGGCTGTCGCCGCCCAGCGAGGCGAAGCTGCTTGCCGCATCGACCTGCTCGCGGCCGAAGATGTCGCGCCAGCCGTCCACCAGCGCGGCCGCCGCGACGCTCGCCCCGGCCATCGCGGGGGTCGCCGCCGCGGGCGGCGACGGCGCCGGCGCCCGGCTGCCGCGTTCGATCAGCGCCTGGCGATCGATCTTGCCGTTGGGCAGCAGCGGCAGGGCGTCCACGACGACGAGGGCGTCGGGCAGCGCGTAGGCGGGCAGGCGCGTCTCGAAATGGCGGCGCAGCGCCTCCGTCTCCAGTCCGGCGCCGGGGTCGCGCGGCTGGACGAAACAGGCGAGCCGCACCGCGTCCGGTGCGCCGAGGTCGAGGGTGATCGCCTGGGCGACGTTGGCCGCCGCCAGGGCGCAGGCGGTGAGCTGCGCCAGCTCGAGGCGATGGCCGCGCACCTTCACCTGGTCGTCGCGCCGCCCCAGGATGCACGCCTGCCCGTCGGGGCGGAGATAGCCGAGATCGCCGGTGGCGTAGCATGACTGCGCTTCGGCGGCCGTGGGCGGGCGCCCGTCGCGGACCTGCCCGAGGCTGAGGAAGGCGGAGCGCACGACGATCTCTCCGGGCTCGCCCGCGGCCGCCGGGGCGCCTGCCTCGTCGCGGATTTCGAGGCTGAAGCCGTCGATGCCGGTTCCGATCGGCGCCCTGTCGTCGGCGCAGCCCGGCGGGACGCGGAAGCAGCTCGCGGCCTGCGGCGTCTCGGTGGCCCCGTAGAAGTTGACGCTCTCGCACGCCGGCGCCATGCGGCCGACGGCCTCGACGAGGGGGCGCCTCAACACGTCGCCGCCCCAGAAGACGTAGCGCAGCTCCGCCAGCGGCGCCGGCCGGCCGCGCACCGCGGTCAGCAGATGGCCCAGCGGCGGGGTCATGTGGGCGGCGGTGGGCCGGGCCTCGAGGAACCAGGCGTGCAGGCCTCCCGGGGCCGTGAGCACGTCCTGCGCGGGGATGTGCAGCGAGGCGCCGAGGCTCAGCGGCGTGAAGATGTCGCGCAGCACCGGATCGTGCGAGAGGCCCGAGAGCAGGGTGAAGCGGTCGCGCCGGGTCAGGCCGAAGGTGCGCGCCTGCCAGTCGACGAAGTGGACCAGGGGGCGGTGCGAGCAGGCGACGCACTTGGGAAGGCCGGTGCTGCCCGAGGTGAAGAGGAGATAGGCGACCGCGTCCGGCGAAGACGCCGCTGTCCGGGCCGGCGCAGCCGCCGCCCCGCAATCCAGGTCGACGGCCAGCGCCGGCGTTTCGAAGCCGCAGGCGCGCGTCCGCGCCTCGTCCCCGGCCTTCAGCAGCAGCTTCGGCCGGCAGATCCGGGCCAGTTCGGCGAGCCGCGCCGGCGGGTAGGCCAGGTCGAGCACGACGAACGGGCGCCCCGCCCGCGCGCAGGCGAGCGCCGCGACCACCAGGCGCGGCCCCCGCTCGGCCAGGATCGCCACCAGCTCTCCGGGGCGGCAGCCCGTCGCCTCGATCTGGGCGCCGAGCCGGGCCGAGAGGCGCTCCAGTTCGCCGTAGCTGATTGAGCCCTGATCGCTGCAGATCGCCAGCGCGTCCGGCGCCGAGCGCGCCTGCGCCTCGAACCTGGCGTGAATCAGGTCTGGGTGTTCCATGCGAGCCCTCGGCCACCGACTTGCGGCGCGACCTTCAAGATCGAGGCCAGCGCCCACGCGGCGGCGCGACCTTCAAGATCGAGGCCAGGCGGCCGACCTGACCGGCCTCGATCAGCCCAAGGTGTCCGCCGTGGTGAGCGGACGTCTCGGCGGCTTCTCCAGGGATCGGCTGATGCGCTGTCTGACAGCGCTCGGCCAGGACGTGGAGACCGTGGTCCGTAGGCGGACACGATCCCGCGCCCGGGGTCATCTGCGCGTGGTCGAGAAGGCGGCGTAGGCGGCGATCGTGCTCATCTGCGCGACGCATCCTTACGTAGAGCCGGACGTGGCCACGAGGGGCCGCTTGGCGACCGTTGGTCCATCCCGGCGGGGGCCCCCGAAAAAGCGCCGATACCCAGCTCGCTTTGCGCGCAACGGGGGCCCAGCTATTCTGAAGAACCTGGGATGGAGATGTTGGCGCATGGCCAAGCTCGTCTTCGGATTGAACCAGTCTCTCGACGGCTACGTCGACCACCAGGAATTTGCGCCCGGCCCGGCGCTCTTTCGTCACTTCATCGAGCAAGTGCGCGACCTCTCGGGCAGTGTGTACGGTCGGCGCATGTATGAGGTCATGCGCTATTGGGACGAAGATCTTCCCGGCTGGGACGCGGAGGAACGCGACTTCGCGGCGGCGTGGCGGAGCCAGCCGAAGTGGGTCGTGTCGCGAACCTTGCAGTCGGTCGGCCCCAACGCCACGCTCGTCGCCGATGACGTCGAGGCCGTGATACGCAAGCTGAAGGCGGGGCTCGTCGGGGACATTGAAGTTGGCGGTCCAGACCTGGCGCGAGGCCTGACCGAGCTGGGTCTCATTGATGAGTATCGACTCTATTTCCGCCCCGTCGTGCTTGGTCGCGGCAAGCCATTCTTTGCCGGCCCCCGCCCGCCGCTCCGCCTCGTGGCCAACGATCTCATCGGCGAGGACGCGATCAGGTTGACGTACGTTCCTGCCTGATCACGCAACTCGCCCGCGGATCGCAGCAACGCGTCAGGTCCGCTTTGGGTCGAACTTCGTCCGCCAGATCGCCAGATGGACGGAGGCCGACGCCAGCTGAATTCCATTTGGACGGGCCGGCGACTTTCAGACGGACGGCTTCTCACTTTCAATTGGACGGTCCTTCGCCTTCAAACGGACGGACGGCGCCACGCATCCCAGGTTCGCCACGGCCCGCATGGAACAGGCGCTGGCGGACATGCGCGCCGTTCTCTTGGCCGGACCGCGCCGGTCCTTCGTCCCCGACCCGGCCCATGCACACCGGGACGGGCGGAAGTGCAGGAGGCGGCTCGGAGCGCCTTCGTGTCCTTGGTGCGCTTCGTGGTCGACTGACCGCGTTCACCCGGTTGCCCAGTGCGCCGCGCCCAACGCGGTTGTGGCGGCGCGGGCGCGCCGCTAGGGTGCCGGGCTTCAGCAAACCGTGAAGCTCCAATGATGTCCGCCGCATGAGCGACGCCGAGAAACGCACCTTCACCGACGAGGAGGCGCTGGCCTTCCATCGCCTGCCCACGCCCGGCAAGATCGCCGTGGTCGCGACCAAGCCGATGGCGACGCAGCGGGATCTGTCGCTCGCCTATTCGCCGGGCGTCGCCGTGCCGGTGCTGCGCATCGCCGCCGACCCGGAGAGCGCCTACGACTACACCTCCAAGGGCAACCTCGTGGCGGTGATCTCCAACGGCACCGCGATCCTCGGCCTCGGCGATCTGGGGGCGCTGGCGGCCAAGCCGGTGATGGAGGGCAAGAGCGTGCTCTTCAAGCGCTTCGCCGACGTCGATTCCATCGACGTCGAGGTGGCCGCGCGCGACCCGGACGAGGTCATCACCGTGGTCAAGAACATCGGCCTCACCTATGGCGGCATCAATCTGGAGGACATCCGCAGCCCCGAGTGCTTCCGGATCGAGACCGAGCTGCAGGAATTGCTCGACATTCCGGTGTTCCACGACGACCAGCACGGCACCGCGATCATCTCGGCGGCGGCGCTGATCAACGCCTGCAAGGTCACCGGACGCCGGCTCGAGGACATCAAGCTGGTGCTGAACGGCGCCGGCGCCGCGGGCATCGCCACCCTGGATCTCGTCAAGGCCATGGGCGTGCGGCCAGAGAACTGCATCGCCGTCGACACCAAGGGGGTGATCTGGCGCGGCCGCACCGAGGCGATGAACCAGTGGAAGTCGGCCCATGCGGTCGAGACCGACGCGCGCACCCTGGCGCAGGCGCTGACCGGGGCGGACGCCTTCTTCGGCCTTTCGGTGAAGGGGGCGGTCACCCGCGACGAGATCGCCCTCATGGCCAGGCGGCCGATCGTCTTCGCCATGGCCAACCCGGATCCGGAGATAACCCCCGAGGAGGTGCGCGCCGTCCGCCCCGACGCCATCGTCGCCACCGGCCGCTCCGACTATCCCAACCAGGTCAACAACGTCCTCGGCTTTCCCTACATCTTTCGCGGCGCCCTCGACGTGCGCGCGCGGCGCGTCAACATGGAGATGAAGATCGCCTGCGCCCGCGCCCTGGCCAAGCTCGCCCAGGAGGACGTGCCCGACGAGGTCACCGCCGCCTATCGCGGCGGCCATCTGAAGTTCGGACCCGACTACATCATCCCCTCGCCCTTCGATCCGCGCCTGATCTGGTACGTGCCGCCGTTCGTCGCCCAGGCGGCCATGGACACCGGCGTCGCGCGCCGGCCGATCCCGGACATGGACGCCTATCGAGAGGCGCTGGCGCGGCGGCTCGATCCCTCGGCGGGCCTGCTCCAGAAGATCTCCGCCGCCGTGCAGCGGGCGCCCAAGAAGCGCATCGTCTTCGCCGAGGGCGAGGAGCCGTCGGTGATCCGCGCCGCCTATGCCTTCGAGAGCCAGGGGCTGGGCAAGGCGGTGCTGGTCGGGCGCGAGGAACTGGTGGCCGAGAACATGCGCGGCGTCGGGCTCGATCCGGCCGAAGCCAAGCTCGAAGTGATGAACGCGCGCCTGTCGCACCGCAATCCGGAGTTCGTCGACTTCCTCTATGGGCGGCTGGAGCGGCAGGGCTATCTGCGCCGCGACGTGCTGCGGCTGATCAACCAGGACCGCAACTCCTTCGCCGCCTGCCTTGTGGCCCAGGGCCACGCCGACGGCATGGTCACCGGCGTCACCCGCAGCTTCGACCAGGCGCTCGAGGAGGTGCTCAAGGTCATCGACCCGGCGCCGGGCGGGCGCATCATCGGCATGTCCATCGTGCTCTCGCGCGGACGCACCGTCTTCATCGCCGACACCAACGTCACCGAGATGCCGGAGGCGGCTGAGCTGGTCGAGATCGCCATCGAGGCGGCGGCCGCGGTGCGCCGGCTGGGCTTCACGCCGCGCCTTGCCTTCATGTCCTATTCGGCCTTCGGCAACCCCATGGGCGAGCGCTCGCAGAAGGTGCGCGCCGCCGTCGCCATGCTGGACGCGCGCGGCGACCTCGATTTCGAATACGAAGGCGAGATGCCGCCCGAACTGGCCCTCGATCCGGACCGGCGCGCCGACTATCCCTTCATGCGTCTCACCGGGCCGGCCAACGTGCTGATCATGCCGGCGATCCACTCGGCGTCGATCTCCACCAAGCTGGTGCAGTCGCTGGGCGAGGCGACCGTGGTGGGGCCGATCCTGCTCGGACTCTCGCGCTCGGTGCAGATCTGCCCGCTGTCGGCTTCGGTCTCCAAGATCCTGAACATGGCCATGATGGCCGCCTACGACCGGCCGCTGGCGGACGTCGAAGCCTGACGGCCGGCGCCCCGTTCGGGCGTGCGCCGCCTCAGGCGGTCGCCGTCGCGGCGGCGCGATTGGCGACCAGATCGGCGACCACGGCGGGGTCGGCCAGGGTGGTGGTGTCGCCGAGATTGGCGATGTCGTTCTCGGCCACCTTGCGCAGGATGCGGCGCATGATCTTGCCCGAGCGGGTCTTGGGCAGGCCGGGCGCCCACTGGATCACGTCGGGCTGGGCGAACGGGCCGATCTCGCGCCGCACCCAGGCGATCAGTTCGCGGCGCAGCGCCTCGCTGGGCGGCGCTTCCAGCTTGAGAGTGACGTAGGCGTAGATGCCCTGGCCCTTGATGTCGTGCGGGTAGCCCACCACCGCGGCCTCGGCCACGCCCGGATGGGCGACGAGGGCGCTCTCGATCTCGGCGGTGCCGAGCCGGTGGCCGGAGACGTTGATGACGTCGTCGACCCGTCCGGTGATCCAGTAGTAGCCGTCCTCGTCGCGCCGGCAGCCGTCGCCGGTGAAGTATTTGCCCAAATAGGTGGTGAAATAGGTGGCGATGAAGCGGTCGTGGTCGCCATAGACGGTGCGCATCTGGCCAGGCCATGAGTCCGTGAGGCAGAGGTTGCCGCTCGCCGCGCCCTCGAGCACCGCGCCGTCGGCGTCGACGATCTCCAGCTTGACCCCGGGCAGCGGCTTCGTCGCCGAACCGGGCTTGAGCGGCGTCGCGCCGGGGAGCGGCGAGATCAGGGTCGCGCCGGTCTCGGTCTGCCACCAGGTATCGACGATCGGACAGCGGCCTTCGCCGACGACGCGGTGGTACCAGAGCCAGGCCTCGGGGTTGATCGGCTCGCCGACGCTGCCCAGCAGCCGCAGCGAGGCGCGCGAGGTCCTGGTCACCGGCCCGTCGCCTTCACGCATCAGGGCGCGCAGCGCCGTCGGCGCGGTGTAGAAGATCTCCACCTCGTGCTTGTCGATCACCTCCCAGAAGCGGCTGGCCGAGGGCCAGTTGGGCACGCCCTCGAAGATCAGCGTCGTCGCTCCGTTCGCCAGCGGGCCATAGACGATATAGCTGTGGCCGGTGACCCAGCCGACGTCGGCGGTGCACCAGAACACCTCGCCCGGCCGATAGTCGAAGATGAGTTCGTGGGTCCAGCTCGCCCAGGCCAGATAGCCGCCGGTGGTGTGCAGCACGCCCTTGGGCTTGCCGGTCGAGCCGGAGGTGTAGAGGATGAACAGCGGATCCTCCGCGCCCATGGGCTCGGGCTCGCAGGTCGCCGAGACCTTGGCGCGCTCGTCCTCGTAGCGATGGTCCCGCCCGGCGAGCATGGCGACATCCGCCCCGGTGCGGCGCACCACGATGACGCAGTTCACCTGCGGGCACGAAGCCAGCGCGGTGTCGACATTCTCCTTCAGCTTGATGGCGCGTCCGCCGCGCAGGCCCTCGTCGGCGGTGATGACGATGCGCGAATCGCAGTCCTGGATGCGTCCGGCGATGGAGTCGGGCGAAAAGCCGCCGAAGATCACCGAATGCACCGCCCCGATGCGCGCGCAGGCCAGCATGGCGTAGGCCGCCTCGGGGATCATCGGCAGATAGATGGTCACCCGGTCGCCCTTCTTCACCCCGCGCGCCTTCAGCACATTGGCCATGCGGCAGACCTCGGCGTGAGCCTCGGCGTAGGTGATCTTGCGGCTGTCCTTGGGGTCGTCGCCTTCCCAGATGATGGCGACCTCGCCGGCGCGGTGCGGCAGGTGCCGGTCCAGGCAGTTGGCGCAGACGTTCAGCACCCCGTCGGCGAACCAGCGGATGCGGAAGTCCTGCGCCCGGAACGAGACGTCCTTGACGACGCTGAAGGGCGCGATCCAGTCGAGCCGGCCGGCGACCTCGCGCCAGAACCCGTCCGGGTCGCTCTCCACCCGCCGCCGGGCCGCATCATAGCCGGCGCCGTCCATGTGCGCCCGCTTCGCCCACGCCTCGGGCACTGGAAACACCTGGCCTTCGCTCATCGGCGCGCTCCGTCGCTCGAACCGGAGCGAAGTATGCGAACCGCCCGCCCAGGCGCAAGCGCGCCTCGCCCCACCCGCACGGCGATGCGGTCGGATTGCGAAAGGGCTAATTCGCGGAGGTTTGACCATCATCGCCGTCACACCCGACGGCCTGAAAGGGCGATCCGGGGCCGGACCCGCCGCTTCCAAGACGCATTCCAGCTTGGCCGCGGCCCGTCCGGCCCCGGCTCGCGCTGCGCTTGGCCGGGGTGACGGTGATGATGAGCGTCTCGTCAGCCCGAACTCTTTGCCGTGGCCCCACCCGCCGCCGGCGCGGGGGCGGCGGGGGCGCTGCCGCTACGCCGGCTGCTTGGTGGTGCGCAGGTAGGGCTTCAGTTCCTTGAAGCCGCCCGGAAACAGCTTCCTGGCGTCGTCGTTGCTGACCGAGGGGACGATGATCACGTCCTCGCCGGGCTTCCAGTTGCCGGGCGTCGCCACCTTGTGCTTGTCGGTGAGCATCAGCGAATCGATGGCGCGCAGGATCTCGTCGAAGTTCCGGCCGGCCGAGGCCGGGTAGGTGAGGGTCAGGCGCACCTTCTTCTGCGGGTCGATCACGAACACCGAGCGCACCGTCAGGGTGTCGGAGGCGTTCGGATGGATCATGCCGTAGAGGTCGGCGACCTTGCGGTCGTGGTCGGCGACCAGGGGGAAGTTCAGCGCCGCCCCCTGGGTCTCCTCGATGTCCTTGGCCCAGGTCTGGTGGCTGGCCACCGGATCGACGGAAAGCCCGATGGCCTTGATGCCGCGCTTGTCGAAGTCGGGCTTCATCCGGGCGACGATGCCCAGTTCGGTGGTGCAGACCGGGGTGAAGTCCTTCGGATGCGAGAACAGCACCACCCAGCTGTTCCCCGCCCACTCGTAGAAATGCAGCGGTCCTTGGGTGGAGTCCTGGGTGAAATCGGGAGCGGTGTCGCCTAGCTGAAGCGCCATGGGGATGTTCTCCTGCGAGCTGGATGTCGAACTTCGGCCCGTGCGGGTTTAGCTAGTACCGGCCCGGGGCGAATCCTATGGGGCCGGCGGGAGAATCCGATGCTGCTGCATCTTTCCACCTGGGCCGAGATCGAGGCCTTCCTGCAGCGCTCGCGCACGGTGGTCATTCCCATCGGCTCCAACGAGCAGCACGGCCCCACCGGGCTCCTGGGCACCGACTGGCTCTGCCCCGAGATCATCGCCCGCGAGGCCGAGAAGTCCCATCCCGAGCTTCTGGTCGCGCCCACCTTCAACATCGGCATGGCGCAGCATCACCTGGACTTTCCCGGCACCATCGCCCTGCGGCCCTCGACCTTCATGGCCGCGATCGGCGACTGGGCGCGCTCACTCGCCCACCATGGCTTCACCCGCCTCTATTTCCTCAACGGTCACGGCGGCAACGTCGCCACCGTCGAGGCGGCGTTCTCCGAACTCTATGCCGAGGCGAGCTTCGCCGGCCGGCCGCGCGGCTTCGCCCTGCGGCTGAAGAACTGGTGGGACCTGAGGGGCGTGATGAAGCTCGCCTACGCCCAGTTCCCCGCCGGCCACGGCAGCCACGCCACGCCCTCGGAGATCGCCATCACCCAGTGGGCCTATCCGCAGGCGATCAAGGCCGCCAACTACGCGCCGCAGATCGCGCCGGGCGGTCCGATCCGCGAGGCGTCCGACTTCCGCGCCCGCTTCGCCGACGGCCGCATGGGCTCCGATCCGGGCCTGGCGACGCCGGAGAAGGGCGCCGAACTGGTGGCGCTGGCGGTGCAGGGCCTGGTGGAGGACGTGGCGGCGTTCGGCGCCGATGCGGCGGCGCAGGCGTCGGCGGGCTGATCGGGTCGGGTTCAGCCGCCGAGCTGGACGCCGCATCGGCGCAGCAGCGCCTCCAGCGCCGCCTGGCTCTCGAACACCTCGGCCTCGAAGCCCGCCCGCCGGGCGCCTTCGACGTTGGCGGGCGCATCGTCGAAGAAGATCGAGCGCGCCGGCTCGATCCCGGCCCGCTCGGCCACCAGTCTGAAGGCGTCCTCCGAGGGCTTGGCGCGGCCGAGCTCGTAGCTGAGGTAGGCCTCGAAGCCGGCGAGGGCGCCGCCGGACGCCGCCACCAGATGCTCCCAGTGCTCGAGGTTGGTGTTGGAGAACAGCATGACGCGGTTGGCGCTCGCGAGGCGCCGGACAAAGGCCAGCATGGCCGGATCGAGCCCCAGATGGCAGCACCAGTCGGCGACGAAGCCCTCCCAGCCCAGCCCATAGCCCAGCTCGGCGGCGAGCTGGCCGTGCAGGGCCGAGATCGGCGCGCCGGTCTCCCAGCTCTGGCGGCGCAGCAGGGCGCGCACGTCGGCCAGGGCGGCCGGCGCCGGGCAGCGCGAGGCGAGGCGCTCCACCAGCATGCGGTTGTCGTGGCGGGCGATGACGCCGCCCAGATCGAAGATGATCGCCTGGAACGGGGTCGCGGTCACGCGCCGCTCCCGCCGGCCAGGTGTGCGCCCAGGGCGCGCAAGGGGCGGCTCTGCTCATCGGGGATCACGCCGTCGGCGCGCGGTCCGACATTGATCAAGAGATTGCCGCCGCGCCCGGTGACGTCGCTGTAGAGGTCGATCAGCGCGTTGCCGTCGAGGTAGTCCTCCGGCCGCTCGGCGGCGTTGTAGCCGAAGGCGAGGCCGAGGCCGCGGCAGGATTCCCACTTCTGCTCGCCCATGTCCTCGCCGCCGGCGTATTCGACGGTGCGGAAGTCGTGATGGAACGCCGGGCGCGAACGGTCGGCGTGGCCGGCGGCGCTGCGCGCCCTCGCCCGGTCGTCGAAGGCCTTGCGCCCGGCGGGATCGGCGAGGCTCTCGAACAGCCTGGCGTTGCTCAGCCAGCGGTCGTTGACGACCCCGTCGGGGACTTCGGCGTAATAGTCGGCGAAGAGCTGCGCCAGCCCTTCGCCGTCCGGCCAGGCGATGTCGTTCCAGAGCACCTGCGGCCGATAGCGGCCGATCAGTTCGCGCACCTGGGCCGCGGCGTAGGCCTTGTAGTCCGCCTCCTGGGGCACGCAGGCGAACATGTCGCCGATGGTCTGGATCGGACCTTCGCGGAACGTCCAGTCGAGCCCGCCGGAATAGTAGAGGCCGAAGCGCAGGCCGCGCCGTCGCACGGCCGCGGCGAGTTCGCCGACGAAGTCGCGTCCGGCGTTCCACCCGGGCCGGCGCGGGTTCTCGACCGCAGTGGGCCAGAGGCAGTAGCCGTCATGGTGCTTGGCCACGAACACCACGTAGCGCGCTCCGGCGCGGGAGAAGAGCTCGGCCCAGGCTTCGGCGTCGAAGGTCTGGGCGGCGGCTTCGAACTGCGGCCGGAAGCTCTCGTAGCTGGCCTCGCCATAGAGCGCTGCGTGATGCGCCGCCGTCGGGCTGCCTGGGATGCGCAGGGCGTTGGCGTACCATTCGGCGTAGGGGGCGAGCGCGAACAGCCGATCATAGTCGGTGCGCGCCAGCTCGGTGATCGAGGCGCCCCGCGGCGCCCAGGCCGGCACGGCGAAGACGCCCCAGTGGATGAAGATCCCGAGCTGGGGCGTGCGATACCAGGCTGGGCACGGCCGGCCGGCAAAGGCGCTGAAATCGGGCATCCGTCGTTGCTCCTCGCCATGCAGCGTCCGCCTAACGACCCTTCCGCGGCGCAGAGCGCGGTCGCGCTGGACAGATGCGGACCGTCGCCTCATATCTCGAAACATTCGCCGGCGCCGACTGGAACCGGCTCGTGCGCGAGCACAGCCTGCGCGATAATCCGGACTATGGCGAAGGCGACGACGTTCAGACCTGGACCTACGATCCCGCCGTGTTCGCCGAGCGCAGGGTGGTGGACCGGATCTCCCTTTACCTGAGCGTCCGCCATCACGCTGACGAGCGGGTGGCGCAGGCGGCCGGGCAACTTCTGGAGAGCGCGCATTGGTGATCGGCCTCGACCGCTGGCAGGCCCACTTCAAGGATTTCGCCGACCGCTACGCCCTCATCGGTGGCGTCGCCTGCGATCTCCTGATGGGCGAGGCTGGCTTGGCCTTCCGCGCCACCAAAGACCTCGATGTAGTAAACCTTCCGACTTTGGCCTCGAGCTGAGCCGCGAGGCGGCTTTGGCGCGGCTGTCAGCCGCCTATGGGCTGTAAGGCTGGCCAGGAGTCCGACCCGAAACTCCGATGGCGCGCGTCATTCGCCGGGTTCAGCCCCTCTCACCCCGCCACCACCGCCTCGCCCTCGACGTGCACCGGCCAGGGCCAGAGCGAGCGGCCGGCGCAGGGACCGCCGATGCAGCGGCCGTCGGTGACGCGGAAGAGGGCGCCGTGCGAGGAGCACAGGATCAGGTCCTTCTCCGGCGTCAGGAAGCGGTCGGGCATCAGGGCGAGCGGCATGCCGGCGTGCGGGCAGCGGTCGACGTAGCCGAAGACGCCGCCGGCCCAGCGGACCACGAATCCGAGAAAGAGCTTGTCCCCGGCCCGGAACAGGAAGCCCTTGGCGCCCGGATCGGCGAGATCGGCGAGGGCGCACAGGCGCGCGCCCGGGGCAGGCTGGGCCGGGTTCTGCGTCATGGAACCTCGCCCACCGTGGCGCGCCAGGGCCGGATCTCCACCCGCTCGAAGAGCCCGGCGAGCCGGTAGGGATCGGCGGCGTGGAAGGCTTGGGCCGCGGCGAGGTCGTCCGCCTCCAGGATGAACAGCGAGCCGGCCATCTCGCCGGCCTCGTCCAGGAACGGCCCGGCGAGCCGCAGCATCGCCCGATGTTCGCCCGCATAGGCCAGATGCGCCGCGCGCGTAGCGCGCCGCAGCTCCAGCGCCCCCGGCTTGTCGATGCAGACCAGCACGTAAAGTCCCATCAGGGCGCCTCGCGTTTCAGCGGTCGGGCCAGCAGGCCGGCGATGACCGCGTCGAGGTCGGCCTCGCCGGCCAGAGTCCGCGCCACGGCGTCGGCGATCGGGGTCTCGACGCCGAGCCTCGCCGCCAGCGCCGCCAGCGCCGGCGCCGTGGCGACGCCCTCGGCCACCGAACGCTTGCCGGCGAGCGCGGCGCTCAGGCTTTCGCCGCGCCCCAGGGCGAGGCCGACGCTGTAGTTGCGCGACTGGGCGCTCGAACAGGTCAGCACCAGATCGCCCAGGCCGCACAGCCCCGCCACCGTCTCCGCCCGGCCGCCCAGCGCCACGGCCAGCCGGGTCAGCTCGGCGAAGCCGCGGGTGATCAGGGCGGCGTGGGCGCTGCGCCCCAGTCCGCGGCCCTCGACCACCCCGCAGGCGATGGCCAGGACATTCTTGATCGCGCCGCCGGCCTCGGCGCCGATGATGTCGTCCGAGACGTAGGGACGCAGCGCCGGCGTGGCGATCGCCTCGGCGAGGCGCTCGGCCAGGGCGAGGTCCGGGCAGGCCAGGGTGATGGCGGTGGGAAGGCCCCGCGCCACCTCGGCGGCGAAGCTCGGGCCGGAAAGCACCGCCGCCGCCGCGGCCGGGACGGTCTCGGCCAGCACCTGGCTCATCAGCTTCATCGAGCCCTGTTCGACGCCCTTGGCGCAGAGCACGATCGGCGTGGCGGGCCGGCAATGCGGCGCGAATCGCCCCAGCAGGCCGCGCATGTGCTGCGCCGGCGCGGCGGCGAGGATCAGGTCCGCCTGCGCCAGCTGCGCCAGCTCGCCGGTGGCGCGCACCTGGGGGTCCAGGGCGACGCCGGGCAAAAACAGCCGGTTCTCGTGGTCCCGGTTCACCGCCTCGATCACCTCGGGCTCCAGCGCCCAGAGCACCGGCTCGAGGCCGGCGCGGGCGGCGATCTGGGCCAGCGCCGTGCCCCAGGCGCCGCCGCCGATGACGCCGGCCCGCCTCACGCCTTGGCGCCCTTGCGGCCCGGAACATGGGTCGGACGCTCCAGGGCCGCGGCGCCATCCAGCGGCCAGCGCGGCCGCGCCGCGACGCCAAGATCGTCGACCAGCCCCGCAGCCAGCCGCTCGGCGCCGGCGAGCGCGATCATGGCGGCGTTGTCGGTGCAGTACTCCAGCGGCGGGGCGGCGAACGCGAAGCCCCGCGCCTGCGCCAGCGCCTGCAGCCGCGCGCGCACGCTGCGGTTGGCGGCCACGCCGCCGGCGACGACGAAGCGCCGATGCTGCGGCCCATGCTGCGCAGCATAAAGGGCCATGGCGCGCCCGCTGCGCTCGACGAGCTGGCCGGCGATGGCGCCCTGGACCGCGGCGGCCAGGTCGCGCCGCTCGGCCTCGCCGGTCACCCGCTCGGCGGCGCGCGCCGCGGCGCTCTTCAGTCCCGAGAACGAGAAGTCGCAGCCCTCGCGGCCCAGCAGCGCCCGCGGCAGCGGCTGGCGGCTGGCGTCGCCGCCCTCGGCGAGCCGCTCCAGTGCCGGACCGCCGGGATAGCCGAGCCCGAGCGCCTTGGCGATCTTGTCGAAGGCCTCGCCGGCGGCGTCGTCGATGGTCGAGCCCAGCCGCCGGCAGCGGCCGATCCCGGCCACTTCGAGCAGCTGGCAATGGCCGCCCGAGACCAGCAGCAGCAGGAACGGGTAGGGCACGTCCGCGCTCAGCCTCGCCGAGACGGCGTGGCCCTCCAGATGATTGACCGCCAGCAGCGGCCGCCCCAGCGCCAGCGCCATGGCCTTGCCGAAGCTGAGCCCCACCATCACCGCCCCGACGAGGCCGGGTCCGGCGGTGGCGGCGACGCCGTCGAGGTCGCCGGGCTCGACGCCCGCCTGGTCCAGCGCCCGGCGCGTCACCGGCTCGATCAGCTCGACGTGGGCGCGCGCGGCGATCTCGGGCACGACGCCGCCGAAGGGCGCATGCGCCGCCGCCTGGCTCGCCACCACCGAGGCCAGCACCTGCGCGGGGCCCGCGCCGCCGGCGCGCACCACGGCCGCGGCGGTCTCGTCGCAGCTCGATTCCAGGCCGAGGACGAGGAAGGGCGGGGTCATGCGATGTGGCGGGCGAAGTTGCCGGGCGGGCGGCTTTGCGTGTAGCAGGCGCAGGTCGGAAGCGCCCCAAGTCTTCGCAGCTAGTCGTTTGGCCTCGTCCCCGCAACCATTCCTCACGATCGGCGCCCGCGCCTCCAGGCTGTCGCTCGCCCAGGCGGGCCAGGTGCAGAGGCGCATCGCGCGCGCCCTCGGCCATGCCGAGGCCGACGCCGCGCGCATCGCCCCGATCCTCGCCATCGCCACCACCGGCGACCGCATCCAGGATCGCCGCCTCGCCGAGGTCGGCGGCAAGGGCCTCTTCACCAGGGAGATCGAGGAGGCGCTGCTGGCCGGCCGGATCGACTGCGCCGTGCATTCGCTCAAGGACATGCCGGCCGAGCTGCCGGCGGGGCTGTGCATCGCCGCGGTTCCCGAGCGCGAGGACCCGCGCGACGCCTTTCTCAGCCCCCGCGCCGCCACGCTCGCCGGCCTGCCCGCCGGCGCCAGCCTCGGCGTCGCCGGCCTGCGCCGCCAGGCCCAGGCGCTCGGCCAGCGTCCAGACCTCGAGATCGTGCTGCTGCGCGGCAACGTGGATACGCGGCTCGCCAAGCTGGATCGCGGCGAGGCCGACGCCATCATCCTGGCGCTGGCGGGGCTGAAGCGGCTGGGGCTGGCGCACCGGGCGACGTCGCTGATCGACCCCCTGGCGCAGCCGCCCGCCCCCGGCCAGGGCGCGCTCGCCATCGAGACCCGGCAGGACGATCGCGACGCCGCCTGGGCGGTGGCGCTGCGGCATGCGCCCTCGCAGATCGCCGTCGCCGCCGAGCGCGCCGCCCTGGCCGCCCTCGAGGGCTCGTGCAAGAGCGCCATCGGCGCCTATGCGCGGCTTCAGGGAACGCGGCTAAGCCTCGTCGTCGAGGCCCTCGCGCCCGACGGCGCCCACCGCTTCCGGCGCGAGGCCGCGGGCGAGGCCGCCGACGAGGCCGCCGCCCGCGCCCTGGGCGCGCGGCTGGGCGAGGCGGTCCGCGCCGACGCCGGCGCGGCGCTGGAGCCCTGAGGATGTCCGCCCCGCCCGAGCCTGCGCCGCCGAGGCTGAGGTCGGGCGGGCTCGTCTGGATCACGCGCACGGCGCCGGCGGCCGAGATCACCGCCGAGCGGGTGCGGGCGCTGGGCTTCCAGGCCTTCGTGCGCCCGCTGCTGCAGGTGCGCCCGGTCGAGGCGGGGCCGCTGGATCTGGTCGGCGTCGGCGCGGTGGCGTTCACCAGCGTCAACGCCGTCGCCGCCTTCTGCGAGCGCTCGCAGGTGCGCGAGCTGCGCGTCTTCGTCGTCGGCGACGCCACCGCCCGCGCCGCCGCCCAGGCCGGCTTCGAGACGGTGCTCTCGGCCCAGGGCGACGTGGCGACCCTGGCCACGGCGCTCACCGCCCGCCGGCGCGAGATCGCCGGCGCGGTCTTCTATCCCTCGGCCGCCGAGCCGGCCCAGGATCTGGCCGGTGCGCTGCGCCGCGCCGGCTTCGAGGTGCGCCAGGCGCCGCTCTACGAGACGGTGGAGACCACCCCCGCCCCGGCGCTGATCGCGCGCCTGCCCGACGTCGACGCCGTGCTGCTGCATTCGGCCAAGGCGGCGCACGCCCTGGCGCGGCTGCTGGGCGCCCATCCTGCGCCGCAGCTCGTCGCCCTGTGCCTCTCTGCGCAGGTGGCCGCCCCGCTTCTCGCCGCCGCGCTCGCCGGACGCCTCGCCGCCGCGGCGAGCGCGCCCGAGCCGCACGAGGCCTCGCTGCTGGCGCTGCTGGCGCAATCGGC
>Ga0307374_10002398_pt1 | contig 33382 bp, 27 predicted proteins | sample OX3MG_FD_202532 | JGI IMG/M metagenome (GOLD analysis project Ga0307374, IMG submission 202532) | Soil microbial communities from Risofladan, Vaasa, Finland - OX-3 | ecosystem: Environmental > Terrestrial > Soil > Coastal area > Acid sulfate soil | place: Finland: Risofladan, Vaasa | collected... | reverse complement strand
TCGAGACGGTGATGCGCCTCATCGATGCGGATAGCCGCGCGACCATACCGAATCCAATGGCGCTGGCGACTCAGCGAAATCAGATCGTCGGACTGCCGCCGACCTGCATCTTGATACGCCGCGACGGCGTCGAATCGGCCATTGAAGATTCGGTTGCGCCTATCCACAATCGTCGCGGAGAAGTGACGGGGGCGGTCATGGTGTTTCACGATGTGAGCATGTCGCGGGCGATGTCGCAGAAGCTGGAGCATCTTGCAAATTACGACAGCCTGACCGATCTACCCAACCGGACTTTGCTGAACGATCGCATCGCTCGCGCGGCAGCGGCGGCGAACCGACACCACACGGCATTGGCCATACTCTACTTGGATCTGGATCGCTTCAAGCACATCAACGATTCGTTCGGGCACTCGGGGGGCGATCGCATGCTGCAAGCCGTTGCGCAACGTTTGCGCGAGTGCGTGCGCGCCTCCGATACCGTGAGCCGGATCGGCGGGGACGAGTTCGTGGTGTTGTTGTCGGAAGTCAAGCATGCGGACGCCGCGGCCATCTGCGCCGACAAAATACTCCGGGCCCTCGGCATGCCCTACCTGATGGATGCATTCGAGATGCACATCACCGCGAGCATCGGCATCGCAGTCTACCCGGGAGACGGCGCAGGGCTGGAGACATTGCTGCAGAACGCGGATTCGTCGATGTACGAGGCTAAAAATCACGGCCGCAACAATTATCAGTTCTATCGGACGGATCTGAATTCCACCGCGACCGAGCGCCAGTCCATGGAAAATGGCCTACGGCATGCGATCGAGCGCGAGGAACTGGACGTGCACTACCAGCCGATCATCGACCTGACGACGGGGGCCATCGTCGGCGCCGAGGCGCTGCTGCGGTGGGAAAACGCCTCGCTCGGCTCGGTGTCGCCCACGCAGTTCATCGAGGTAGCCGAAGAATCCGGTTTGATCGTGCCGCTGGGCGCATGGGCTCTCAGAAAGGCATGCGCCCAGTTCAGCGCCTGTCAAATCACGCGCCTACGGGGAATCAGATTGGCGGTGAACGTTTCAGCCGTGGAGTTGCGCTCGAAGGACTTCGTGGCACGCGTAGCGGCCATCCTGGCGGAGACCGGCATCGATCCGCAATGTCTGGAACTGGAGATCACCGAGACCTTCATCATGCAAGACTCCAAAGCGACAGCTACCGTGCTGAATGCGCTCAAGTCACTCGGCGTAACGCTCGCGCTGGATGACTTCGGAACGGGCTATTCTAGTTTGAGCTACATGAGGCGCTTCCCGATCGACACCTTGAAGATCGATCGATCGTTCGTGCGCGATCTTACCACCGACGCCGACGACGCCAGCGTCGTCAGCGCGATCATCAATATGGGTAAGAGTCTGCATATGCGCGTGGTCGCGGAGGGGGTCGAAACTCGCGAACAGCTCAAGTTCCTCAAGGAAAACCGCTGCGCCGAGGCGCAAGGCTATTATCTCAATCGCCCGATGAAGGCCGAAAGGTTCGCCAATTTACTGTGCCAGGCATCGGCCGATGCGTCGCCGAACGGTTTAGCCGCTGCGCGCCGCGTCCCGAGCATCGTCCACGGCGCCCCGCCATTGCCGTAGTCCGGCATAAAGAGCCGCAGTAGACGCGCGCGGCCCGCTCAGCGACTTGACGATGCCCGACGGCGATCACGCAGAATGCGAGAATTGTCGCTGATCTGCGCTAAACTCGTCGATGGTCGCACCGTCCCCGAATGCGGGGACGGTGCGGACACATGAATTATAAACAAGCTGTTTGAAACAAGCTGTTTGTGAACCGGCGACCGTCATTGCCCGGCGCCCGGCGTCGAAGGTCGAACACCCAGAAATTGATCTTGGGCCGCAAGGAGTTCGAGTGATGAAGAGCACAGGCGATGTGGTCAATATCCGTGTCTTTGCCGCTCTCGCAGTGCTGGGGGCGGCCGTTGCGCTGTCGGCGGTTGCGCTCGCCGCGGCGCCCGGCGCAGCCTCGGCACCCACGGCCGCGGCGAAGCTCGCATGGCGCAGCGTCGGCCCGTACATCGGCGGACGGGTGGTGGCGGTTGCCGGCGTAGCCGGCGAGCACGACCTTTTTTACATGGGCGCGGTCGACGGCGGGGTGTGGCGGAGCCGCGACTACGGCGTCAAGTGGAGCAACATCACCGACGGCGTTCTGCCTAGCGCGAGCGGCAGCATCGGCGCGATCGCGGTGGCGCCGTCCGATCCGAAGATCCTCTACGTCGGCACCGGCGAGAGCGACATCCGCGGCGACGTGATCACCGGCGACGGCGTGTACAAGTCCAGCGACGCGGGCAAGACCTGGAGCTACGCGGGTTTGCGCGCGACGCACACGATCAGCGCGATCCTCGTCGATCCGCACGATCCGGACGTGGTGTATGCCTCCTCGATGGGCCACGTCTTCAAAGCCAATGCCGAGCGCGGCGTTTTCAAGTCGACGGACGGCGGCGCGCACTGGACGAAAATTCTGTACGTCGACGACAAGACCGGGGCGATCGATCTGGTGATGGATCCCGGCCATCCCGAGGTGCTGTACGCGGCGATGTGGCAGGCCTATCGGACGCCTTGGATGCTCGACGACGGCGGCCCGGGCAGCGGCCTGTACAAGAGCAGCGACGGCGGCGCGCACTGGACGAATCTTTCGCACCACGCCGGCCTGCCGCAGGGGGTGCTCGGGCGCATCGGCATCAGCGTCGCGGCGAGCGATCCGAACGTGCTCTACAGCATCATCCAGGCGAAGGGCGGCGGCGTATTCCGCTCGGCCGACGGCGGCGCAAGCTGGACGCGCGTGAATGCCGATTGGAGCCTGCGCCAGCGCGCCTTCTACTACATGAGCATCTACGCCGATCCGACCGATCCGGACACCGTGTACGTGCCTGAAGTCGACGCCCTGTGGGTCTCGCATGACGGCGCCAAGAGCTTTGCCAAGCTGCATACGCCGCACGGCGATAATCACATCGTTTGGATCAACCCGCAAGATCCGCGGATCCTGCTCGAAGGCAACGACGGCGGCGCCACCGTCTCCACCGACGCCGGCAAGACCTGGAGCGGCGAACACAATCAGCCGACCGGGCAGTTTTATCACATCGCCCTCGACGGGCAGTTTCCGTTTCATATCTACGGGGCGCAGCAGGACGAAGGCTCGTTCGAGGGGCCGAGCGCAGTGCCCGGCGGACTGATTCCGAGCGGCGCCTGGCATCGAGTCGCCTACGGCGAGAGCACCTTCGTCGCCCCGCAGCCGGGCGCTGCCGATGTCACCTTCGGCAGCGGTTACTACAGCATCCTGCTGCGCTACGACATGGCAACCGGCCAGTACCGCGAGGTCAGCCCGTGGCCCGACTACCAGGAAGGCGCCTCCTCCGGCAAGCTCAAGTACCGCTTCGGTTGGACGCATCCGATTTTGTTCTCGACGGCAAACCCGAAGGAGCTGCTGGTCGCGTCGCAGTACGTGCTGAAGAGCGGCGACGGCGGCGAGACTTGGACGTGCATCAGTCCGGACCTGACTCGCAACGATCCTGCGACCGAAAAGCCGAGCGGCGGACCGGTCGATGTCGACCAGTCGGGCGCGGAGATCTTCCCCGATATCTCGGCGCTCGCGGTCTCGCCGCTCGATGCCGAGGTCATCTGGGCAGGCTCCGCGGACGGCCTGGTGCACGTGACCAGCGACGGCGGTACGCACTGGCGGGCGGTCACCCCCAAGGGCTTGCCGCAATGGGCGGAGATCACCTCGATCGAGGCCTCGCAGGCCGCCGCGGGCAGCGCTTTTCTGAGCGCATCGCGCTACATGTGGGACGATTTCCATCCCTATGTGTTCGCGACCACCGACTACGGCCGGCACTGGACGGCGCTGACCGCCGGACTTGCGGACGATCAGTACGTGTTCGTCGTGCGCCAGGATCCGGCCGACGCCAAGCTGCTGTTCCTCGGCAGCCAGAACAGCGTCCATGTCAGCCTCGACGGCGGCGCGCACTGGCAGTCGCTCGCGCTCAACCTGCCGCACGTCCAGGTGCGCGACATCGCCATCGACGCCCGTCAAGGCGACATCGCCGTCGCCACACATGGCAGGGCGTTCTGGGTGCTCGACAACCTGGCCTTGCTCGAACAGCTGACCGCGCAGCAGGCGCCGAACGCGGACGCCGCGCAAGTATATGCGCCGCAAGGCGCGTGGCTCAGCCACGCTTACGGACAGAGTCATGCGGCCAAATATCGTTCCGCGGTGGGCACCAATCCGCCGTTCGGCGCCACTGTGTATTTCCGCATTCCCGCCAGCTACGACGGCAAGGTCCCGGTGAATCTCGCGTTCATCGACGCCGAGGGCAAGCTGGTGCGGCGCTTCCGGCTGCACCTCAAGACCAAGCGGCCGAAGCTCGGCGCCGCGGCGCGCGACAACCGCACGCCGACGCAAAAGAAGCAGGCGGCGGAGGAGAACCTCACGGCCATCGTGCCGGGCATGAACCGCTTTCAGTGGAACCTGCGCTACCCCGATGCCACCGAGGTGACCGGCTTCCAGCCGCCGATCGCGGCCGGCGGGTTGACCGACGAAGTCGACGGTCCGCAGGCGAACCCCGGCCGCTACGGCGTCGTGCTTGAATACAACGGCCGGAAGAGCCGCCAAGCGTTCACGGTCGCGCTCGACCCGCGGCTGCACCCGGCAGCCGGCGCTCTGCAGCAGCGCCTCGCGCTCGAGCTCGGCATCCACGACGCGCTCGATCGCCTCGACAAGCAGATCAACCTCGCCATCGCCGAACGCGACCGACTGGACCAGGCGGTCGCCGGCCGCAAGCTGCGCGCGGCGAAGGCGCACGCCGCGCTCGCGGCGCTCGATGCAGCGATCGGAAATCTGGTGCAGCTCAAGATCAGGTCAAGCGAGGGCAGTCTGCTGCACGCGACCAAGCTGCGCAGCCATCTTGCGTATCTCGCCGCCGACATAGGCCTCACCTACGAGCGGCCGACCGCGGCGGAGCGCGCCGTGTTCGCCGCGCTCGACGGCCACGCACGCGCCGGCGAGCGGCAATTGCAGGCGGCGATCGCGCAGGGCAAGCATCTGCTGTAGCCCCTGCAGGCATGCACTGCAGACGCGAGAGACTTAGGTTCGGCTGACGAGGCCATTTATGGGATCGAAATTGACGCCCTTTCATATCGCCGTTCAGGTGCGGGACATCGCCGAGGCGCGCAAATTCTATGCGCAGACCTTGGGCTGCGAAGAGGGCCGCAGCGACGTATCGTGGGTCGATTTCAATCTTTTCGGCCATCAATTCGTATGCCATTTAAACCCCGATTTGGGACTCGCCGGGAAAGTACCTTCTCACTACAATCAAGTTGATGGACACGGGGTGCCGGTGCCGCACTTCGGTGTCGTGCTGGAGCTGCCGATTTGGAACGCACTCGCGCAACGATTGCAAAAGCTGCGGGTCGACTTCATCGTCGAACCGCACGTCCGATTTCAGGGCCAAGTGGGTGAGCAGGCGACGATGTTCCTGTTGGATCCGTCCGGGAACGCGCTCGAATTCAAGGCGTTCAAGGACATCGCTCGGCAACTGTTTGCGAGCTGACCGCATCGACCGATGCTTCACGTGCTCGCCGAGGAGTAATCGTCATGCCGGAAATTTTGCGGTTTGTCCGTGCCGCAACGCCGGCCGGCCGCCTACTCCGTGGTGCGACCCTGCTGCTCGTGATTGCGTTTGGTCCCGCCGTCGCGGCTCCGGGCGCGGCTCGGGGCGCGGCTGCGGTTTCCGCGGGCAACGTCGATGCGGCGCGTCTGCAAGCGGCGAATTTAGAGCCGCAGAACTGGTACACCGGAGGACGCGATGGCGACGGCACCTATTACTCGCCGTTGCGGACGATCAACAGCGGCAACGTCAAGGACTTGGGTTATGCCTGGGCCTATGATCTCGGCGCCCCGCAACGCGGCCAGGAGGCGACGCCGATCGTCGTCGATGGCGTCATGTATACCTCGGGCACCTGGGGGTATGTTTACGCGGTCGATGCGGCAACCGGCCGGCAACTATGGCGCTACGATCCCCATGCCCGCTATTTCGCCGCAAGAAATCCGTGCTGCGATCTGGTCAACCGCGGTGTCGCGGTTTGGAAGGGCAAGGTGTACGTCGCTTCGGTCGACGGCCGTCTGCATGCGCTGGACGCGGCGACCGGCAAGAGGATTTGGGTCGTCGACACGATCGCCGATCACCAGCTGCCTTACTCGAGCACCGGTGCGCCGCAAATTGCCGGCGACGTCGTCGTCATCGGCAACGGCGGTGCGGACATGGGGCACGGCGGGGTGCGCGGTTATGTTTCCGCGTACGATCTACCGACCGGCGTTCTCAAATGGCGCTTCTATACGGTGCCTCCGGCCGTCGGGCGGCCCTTCGAGAATCCGGAACTCGCGGCAGCTGCGAAGACCTGGGATCCGCACCGCAACCCACGGTACCAAGGCGGCGGCACGGTCTGGGACGGATTCGCGTACGATCCCAAGCTGAATTTGGTGTATTTCGGCACGGGCAATGCGGCTCCCTACGATCTGCGCCAGCTTGGCCCCGCGAAGCTCGACGGCCTGTATACCGCATCGATCGTCGCTCTGCACGCCGATACGGGGAGGATGGCCTGGTATTACCAAACGACGCCGAACGACCATTGGGATTTCGACTCCGACCAGAAGATGATCCTCGCGGACCTCGACTTGGGCGGCGTCCGGCATCAGGTACTGATGCAGGCGTCGAAGAACGGATTCTTCTACGTTCTCGACCGCAAGACCGGCAAGCTCTTGTCCGCCAGGAACTATACGTACGTCAACTGGGCGTCGGGCGTCGATCTGAAGAGCGGACGGCCGCTGCCGACACCGGCGTCCGATTGGTACGCCTCGCCCAAGACCGTATATCCATCCTGGGCCGGCGGGCACACGTGGAATCCGATGTCCTATAGCGCGCAAACGCACTTGGTCTATATTCCCGTCATCGATGTCCCGAGCGTTTGGGTCGACTTGCTGCATAACGGCGGGCAAGTCAAATACGTCGACGGATTTTTTACCCTTAACGGCATTTTTCCGGACGATAGTTACAGGGCGGCCGATTTGAAGGAGCTGTACGGGCGCCTGCCGGATCGCAAACAGATCGAGGCGATGCGCAAGGTCAAGCCGGTGCGCGAACTTCTTCGCGCCTGGGACCCAGTCGGACAAAAGACCGTGTGGCAGCACGAGACCTCCTCCGGCATGCGCAATTACGACGGCGGCGTGATGTCGACCGCAGGGAACCTGGTATTCCAAGGGCGCGGTAGCGGCGGCTTGTGGGTTTACGCGGCCGATACCGGCAAAGTCTTGAAAGTCGTCCAGACCGGCAGCCACATCATGGCGGCGCCGATGACTTATGCCGTCGGCAAAGAGCAGTACGTGGCCGTGCAGGTGGGCTACGGCGGCACCGCCATCGCCGAGGGGCCGATCCCGCCGAGCAGCGCCGCGGCGAAATACGAAAATACCAATCGCATCATCGCCTTCAAACTCGGCGGCGGCACCGTGCCGACCCCGCCGCTGCGAATCGACCAAGCGTTCGCCAAACCGCCGGCGCCAACGGCGACCGCCGCACGGATCAAAGCCGGTGAGGTCAAGTTCATCGCGGAGTGTTCGCGCTGCCATGCGCTGGGACTCTCGACGACGCCCGATCTACGCAGGCTCGATCCGGGACTGCACGCCGCCTTCAATGACATCGTCTTGCATGGCCTGCTCGCGCCGGCCGGCATGGAGCGCTTCGACGATCTGTTGAGCAAAGAGGACGTCGAAAGCATTCATGCGTACCTGATCGACCAAAGCTGGATCGCCTATAGGGCGCAGCAAGCCGCCGCGCAGGGAGCGCTGCCGAAGAACCGTGCCACGCGCGGCGAGGATTGATGCACATGGCGCGCGGTGTGGGCAGCGGTTTTGGACTCGCCGATTTGCCGAGAATCGCTCGTGGCGCGGGTGTTTATCTGTACGATGAGGCGGGCAACCGCTACATCGACGGTTCCGGCGGCCCCGCGGTCTTCAGCCTCGGCCATGCCCACCCCGAAGTCAATGCGGCCATCGTGCGCCAGTTGAATGCGGTCGCCTACGGCTATCGGTACCTATTCACGAGCGCCGCGCTCGAGGCGCTGACCGGGATGCTGCTGCGTGTCGCCGGCAGCTGCTTCACGGACGTCGTTTACGGCAGCGACGGGTCGGAAGCGGTCGAATCCGCGCTCAAAGTGGCCCTGCAGCATTTTGCGGCGCGCGGCTTGATGCACAAACGACGCTTCATCGCCCGCCATCGGTCGTGGCATGGGGATACGCTCGGCGCGCTGTCCATTTCCGGCTTCGCCGCGCGCCGCCGCGCCTTCGAGGGGAGCCTCCTCGACGTGGCGTTCGTGTCGGCGGCAAATGCTTATCGCATGCCCGAGGGCAGCACGGCCGATTCGCTGGTCGGCGATCTCGCCGCGGAACTCGAGCGGACCATTCTCGCTCTCGGTCCGGATACGGTTGCGGCGTTCGTGTTCGAACCCGTCGTGGGGGCGGCCGGTGGCGTCGTGCCGGCGCCGCGTGGATACGCGGCCGCGATCCAGGCCGTGTGCCGCAAATACGACGTGCTGCTGATCGCGGACGAAGTGATGTGCGGGTCCGGCCGTTGCGGCACCTGGCGGGCGTTGGAGTATGACGGCGTGCTGCCGGACATCATGGCGATCGCCAAGGGTTTGGCGGGCGGCTACATCCCGCTTGGAGCCACACTGATCACCCCGGCCGTGTCGGCGCCGATCATGAGCGAGCACGGCGCATTCATGACGGGACACACATTTTCGGGCCACACCGCGGCCTGCGCGGCTGCGCTCGCCGTGCAGCGGGTCATCGAACGCGACGGATTGCTCGAGCGCGTGCGCACCGCGGGCGCTGAATTCCAGGATTCCCTGCGCCGGTCGCTGTCGGCATTCGACGAGGTGGGGGATGTGCGCGGCCGGGGATTTTTCGTCGGCGTCGAGTTCGTCAAGGAGCGCAAGACTCGTGCGCCGTTTCCCCGGGAGAGGGCGTTGAGTTTCGATATCGGCCGGCGTGCGTTCGCCGATGGCTTGATCTGTTATCCCTGCTCGGGCAATGTCGACGGCGCTGCCGGCGACACGATCATTCTCGCACCGCCCTACAATGCAACTGACGCGCAATTGGAGGAGATCATCCGCAGACTGCGGCGCGCGGTCGGGGCTGCACTCGGTGCGCAAGCTTGAGAATTCTACGGGAGGGGAACGATGGCCACGAACGTCAAGGAAATGATCGAAGCCGCCAACGCCGCGGTGCCGCGGATCACCTCGGCACAAGCCCGGCAATTTCTCGCCAACGGCGATGCCCTCATCGTCGATGTGCGCGATGCCCCGGAAGTCGAAAAGACCGGCAAGGTCGCGGGTGCCGTACACGTTTCGCGGGGCATGCTGGAATTTCGCGCCGATCCGGATTCGCCGTACCACGACCGGCGTTTCACCAGGGACAAGACGATCATCGTCTATTGCGCCTCCGGCGGCCGCTCGGCACTCAGCGGCAAGGTGCTCAAAGACATGGGCTACGATCGAGTCTATAACCTCGGCGCCTTCAAGGATTGGGCCGAGACCGGCGGCGACGTCGAAAAGGCGATCGAGTCCGGCATGTAAACGCCTTGCGGGCCACGCACGGGCAGCGCGCTTTCGCCGCGGATCGTGTATCATGCGGCTGTCGCGATAAGAGCTGTGCGGAGAGAGTCCAAAGGTTTTGGACCGCCGAAGGCGCAACCGCCCGGAAACGCTCAGGCACACGAACGCCAGACTCTCGCGACCTCTGGAGAGCGGCCGCGCCGGATACGGCGCCGGTCCACCGAAGGGGAGCCGCGCTTTTCCGGCGCTCGATCTCTCAGGTACTAAGGACAGAGGGGCGGCAAGCCATTGGCTTGCCGTAGCTCTGTAATCTTTCGCAGCGAGGTTGCGATGGGCCTTAGAACTCCGCTCCACGAATCCCACGTTCGAGACGGTGCGCAAATCGTCGACTTCGGCGGCTGGGACATGCCGCTGCACTACGGCTCGCAAATCGAAGAGCACCACGCGGCGCGGCGGGACGCTGCGATGTTCGATGTGTCCCATATGGGCATCATCGAATTGACCGGCGATAGCGTGCGCGCGTTCCTGCGCTACTTGCTGGCCAATGACGTCGGCAAACTCAGATCGCCGGGCAAGGCCATCTATTCATGCATGCTCTTGCCCACGGGGGGCGTGCTCGACGATTTGATCGTCTATTTCATGACTGATTCCTGGTTTCGCATGGTCGTCAACGCCGGCACGCGCGACAAAGATCTCGCGTGGATTCAAAAGCAGGCGACTCGCTTTGCGGTGGCCGCCGTAGAACGCAAGGATTTGGCGATCATCGCGATTCAGGGTCCGAACGCCCGAGCCAAGACCGTCTCGGCATTGGCGGGCAACCACCGCGACGGCATGCTCGCCGTGGAGCGCTTTTCCGCCGCGGCATTCGACCAGTGGTTTGTGGCGCGCACCGGCTATAGCGGAGAGGACGGCTTCGAAATCATCGCTCCGGCCGGCAGCGCCATTGCCGCGTGGAATGCGCTGCGCGCGCAAGGCGTCATGCCCGCCGGCCTCGGCGCACGGGACACACTGCGGCTGGAAGCCGGGCTTAACTTGTACGGCAATGACATGGATGAACGCCACCATCCCCTGGAGTCGGGTCTTGCGTGGACGGTCGCTTTCGAGCCCGCCGATCGCGAATTCATCGGCCGTGAGGCCTTGGAGCGGGCGCGCGCCGCCGGCGGCAACCAGCTGGTCGGCTTGGTGCTGGAAGATCGCGGCGTGCTGCGCAGCCATCAGCGGGTGATCACGGCGTGTGGCACCGGCGAAGTGACCAGCGGCACCTTCTCACCCACGCTGCATCGATCGATCGCGCTCGCACGAATCCCGAAGACCGCGGAGCGGTTGGTGCGCGTGGAGATTCGCGGCACGCCGCACGCGGCGAGCATCGTCACCCCGCCGTTTGCGGGCAACGGCAAGGCATTGATCCAGTTATCGCCACCGGAGGGTCCATAGTGAGCAATATACCGACGAATCGGCAGTACACCCGCAATCACGAATGGCTGCGCCGCCTGGCGGACGGCGCGGTCGAAGTCGGCATTACCGATCACGCACAGCATGCGCTCGGCGACCTGGTATTCGTCGAATTGCCGGCAGTGGGCCGAAGCGTGAACGCCGGCGAGGCCTGCGCGGTCGTCGAATCCGTAAAGGCGGCCTCCGATGTCTACAGTCCGGTGGCGGGCACCGTGACTGCGGTCAATGCGGATCTGGCGAGCCGCCCGGAACTGCTGAATGAGGACCCGTACGAGGCCGGCTGGCTGATGCGCTTGGAGAGCGGCGCCGCGGCGGCAGGCGCACTGCTGGACGCGGCGGCGTACGCGCAATTGCTCGCCGACCAAGCCGATTGAGGGCGGTGCCGCCATGTCATTCGTTCCACACACGCCGGAGGACGTCGCCCGCATGCTCGAACTCATCGGCGTGCGCTCGATCGAGGAGCTGTTCGATGAAATTCCCTCTGAACTGAAATTAAAGGAGCTGGCGGGTGTACCTGCGGCGCTCTCGGAGATGGAGGTCGGGCGCCTGCTCACGGAGCGCGCGTCGGGCGACGGCCGGGCATTGAATTTCATCGGCGCCGGCGCGTATGAACACCACATTCCCGCACCGGTCTGGGCCATCGCCAACCGCGGGGAGTTCTACACCTCGTACACGCCCTACCAAGCGGAGGCAAGCCAGGGCACGTTGCAGGTCATTTATGAATATCAATCCATGATGTGCGAACTCACCGGCATGGAGGTCTCGAACGCCTCGCTTTACGACGGCGCCTCGGCGCTGGCGGAGGCATGCTTGATGGCGGTACGCGCCAATCGACGCTCGACTTCGCGGCGGATATTGCTGCCGCGGACCGTGAATCCGACCTATTGCCGGGTCGCGCGCGCCATTGGCGGCGGCCAGGAGATCGTTTTTCAGCCGGTGGATTTCAACCGGGCGAGCGGGCGCACGCCGCTCGCATCGGTGAGCTCATTCGACGCCGAGAACTGTGCGGCGCTGGTTCTGCAACAGCCCAATTTCTTCGGCAGGTTCGAGGACGTGGACGATTTGACTCAGTGGGCGCACGAACGCGGCATACTGGTGATTGCGGTCGTGAACCCGGTTTCGCTCGCACTGATGAAGCCTCCGAGCCAGTGGGGCGATGTGCGCGACGGCAAGCGGGGCGCCGATATCGTCTGCGGCGAAGGGCAGCCGCTCGGCATACCGCTCTCGTGCGGCGGCCCGTACTTCGGCTTCATGACCACGCGCATGCAATACGTGAGGCAAATGCCCGGACGCATCGTCGGGCGCACGATGGATACCGAGGGGCGGCCGGGCTTTACCTTGACGCTGCAGGCGCGCGAGCAGCACATACGGCGAAGTAGAGCGACATCCAATATCTGCACGAACCAGGGGCTCATGGTGACTGCGGCGACGATCTACATGGCCTTGCTCGGTGCGCGCGGATTGGAACGAGTCGCCGCCGCGAGCATGCAGCGAACGCGTGATTTGCTGGCCGCGCTGACGCGCATCGGCGGCGTCAGCAGCGCGTTCGGGGCGCAAGCATTCCACGAATCGGTGCTGCTCCTCGATCGGCCGGTCGCGCCGGTGCTTGCGGCGCTTGCCGAGCAGGGGATTCTAGGCGGACTCGATCTGGCCGAATGGTATCCGGAGTTGGGACACGCGCTGCTCGTCTGCGCGACCGAAACGAAGCTGGATATCGATATTCAAAGATATGCGGCCGCGTTGGCCGGCGTGATGGCCGGCGCCGCATCCGCCTGCCGCGCGACTTAAAGGAACACGCCATGTCGGGACCCCAACTGCGAGAGCCCCTGATATTCGATTTGGGCAAGCCGGGACGCCACGCGAGCACGCAGTTTCCGCCGCGCGTGGCGGGCGACGCCGAAATACCGCCGCATCTGCGGCGCGCGGCGCCGCCGCTATTGCCGTCGGTGTCGGAGCTGCAAGCGGTGCGTCATTTCACACGCTTGTCGCAATTGAATTTCTCGATCGACACGCATTTTTATCCTTTGGGTTCCTGCACGATGAAATACAACCCAAAGGCGTGCAATACCTACGCCACCTTGCCCGAGTTTCTGGCGTGCCATCCGCTCGGGCCCGCGCCCCAAGGATTTCTCGCCTGCATGTTCGAGCTGCAGGAGATGCTGAAGAGCATCACCGGCATGCAAGGCGTCAGCCTCACGCCAATGGCCGGTGCGCAGGGCGAATTCGCCGGGGTCGCCATGATTCGCGCCTACCATCGTGCGCGCGGCGATTCGGCGCGCGCCGAGATCATCGTGCCGCAGGCCGCGCACGGCACGAATCCCGCGACAGCGGCCATGTGCGGTTGCAGCGTCAAGGAGATTGCTTGCGACCAAAGCGGCGACGTCGACGTTGACGCTCTGCAGGCTGCGGTGGGTCCGCAGACCGCGGGCATCATGCTGACGAATCCGTCCACTCTCGGCGTCTTCGACCGCAAGATCCAAGAGGTCGCGCGCATCGTCCATGGCGCCGGCGGTCTTTTGTATTATGACGGCGCAAATCTGAATGCAATTCTCGGCAAGGTGCGCCCGGGAGACATGGGTTTCGACGTCATGCACATGAATTTGCACAAGACCTTCGCGACGCCGCACGGCGGCGGCGGCCCGGGTTCCGGCGCGGTCGGCGTCGGCGCGCGCCTGCTGCCGTTCCTGCCGATACCCCTCGTCGGCCGCGACTGCGGCCGTTACCGTCTGTTCAGCGAGCGCGATTTACCGCAGTCGATCGGCCGCCTGTCGGGTTTCATGGGGAATGCCGGCGTCAATTTGCGCGCTTACATCTACATGCGAATGTTGGGCCGGGACGGCATGATCCGCGTCGCCGAATGTGCCACGCTCAACGCGAATTACTTGATGAAGCGCTTGCAGGCGGCGGGTTTCGAAACCGCCTACCCCGGCCGCCGCGCCAGCCATGAATTCATCGTCACGCTGAAACGCGAGCACAACATGTACCAAGTCACGGCGATGGATGTGGCGAAACGCCTGCTGGATTACGGTTTTCACGCCCCGACCACTTATTTTCCGCTGCTGGTCGCCGAATGCCTGCTGATCGAGCCCAGCGAAACGGAAAGCAAGGAGGAACTCGATCGCTTCTGCGACGCCATGATCGCGATCCGGCGTGAAATAGAAAATGACCCGCAAAGCCTCGCCTCGGCGCCGCACACGACCCCGGTGCGGCGCTTGGACGACGTGCGCGCCGCCAAGCACCTCGACGTCGTTTGGCGGCCCGCCCAATGAACGGCCGAGCGCGCGAGCGATCGCCGCCGATGATCCAAAAGGTTCACGCCGTTGCGCGCAGGCGCTCCCCGATCCGGTCGGCGACGCGCAGCGCGTTGGCGACGATCGTCAAAGTCGGATTGACCGCGCCGATCGAAGGGAAGAAGCTGGCATCGGCAAGGTACAAGTTGTCCAAGTCATGCGCCTTGCAGTCCGGATCGAGAACCGAAGTCTTCGGATCGGTGCCGAAGCGCGCCGTGCCGGCTTGGTGAGCCGTGCCGCCGAGCGCAATCGCCTTGCCGAAATACAGCTTGCGTTCGAGCAGCGCCGGGTGCGCGTCGGCCGCGCTCAACAGCTGCTCGGTCTTTTTCTTCAGGCGCTCGTGCGCCTCGATGTTGTTTGCGGCGACCTCCAACACGACGCGCTCGCCGTCGTAATAAATGCGGTTTTCGGCGCGCGGCAAATCCTCGCTGGACAGCCAGAAATTCATCGAATGACGGGCGATTTTCTCGAACGGCATGTCCGGCAGCCATTCCAGCCAATTCGGCAGAACCTCGTCGCGGATTTGCGCGGCGTGGGTGGCCGCGCACATTTGAATCAAGCCGAGAGGATACTGCCAGCCGTCGGCGCCGAAATAAAAGTCGCTCAGCGCCAGGGTCTTTTGAAAAACCGTATCGTTCGCCTCGCGCATCAGCGCCATCAACACCGATTGATTGTGGCGCATGTAGTTGCGGCCGACTTGCCCGGAGCCGTTGGCGAGCCCGCGCGGATGCGCATCGCATGCCGAGCGCAGCAGCAAGAGCGCCGAGGAGAGCGCTCCGCAGGCGACGACGACGATGTCCGCCGAATAGCTCTCCGCTCGTCCGTCGCGCAGCACCTCGACGCCGCTGACGGTTTGGCCGGCGGCGTCGGTGCGCAGTCTCGACACGTACGCGCCGGTGCGCAGCGTCAAGTTCGGATGGGCGCGCAATGCCGGATCGACGCAGACGACCTGCGCGTCCGCCTTGCCGTTCAACGGGCAAGGGAAGCCGTCGAAGGTATTGCAGCGGATGCAGATGCTCGTCGGCGCGGGCTTGCCGTCGATTTCATCGAGGAGAATTCCGAGCGGCAAATGGAACGGCTGCAGCCCGTTCTCGCTCAAGCGGTCGCTGAGCGCCTGGATCGCCGGTTCGTGCGTGACCGCCGGATGCGGAAACGGACCGCTCGACGGCGGCTCGGTAGGATCCTCGCCGCGTCTTCCGTGAACGTGGAAGAGCCGCTCGGCCTCGGCGTAGTAGGGCGCGAACGCATCGTAGCGCAGCGGCCATGCCGGCGACACGCCGTCCTTGTGCCGGACTTCTTCGAAGTCGCGCTCGCGCATGCGCAACAGCGCGGCGCCGTACATTTTCGAATTGCCGCCAACGAAATAGTGCAGCCCCGGCCGAAAGGGCCGGCCGCCGCGGTCGTACCAGGTCTCCGGCGCCTGGTAGGCGGCATCGACGAACACGCTCTGTGCGTCCCAATTGGCGGGGGAGCGCGGCAGATACCCGCCGCGTTCGAGCAGCAGGATTCGCTTGCCGGTGGGCGCGAGTTTGTGCGCCAGCGATGCGCCGCCGGGGCCGCTGCCGATCACGATCAGGTCGTAATGGCCGTCGGTCATGGCCGCTGCTTCAGCCGCCTGTAGCAAAGCCGGGATAGAGCGTCATGCCGCCGTCGACGTACAGCGTCGTGCCGACGACGTAATCGGAATGATCCGACGCGAGCCACACCGCCGCACGCGCGATGTCCTCGGGTTCGCCGATGCGCCCGTAGGGCACCAATGTCATCAGTTTTTCATAGGCGCTCGGCGTATTCCACGCGGATGTGTTGATCGGCGTTCTGATCGCGCCGGGCGCAATGCCGTTGACGCGAATGCGCCGCGGCGCGACTTCCTGCGCCAGGCTCTCCATCAGCAATTTGATGCCGCCCTTCGAGGTTGCGTAATTGGCGTGACCTCCCCAGGGAATCTGCTGGTGGACGGAACTCATGCAAATTATCTTGCCGGCGGCGCAGGAAACGGCGGGGACGACGCCGCGGCGCAGGAACTCGCGAATCGCCGCGCGCGCGCACAAGAACTGGCCCGTGAGATTGATGTCGATGACCGTATTCCACTGCGCCAGGGTCATGTCGGCAAAGGCCGAATCGCGCTGCAATCCGGCGTTGTTGACCAGAATGTCGATCGTCCCGAATTGGCGCATCATCTGCTCGAACATTTGCGTCACTTCCGCCTCCGAGGAGACGTCGGCTTTGACGGCGATCGCGCCCACGCCCAAGCGCTGAATTTCGCCGACGACGGCGTTCGCCGCGTCGTCGCCGACGACGTAGTTGACGACGACGTCCGCTCCCGCCGCGCCGAGCCCGATGGCGACGCTGCGTCCGATTCCCGAATTCGCGCCCGTGACCAGGGCCTTCTGGCCGGTCAATACCTTGTGCGCCGGCATTGCCGGCGATGTCGAGACCGAGGCGGGGGCCGGTGTCATGGCGCTGTACTCCACGTTGAAGAATTGGAGGCCGCAGAATATCGGTCTTGTCGGCCGCGCCGCAAGCGCCGTGCGGCGCGCCGCGCGCCACCCCGCCGCAAAGCGCGATTGTCTGGCGCATGCGGTGCGACAAAGCTTACACTGCGGGCGCCGTGGGCAAATTCGGCGGCGCCGGACCGCATGCGCAAGTACATCGCTAACCACCCCAGACTCTGGATTGCCGCGGCGAGCGGAGTGGCGCTCTTCTTTCTGTTTCCCGAGCGTTGGTTGCTGATCAGCCGCATTTTGCTCGCGTGGAACGCGGCGGTCGCTTTGTTCCTCGCGTTGATCTACCGCTGGATGACGAGCCTGACGGCAGAGCAGATCAGCAGCCGGTTCGCCGAAGAGGACGAGGGCACGACCGTCATTTCCATCGTCGTGACCACGGCCGCATTGCTCAGTCTGGCGGCGATCGTGGCGATGCTGCCGGCCATGAAGCACGCCGGCGGCACACAGCGGGCCGGCCATATGATGCTCGCCGCGGCGACGCTGTTCGATTCCTGGCTGCTGGTACCGACGATATTCACGTCGCAATATGCCGATCTGTACTACAGCGCCGATGCCGGCGCCCGGCCGTTGCAATTCCCGAAGACCGAGATGCCGGTGTTTTGGGATTTCGCGTATTTCTCGTTCACGATCGCCTGCGCCTGTCAAACCGCGGACGTGTCGACCACCCAAAAATCGATCCGCCAGGTGGTGATCGCGCATACGCTGATATCATTCTTGTTCAATGCCGCGATTCTCGGTTTTGCGGTCAACGTCAGCGCCGGCCTGATCGGCGGCTGACCGCGCGGCGGCCCTCGAGGAGATTTGCATGCCACCGTTGCCGTCGATGATGCCGGTCGCCGAAGTCGCACATCCCGGCGACGCCGACGAGATCAAGCCGGCGATGCGGCCCGTTCCCAAGCCGGGCGACGGCGAGGTTCTCGTGCGGGTGGCGGCCGCGGGCGTCAATCGGCCGGATGTCCTGCAGCGCAAGGGCGCTTATCCGCCGCCGCCGGGAGCGTCCGACATCCTGGGGCTCGAGATCGCGGGGGAGATCGTCGCGCTGGGCCCGAACGTCGCCGGATTGGCGATCGGCGATCAGGTGACGGCGCTGGTAACCGGCGGCGGCTATGCCGGTTACGCCGTCGCCGCGGCGCCGTTGTGCCTGCCGTTGCCGGCCGGTTTCAGCATGATCGAGGCGGCGGCGCTGCCGGAGACCTTTTTTACCGTTTGGACCAACCTTTTCGAACGCGGCGGCTGTACCCGCGGCGATACGGTGTTGGTCCACGGCGGTACCAGCGGCATCGGCACGACCGCCATTCAACTCGCGGCGGCGTTCGGTGCGCGCGTCTTCGCGACCGCGGGGTCGCCCGCGAAGGCGCGCGCCTGCGAGAAACTCGGCGCCGACCGCGGCATAGACTACCGCGGCGAGGACTTCGTCGAGGTCGTTCGGCGGGAAACGGAGGGCCGCGGAGTCGACTTGATTCTCGACATGGTGGCCGGCAGCTATGTACACAGGAATTTCGAGGCCGCCGCCATCGATGCGCGCATCGTCACGATCGGCCTGCAGGGCGGCACCCGCGCCGACGTCGATATGGGCATGCTGATGCGCAAGCGCTTGACCCTGAGCGGTTCGACTTTGCGGCCGCGCAGCGTCGCCGAGAAGGCCGGGATCGCCGAAGGTCTGCGCCGCGACGTCTGGCCCCTGCTCAGCGCGGGCAAGGTCCGGCCGATTATCTTCGCGACTTTTGCGCTGGCACAGGCCGCGGCCGCCCATCGGCTGATGGAATCGTCGACGCACATCGGCAAGATAGTGCTGACCGTCTGAGCAGGCGCCGTCAGCGCGCTGTGGTCGCCGGCGAGCAAGGCGGCGCCCGCGAGCATTTCGCGGCGAGCGCGCGGATCGCCTGCCGGCCTCAGCCCGACACCGCCGAATCGTCGGGTCCGGTCATGCCCGCCGCGAGTCCGCGCACCGCTTCCATCGTCAGTTCGTCGAGTCCGTTGCCGCCGGCGCGCCAGTGGGCGATGAGTTTCTCGCGCATCCTGCGGGTCCAGAATTTATCGATGTGATTGACGATGCCGCCGATCGCATCCTCGCGCACCGGTTCGGCGCGGAAAAAGTCGCCGATGTCGTTGGCCATCTTGACCAAATGTTCGTCATTCATCCTTGCGACCTACTTCGTCGCGAACACATCGGCGCCCTGCAGCAACGTCTGTTGATTGCCGCTGAATTCGCGAAACCGTCTCTGCCATTCGGACGGTTGATTGACCCGCGTCGCTTGAACGGCCGTGACCTTGTATTCAGGACAGTTGGTCGCCCAATCGGAGTTGTCGGTCGTGATGACGTTGGCGCCGGATTCGGGGAAGTGGAACGTGGTATAGACGACGCCCGGCTGCACGCGTTCGGTCACCCGCGCCCGCAATACCGTTTCGCCGGCGCGGCTCGCGATGCCGACCCAGTCGCCGTCGGCGATGCCGCGCTCTTCGGCATCGTGCGGATGAATTTCCAGCAGATCCTCTTCGTGCCAGGCGTTGTTCTTGGTGCGCCGCGTCTGCGCGCCGACGTTGTACTGGCTGAGAATCCGCCCGGTCGTCAATATCAACGGGAACTTGGCGGTTACTTTCTCGGCAGTCGGTACGTACTCGGTGACCAGGAATCTTCCTTTGCCGCGCACGAACTCGCCGACGTGCATGGTCGGCGTGCCGTCCGGGTGCGCCGCATCGCAAGGCCACTGGATGCTGCCGAGCCGATCTATGTGTTCGAAGCTGACGCCCGCGAAGGTCGGTGTCAGGCGCGCTATTTCATCCATGATCTGCGCCGGGTGCGCGTAGTTCATCGGGTAGCCCATGGCATTCGCCAGCAATTGGGTGATCTGCCAATCCGCATAGCCCGATTTCGGTTCCATCACCTTGCGGACGGGCGAAATCCGCCGCTCGGCGTTCGTGAAGGTGCCGTCCTTCTCCAGAAACGAGGATCCCGGCAGGAACACGTGCGCGTACTTCGCCGTTTCGTTGAGAAACAAATCCTGGACGATGATGCATTCCATCGACATCAGCGCCGCCGTGACGTGCTGGGTGTTCGGGTCGGATTGCGCGATGTCCTCGCCCTCGATGTAGAGTCCCTTGAACTCGTCGTCCAGCGCCGCCTCGAACATATTGGGAATTCGCAGTCCGGGTTCGCTCTGCAGATGCACGCCCCAGTCCTTTTCGAACGATGCGCGCACCGCCTCATCGCCGACGTGCCGGTATCCCGGGAATTCGTGCGGGAACGAGCCCATGTCGCAGGAGCCCTGCACGTTGTTCTGTCCGCGCAGCGGATTGACGCCGACGCCTGCGCGGCCGATGTTGCCGGTCGCCATCGCCAGGTTGGCGATGCCCATCACCATCGTCGATCCCTGGCTGTGCTCCGTAACGCCGAGTCCGTAATAGATGGCGCCGTTGCCGCCGGTCGCGTATAGGCGCGCGGCGGCACGCAGCGTGGCCGCCGGCACGCCGGTGACGGTGGCCATGGCCTCCGGCGAGTTGCGTTCCGCGGCGACAAACACGCGCCACTTGTCGAAAGAGGCCGTTTCGCAGCGCGCCTTGACGAAATTCTCGTCGACGAGACCCTCGGTGACGATCACGTGCGCGATGCTGTTGATCAAGGCGACGTTCGTGCCGGGCAGCAGTTTCAGGTGATAAGCGGCCTCGACGTGCGGCGTGCGCACCATGTCGATGCGGCGCGGGTCGGCGACGATCAAGCGCGCTCCTTCGCGCAGGCGGCGTTTCATTTGCGACGCGAACACCGGATGTCCGTCGGTCGGATTGGCGCCGATCACGAAGATCACGTCGGCTTTCATGACCGAATCGAAGTCCTGCGTGCCGGCCGATTCGCCCATCGTCTGTCGCAGGCCGTATCCGGTCGGCGAATGGCAGACGCGCGCGCAGGTGTCGACGTTGTTGTTGCCGAACCCGGCGCGCACGAGCTTCTGCACCAAATAGGTTTCCTCGTTGGTGCACCGAGAAGAGGTGATGCCGCCGATCGAATCGCGGCCGTATCGGCCCTGGATGCGCTTCAACTCGGCGGCGGCATGGGCGATCGCCTCCTGCCACGATACTTCGCGCCACGGATCGGTGATCTTCGCGCGGATCATCGGCTTGACGATGCGATCCGGATGCGTCGCGTAGCCGATCGCGAAGCGGCCTTTGACGCACGCATGGCCGTGATTTGCGTGACCGTCCTTGTTCGGCACCATGCGCACGATTTCTTGACCCTGCATCTCCGCGCGGAACGAACAGCCGACGCCGCAATAGGCGCAGGTCGTCACGACGCTGTGCTCCGCTTGCCCTTTTTCGATCAAGCTGTTCTCCGACAGCGTCGCCGTGGGGCAGGCCTGCACGCATGCGCCGCAGGAGACGCATTCGGAATCCATGAACGGTTCGTCCTGGCTCGCGGCGACCTTGGAGCCGAAGCCGCGACCTTGGATCGTCAATGCCAGGGTGCCCTGCTGCTCGTCGCAGGCGCGCACGCAGCGCGAACAGACGATGCATTTGGAGGGATCGAACGTGAAGTAAGGATTGCTCGCGTCTTTTTCGGCGTCGAGGTGATTGGCGCCGGCGTAGCCGTAGCGCACTTCGCGCAGGCCGACCGCGCCGGCCATGTCCTGCAATTCGCAATGCCCGTTCGCCGGGCAGGTGAGGCAGTCGAGCGGATGATCGGAAATATAAAGTTCCATGACGCCGCGCCGCACGTCGGCCAACCGCGGGTTCTGAGTGGTCACCCGCATGCCGGCGGCGACCGGCGTGGTGCAGGAGGCGGGCAGTCCTTTGACGCCGTCGATTTGCACCAGGCACAGGCGGCAGGAGCCGAAGGCCTCGAGTTGCTCGGTCGCGCAGAGTTTCGGAATTTTCACGCCGGCCAAGGCCGCCGCGCGCATGACCGAGGTGCCTTCCGGCACGCTGACTTCGCTGCCGTCGATCGTCAGCGTGACGGTCGTCGCGCTTTCGCGGGCCGGGGTCCCGTAGTCCTGTTCGGCGATGGATAACATAAGTCGTGGATCCTCTCGATTAAGCTACCCGGGCGCGCGCACGCCCGGCATCCGCGGGCTCGCCCGGTTGCGGAAATCCTCCGGGAAGTGATTCAACGCGGACCGTACCGGGTAGGGAGTCAAGCCGCCCAATGCGCAGAGTGAACCATAGGTCAGGGTCTCGCACAAATCGCGCAACACGGTTTCCTGCTTGCGCGGATCGTCGCCCGCCAGCATGCGGTCGATGACTTCCATGCCGCGCGTCGAGCCGATGCGGCAGGGCGTGCATTTCCCGCAGGATTCGATCGCGCAAAACTCCATCGCGTAGCGGGCCTGCGCGGCCATGTCGACGCTGTCGTCGAAAACGACGATGCCGCCGTGGCCCAGCATGCCTTGGATGTCGGTGAACGCCTCATAGTCGACCTTGGTGTCGAATTGGCTCTCCGGCAAATAGGCGCCGAGCGGACCGCCAACTTGCACGGCCCTGATCGGCCGGCCGCTCAAGCTGCCGCCGCCGTATTCGTAGAGCAGCTCGCGCAAGCTCAGGCCGAACGCCTTTTCGACCAGACCGCCGAATTTGATGTTGCCGGTCAACTGGATCGGCAAGGTGCCGCGCGAGCGGCCCATGCCGAAATTGCGGTAATAGTCGGCGCCACGATCGAGAATGATCGGCACCGAGGCCAGGGTGATGACGTTGTTGATGACCGTCGGTTTGCCGAACAGGCCGGCGATCGCGGGCAGCGGCGGCTTGACGCGGACCTGGCCGCGCTTGCCTTCCAGGGATTCGAGCAGGGACGTCTCTTCGCCGCAAATATACGCGCCGGCGCCCATGCGCACTTCCAGATCGAAGCGCCGGTCGCTGCCCTGCAGCCGTTCGCCGAGAAATCCGCGTGCATACGCGGTGGCGATCGCTTGGTTTAGCGCGCGCTGGGCGAGCGGATACTCGAAGCGCAAATAAATGTACCCGCTGGTCGCCCCGGTGGCGATGCCGGCGATCGTCATGCCCTCGATCAGTGCGAACGGGTCGCCCTCCATCAGCATGCGATCCGAGAACGTCCCGGAATCGCCTTCATCGGCATTGCAGACGATGTATTTTGGCCCGCCAGGGGCGCCCAAGGCGGTCTTCCATTTGATGCCCGCCGGAAAGGCGGCGCCGCCACGGCCCCGCAGTCCCGAGGCGGTGACGCACTCGACGATCGCGGCCGGGGCCATTTGCAGCGCGGCGCCGAGTCCGCGGTAGCCGCCGTGGCTCACGTACTCATCGACGTTCTGCGGATCGATCAAGCCGACGCGCGCGAACGTCAGGCGTTCCTGGTTCTTCAGATACGGGATCTCGGCGGTCGGGCCGTGAAAAAGCGGGTGGTGGCGCCCCGCGGTAAAGCCGGCATCGAACAGGCCGGCGACGGCCGGTGCGTCGACCGGTCCATAGGCGATCCGCCCGTTCGGTGTTTCGATCTCGACGAGCGGTTCGAGCCACAGCAAGCCGCGCGAGCCGTTGCGCACCACGCGAACGTCGATACCGCGGCGCGCGGCCTCGTGGGCGACCGCCGCAGCGGTGGCGTCGGCGCCGACCGCAACCGCGGCCGCGTCGCCGGGCACGTAGATCACAACGCCGCTCATCTTCCGCTCCTCATCTCTGCCACCAGTGCATCGAGGCGGCCGGCATCGACCCGCCCGACCAGACGCTCGTCGACCATCACGGACGGGCCGAGTGCGCAATTGCCGAGACAATATACGGGCTCGAGCGTGATCGCCCCATCGGCCGTCGTTTCGTGAAAGCCGACGCCCAAACTGCGCTTGGCGTGCGCTTCCAGGGCCGCGGCGCCCACCGCCTGGCAGGCCTCGGCGCGGCATAGCCACAGGATCCGGCGCCCCGGCTTTTCAGTGCGAAAATAATGATAAAAGCTGATGACGCCATGCACTTCGGCGCGCGATAAGTTCAATGCTGCGGCGATCAAGGCCACGGCATCCTCGGGGACGAACCCCAAGCCGCCCTGCACGGCGTGCAGGATCGGCAGCAAGGCCCCGGGCATGTGCCGCATCTGCGCGCAGATCGACTGCACCAGTTCGCGGTCGGCCGCGCGCAGCGAGCAAGGCCGTTCGGTCTTGATCGGGATCACCCGCTTTGGCGATGGACTGGTCATGACGGACTCGCGTTGTCGAAGATTTACGGGAAAACCCGGCCCAACTGGTAATGATAACTCGAATCGGCGGCAGCGGGGACCGACGCTCCGGGCCGCCGGAACCGACGCCGCCGTGCGCCCGGCGGCACGCCGCGGGGTCGCGAAGGAGCCGTCGGGCCGGGCGGCGGGTCATTTGGCGCCGCCATGGGGCGGTGCTATTCTGGCGGCGGCGAGGCAAATTCCTGCCGCGCGGTTCCGCGGCCCGTCGCCGGAACCGGGAGCCGAATGATCCGCGCGTTCCATTGGAGGCCGATCGCACGAGGATGCCGCATCGGCGCTCTGTGCGCGCTCGCTCTGGCGCCGCGATGGGCCGGTGCAAGCCCGATCGCAGGCGCAGCCGCCGTGCTATCCGCCGATCCCGACGATCAGCTTTCCGAGATCGTCGTCGAAGGCCGCGGGCCGCGTTTCGTTGCGCCGACCCGGCGCGACAGCATCGGCCGAATCTGGGCGCCGGTGTATATCAACGGCCGCGGACCGTTCCGTCTAGTCCTCGATACCGGCGCGACGCAATCGGCCATCACGAGGACGGTCGCATCGATTCTCGGCCTGTCCCTGGACCAGTCGCCCCCATTGTTGCTGCGCGGCGTCACCGGAGTCGCGAAGGTGCCGACGGTGCAGGTCCAGACGCTGAGCGTGGGCGATTTGACCGTCAACGAACCGATCCTGCCGATCGTTCCGGACGCGATGGGCGGCGCGGACGGCATTCTCGGTACGGCGGGCTTGTTCGACAAGCGCGTCCGCATCGATTTTCGCCATGACCTGATCACGATCACCTATTCGCGCAACCAACGCCCCGGCCGCGGTTTCGAGGCGTTTCATTTCAAAGCGGATGCGGCGACGCCGATCATCATCGATGCCGACGTGGGCGGCGTGCCCGCCAAGGCGATCATCGATACCGGCGGCCAGTTGACGATAGCCAATTTGGCATTGCGCAATGCGCTGTCCAGGAGCGGCGATTGGCACCGCGGCACGCCCGATACGATCGCCGGCGCGACGCTGGCTATTCAAGATGGCGAGATCATGGCGACGCCGGCGATCGATCTCGGTTCCATCCAGATCGTGGAGACGGCCGTCACGTACTCGGACCTGATGATCTTTTCGCACTGGCAGCTGCTGCGTAAGCCGGCGATCCTGGTCGGCATGGACGCCCTGGGGCTGCTCGACTCCCTGGTCATCGATTACAAGGAGCATGAACTCGACATGCGCATACGCAGCGGCCGGCCGCACGGCCACAGCGACTACCGCGGCGTCATTCCTTGACGGGCGGATTGAGCCGATATTGCGCCTGCAGCGCGAGCATCCATCCGGGGTATTCGCGCGGCAACTCGCTCACTTCATCGAGGCTGTTGCGCTCCGCGTCGCTGAGACGCACGCGCGTCGAGGCGATGTTGTCCGTCAATTGCGCCGCCGTTTTTGCGCCGATGATGACACTGCTGACGTAGTCCTTGCTCAACAGCCAGGCGAGCGCGATTTGCGCGACCGAGACGCCGTGCCCCGCCGCGACCGCGCGCATGACTTCCACGCATTTGAACGCGCGCGCCTTGTCGACCGCCGGAAAGTCGAAGCTCGTGCGCCGCGCGCCGTCAGGGCCTTTTTCGTCCGGCTTGAATTTGCCGCTCAACAGTCCGCCGGCGAGCGGGCTCCAGACCATCAGGCCGAGCTTCTGATCCGCGAGCAACGGGACGATTTCCCGCTCCAGATCGCGTCCGGCGATCGTGTAGTAAGCCTGTACGCTGACGAATTTCGCGAAGTTTTGCTGCTCGGAAATCGCCAGGGATTTCATGATTTGCCAAGCGGACATGTTGCACAGGCCGATGTAGCGCAGCTTGCCGCAACGCACGAGGTCATTGAGCGCGCACAAGGACTCCTGAAGCGGCGTCAGCGGGTCGAAGCCGTGCAGCTGGTACAGATCGATGTGATCGATCTGCAGGCGCCGCAAACTCGCATCCACGGCGTCGAACAGGTGGTGCCGCGACTGCCCGCGCGCGTTCGGCTGATCTCCCATGATGCCGGTCGCTTTCGTCGCGATGATCAGATCGTTGCGCGGCAGGCCCAGATCTTTGATCGCCCGGCCGACGTGCCGTTCCGATTCGCCGAGCGAATAGACGTTCGCGGTGTCGATGAAATTGATGCCGGAGTCGACGGCGGCTTTCATTTGTTCGTTGACCGCGTCCTGGCGCAGGCCGCCGATGACCTCCCAAAGGCCCTTGCTGACGCCGTAGGTCATCGTGCCCAGGCACAGCTCGGAGACGTACAGGCCGGTCGGCCCCAATAATCGGTAGCGCATGCGTTCAATGTACACGAACGGAGCTCTACAGCGTCAATCGGAAGCGCAGGCAGCGGCGAGTTTCATCGTGGCGCCATTAGGTACTATCATTGGCCCAGGCAAGGCGGCCGGCCGCCGGGAGACCCGATGATGAAAAAGCCGATCATTGCATTGGCCGTGCTGGTGATCGCCGGCGGTCTCGGCGTCTGGTACCACCTGACGCACCGTCACGCGCTGCAGCCGGCCATCGCGCAATTGCCGCCGCCTGCGTCGGCCGGCCCGCCGTCGATTCTGCACCCGGTTCCGGCGTCGGGGCAGGCGGGCACGCAAGCCGCGCCGCTGCCGGCGCTGAACGACAGCGACGCGGCAATACGCGGCGCGCTCGGCGAATTGATCGGTACTGCCGCGGTGCGAAACTTTCTGGTTTCGCCAGGCCTGATCCGCCGCATAGTCGTCACGGTCGACAATTTGCTGCGCGACAAGGCGCCGAGCGACAAGCTGCCGGTGGTCGCCGCCGCCGGAACCTTTCTCGCACAGGGCGATGACCAGCATGCCATGCTCGATCCGCAGAATTACGCGCGCTACACGCCGATGGTGGCTGTGATCGGCAAACTCGATATGCATGCCTTGGCGAACGTATATTTTCATTTCTACCCGCTGTTTCAAAGCGCCTATGAGGGTCTCGGCTACCCGAACTCGTATTTCAACGATCGACTCATCAAGGTCATCGACTCCATGCTGGCGACGCCGCAGCCGACCGGGCCCATCGAACTGGTGCGGCCGAACGTGCTCTACCAGTACGCCGATCCGGCGCTCGAGGCGCGCCCGGCGGGTCAGAAGCTGTTGATTCGCATGGGTCCGGACAACGCAGCGCAGATCAAGAAGAAATTGTCGGAATTGCGCGCGGCGCTGACGGCGGCGCCGCTCAAGCGCTGAAACTGACCGCGCGGCCCGGTGCGTGCGCGGTTGTTCGCACGGCCGCCGCGGGGCATGATCGGCACCGCCGGTCGCGATATCCGAAAAAACAGGGGATGGCGGTATGAGTACTCTGGGGTTCACGATCGCCGACGGGGTCGCGACTTTACGCATTCAACGAGAAGCGGTCAGCAACGCGATCGACATCAGCGTGATCCGTGCGCTGCACCTGGCGCTCGATCAGATCCAGAAGGGCGAGGGCGGCGCCCGCGCGATCGTCCTGACCGGCAGCGGCGGCGTCTTTTGCAGCGGCCTGGATCTACATTCGATCGATTTGACGACGCAGCAGGCGCGCCAGCGGGCGCACTTCGAAATGCGGCGGTTCATGGATCCGTTGATTCTGCGCCTCAGCGGATTCCGTTATCCGATCATCGCCGCGGTCAACGGCGCGGCCGTCGGCGCCGGCATGAGCTTGGCGCTGGCGAGCGACATCATCGTCGTCGGCGAGAGCGGCTACTTCTGCCCGTCGTTCGCGCGTCTCGGGCTCGTGCCGGACGCCGGCATCACCTTCCACCTGGCGCGCTGCATCGGTGCGAGCCGCTCCCTGTCGTCGCTGCTGCTGGCCGAGAAAATCGACGCGCGGACCGCGCATCATTGGGGGCTCGCCTACGCGGTCGCCGCGGATTCCGAAGTCGTGCAGCGCGCGCAGCAAATCGCGCACACGCTCGCCGACGGACCGACGGCGGTCATCGGGCAAATCCGCGCATTGCACGCCCAGACCTTCGACCATTCCCTGGAACAACAGCTGCGGGCCGAGCGCAGCGCTCAGGAGATGAATCTCGAGGCGCAGGATTGCGTCGAGGGAGTGCGCGCATTCTTCGAGAAGCGCGAACCGCATTTTTCGGAGCGCTAATCCGCGGCAATCGTTCCCGCGGATAGCGCCGACGACCAGGTTTTGATCGCGCCGATGTCTCGCGGCGTCGTGCGGCAGCAGCCGCCGATCAAGCGTGCGCCGGCGCGGAACCAGCGCGGCGCCTGCGCGGCGAAGCAGCACGCGGACTCGGCCGGCAGCCAGATTTTGGCGGCGGCGTCGTAGCGTTCGCCGGAGTTCGGATAAGCGAGCAGCGGCTTGCCGGTCGCCGTGCGCATCCTGCGCAGCAGCGGCTCGACGAATTCGGGAGCCGTGCAGTTCACGCCTACGGCGGTGATTTGCGCGAAATCGTTCAGAGTCGCGACCGCTGCGCCGACATCCTGTCCCTCGCAGGTGTGGCGTTCGTCCTTGCAGGAAAAACTGACCCAGGCCGCGACCGACGGGTGTTCCTGCAACAATTCGGCGAGCAGCAGCGCCTCGCGCGCACTCGGTATCGTCTCAATCGCGAGCAGGTCTGCGCCGCTCGCGGCCAATGCCGCGATACGCGGCCGGTGAAAATCCCTCAAAGTCTCCCGGCGCACGCCGTAATCGCCGCGGTACTCCGAGCCGTCGCCCAGCATGGCCCCGTACGGCCCGATCGAGGCGGCGATCAGCGGCCTCGATCGCGCGCGCCGGCAAGCCCGGTCCGCCCAGAATTCGTCGCGCGCGGCTGCGGCGAGGGCAACGCTGTCGCGCATAAATTGCGCGGCGCCGGCGGCGTCTATGCCGCGCCGTGCGTATCCCGCGAACGTCGCTTGATAGCTCGCGGTCGTCGCCAGATCGGCGCCGGCCCTGAAATAATCGAGGTGCACGGCGCGGATCAGGCTCGGCTGCTCGATCAGCAGCTTTGCGGACCAGAGCGGATCCCGCAGGTCGGCGCCGCGCCGCTCGAGTTCGGTGGCGAGCGCGCCGTCGAGCAGCATCAGCGGATGCCGCGTCAAGAATTGCGCTATCGGGTCACGGATGGGCGGACTCCCCGGGCGGTGTTAATGTATTGCGCCACATCGGCAAATAACGGCGAGGCTTCCCATGGTGACCGCGCAAACGATCAAGAGCCGGCATTCCAACGTGTTCACTTTCCTGCACGGCGACGCGAATAGAGCGGCGAGCAATTGCCGCGCCCCGGATCAAGCCTGCAGCGATAGTCTCGTCTATGTCAGCGACGACGCGCAACTGCTCGAGGCGCGGCGTCATCGGCCGGCGATTCTGGTGGTACGCGCGAAATTGGCGCAAGCGCTGCACGCGACCGCCGATGCCGATACCAGCTGCTTCTCGGTGCAGAACGTGCCCATGGGCATGGCCGTCCTGTTGAGATATTTCGACCGGAAGCGCGCGCGGTTCGCGCAATGGGGCGAGCGGCATCCGACGGCGGTCGTGCACCCGCAGGCGAGGATCGGCGACGGCGCGCTGCTCGGGCCGTGTTGCGTGATCGGCGCGCGGGCCTCGATCGGCGAGGACTGCATGATCGGTGCGCACGCGGTCATCGAAAACGATGCGCAAATCGGCGCGCGCACGATCATTCATCCGCACGTCTTCGTCGGCGCCGCCTGCGAGATCGGCATGGATTGCGAGATACATCCGCATACCAGCATCGGCGCCGACGGCTTCGGATACGTGTCGCGCGCCGACGGCCGGCCGCTGAAGATTACGCACCTCGGCAACGTCAAAATCGGCGACGAGGTCGAGATCGGCAGCAATTGCGCGATCGATCGGGCGACTTTGACGTCGACGCACATACGTTCCGGCACCAAGCTCGACAACCTTTGCCACATTGCCCACAACTGCGATCTCGGCGAGAACGGCTATTTCACGGCGGGCTTCATGATGGGCGGATCGACGAAGATCGGCCGCCAATTCGTGACCGGCGGAAACTCGGTCGTGACCGCGCACATTACGCTGGCCGACAATGTGGTGCTCGCGGGGCGCTCGACGGTCACCAACGATGTGACCGCGGGGGGATGTTACGGCGGCTATCCACTGCAGCCGCTCAAGGATGCGCTGAGAACCATCGCGACTATCGGGCAATTGAATGAAATGCGGCGCGGCTTGAACCGCGTATTGCGGCACCTCGGGCTCGCCGACGTGCCGCGCAAACCGCCTGCGTGCTGATTGCGGGTCGCGTTCGTGTCGGTACCGAACCGCCGGGCTGAACTCCGCTCGGTCGCCGTGTCGATCGCGGTGCTGCTCGTCGCTATGATCAGCATTCAGGCGGGCGCTGCGCTTGCAAAGAGCCTGTTTCCGCTCGTCGGCGCGGCCGGGGCCGCGGCGCTGCGGTTGGCATTCGCCTCGCTGATGCTGCTCGCCGTCTGGCGGCCGTGGCGCCGATTGCCGAGGCGCGAGGCGGCGTTGCCGATCGTCGTCTACGGCTTGGCGATGGGCGGTATGAACCTGCTGTTCTATTGCGCCTTGCGCAGGATTCCGCTCGGCATTGCGGTCGCTTTGGAATTCACGGGGCCGTTGGCGGTCGCAACGGCCTGGTCGCGCCGCGGCCGCGATTTTCTCTGGATCTTGCTCGCCGTGTGCGGACTGCTGTTGCTGCTGCCGCTGCAACGGCGCGCGGCCGCACTCGATCCGGCCGGCGTCGGCTATGCGCTCGGTGCCGGCGGCTGCTGGGCTCTGTACATCGTTTTCGGCCGGCGCGCCGGTGCGCTGCACGGCGGGGGCACAGCCGCGCTCGGCATGCTGGTGGGCTCCGCGCTCATCGTGCCGGTCGGCGCGGCGAGTGCCGGGGCGAAGCTGTGGTCGGTGTCGCTGTGGCCGGTCGCGGCCGGCGTCGCGCTGTTGTCGAGCGCGCTGCCGTATTCCCTGGAGATGTTCGCGCTGACCCGACTGCCGACACGCACGTTCGGCGTGCTGATGAGCGGCGGCCCCGCGGTCGCGGCCCTGTCGGGATTATGCTTTCTCGGCGAGCGGCTGACCGCGGTGCAATGGGCCGCGATCCTTTGCGTCGTGCTGGCCTCCGGCGGCAGTGCCGCCACCGCCGCGCGGCGCGGAGCGAGTCCGCAGGCGGATTAGCCGCCGAGCAGCGTGCTTTTCAAATCGGCCTGCACGGGAATGGGTCCGATCCAGACATCGAGCAGCGCACGCTGGAAGTTGCGCCCCGCGATCGGCCCACCCTGCGCCCGGCCGTTGCGCCCGACGCGCGTCGTACCGTCCGGCAAGAAATCGATCGTCAGCAAGTCGCCTTCATTGACCCCGCCGGTCGCCCTCATCGCCGCCATCAAGGCGTCGATCTGCGGTTTCATTTGCGCAAGTTCGGCCGGCGTACTGTTGTGGGCGATGGCCTCGTGCAGCGCGTCGATGAACTGGCCGGAGGAGAGGTGGCGCATCATCGTCAGCGACACGCGCTTCGGTCCGGGATCGGCCAGCACGGCGGCGGCCGAGGACATGCGCGACGGCAGGTAGAGTGCCGCAATGTAGACGTTGAAAAAGAAGCGGGTGCGCTTGCCGGCGCCGTTCAAAGCGAGCGTCGCCCCGCCCAACTGCACGCTGTCGGCGACGCGAATGCCGTCGACGGTGGCGGCAACCGCGGGACGCAGCGCCGCCGCCGCGACGAGCATCATCAGCAGCAATCGTTTCATCGTACCCTCCGTGCGCCGCGCGAACCTTCGGCGCCTCTTTGCCCATGCCCCTATGGTACGCCGTTGGCCGCCAATTTTACCGCCAAATACAACGCGGCGGCGCCGGCGAGGGTCGTCGCGGTGGTCAGAAATTTCGGGTGTGCATGGTAGCTTTCGGGGATCAGATCGCTGGCGCCGATGTAAAGGAAAAAGCCGGCGAACAGCGCGAGCACGGTGCCGAACGCGGAGCGCGGCAACAGCAACAGAAAAGTCGAGGCGACGCCGAGCGCCGGCGCCAGGGCATCCGCCAGCAGCCACCCCAAGGCCGGCCGCCGCTCGCCGCGATTCTTCAGGACGATGTTCATGGTGTTGATGCCGTCGGAAAAATCGTGCGACAGCACCGCGACGGCGACCACCACGCCGACCGCATGCGAGGCCTGGAAGGCGACGCCGATGGCGATTCCGTCGAGGTAACTATGGATGCACAGGATCGCGGCGCCGAGCGATCCGCGCTTGCCGTCGTGCGCGCCGGCGGCGTCGTGGGCCTGCGCCGAGCCGTGAAACAGCAACAGGCGATCGAGGACGAGATACAGCAAAAAGCCGACCGCCGTCCAGGAAATGATCATCGCGGTGCCCTGCGTCTTTTGGCCGAACGCCAGCGATTCGGGCATCAGGTCGAAAAACGACACGCCGATGACCGCGCCGGCGCTGAAGCCGAGGATCAGGTGCAATTTGTCCTGCAGTCTCAAGGCGAGCAGTCCGCCGGCGAAGGTGCTGGCGAAGGCCGCGCAAGCGATGGCGATGAGTAACACGGCTGATGAATTCCCGCAGTCTGGATCGCGCCGCACGCGCGCTGCCGTATTCTAAGCGGTTTTCCGCGAATCGACCGGCCGCCGCCGCCGCCGCCTCGCATAATGTAGGGGGCTATAGTATATTTACGGAGTGAGCCACATACTGCGCGACAAGCAAAAACTGTTGAACCGCGTGCGCCGCATCCGCGGACAAGTCGAGGCGATCGAGCGCGCGCTCGAAGCCGAGGCGAGTTGTGCGGACGTCATGCAGCAGCTGACGAGCTGCCGCGGCGCGCTCAACGGTCTGCTCGGCGTCGTCGTCGAGGATCACATCAGGACGCACTTCGGCGAGCCACCGAACGGCGCCGGGGCGACGGAGCATCTCCTGGAAGTCGTCCACAGTTATTTCAAATGAGAGCCTGCCGATGAGCGAGGTCAGCCGCGATTCGCCGCCGGACGGGCACCATCACGTCTTTCTCGGCGCCGGGCACGAGGCCAACGAGCGCAAGACCTGGGCGGTCATCGCCTTGTGCGGCGTCATGATGATCGTCGAGATCGTCGGCGGCCGCCTGTTCGGGTCGCTCGCGCTGATCGCCGACGGCCTGCACATGTCGACGCACGCCGGCGCGATGTTGATCGCGGCGCTTGCCTATACCTATGCGAGACGCCACGCGCGCGATCCGCGTTTCGTCTTCGGCACCGGCAAACTCGGCGACCTCGCCGGGTTCACGAGCGCGGTCGTGCTGGCGTTGATCGCGGCGCTGATCGCCTATGAGGCGGTGGCGCGGTTCCTGGCCCCGGTCGTGATTCATTTCCGCGAGGCGATACCCATCGCGGCGTTCGGTCTCGCCGTCAACATCGCAAGCGCCTGGCTGTTGCGCGGGCACGACCACG
>Ga0307374_10002397_pt1 | contig 33390 bp, 32 predicted proteins | sample OX3MG_FD_202532 | JGI IMG/M metagenome (GOLD analysis project Ga0307374, IMG submission 202532) | Soil microbial communities from Risofladan, Vaasa, Finland - OX-3 | ecosystem: Environmental > Terrestrial > Soil > Coastal area > Acid sulfate soil | place: Finland: Risofladan, Vaasa | collected... | reverse complement strand
TGCTCCGCCAGCCCGGGTCCGGGTCCCGAAGCCGAGGAGCCGACGATGGACGGTGAGCCGCCGCCCGTCGTCGGAGGGTTCGGGACGGGGTCGGGGCAGGAGGTCCGGGTTCAGGTGCCGGCGTTGCTCCGCGGGGTCAGGGTCGACCGGGCGGTGGCTCTCCTCACGGGAGTGTCCCGCGCTGTCGCTGCGTCGCTGGTGGCCGACGGGCACGTGTCCGTCGACGGGCGGCAGATCGGAGAGCGGAACCGCCTGTTGAACGAGGGGGAGGTCCTCGAGATCTCGGTCGGTGACCGTGCCGTCGGCCCGGTGATGCCCGAGCCCGACGTGCCGGTCGACGTGGTTCACGCGGACCCCGATCTCGTCGTCGTCGACAAGCCGGCCGGTCTCGTCGTCCATCCCGGCGCCGGGCGCCACGACCGTACCCTGGTCGGCGGTCTGCTGGCCCGGTTCCCCGACCTGGCGGAGCTGTCGGCCGCGGGCGTCTGCGATCCCCGACGCCCCGGGATCGTCCACCGGCTCGATCGCGGGACATCGGGGCTGCTCGCCGTCGCCCGGACCGAGCCGGCGTACAGGTCCTTGGTCTCCCAGCTGTCCGAGCGCTCCGTCGAGCGCCGCTACCTGGCCCTGGTCCGGGGTCAGCCCGAAGAGGACCGGGGGGTGGTGGACGCGCCGATCGGCCGCTCGGCCCGGACCCCGACCCGAATGGCGGTGTCGGCCCAGGGACGGAGCGCCCGAACCCGGTTCCGCGTGCTTGCCCGGTACGACGAACCGGTTCGGTCGGCCCTGTTGGCGCTGGCGCTCGAGACCGGCCGGACCCACCAGATCCGCGTGCACCTGGCTGCGATCGGGCACCCCGTGGTGGGCGACGACCGCTACGGGAGACGCCGGGGCGACCAGCTCGAGGCGGGGCTCCCCGAAGGACGGCTGTTCCTGCACGCCGGACGGCTGGGCTTGGACCATCCGTCCACCGGCGAGCGTATGACGTGGGACTCGGCCCTGCCCCCGGACCTGGCGGACCTCATCCCGGACGGACCCGGCTCCCCGACCGACCTCGGTGGGGCCGGCGAGCCGTAGGGTCCTGCAACGCCCGACGGCGTCTCGCTCCCAGGATCCCTCGAGGAGTCCCTCGGGGGATCCTCAGGCCGCCCGGTGGGCCCCGACGACGTCGACATCGGCCGAGAGGGCGGCGAGCGCCTCCTCTTCGGCCCGGCGCACCCTCCGGACCCCGACCCCGAGGCGCTCGGCCGTCGCCTGGAGCGACGCCGGGGAGTCACCGCCGAACCCGAAGCGCAGGCGGAGCACGTCACGTTGCAGCCCCGGCAGCCGGTCCACCGCGCCGCGGACCCGGTCGAGGAGCAGGTGATCGTCGACCTCCGCCACCCAGTCGCGCCCGTCGGGAGCGATGAGGTCGCCGAGCGAGGTGGCCGAATCGGAGGCGGCAGGCTGGTCGAGGCTGGCAGCGACCCGGGCCAGGCCCTCGAGGGAGAGCCGCTCGGCGGCGGTCATGCCGCTCGCCTCGTCGAGCTCCGCCTCCGTCGGCGGCCGTCCGAGCTGGCCGGCCAGCTCGGCGGTGGTGGCGTCCAACCGCTGGAGCTGCTCGCCCACCTCGAGGGGGATCCGGATCGTCCTGCCGTGCTGTTGCACAGCGCGCTGCAGAGCTTGACGGATCCACCAGGTGGCGTACGTCGAGAAGCGGAAGCCACGTTCCCAGTCGAATTTCTCCACCGCCCGCAGGAGCCCGAAGGTGCCCTCCTGAACGAGATCGGTGAGGTCCACGCCGCGGTCCTGATAGCGACGGGCCCAGTGCACGACGAGCCGGAGGTTCGCCGCCACCATCTGATTGCGTGCCTCGAGGTCGCCCTTGGCGACCCGCTTGGCCAACTCGATCTGCTGCTCGTGATCGGGCATCGGGTAGCGGTCGAGATCCCGGAGCATCAGCCCGAGGCTGTCGGCCGTCGTCGTCGCTCTGTTCGTCCTCATCGCCCTACCCCGCCTCCTCGATGCCCTTCACTACCCATACCCGCGCTACCCATACCTGCGCTTCACCATCCATAACGGTCCCTCGGCAACGGTCCGTGGCTGCTACAACACCCGACCGTGCCGGCTCATTCCTCTCCGGGGGCTTCCGGTGCCCCGCGGTTGCGGTCCGTCGACCGACGGTGCTCATCTGGCACCCATGACCGAGCCCCGTCCCCGACTCGTCCTCGTCCGCCACGGCGAGACCGGATGGAGCCGCGAGGGCCGCCATACCGGGCGGACCGACGTCGAGCTGGTTCCCTCCGGGCGGCTCCAGGCGGCGGCCGTCGGGGAGCGCCTGGCCGGGCTGTCGTTCGAGATGGTGCTGACCAGCCCGTCGACCCGGGCGGTGGAGACCTGCCGGCTGGCGGGTTTCGGCGAGCGAGCGGTGCCTACCGACGACCTGCTCGAGTGGGACTACGGCGATGACGAGGGGCGGACGACGAGCGAGATCCGCGAGCTCCGGCCCGGGTGGACCCTCTGGGCGGACGGCGTGCCCAACGGCGAGACCGCGGCGGACGTGGGGCGGCGTGCCGATCGCGTCGTCGAACGGGCCCGGGCGGCAGGGGGCGACACCCTGTGCTTCGCCCACGGGCACATCCTGCGGGTCCTGGCCGCCCGATGGGTGGGGCTCCCGGCGATCGGGGGCCGACTGTTCCTGCTGGGGACCGGATCGTCGGGCGTGCTGGGCTGGGAGCGCGAGGCGCCGGTCATCCAGCGGTGGAACGAACCGGCTCGGGAGGTCCGGTGACCACGCTCGGTCCGGCGACACCGCCACGGGACCGGGTCACCATGTCCGCCAGCGTGAAGGACTGCAGGTGGGATCGGATGGTCTCGCCGACCTCGGCCCACAGCGCCAGCAGGACGCATTGACCCTCGTGGTCACAGGCGCCGCCGGTGTGCGGCTCGCCGAAGTCGCCGGCCACGATCGGGCCGTCGACGGCGGAGATGATCTGCGCCAGCGTGATGTCCTCGGGGTCCCGGGCGAGGATGTACCCGCCCCCCACCCCCCGCTTCGACCGGACGAGGCCGGCGCCCTTGAGGGCGAGGAGGATCTGTTCGAGGTAGGGCTGCGGGAGCCCGGTTCGCTCGGCGATGTCTCGCACCGAGGTCGGCACCGACTGCGGACCTCTCAACGCGAGGGACAGGAGTGCCCTGCTCGCGTAGTCACCCCGCGTCGAGACCTTCACGTAGCCCGATGCTACCCCCCCCGACCGGGCATCCTGCAGTCTCCGCCACCCGCGCCGTAGGGTGGCCCGGGTGAGCACCGGCCCGGAGCCCCTGCTGCCCGACTACGGCGGGGCCTGCCTGTCGAGCGTCGTTCCCGCGCTGGTGGCCCGGCTCGACCGTTCGCCGAGGGAGGGCGCCGCGGATCCGCCGGACTGGCTCCCCGCCACGGTGCCGGGGGCGAGCCAGATCGTGCTGCTGGTCCTCGACGGCCTCGGGTCCGAGCAGCTGGCCTCGAGGGCCGCCTCTGCTCCCACGCTGGCGTCCGCCGTGCCGGGCACGATCACGTCGGTCGCGCCGAGCACCACGGCGAGCGCGCTCACCAGCCTGGTGACGGGGCTGCCCCCGGCGGTCCACGGGGTCGTCGGGTACCGGGTCAGGCTCGAGGGCGAGATCCTGAACGTGCTGCGCTGGCAGCTCGGCGGGAGCGACGCCCGCCGGCGGGTCCCGGCCCGGCGGTTCCAGCCGTTCGCGGCGTTCCCCGGGCGCGGGAGCGTCCCGGTGGTCTCGCGCTCGGATTACGCGACCACCGGGTTCACCGCGGCCCACCTGGGGGACTCCCGGCTCCACGGGTGGCACGTCGCCTCGAGCATCGCCGTGGAGGTGCGCGATCTCCTGCGGGCGGGGGAGCCGTTCGTGTACGCATACTACGACGGGATCGACCGCGTGTCCCATGCCCGGGGCCTCGGCGACCATTACGAGGCCGAGCTGCGGGCCGCGGACCGGATCGTCGCCGACGTGCTCGAGGTACTGCCCCCCGGCGCGGTCCTCGTCGTCACCGCCGACCACGGGCAGGTGGAGGTCGGACCACAGGTGGAGGTGCTCGGCGGCGACCTGATGGCCGGCGTGGACCTGGTCTCGGGGGAGGGGAGGTTCCGCTGGCTCCACGTCCGGCCGGGCGCCACCGAGGACGTAAAGGCGGCGGCCCGGTCGCTTCATGGCCACGTGGCCTGGGTGAGGACCCGGGAGGAGGTGATCGAGGAAGGTTGGCTCGGCGGCGAGCCGGTCCCCGCGGTCGCCGACCGGCTGGGGGACGTGCTGCTGGCGCCGTTCGAGCCCACCGCGTTCCTCGATCCCGCGGACACCGGTGAGCAGCGACTGGTGGGGAGGCACGGGTCGGTCACGGCCGCCGAGATGCTCATCCCCCTGCTGAGCTGGCCGTCCCCGGGCTGACCGGGGAGGGGCCGGCCCGGAAGTCCCGTCGCCCGACGCGACCGGTACCGGTCACCGGCGATGGGTGGCATCATCGGGGCATGGCAACCGACCAGTCCGGCACCGACGTCCCGCGCAGCGATCCCGGCCGGCCCGCGGCCGAGGGTGCGGTGGCGCCCGACGAGGTGCTTCCCGCCAGGACGGGCCGGCCCGCCCTGGTCGGCAGCGACGGCCGCGGGCCCGACGCGGAGTCCACCGATCCGGGCAACGCCAGGGTCCGGGAGGAGTCGATCGAGGAGCCGGGAAAGGTCATGCGCATCGGCTCCATGGTCAAGCAGCTCCTCGAGGAGGTCCGCCACGCCCCCCTCGACGAGGCCGGAAGGGTCAGGTTGCGCGAGATTTACGAGCAGTCGGTCCGGGAGCTGTCCACCGGCCTCTCGCCGGACCTGGTCGAGGAGCTCGACCGGATGGCGATGCCCTTCGACGAGCCGGCGCCGTCCGAGTCCGAGCTGCGGATCGCCCAGGCGCAGCTCGTGGGCTGGTTGGAAGGGTTGTTCCACGGGATCCAGGCGACCCTGATGGCTCAGCAGATGGCGGCCCGGGCCCAGCTCGAGGAGATGCGGCAGCGCGGCCTCCCCCAGGGCCCGGACGCGCCCGTGGCCCGTCCGGGCACGTACCTCTGATCGGTTCGCGCCGGGGTCAGAGCTCGAGCAACGGCGTGCGGAGGCTCCCGAGCTCGTCGGAGGGCGGCGGAGGGCGGCGCTCCCAGGTGTCCTTGCAGCTGTCGGAGCAGAACCAGATCTCGTTGCCGAGCCCGTCGACGGCGATCACCTCGGCGACCTCCCTCGTGAGGGGGATGCGGCAAACCGGATCGGGGACCGCCGTCCCCTGAAGCGGCCGCATCCCGAGCCGGGCCACCGTCATGGGGTGCTCGAGGCCGCGCAGCGCCACGTCGGAGCGGTCGAGGGCGGCGCCCCAGTTGGGGAGGTCGCCGACGAGGGTCCACTGGGCGAGCAGCTCGCCCCCGACCGCCTGGTCGGAGAGGCGGGCGGCCACGTTCACGGGATGGCCGATGTAGTCGTCCCCTTCGAGCAGGATGACCTCTCCGCCTGCGACCCCGGTGCAGATGGCGAGTGAATCGCCGGCGGTCCAGACGCGATCGGCCGCGTAGTGCAGCTCGAGCATGGCCGCCAGCAGGGGCTTGCACTCCACGCCGACGAGCATCGCCCCGTCGCCGAGCCACTTGGCGATGCGGACGCCGCGGCGGGAGCAGATCTCCCGCAGGAGGGTCCGGAAGGCACTGATCACGCTGACGGCCCGCTCGTCCCCTTCCACTTCCGTGAGCGCGGTGAAACCCGACAGGTCGGTGAAGGCGAAGGATCGTTGGACGCGCACGTCCCGATGGTGACACGTCGACCACCTCCGGGCGCGCCCATCCCACGGCGGCGGCGATCCCGGCCCGGCTGCGCTATGTTCGGAACGACACCGCTGTAACTCGTCCACAGGGTGTGGAGATCCGTGGCGGACGTCCGGAGGAGGGTGGCGTTGGCAGCTCGGTCGTTCACGCATCTGCACACCCACACCGAGTTCTCCATGCTCGACGGGGCCGCCCGGGTGAAGGACCTGGTGCAGGCGGCGGCCGAGGACGGCCAACCCGGTCTGGGCATCACCGACCACGGCAACATGTACGGGGTCCTCGATTTCTACAAGGCGTGCAAGGGGGCCGGGATCAACCCGGTCATCGGCACCGAGGCCTACATGGCGGCCGATTCCCGGCACGAGCGCCCGGTCCGGCGCGGCCGGGTCGACGACACGGGCGGGGACGTCGAGGGCGGGCAGAAGCTCTATTACCACCTGACCCTGTTGGCCGAGACGACCCAGGGCTACCGCAACCTGCTCAAGCTCTCCTCGGCAGCGTACCTCGAGGGCTACTACTACAAGCCGAGGGTCGACTGGGAGCTGCTCGAGCGGTACCACGAAGGGATCGTCGCCACCACCGGCTGCCTCGGGGGGGTGGTGGCGCAGGCGTTGCTGGCCGGCGACCCGGAGGCGGCGACCCGGCGGGCGGCGCGGCTGCAGGACATCTTCGGGCGCGAGGGCCTGTTCGTCGAGCTGCAGGACCACGGCATCGCAGCCCAGACCCGGACGAACCCCCAGCTGGTGGAGATCGCCCGGCGGATCGGCGCACCCCTGCTGGCCACCAACGACAGCCATTACACCCACCGTGAGGACGCGGTGTCCCACGACGCGCTCCTCTGCGTGCAGACCGGCGCCACGATCGACGACCCGAAGCGGTTCAAGTTCGAGGGGACCGAGCACTATCTGAAGTCGGCCGCCGAGATGCGCCATCTCTTCGCCGAGATCCCCGAGGCGTGCGACAACACCCTCTTGATCGCCGAGCGGGCCTCCGTCGACCTCGAGCTCGGGAAGCCCAGCCTCCCGGAGTTCCCGGTCCCCGACCGGTTCGTGGGGGCCGACTACGAGGAGCGGGCGACCGCCTACCTGCGGGAGCTGACCATGCAGGGGGCGCGCGAGCGGTACGGCGACCCGCTCCCCGACGAAGTCCGGTCGCGGCTCGACTACGAGCTCGGGGTGATCGGGGACATGGGCTTCGCCGCGTACTTCCTGGTGGTGTGGGACCTGATCCGCTACGCGCGCGAATCGGGGATCCGGGTCGGGCCCGGGCGGGGATCGGCCGCCGGGTGCTGCGTCGCCTACTGCCTGCGGATCGTCGACCTCGACCCGATCCGCTACGACCTGCTCTTCGAGCGGTTCCTCAACCCCGGCCGCAAGCAGATGCCGGACATCGACATGGACTTCGACGAGCGGTTCCGGGGGGACATGATCCGCTACGCGGCGGATCGGTACGGCAGCGACCGGGTGGCCCAGATCGTGACCTTCTCGACCATCAAGGCGCGGGCTGCCGTTCGCGACGCCGCCCGCGTCCTCGGGTTCCCCTACCTGGTGGGGGACAAGATCGCCAAGGCCATGCCCCCCCTGGTGATGGGGCGGGACACGCCGTTGTGGGCCTGCCTGCAGAAGACCGAGGGCTACGAGGACGGTTTCGCCGCGGCGGCCGAGCTGCGCGGCATGTACGAGCAGGAGGCGGAGGCCAAGCAGGTCATCGACGTCGCCAAGGGACTCGAGGGACTGCGCCGCCAGGACGGCATCCACGCGGCGGCCGTCGTCATCACCAGGGACCCGCTCACCGAGTACCTCCCGGTCCAGCGCAAGCCCGACGCCGGCGGCAAGCCCGAGGAGGCGCCGATCGTCACCCAGTACGAGATGCACGGCGTCGAGGAGCTGGGCCTCCTCAAGATGGACTTCCTCGGCCTGCGGAACCTCTCGGTCATCGAGCGTTCGCTCGACCTGATCGAGCGGTCGAGCGGGGTTCGGCCGGACATCGACGGCGTGGCCCTCGACGACGAGGCCACCCTGGCCATGCTGCGCCGGGGCGACTCGGTCGGGGTGTTCCAGCTCGAGGGTGGACCCATGCGGTCCCTCATGCGCTCGCTCGCCCCCACCAGCTTCGACGACGTGGCCGCCCTGGTGGCGCTGTACCGCCCGGGCCCGATGGCGGCGAACATGCACAACGACTACGCCGACCGGAAGAACGGTCGGAAACCGATCCGCTACGAGCACGCCGACCTCGAGCCGATCCTGGCCGACACGCAGGGCCTCATGATCTACCAGGAGTCGGTCATGCGGGTGGCCCAGAAGTTCGCCGGCTACACGTTGGAGGAGGCCGACAACCTCCGCAAGGCCTGCGGGAAGAAGATCCGGGCCCTGATCGCGGCCGAGCGGGAGAAGTTCGTGGCCGGTTGTGTCACCCAGGGCTACGGCGAGGCGTTGGGGACCCAGCTCTTCGACATCATCGAGCCCTTCGCCGACTATGCGTTCAACAAGTCCCACTCCTACGGCTACGGGCTGGTGGCCTACCAGACAGCGTGGCTGAAGGCCCACTTCCCGGTGGAGTACATGGCGGCCCTGCTCACCTCGGTGAAGGACAACAAGGACAAAACGGCTGTCTACCTGGGAGAATGCCGATCATTGGGCATCGAGGTGCTGGTTCCCGACGTGAACCGGTCGGTCGCCGAGTTCGCCCCGCGCCCGCCGAGGCCCGCGCCGGCCGAGGCCGGCGGGGCCGAAGGGGCCGGTAACGGTCCCGGCGAAGCGCCCGGGCCCGGCCCGGCGCCCGGGCCCCGCCCGGCGGCGGCCTCCGGCGGCGGGGGGGACGGCCCGGGCATCGTCTTCGGGCTGGCTGCCATCCGGAACGTCGGGGAGAGCCTGGTCGAGCGCATCGTGACCGAGCGGGAGGCCAACGGCCCGTTCACCGACGTGTACGACTTCTGCCGGCGGGTCGATCCCGTCGTGCTGAACAAGCGGACCATGGAGTCCCTGGTGAAGGCCGGCGCCTTCGACTCCCTGGGACATCCCCGTCAGGGGTTGTGCCTCGTGCTCGAGGACGTCATCGACCGGACGCTCGAGCGCAGGCGGGAGCACGACTTCGGCATCGCCACCCTCTTCTCCTCGGTGGAGCCCGCCGACGGCGGCGACGGCTCGGGCCGGTGGGAAGGCACCGACGTCCGGATCCCCGAGTCGGAGTTCGCAAAGTCCCAGCGCCTGGCCTTCGAGAAGGAGATGCTGGGCCTGTACGTCAGCGACCACCCCCTCATGGGCCTGCAGCCCGCCCTGTCCCGGTACACCGACTGCACGCTCGCCGATCTCCGGGACGCCGCCTCCGGCGGCCCCGAAGGCGGCTACGGGGCCGAGGGGGCCGTGCGGTCGGTGGGCGGGGTCGTGACCGAGCTCCGGCGGACCACCACGAAGAAGGGCGACCTCATGGCCCGGTTCGTGCTCGAGGACCTGCAGGCCTCGATGGAGGTCTTCGTGTTCCCCCGGGTCATGGCCGAGCACGGCGCCCTCCTCGAGAACGACGCGGTGGTGGTGGTGCGGGGCCGGGTGGATCTCCGCGACGACCAGCCGAAGCTCGTCTGCATGGAGGTCCGGCGGCCCGTGCTGCAGGCCGACAACGCGACCGAGCTTCGGCTCGCCCTCCCGATCGTGGCCCTGACCGACGACACGGTCGGGCGGCTGAAGGACATCCTGGTCGAGCATCCCGGGGAGTCACCCGTGCTGCTCGAGGTGGGTACGAAGCTGTTGCGGCTCCCGCCCGAGTTCAACGTCGAGAGCCGGAACGGGCTGATCGGGGAGCTCAAAAGGCTGCTCGGTGCCAAGACGGTGGTGGCCTGAGGGCCGGGCCGGCGCTCCGCGTGGGACACCACTGCGACCGCCCGGTAGAATTGGTGCATGCCGACGGTAGTGACGACGAAGGACTGCACCGCGCTCAGCGACGCGGAGCTCGCCGAGATGGCCGACCTGTGCGCGGAGCGCCCACCGGGATTCGACATCGGGTTCCTCTCAAAGCAGCGTGAGGAGTGGGTGCTGGTGACCCACGCCCGTGAGGGCAGCAAGCTCCGCGGGTACTCCTTCTGCACGCTCGAGCGGATCGGCGGGACCCCTTCGCTGTTGGTAGGGCTGGCCTCGGTGGACAGGACGGCGAAGGCCGACTCGGTTCTGCGGACGATCATGGCGGACCAGTACCGGCGGGCCCTCCTGGCCTTTCCCGACGAGGACGTGCTCCTGGGCACCCGGCTGTTGGCACCGGAGGGCTTCCGGGCCTTTGCGGGCCTGGTGGACGTGGTGCCGAGCCCCGGGCACAAGCCGACGGGGGAGGAGCGGGCCTGGGCCCGGCGGCTGGCCAAGCGCTTCGGTTGCGAGGGACGGCTCGACGACCGGGCGTTCGTCCTCAAGGGCGACCGCTCGCCGGCCGGGGGGCTCGACTTCCTCGCGGCCAAGGTCAAGCTCCCCGAAGGGGTCGAGCAGCTCTTCGGGGAGCTCGACTCGGACGGGGGCGACCGCCTGGTGGCGTTCGGGTGGGCCATGGCCGAGGACCTGGCCGGGGGCAAGCTCGGGCGCTGAGCGTCAGCCCCGCGGCAGGATGGCGGAGCAGACCTTGTAGCAGTGGCCTTCACGGGGGCGGCTCAGCACGGCCAGCAGGTACTGGGGGCGGAACCCCAGCGCGTTCGACAGGTCCTTCCCCGACAGGCGGTCCCGGCGGGCCGCATCGAGAGCCCGAGCAGCATGGCGGTCCTCAACAGGCAGCCAGACGTCGTCCCGGTTCCATCCGAACCTGACCCAGGTCGTGCCGTCGACCCGCCGGCGGATCAGCTGAGGGCCCCGGGTGGCCTGTACGAGGGCGACCGACGGGCGGGCGCCCCGGAACTCCCAGTAAGGGGCGGCCGGGCCCGGAAAGCCGAGCAGCCTCCCGTCGGCCGGCGCGGAGAGGCGCTCGAGCATCTTGCGGACCTTTCGACCACGGAGCGTCCCCACCTGGCGCGGGAGCCCGCTGCTGGTCGCTGCCTCGGGCTGGGCCAGATCGTCGAGCTCGGGGTCGTCGGCCAGCGTCGCCTCCACGACGTCAAAGGCCGCCAGGTCCGGTTCGTGGCCGTCGGGCCACGGCACCCGGAGACGAACGACCGCTCCCGAGGCCAGGTCCACCGACGTGGTGTCGTCCTTGGTGGCCGCCAGGACCAACAGGTGGAGCTGCGCCCCTCCCGCCAGGATGGACCGGTCACGATGTCCCGGGTCCTTCAGGAGATAGCGGTCCTTCGCGGGATCGCCCGAGCGGTCCGACCGGTGCTCCCGGTCCTGCGGGCGCCGGTGCCGCGCCTGCTGCCTCACGGCCGACCCACTTCCCGTCCCGGTGCCGGGAAGGCGCCGTGAAGCTCGTCGAGCTGGCCCGCCAGCGTGTCGGGGTCGTCGGTCGGGAGGCGGCAGGAGAAACCCCGGCACAGATAGGCGAGACCGTCGAGCCGCCCGGTCCACAGGGGCGATGCCGTTCGGTCGCCCCACGCCAGCACCGCCGACGGCAGCCACCGCCGGCGGATGACGGCCAAGAGGTCGGGCCGGTCCCCGGCGACGACCAGCTCCGCCCCGTCGTCGACCAGCCCGACGGTCGCCGCGAGGTAGGCCACCGCGCCGGGCCGGCTCGAGAGGTACGGCGCCGCGAGCTCGATGATCCTCACCCCGGCGGTCCGGTACCGGTCCACACCGGTGAGGGCGCCCAGGCGGAGGAGGGCCCCCGCGGCACAAGAGTTCGCCGAGGGCGTCGCCCCGTCGACGAGGTCCTTGCCCCGGACGATCAGCTCCTCGGCGTCGTGCGCGGTGGTGAAGAGCCCGCCCGTCCCATCCGCCGAGCCGTCCCAGAAGTCGGCCAGGAGCCGGTCGGCGACCTCGGCCGCCCGTTCGGTCCACCGGGCCCGCCCGGTCAGCTCGGCCACCCGGGTACACGCGTCGACCACCCAGCTGAGATCCGCGGCCAGGGCCAGGTGCCGCGCCCGGCCCCCCTGCCAGCTCCTGAGCCACCGCCCGTCCCCCGGCTGACGGAGCCGGTCGAACAGGAACTCCATGACCGCCTCGGCCCGACCGGCCCAGAGGTCGTTGCCGGTGGCCGCCGCCGCTTCGGCCAGGGTCGCGGCGAACATGGCGTTCCACTCGGTCAGCACCTTGTCGTCGATCGCCGGCTGGGGTCGTCCCCGGCGGCTGGCGGCGAGCAGGCGCCGGGCCTCCTCCACCTCGGGGGGGCGCTGCAACGGTGCGCCCCCGGCCGGCCGGTGCAGCACCGAGACCCCCTCCCAGTTCCCCGGGGCGGTGATCCCGTACCACTCGAGCGCGACGTCCACCAGCTCGGGCCGCCCCGCACCGACCAGCGCCCCGCGAACCTGCTGGGGGGTGAAGGTGGCGTGGCCGCCCTCCACCCCGGCCGCGTCGGCGTCCTCCGACGAGAAGAGCCCGCCGTCGGGTCCGGCCAGGTCCCGGAGGACGTACTCGATGGTCTCGGAGGCGACCTGCAGGTGCTCGGGGTCGCCGGTCACCTGCCAGGCGTGGAGGTAGGCCCGGGCCAGGAGGGCCTGGTCCGTGAGCATCTTCTCGAAATGGGGGACCAGCCACCGCTCGTCCGTCGAATAGCGGCAGAAGCCCCCGACCAGGTGGTCGTAGATCCCTCCGGCGGCCATGGCCCCGAGGGTGGTGGTGGCCATGGTGAGCGAGCGCCGGTCGCCCGTCCGCCGGTGATGGCGGAGGCAGAGCTCCACCATGTCGGGCCGGGGGAACTTCGGGGCGGCGCCGAAGCCGCCCCAGTGGGGGTCGAACCGGTCGGAGAGCTCTGCAACGGTGCGGTCGACCACGTCGGCCGAGGCCGGCAAGGTGGTGGTCCCGCCCTCGGCACGAGCCCGGAGGGCCAGCTCGTCGACGAGGTGCACCTCGTCGGCAACCGCTTTCACGAGGGCGTCGGCCTGCTGCTCGACCTCGGAGCGCCGATCGGCCCAGGCCTCGCCAATCGCGGCCAGCACGGTTCGAAACGACGGCATGCCCCCCCGGTCGACCGGGGGGAAGTAGGTGCCCGCGTGAAAGGGGCGGCCATCGGGGGTGCAGAAGACGGACATGGGCCATCCCCCGGACCCGGTCAGGGCGAGCACCGCTCCCATGTAGACCGAGTCGACGTCGGGGCGTTCCTCTCGGTCCACCTTCACCGACACGAAGGACCTGGCCAGGTCCTCGGCGGTGGAGGCATCCTCAAAGCTCTCGTGGGCCATGACGTGGCACCAGTGGCACGAGGCGTACCCGATGGACACGAAGAGGGGCTTGTCCTCGAGCCTGGCCTTCTCCAAGGCCTCGGCGCCCCACGGGTACCAGTCGACCGGGTTGGCGGCGTGCTGGCGGAGGTACGGGCTCGTCTCGGACGCGAGGCGGTTCACCGGGTCGATGCTACGGGCTCTCGGCAAGGGGCCGGTGCCCCGTGATCTCACCGGGTCGCCGCAGCCGGCCGGCCCATCGCCTACCGTGATCGCCGTGAGATTGGAGCTCGAGGGGAAGACGGCGCTGGTGACCGGAGCGAGCCGCGGCATCGGCCTGGCGATCGCCCGGCGGTTCGTCGAGGCAGGTGCCGACGTCATGCTCTCTTCGCGAAAGCCCGAGGCGCTCGAGGCGGCGGCCGCCTCGATGGAGGGGTCGGGTGGTCGGGCCGGCTGGTTCGCCGCCAACGCCGGCGACCCCGATCAGGCCGAGGCTTGTGTGGCCGCCACGATCGAGCGGTTCGGGCGTCTCGACGTTCTCGTCAACAACGCTGCCACCAACCCGTACCTGGGTCCCATGATCGGCATCGATCGTTCGCAGGCGGAGAAGACGGTGTCGGTGAACCAGCTGGGCACCCTGGTCTGGTCACAGATCGCGTGGAACCGGTGGATGGCCGAGCACGGGGGGTCGATCATCAACCTCTCGTCCGTCGGTGGGATGGCCCCCGAGCCGGGAATCGGTTGGTACAACGTGACCAAGGCGGCGGTCATCCACATCACGCGCCAGCTGGCCTATGAGCTCGCCCCCGGCGTCCGGGTGAACGCCCTGGCCCCGGGCCTGGTGAGAACGGAGTTCGCCCGAGCCCTCTGGGAGCCGGACGAGGGAAGGGTCGTCTCCCACACCCCGTTGGGGAGGATCGGGGAGCCCGACGACATCGCCAAGGCGGCCCTCTTCCTGGCCTCCGAGGCCGCTTCGTGGATCACCGGGCAGGTGCTGGTGGTCGACGGGGGCGCCATGGCCCAGCCCAACGGGGCGATCGGCTGACCGGGCCGGCTCAGTGCAGCTCGCGCCGGCCGGGCCGGCTCAGTGCAGCTCGCGCCGCCGGACCTTGCCGGACCCGGTCCGGGGGAGCGACCCGACGATCTCGAGCTCCTTCGGCGCCGCCCACGGCGCCAGCTCCGAGGCTGCCACCGCGTCGCGCAGGGCCTCGAGCCCGGGCGGTTCGGCGGGGTCCGCGGGGACGATCCACGCCACCACCCGCTCGCCCCATTCGGGGTCGGGGCGTTTCCAGACCGCAACCTCCGCAACGGCCGGGAGCGCCGAGAGCACCCGTTCGACAGCCGCCGGCCAGACCTTCTCCGCACCCGTGACGATGACCTCGGCCAGGCGTCCCGACACGCTCAGGCGCCCGTCCGGGGCGACCTGCCCACCATCGCCGGTCGGGAGCCATCCACCTGTCCCGTCCGGCCCCGCGATGCGTGGGTCGGTGCCGTCTCGGTAGGCCCGGAGCAGCATCGGGCCCCGGATCAGGACCTCGCCTTCGGCTCCCCCACCCGGTTCCCCCGTGCCGATCGCGATCTCCACCCCGTCGAGCGGGGAGCCGTCGTACACGACGCCGGACCCCGTTTCCGTCATCCCGTACGTGGTGACCACATTGGCGGGCAGCCGTCCGGGCGGCGCCGAACCTCCCAGGAGCACCCGCGTGAAGAGCCCGGCGTCCACCCGTCGGAGGGCGGTCGCCACCAGCGAGACATGGGATGCGCCGCGGGCGCGCCCGATCCGGGTGACGGACCCGGCGTCGAACCCGGGCAGCACGGTGAGCGGGGTCCCCGTGAGGATGGCCCGGGTCACGACGGACAGGCCACCGATGTGGGCCAGCGGCAGGCAGGCCAGCCAGCGATGGTGTGCCGGGTCGACACCGAGGCGTTTGGTGGTGGCCCGGGCCGACGCCTCGACCGCCTGTCGGGTCAGCACGACGCCGCGCGCCGCGCCGGTCGACCCGCTCGTGGCCACCACCAGGGCGTCGCCGTCCTCGAGCCCGGAGGCGGTCCCGAGACGGGTGGTCCCACCGTCGGCGTCGATCAGCAGGGTCGGCGCCAGCGCGTCCAACCGGGCTCGGGCCGCCGCCGGAGGGAGGCGCGGGTCGAGCGGTGCGACCGCGTCACCCGCGTCCCACACCGCCCGGAGGGCATCCACGAAGCCCGGTCCGGGGTGGATGCCGAGTGCGACGAGCTCGGGCATCGGCCGGTAGCGTAGGCCCTCATGACCGACACCACTGCCCCCCCGACGGTCGTGGTCGGCAGCCCCACCGACCCCGTCGACGAGATGCGAGGGCTGCCCTCCCCCGGCTGGGAGCGTCGAGGCCAGTTCGGGGACATCCGTTACGAGGTGGCCGAGGGCATCGCCAAGGTCACCATCTGTCGTCCCGAGGTCCGCAACGCCTTCCGACCCCAGACGCTCTTCGAGATGTCCGCGGCCTTCAACCTGGCCCGAGACGACCCGGGCGTCGGAGCCGTCATCCTGACCGGCGAGGGGCCGGACGCCTTCTGCTCGGGTGGCGACCAGCGGATCCGGGGCGAGGACGGGTACATCGGCGACGACGAGATCGCCCAGCAGGGGATCGGTCGCCTCAACGTCCTCGACCTGCAGGTGCAGATCCGCCGCCTGCCGAAGCCCGTGGTCGCCATGGTGGCGGGGTACGCCGTCGGCGGCGGTCACGTCCTGCACCTGGTCTGCGACCTCACGATCGCCGCCGACAACGCACGCTTCGGCCAGACCGGGCCCAAGGTCGGGAGCTTCGACGGAGGTTTCGGGTCGAGCCTGCTCGCCCGGACCGTCGGGCTGAAGCGGGCCAAGGAGGTCTGGTTCCTGTGCCGCCAGTACGACGCGGCCCAGGCGCTCGACTGGGGACTGGTCAACGCCGTGGTCCCGCTGGACCAGCTCGAGACGGAGACCGTGGCGTGGTGCCGCCGCATGCTGACGCTGTCACCCATCGCCCTCCGGATGCTGAAGGCGGGGTTCAACGCCGCCGACGACGGGCTGTCGGGCGTGCAGCAGCTCGCCGGCGACGCGACGATGCTCTTCTACATGACCGAGGAAGGGCAAGAGGGTCGGAACGCCTTCGTCGAGCACCGGGCCCCCGACTTCTCGCGGTTCCCGCGTCGTCCGTGATCCCCCAGCCCTCCGGGGCGGGCCGATCCTTCGCCGTCGGTTCCCCGGTTCCCCCCGGGGGAGGCGACGTCGGGGCCACGCCGGTCCCGGGTCCCGTCCGCCGCTGGGTGCTCGGGGCGAGGCCCCGCACCCTCCCGGCCGCGCTGGTCCCGGTGTTGGTGGGCACCGCGGTCGGATGGCTGCTCGGCGAAGTGCTCCAGCAGTGGTCCGTGGCCGGCCGGCCGTCGGGGTTCCCCACGGGACCGGTCACCGGCTTGGACGGGTTCGTCTGGTGGCGGGCGGCAGGCGCGCTCGTGGTCGCCCTGGCCGTTCAGGTCGGCACCAATTACGCCAACGACTACTCCGACGGCGTCCGGGGTACCGACGACGTCCGGGTGGGGCCGTTGCGGCTGGTGGCCTCGGGACTCGCCACCCCCCGGTCGGTGAAGACCGCTTCGTGGGCCGCCTTCACCGTGGCCGGGTTCGCCGGACTGGCCCTGGCGGCCGCGACCACGTGGTGGCTGCTCCCCGTCGGCGCTGCCTGCTTCGCCGCCGGGTGGCTCTATACGGGCGGCCCGCGGCCTTACGGCTACCTGGGTCTGGGCGAGGTCTTCGTCTTCGTCTTCTTCGGCGTGGTGGCCACGGTCGGCTCGTCCTTCGTGCAGGTCGGCCACCTCCTGCTCCCCCTGGTACCGGGGCGGTCGACCGCGGGTCCGGCCTTCGATCGGCTGCTCCCCCTCTGGGCCTCGATCCCGGTCGGGCTGCTGGCCACCGCCCTGCTCGAGGCCAACAACCTCCGCGACATCGTCGGTGACGCCGCCACCGGGAAGCGCACGCTCGCGGTCCGGCTCGGGCGCCGGCGGGCCGGATGGCTGTACGTGGGCTCGATCGTCGGCGCCGTTGCCGGAGTGGCCCTCGCCGCCGCCGTGCGCCCGTTCGCGCTGATCGCCCTGCTGGCGCTCCCCCTCGCCGTCGCACCCGTTCGTTCCGTGATCGGAGGGGCCGAGGGCCACGGGCTCCTCCCCGTCCTCGGTGCGACCGGCAGGCTCCAGCTGGCGATGGGCCTCCTCCTCGCCCTCGGGATCCTGCTGTGACCCCGCCCCCGCCCCCGCCCCCGCCCCCCACCGCCTGGTCTCGGGATCCCGCGGCGACCCGACCCCGTTCCGTGGCGCCGCGCACCGCGGTGCCGCGGCACGCGATCAGGCAGGCTGTGTCGCTGCCAGCCAGCTGGTGACCAGGCGGGCGGTGACGGCCGGTTGATGGAGGTGCGCCGCGTGCCCGGCCCCCGGCACGAGCGAATGGACCGCCGCGGGCAACGTACGGGCGAGACGGGCCGCATGGGCGGAGAACCTCGGGTCGGCCGCGCCGGCGAGGACCAACGACGGCGACTCCACGCTCCCGAGACGCCCCCAGAGGGGCGACTGGGTGCCGGTGCCTGCGAGGCGGAGGCTCGAGGCGAGGCCCTCGGGGGTGTTGCGCAACCGCTCGGCGACGCCCGACGCCGAGTCGGCCAGTCCCGCGAACATGGGGGCCTGCAGCCACCGGCGGAGGAAGGCGCCCAGGTCGCCCGAGGTCTCGAGCCCGCGTGCCAGCTGCTCGTCCCGGGCCCGCCGCTCGGCCGCGGCGGCTGGGTCGTCCATCCCCCCGGTGGCCCCGATCAACACCAGACGGGCCACCTGGCCGGGGCTGCCCAGGGCGACGTGGAGCGCGTAGCGCGACCCGAGCGAGTACCCGAGCAGGTCGAACGGGAGGTCATCGCCACCGAGGGCGACCCGGGCCGTCTCCGCCACGAGCTCGGCACCCTCCACCAGGTCGACGGCGACGGCAGAGGAACCGCCGTGCCCGGGAAGGTCGACGAGCACCAGCCGGTGGGTGCGACCGAGGATCCGGCCGAACTCCCCCCAGAGTCGCCCGGTCTGGGTGAAGCCGTGCAGCAGCACGATCGGGGTGCCGTCGGGATTGCCGCTCGTCTCCGCGTACAGGAGGTCCACGGACGGTGAGCGTACCGATGGAGCCGTCGGTTCAGGCCACGTTCACCGCGACGCTGGTGGACGAATGGGCGCGCTCGGGGATGACGGACGCGGTGATCTGTCCGGGCTCGCGGTCGACCCCGCTGGCCCTGGCCCTGCTCGCCCGCGACGATCTTCGCCTGCACGTCCGTCTCGACGAGCGGGGAGCGGGGTTCTTCGCGCTCGGACTGGGCCTGGGCTCGGGCCGTCCCGCACTGGTGTGCACGACCAGCGGGACCGCTGCAGCCGAGCTTCACGCGGCGGTGGTGGAGGCGCACCACGCCGGAGTGCCGCTCCTCGCCTGCACGGCCGACCGGCCCCCCGAGCTGCAGGACGTCGGGGCGCCCCAGACGATCGACCAGGCGCATCTGTTCGGGAGGGCGGTGCGGTGGTTCGCCGATCCCGGGGTGCCCGACGATGCCGGCCGGACCGGATGGAGGCCTCTCGCCGCCCGGGCCTACGCGGAAGCACTCGAGGGACCCGGTGGTCCTGGTCCGGTGCACCTGAACCTGGCCTTCCGCGACCCGCTCGTCGGGAGTGCCGGCCCGCTGCCGGCACGAGGTGCCGTCGGGTCGGTCCACCCGCTCCGGGCCTTGCCGGTCGAGCTCCCCCCCGATATCCGGCACTGGGCGGGTCGGCGCGGCGTGGTGGTCGCCGGGGACGGCTGCGGTCCCCGGTCCCCGGTCCTCGGGCTCGCGGAGCGGTTGGGCTGGCCGGTGCTGGCGGACCCGCGCTCGGGTTGTCGGGTTCCCCGGCCGGTGGTGGTCGGGGCGGCCGACGCGTTCCTGCGCGATCCCGTGGTCGCCGAGGCACTGCTTCCCGAGGTGGTGGTCGTCCTCGGTGCGCCCTGGGCGTCCAAGTCGATCGCCGGTTGGCTGCGGACCGCCGCCGCCGCGGGCGCCGAGGTGGTGGCGGTCGACCCGTGGTGGCGGTGGAGGGACCCGGACCACGTGGTGGGTGCGCTGTACCGGGCCGACCCGGCTCAGTGGCTCGGATCGGTGATCGCCGACCTGACCTCCGGCGCCGAGGGCCCGGTGGGCTCGGCCGGGGGACCGTGGCTCGGGCATTGGGCAGAGGCGGAGCAGGCGGCCCAGCGGGCGATCGACGACGCCCTCCGGGATGAACGGGGGCGGTCGGGCGGCGGCCTTTGCGAGCCGGGCCTCGCCCGCTCCCTGCTCCCGATGCTGCCCGACGGCGCGCGCGTCCTCGTCTCGTCGTCGATGCCCGTGCGCGACCTCGAGTCGTTCGCCCCTGCCCTCGAGCGCCCTCCCGGGGTCTTCGCCAACCGTGGGGCCAACGGGATCGACGGCGTCTGCTCCACCGCCCTCGGCCTGGCGGCCACCGGCACCGCTCCCGTCGTGGGGCTCGTCGGGGATCTGGCGTTCCTTCACGACGTGTCCGCCCTGGCCAGGGCGCCCGGCACCCGTTCCGGATCGAGCTGCACCCTGGTGGTGGTCGACAACGGCGGGGGAGGGATCTTCTCGTTCCTGCCCCAGGCCGCCGCGCTCGACGAACAGGATTTCGACCTCCTGTTCGGGACGCCGCAGCTCCCGCGGGTGGTTGACGTGGCCGGCGGGTTCGGGATCGACGTGGCCGACGTGCACGGGGAGACGGGTCTGGCCGCAGCGCTCGAACGGTTCGTCGGACGCAGCGACCTCGCCGTCGTCCGCGCGTCGGTCCCCTCGAGGTCGGAGAACGTCGCTGTCCACGGTCGGATCTTCGACGCGGTCGGGCACGCCGTGAGAGCGGTCGTCGGGCTCCGCTGACGGTCCGGTCCGCGGCGCCGGTATGGCAATGTTGGGCCGTGCCTTCCCTCTCCGCCGACCTGGGGTTCCGCGGGCTGGTCCATCAGGTCACCGACCGGGCCGTGCTGCAACGGCTCGACCGGGGTGGCGTGGTCACCTACAGCGGCTTCGACCCGTCTGCACCGAGCCTGCACGTCGGCAGCCTCGTGCAGCTGTGCACGCTCCGGCGGCTTCAGTTGGCCGGCAACCCGCCCATCGCCCTTTCGGGAGGGGCGACCGGGATGATCGGGGACCCCGGAGGGAAGGTATCGGAGCGCCAGCTGCTGAGCGCCGAGGAGTTGGCATCGAACGTCGAGGGGATCCGTCCCCAGCTCGAGCACTTCCTCGACTTCTCGCCGTCGGCGGGCGCGGCCCGGGCGGTCCTGGTCGACAACGGCGACTGGCTCGGTGCCATCTCGATGGTCGACTTCCTGCGCGACGTGGGCAAGCACTTCACGGTGAACCAGATGGTGGCCAAGGAGTCCGTACGGTCGCGCTTCGAACGCGAGGACCAGGGGATCTCCTATACCGAGTTCAGCTACATGTTGCTGCAGGCCTACGACTTCCTCCGGCTGCACGAGGACCGTGGCTGCACCCTGCAGGTGGGGGGGAGCGACCAGTGGGGGAACATCACCATGGGGGTCGAGCTCGTCCGCAAGGTGACCCGTGACGCGGTGCACGGGCTCACCACGCCGCTGGTGACGAAGTCCGACGGGACCAAGTTCGGCAAGACCGAATCGGGCACGGTCTGGCTCGACCCGGCCCGGACGAGCCCCTACCGCCTCTATCAGTTCTTCCTGCAGAGTGAGGATGCGGTCGTCGGGGAGCACCTCCGGCTGTTCACGTTCCTCCCGCGCGACGAGATCGAGTCCCTCGACGAGCTGACGGCCACCAGCCCGGCCCGGCGGGCGGCCCAACGGGCTCTTGCGACCGAGGTCTGTGCACTCGTGCACGGGAGGGACGAGGCGAGCGGCGCCGAGCGGGCCTCTGCCGCGCTGTTCGGCGAGGAGATCGCGACCCTCGACGAGAAGACCCTGCTCGACGTGGTGGAGGAGGCGCCGTCGAGCGTCGTGCCCCGAAGCGTGCTCGACGGGGGCGAAGGTGCGGGGACCGGGTGGTCGCTCGTGGAGGCTCTCGTGGGCGCAGGCCTCGTGCGTTCGAGGAGCGACGCCCGCAGGGCTATCTCCCAGGGTGGGGTCTACGTCAACAATGTGCGCGAGACCGAGCTCGAACGGGGGCTGACCGCGGCCGATCTCCTCCACGACCGCTACGTGGTCCTGCGGAAGGGCCGGAGGGACTACCACCTCGTCCGGGTGGAATGAGCGGGCCCCGGCTGCGGCGACGGATGACGACGACTCTGGTCTGCGGCGCTCTGGCTGCGTCCCTCACGGCGTGCACCCCGGCCGACCGGATCGGTCCACCCTCGGCCCAGGTGGGGACGTGGGTTCAGGCGACCCAGCTGGGGCAGAGCGTGGGGACGGTGCTCGGCGACGCGGCACGGGTGACGACGGCGGTGCGCGAGCACAAGAGCACGGCGGTCATGCACACGATCTGCGCCGTCCTCCTGAACGACGTCGAGGCGGCCAACTCCAACCTGCCCTCCCCCGACTCGCGGCTCACGACCCTCCTCTCGGACGCGTACGGGTCCGAAGGGGACGCGGCGAACGACTGCTACGACGCCGGGGCGGGGAGCAAGCAGCTACAGGCCAAGTCGGCAGGAGAGCGTTCGAGGGCCCGGGCCCTGCTGTTGCGGGCGATGGCCCGCGTGGCCCTGCTCACCGGGCACCCGGTGTCGACGACCACGACCGTCGCTCCCGGCGGCGGCGGGATCTTCGGATGACGGGGATCTTCGGATGACGGGGACCTTCGGATGACAGGGACCTTCGGATGACGGGGACCTTCGGATGACAGGGGGGCCGACGGACCCCACGGGTCCCCGACCGCCCGGCGGGGGAGCGCCCGGCGGGGTGGTGGGACCGGTCCCCGAAGGGCGCGACCCGGTCGACTACGACCGGATGCGCCGCCGGGCTCTGTGGTCGCTGCCGACGGGTCTCTACCTCATAGGGAGCCGCGCTCTCCTCGGCGGCGCGTTGCAGTGGAACCTCATGACGGCCAGCCTCGTCGTGCAGCTGGCAGTCGAGCCCAAGCTGGTCGGGGTCTCCGTCGATCGCCTCGCTCGAACCTACGAGCTGGTCGCCGCGGGCGGGGCGTTCTCCGTCTGCCTGCTCGGGCGCGACGACCGGGCTCTGGTCCGCCGGTTCGTCAAGCCGGTGGACGACGTGGTGACCGACGGCGAAGGGCGGGTCATGACCATGAACGGCGAGGCGGTGGTCACGGGGAGCACGGGTTCGCCGGTCCTCGCCCGGTCGCCGGCGTGGCTCGACTGCTCCGTCCGGCACCAGATCGACCTGGGGAGCCATGTGCTCTTCGTCGGCGAGGTGGTCGAAGTCGGGGGCGCTGGTCTGGAGGGCAGCGGGCGCACCGTCGCCGACGTGCTGCGCATGGAGGACACCAGGATGAGCTACGGGGGTTGACCTGCGTCTCCGCCCGGATCGCCGCCCCCCCGGCGCCGCGAGGGAACATGCCGGACGGACTACACTGGGCTCACGACCGGGGACGGCGCCGACGAGGAAGCAGCCGCCCGTTGCCCACATCCGAGGCCGGTCCGATTCGGCGCCCGCCGCGGGTGACCCGGGGGGCGGGCAGCAAGGAGCATGCGTGAAGAAGGGACGCCATCGGCGATTCGAGGAAGCGCGGAGCCTCAAGCGCTCGGTGTCGACGGCCGGGCAACGCTGCGCCGAATGCGGCGCCGAGCCCGAGGACGTGCATGCTTCATGGTGCCTCGCCGAGGAGGACCAGTACGATCGCATCCTGGGGTCGGTGGCGCCTTCGCACGACGAGTCCGAGCCCGACCCGTTGGACGACTGACGGAGCCCGGTGAGGCCCGGCCCCCCTGGCCGGCTCAGCTCGTTCGGTCCGGCGCCTCGGCCGGCCGGCCGGTCCGCCTCCTGAGCGCCGGGTGGGGAAGGGGGACCCGGCGCTCGATCCGGTCCGAGCGGTCCTGGAGGTAGGCGGCGAGCCGCCGGTAGACCTTCTGCCCGACCATCGCGGTGAGCTCGGCCTGCATCTCGCGGTAGACGGGCTGCTCGCCGACGAACGCCTCGGGCGACTCGGTGCACCACCAGTGGAATTCCTTGCCGCCCTCCCCCCAGTGAGCGCGGTCCCACTGGCGGACCGTCGAGGTGACGTACCCGTCCCCGGCCACCTCGTCCTCCCGGCGGAGCGGCAGCTGCCAGCAGACCTCGGGCTTCAGGTCCATCGGATTGCGCCCGCGGGTGACGGCGACCTGGTGCAGCGCGCAGCCGGGCCCGGTCGGGAACCCCGGTCGGTTCAGGAAGATGCACGCGCCTTCGACGACGCGGGTGACGATCTCGCCGTGCTGGTTCTTCTTGACCGTGCCCTTCTTGACGCCACGCGCCCGGTATTGCCACTGCTCGGATGAGAGGGTGGCGGCGATCCGCTCCACCCGGCGCGCGTCGGCGCGGTCGACGAAGTGCGCACCGTAGGAGCAGCACCCGTGCTCGAGCTCGGGTGCCGGCCCCGTGAGGACCCCCTGGCAGCCGCGGCCGTAAATGCACGTCCACGAGCTCGTGAGGAACGTCACGTCGAAGACCCAGGTTCGTTCCTCGTCCTGGTCGTCGAAGCTCACCCATTCGCGTGCGTCGTCGGGGGGACCGGTGGGTCCGGCGGGGGTCATCGGCGAGACCCTACCCCCGCAAAAGACACCGCTCGGCGGGGGGTGTCCCGTATGATCGCCCGGTGGACGCGGGGTACGGGCTCCGAGCGTGAACGCCCCTCTCGTTCTCGGATGCGGCCTGGGAGGAGTGGTCGTCGGGTCGGTGCTGGGTGCGTTCGCCACCCGGGTACGGGCGCCGGTCCCGGTACCCGCACCGGCGGTCCCCGGCGGGGTTCCGGTGCTCCCGCCGGCGGTCCCCGATGTGGCTCCGTTGCCCAGCGGCGCGGACGTCCCGGGCGGCTCCGGGCGCGTGGCGTTGGACCGGTTGGCCGCGGGGGTGGTCACGGGAGGGTTGCTCGCCGTCGCCGCGCACCATTTCGGAGCGGTGCCCGCGCTCGCGGCGTACTGCGTGCTCTTCGTGGGCCTGGTCGCGGTGTCCGTCGTCGATCTCCGGGTGGGACTGGTGCCGCGCACCGTCATCTACCCGGTCTCCGTCCTCCTCGGCGTCGCCCTGGTGGCGGCCTCCGCGGTCGCCGGCGATTGGCGGGCGCTCGGCGAGGCGGTCATCGGGGGAGCGCTCGCCTTCGCGGTGTTCTTCGCCATCTGGTTCCTGTACCCGCGAGGGTTGGGCTTCGGGGACGTACGGCTCGCGGCGGCCATCGGCTTCGGCCTCGGCTGGCTCGGCCTGCTCCACCTGTACGTGGGCTTCCTCGTCGGGTTCCTCGCCGGGGCAGCGTTCGGCCTGGTGGTCATGGTTCGGCGCGGGACCGGCCGGAAGACCAGGATGCCGTTCGCCCCGGCCCTGGCGGTCGGCGCGGTCGTCGGGGTGATCTGGGGCAGCCAGATCATCAACGCCTGGCTCCCGGGGCACAGCTGATCCGTCGTCCGCGCCCCGCCCGCTCGAGCCCGGCGAGCATCGGGACCCGGCTCAACAGGGCTCGGGTAGGTTGGGGGCATGTTGCGGTACCTGACGGCCGGGGAGTCCCACGGGCAGGCGCTCGTGGCGACGGTGGAGGGTCTGCCCGCCGGACTGCCGATCACCGCGGAAGAGGTCGCGGGCGAACTGGCCCGTCGCCGGCTGGGCTTCGGGAGAGGCCCCCGGATGCGGTTCGAGCAGGACCAGGTGACGCTGGTGGCCGGGGTGCGTCACGGGCGGACCCTGGGCTCGCCGGTCGCGGTGCAGATCGCCAACACCGAATGGCCGAAGTGGTCCGAGGAGATGTCGCCAGGCCCGGGGTCGCCCTCGCGGGTGCTGACCCAGCCCCGGCCCGGTCACGCCGATTTGGCCGGTATGCAGAAGTACGGCTTTGCGGACGCCCGTGACGTGCTCGAGCGGGCTTCGGCCCGCGAGACCGCGGCCCGCGTGGCTGCCGGCTCTCTGGCCAAGGCGCTCCTGGCCCAGCTGGGCATCGCCGTCGTGAGCCACGTCGTGCAGCTGGGTGACGCCACGGCGCCCGACGGCGCCCGCCCGCTGCCCGGTGACCGCGCCAGGGTCGACGAGTCTCCGGTCCGGTGCTTCGACGAGGAGAGCGCCGACCGCATGGTGGCTGCCGTGAAGGCTGCGGCCAAGGAGGGCGACTCGCTCGGGGGGGTCGCGGAGGTACTGGCCTACGGGGTCCCGGTGGGGCTCGGAAGCCACGTGCACTGGGACCGCCGGCTCGACGGCCTGCTGGCGCAGGCGCTGATGAGCATTCAGGCGGTGAAGGCCGTCGAGATCGGCGAGGGCTGGGACGTGGCCGGTCGGCGGGGCTCCGTGGCCCACGATGCCATCCGCTTCGTCGAGGGCTCCACCGAGGCCGGGGGGTACCGGCGCGACACGGCGCGGGCCGGCGGGATCGAGGGAGGCATGTCGATCGGGGGCCTGGTGGTGGCCCGGGTGGCCATGAAACCCCTCGCCACGCTGAACCGGCCGGTGCTCGAGACGGTGGACGTGGCGACCAAGGAGTCGACGGTCAGCTTCCGGGAGCGCACGGACGTGACCGCGGTGCCGGCCATGGGCGTGGTTGCCGAGACGATGGTCGCGCTCGTGCTGGCGTCGGAGGCCCTCCGCAAGTTCGGGGGGGATTCCGTCGCCGAGATCCTGCGCAACCGGGACGGATTCGTGTCGTCGCTCGGAGAGACCCCCTCGGCGGTGGCGGGCTCCCCGGGCGCTCCGGTCCTTCCGGGCAGCCCGGCCCGGCAGAGCCCGCCGGACGGCCGCCAGGTCGCATCGGGGTGAGCCGGCCCGGCCCGGCCGTCGATCGCATCGTGCTGGTGGGGATGATGGGTGCGGGCAAGACGACCGTGGGGCGCCTGCTCGCCGGCCGCCTCGGGTGGGCGTACGCCGACTCGGACGATCGGGTGCAGGAGGCCACCGGGCACACGGTTCCCGAGCTGTTCGCCCAGCACGGAGAGGCGGCGTTCCGGGCAGCGGAGTCCGAGGCGCTGCGACAGGCGCTCCGGGGCGCCTCGCCACAGGTGGTGTCGGTGGCCGGTGGCGCCGTGCTCGCCCCGGCCAACCGGGCGCTCCTGCGGCGATCGGGCACGGTGGTGTGGCTCCGGGCGAGACCCGAGACCCTCGGGGCCCGGGTCGGCGACGGGCGGGGCCGTCCCCTGCTGGGCGACGATCCGTCCGAGGCGCTCACCAGGCTCGACCGGGTGAGGCGGCCGCTGTACGAGCAGGTGGCCCACGTGGTGGTCGACGTCGACGACCTCCAGCCGGACTCGGTCGTCGACCGGGTGCTGGCCGCGGTCGGCCCCGGGTGGAGCGCCGATGCCGTCGCCCGCCCGAGGACCGGACCGGGCGCAGCCACGGGAGCGTCGTGATCACCGTCCCGGTCGAGCTGGGGGACCGGCGGTACGAGGTGTTGATCGGGGACGGAGCGCGCCGCGAGCTGGCCGCAGTGGTGGCCGAGCGAGTTCCCGGTACCGCCCGGAGGGCCACCGTCGTCACCCAGTCCGAGATCGAGAAGGCCGGATGGTTGCGCGGCCTCGATCCCGGCGTGCCGTTCGACGTCCTGCTCGTGCCGGATGGGGAGACCGCCAAGTCGCTTGCGACGGTGGAGCGGTTGTGCCGGGGATTCGCCCGGGGCGGTTTGGCCCGATCCGACGTGGTGGTGGCCGTCGGTGGCGGGATCGTCACCGACGTCGCCGGGTTCGCCGCCGCCACGTACCATCGGGGCACGCACTACGTCAGCATCGCCACGTCGTTGCTGGCCCAGGTGGACGCCGCGGTCGGGGGCAAGACCGGGGTGAACCTTCCCGAGGGGAAGAACCTGGTGGGTGCCTTCTGGCAGCCGTCCGCCGTCCTGTGCGACACGGCCACCCTGTCGACGCTGCCCCCGCGGGAGTGGGCATGCGGGCGCGGGGAGATGGCGAAGTACGCGTTCCTGTCCGACGGCCCGCCCGACGCGTCGATCCTCGACCTCCCGCTTGCCGAGCAGGTGGCACGCTGTGTCGGGGTGAAAGCCGCCGTGGTGGCGGCCGACGAGCGCGAGGGTGATCGGCGGGTGATCCTCAATTACGGTCACACCTTGGCCCACGCGCTCGAGGCGGCGGCGTTCGACCGGGGCGAGGGCGATGTGATCCGCCATGGCGAGGCGGTCGCGGTGGGGCTTCTCTTCGCCGCGTTGCTGGCCCGCCGGCTCGGCCGGATCGGCGACGAGCGGGTCGAGCTGCACCGCCGGGTGATCGCCGGCTTCGACCTCTCGGCCGGGCTGCCCGCCGGGGCGCAGGCCTCGGAGCTGCTCCGGTCGATGGCCCGGGACAAGAAGGCCCAGCACGATCTGACCTTCGTCCTCGACGGTCCCGGGGGCGTGGAGGCGGTCCGGGGTGTCGACCCGGGTGACGTGCTCGCTACCCTGGCAGAGATGGGAGCGTCGACGTGAGCCAGGGGATCGTGCTGCTCCTTTCGGGCCCCAACCTGAACCTCCTCGGTGAGCGCGAGCCGGCCGTGTACGGCACCGAGACCCTTGCCGACCACGTCCACGCGGCGACCGCGGCGGCCCACCGCCACGGGCTCCTGCTCGAGCATGTGCAGTCCCAGCACGAAGGGGACCTCATCAACTCGGTCCACGCGGCGCGGGATCGGGTCGCCGCGCTGATCGTGAACGCCGCGGCCCTCTCGCACGGGTCGTGGTCGCTCCACGACGCCCTCGCCGCGTTCGACGGGGTGATCGTGGAGCTGCACCTGTCGAACCCGGCGGCGAGGGAGCCCTTCCGGCACACCTCGGTCATCGCCCCGGTCGCCGACGGGTCCATCGCCGGGTTCGGGGGCCTCGGCTACGAGCTGGCGGTGGAGGCGGTCAGCCGTATCCTCGCCGCAAGACAGCGTCCGGCACCGGAAAAGGAGCGCCCATGAGCACCGACTCGCCGCCACCCCTGCAGGTGGCCAACCGGATCGAGGGACTGCGGAGCCGGTTCGCTCCGGCGGGCATCGACGCCCTCGTCGTGACCACCCTTCCCAACCTGCGCTACCTGACCGGCTTTTCGGGTTCCGCCGGCCTGCTCGTCGTCACCGGGGACGGCGCGCTCCTCACGACGGACGGCCGGTACCGGACCCAGGCCGACGAGCAGGTCACCGCGGCCGGAGCGGGCGGACTGGTCGGGATCGAGATCGGCGGGCCCCAGGCCCAGCGCGACGCCGTTCGCTCGCTCGTCTCGGGAGCGGGGAGGTCGAGGGTCGGGCTCGAGGCGGACAACGTCACTTGGGCCGCCAGCCAACGGTGGTCCGAGACGCTCGAGGGCCACGACGTGCTCCCGACCTCGGGCCTGGTGGAGGCCCTCCGTGAGGTGAAGGATGCAGCGGAGCTCGAGCTCATGGCCCGGGCCGCCGCGATCGCGGACGCCGCGCTGTCCGAGGTGCTCCCGTTGCTGGCGTCCGCCGTCACCGGCACGGTCACCGAGGAGCAGTTCGCCCTGGCGCTCGACACCGCCATGCGGCGAGGGGGGGCCGAGGGCGTGGCGTTCGAGACCATCGTTGCCGCCGGCCCCAACTCGGCCAAACCCCATCACCGCCCCACCGGCCGTCCGATCCGGGCCGGGGACCCGGTGGTCGTCGACTTCGGCGCCCTGTTCAACGGCTACCGGTCGGACATGACCCGGACGTTCTGCGTCGGGGGCGATCCCGAGGGCGAGCTGGCCCGGATCTTCGACGTCGTCCGATCCTCCCAGGCCGAGGGCGTGGCCGCCGTCGGCCCCGGGGTGGGCGCCAAGGACGTCGACGAGGTCTGCCGCAAGGTGATCGTCGACGCCGGCTGGGGAGAGGCCTTCGAGCACGGAACCGGCCACGGGGTCGGGCTCGACATCCACGAGGCACCGACGGTGAGCCCGCTGGGCACTGCTATCTTGTCGCCGGGCGTCGTGGTGACGGTCGAGCCCGGGGTCTACATCCCCGGCGTCGGTGGGGTCCGCATAGAGGACACGCTGGTGGTGACCGAGCACGGCAACCGACCGCTCACGAGCTTCACGAAGGACGTCGCCGCCTGATGGCCGTCTCCACCAACGACCTCAAGAACGGCATGACCCTGCTCCTCCCCGAGGGGTTGTTCAGCGTCGTTGAGTTTCAGCACGTCAAGCCGGGGAAAGGCGGGGCGTTCGTCCGTACCAAGCTCAAGAACGTTCGGAGCGGGGCGGTCGTCGAGCGGACGTACCGGGCCGACGAGAAGCTCGAGCAGGCCATCATCGACAAGAGGGAGATGCAGTTCCTCTACCGCGACGGGTCGGAGTACGTGTTCATGGACACGTCCACCTACGAGCAGATGCAGGTGGAGCCGGCGGCGCTCGGTGACGCCGCCAACTACCTGAAGGAGACCGACGAGGTGGTGCTGGAGCTCTTCGACGGCGAGATCGTCGGCGTCGACCTCCCTGCGGCGGTGGAGTTGACCGTCACCGAGACCGAGCCGGGGTTGCAGGGAGACCGCGTCTCGGGTGCTCGCAAGCCTGCCACTTTGGAGACCGGCCTGGTGGTGCAGGTTCCCCTCTTCGTCAACCCGGGCGAGGCGATCAAGGTGGACACTCGCTCCGGCGAGTACCTGACCCGGGCCTGAGTGGCCCCGTCCGACGCGACCCGGCGAGGTCGATCGGTCCCGGGCCGCGGGACCCGACCAGGTGGTGATCCCGCCGACGGGGCGACGCGGCACCAGTCGCGCGAGCGGGCGCTGTCCCTGCTGTACGAGGCGGAGATGAAAGGGGTTCCCGCGGCCGAGGTGATCGGGGAACTGGCGGTGGCACCCGATCCGTTCGCCGGCGCGCTGGTGGGTGCAGCCGAGCGACACCGGTCCGAGGTCGACGAGCGCATCGGGCGCGCGTCGGTCGGCTGGCCGATCGACCGGATGGCGGTCGTGGACCGCCTGGTGCTGCGGCTGGCCGTGGCCGAGCTGCTCGATCCCGAAGGGCCTCCGGTCGCGGTGGTGATCGACGAGGCGGTCGAGCTCGCGAAGACGTATTCGACGGACGAATCGGGGGGTTTCGTGAACGGGGTCCTCTCGTCGGTGGCGGCGGAGGTCCGGGCCCGTCCGGACGCGGGCGGCCGGGAGGATCGGCGCCCCTCCGGGTAGCCGGCGACGGCCCTTGCCTGTTCACGCCCGGAAGGCTCGGTGCTATCCTCGGGTCCTGACCGTGAAGCGGGTCCCGTGAGGCCCGTACGGACAGGAGGAGCAGTGGCCGAACGCGAACGGAGCCATACCCGGCCCCTGGGTGGCGTGTTCGTTGCGCATGCTCGAGTGCTCTCCGCCACCGACATGCAGCGGGCGCTGACCCGCATGGCGCACGAGATCGTCGAGCGGAACAGCGGCCTCGACGACATCGTGCTGGTCGGCCTGCAGACCGGTGGGGTGCCCCTGGCCCGGCGGATGGCCGACGTCCTCGACGGGCTCGGCGACGCGGCGATTCCCGTTGGCATGCTCGACGTCGCCTTCTACCGCGACGACATCGGGCTCCGACCCGTCCTGCCCGAGGCGGCAACCGACATCCCCGTCGACCTGACGGGTCGCATCGTCGTGCTGGTCGACGACGTGCTCTTCACCGGCCGCACCGTGCGGGCCGCTCTGAACGCGTTGAGCGATTTCGGGCGGGCCAGGGCCGTGCAGCTCGCCGTCATGGTCGACCGTGGGCACCGCGAGCTGCCCATCCGGCCGGACTTCGTCGGGAAGAACCTGCCCACCCAGCGCGAGGAGATGGTCGACGTCACCGAGGACGGCGTCAGCATCGGGAAGCTCGAGGGCCGCTGATGCGCCACCTGCTCTCCATCGCCGACCTCGGGCGGGACGGCATAGAGGAGGTCCTCGCGGTCTCCGAGGCGTTCGCCGAGGTGGAGCGCCGTCCGATCCCCAAGGTTCCCACCCTGCGGGGAAAGGTGGTGGCCACGCTGTTCTTCGAGGAGTCGACCCGCACCCGGCTGTCGTTCGAGACCGCGGCCAAGCGATTGTCGTCCGACGTGCTGTCGTTCTCCGCCGCCTCGTCGTCGCTCAAGAAGGGCGAGTCGCTGCGCGACACGGTCGAGACCGTGGAGGCCATGGGCATCGACGCCCTCGTCGTCCGCCACCCTTCCGCCGGCGCCGCCCACCAGGTGGCGCGCTGGGCGCACCGCGCCCGGGTGGTCAACGCGGGAGACGGGTGGCACGAGCACCCGACGCAGGCCCTGCTCGACTGCTTCACGGTGCGGCAGGTGCTGGCCGAGCAGGCGGGCAAGGAAGCGGCCTCCCTGGGTGTCGGCTGTTTCGCAGGCCTGCGGGTGCTCGTCGTCGGCGACGTCCGACACAGCCGGGTGGCCCGGTCCGAGGTGCTCGCCTACACGGCCCTGGGAGCCCGGGTCACCCTGGCCGCGCCCGGCAGCCTCCTCCCGTCCTCGCTGGAGGGCTGGCCGGTGACGGTCGCCGACGATCTCGACGCGGCCCTGGGCGAGGCCGACGTGGTCTCGTTGCTCCGGCTGCAGGCCGAACGGGGGAGCGGAGCCTTCGTGCCGTCACTGCGCGAGTACACCGCGCACTGGGGGCTCACGGCCCGCCGGGCCGACCGGCTGGCCGATCACGCCATCGTGACCCACCCGGGGCCGATGGTGCGCGGGGTGGAGATCGCGTCGGACGTGGCCGAGCTTCCCCATTCGGTCGTGACCCGGCAGGTGACGAACGGCGTGGCGGTGCGCATGGCGGTCCTGTTCCTCCTGCTCGGTGCCGGAGGGCCGTCGGGGCCGGCGCGCTCGGAGCCCGTGTCCCCCGAGGCCGAGACCGCCGGGTCTCCCGAGCCGGTACCGGTGGATCCCGTGCTCCCGGGCGCGGCGATCGGGGTGGGCGGTGGCTGAGATCGAGCTGGTTGTCCGGGGCGGTCTCGTCATCGGTGCCGATGGGACGCGCCGCGCCGACGTGGCCGTCGCCGGCGGCGTGGTGGTGGCGACGGGTCCGGATCTCGACGTCCCGGTGGGCGCGACGGTGCTCGACGCGGGTGGGTGCCTCGTCGGCCCGGGGCTGGTGGATCTGCACACCCATCTCCGCCAGCCCGGACGCGAGGAGGCCGAGACGGTGGAGAGCGGCGCCCGGGCCGCCGCCCTGGGGGGGTACACCGCGGTGCTGGCCATGCCCAACACCGATCCGGCGATCGACAGCGCCGGGACCGCTCGCGAGGTGCTCGCGCTGGGGCGGTCCGCCGTCGCCGAGGTGGCGGTGGCCGGAGCGATCACCGTGGGGCGTTCCGGGGAACGGCTGGCGCCGATGGCCGAGCTGGCGGCCCTCGGCATCGGGATCTTCACCGACGACGGCGCGGGCGTGCAGGACGGCGCCCTGATGCGGCGGGCGCTCGAGTATGCGCGGGGGCTCGGGGTGACGCTGGCCCAGCACTGCGAGGACGAGAGCCTGGCGGCGGGGGGCGCCATGCACGAGGGAGCGTGGTCGAGCCGGCTCGGGCTCCCCGGTATCCCGGCGGCGGCGGAAGAGGCCATGGTCGCCCGGGACATCGCCCTGGTCCGGCTCACCGGCGCCCTGATGCACTTCCTCCACCTGTCGACGGCCGGGTCGCTCGAGCTGGTCCGCCGGGCGAAGGCCGAGGGCGTCGCCGTCACCGCCGAGGCCGCACCCCACCACTTCTTCCTCACCGACGCCGAGGTGGCCACCTACGACCCGGTCTACAAGGTGAACCCGCCGCTGCGCCCGCTCGCCGACGTCCGAGCGGTGCGGCGCGCGCTGTGCGACGGCACCGTCGATGCCATAGCGACGGACCACGCGCCCCACGCCCCGGAGACGAAGGACCTCCCCTTCGACCAGGCCCCGCCGGGGATGCTCGGCCTCGAGACGGCTCTGGCTCTGGCCTTCACCGCGCTGGGTGGCTCCCACGCCGGCCCCCACGCCGGCCCCCACGCCGGCACCGGCGGCGGGAAGCCTCGAAGCTCGATGCTGCGAGACGGGGCGGGACCCGACGGGGCGGGGGAGGGGCAGTGGCGGCTCTCCCCGGAGCGGATCTTCGGATTGCTCAGCCGGCAGCCGGCAGCCATCGCCCGGCTCGGGCCGGACGACCGGCGCCTGGGCGGTCACAGCGCGCACGGCGGCCCGGTCGAGCCGGGGGCGGCGGCGAACCTGTGCATCTTCGACCCGCTCGTCCGGTGGACGGTGGATCCACGGGACCTGGCCAGTCGGAGCCGCAATACCCCCTACGAGGGGAGGGAGCTCGTCGGGCGGGTTCGCCACACGGTGCTCCGGGGCGAGCCGGT
>Ga0307374_10002396_pt1 | contig 33395 bp, 30 predicted proteins | sample OX3MG_FD_202532 | JGI IMG/M metagenome (GOLD analysis project Ga0307374, IMG submission 202532) | Soil microbial communities from Risofladan, Vaasa, Finland - OX-3 | ecosystem: Environmental > Terrestrial > Soil > Coastal area > Acid sulfate soil | place: Finland: Risofladan, Vaasa | collected... | reverse complement strand
GGTGCGCAGAGCCATGTTCAGTGCCGCGACCGCTTCGACCGGGGCGACGCTGTGAGCGCTTCGCTGTAGTCGTGGCGCTGCAGCCACTTCCGCGCGGCCGCGTAGCTGAATCCCCGCTCCTGCAGCAGTTCCATAGCGGCGGCGTGCGTCTCCGTTTTCTGGTCGCGGCTGATCAGGTGCGAGCGGATCTTTTCCAGCACGTCCGCGTCGACCTCGTAGCGCGTGCCGGTCTTAGGAGCGAACTGGTTCAGCAGCTTGTAGTAGCGGCGCTCCGAGACGCCGAGTGCCTCCCAGGGCCGGACCGCGCCATCTGTGGTCTTGCGGTGGTTGCGGATCGCGATCGTAGCCTTGCGGTTCACGTAATGGCGTGCCGCCTCGGCGCCCATGGCCGGGTCGAAGCCCGGCTGCAGGAGCCCTTCGAACAGCAACGCCGCTGCCGCTCGCGTGTCCGGCGCCCTCGTAGCGCGCGCGATCCGCTCGACAGCCTGCGGGTAGGCGGCCGCGATGACGCCGGCTATCTCAGGTACGCCGGCGCCTACGTACTTGTGCCAGTGGGCGAGCAGGAGGATCTGGCACTGGATCTCCTCGGCCGTCGATTCGGGGTCAAGGGAAAGGACGGGGATGCCGTGTTCGTGGATAGCGCTCGCGAGGTGCCGCCACGGCCTGCCGGCCGGGCGTACGGCTGACGGCCAGATCCGCACGGCTATCGCCCAGTCCGCGGGATGGCTCGTGACACGGCCGGCCACCAGCAGCGGCTCTACCGCGACCAGCCTCCGCAGCGCCCGGTCCGCGTCCGGGAACAGCGGTTCGACCAGGCGCTGCTCGTCGGCGGCCGGCGTGATCCACAGCAGGCGGCGGGTGATCTGGAACCACCACCCGTCGCCTCCTCCCGTCGCCACCGGGACGTGAACTCGGTACGAGGGATCGGCCAGTTCCTGCAGGAAGGCGGTGCGCTCTGCGGGAGGGAACTGGCCCAGCCAGGCCAGCATGAAGTCACGCGACAAGACCCCGGCCTGGGCAGCCGCATGCACCAGGCCGCCGGCGGCCCGCAAAGCAGACGCGACGGGCACGGCGCCTGTAACCGGCTGCAGGACGGGCCCTGGATGCGGGACTGGCCCCACCTGGACAATGGTGGCTCTCTGCCGGTCGACCGGGTCGGGGATGGGCCGCATGCCACTGGCGCACTCCTGACTGCCGATCAGCAGACCGGGCAGCTCGACGAACGGCAGCCCGCAGGTGCTGACCGAGACCGAGTTCCGCTTCGCCGGGCCGAAGCTCTGCCCGGCCAGCGTCTCGATCTCGGTGCCCGCCGCCTGGGCGAGAGCCGCCAGGCGGTCACGGTCTGCGTGCGGGAACCGGGCAGCCAGCTCGTCTACGAGCAGCTCCCCCCAATGTCCCATCGGGGCAGTATGACCGGGCGTGAAGCAACGACAGGCATCGCGGAGGCGGTCCGTGAAGCGCCGTACACTGGAGCCAGCCCGGTTCAGGGCATGGCGCGGTAACCTGACACCCCGCGAGGACGGGCGTCCTCACCGGCCGGACAGCGCGGTGTCTTCCTCTGCTTGCATCGAGGACGACACGATGACACCGCCTCACTCCCACATAACTTCTGCCTGCCGCTGCGGCCCGCGGACGCCAGCAGATGCGCCGTATTCGGTCGTCCGGGTGAAAGGCTCGGCCGGGCCGGTTAAAGGCGAGCTGGAGGTGACCTCGTCCGAACCGCAGGGGTCGCCGGTTTCAACCGCCATCGCCGTCCTGGTCCTGGTCACCGCCGCCGTACTGGCCGCCGTCGCCGTCGGCGTGGTCGGCTGGCTGGTCGGCTTCCCCGCCGTGGCGGCCGGGCTCGCCGCGTTCGGTGCCCTCGCCTTGATCTTCGGCGTGGGCCTGTACATCACGTACTGGAAAGTCCGGCCAGGAGCCGGGCACGAGAATCCGCGCTGAGCGTGGTCGGGTTTGGCGCCGGCGATAGGCCCCGGCTGGCGACGGGCTGCCGGGTGGCTGACCGCTCGCTGTCTTCGGAGTTCTCGGCGATCACGGCTTCCAGAGCGTCAAAGGTGGCGGTCTTCTGGAAGCGCCGTGCAGCAGCGAGAGGATGCCGAGCAGTGCGTCGTGCGGGTGGGCGTCACAGCCCGCCGTCCAGCGGCGGAACCAGCTCACGCCAAGCCCGGCCGGCATCAGTCCGCAGCCCGGCGATTCGCTTTCATCCAGGCCTGCACGTCCTCTTCTTCCCATAGCCGGACGCGCGCATGCCGGATCTTTGGCTCAGGGAAGTTCGGCCGTCTGGAGAGTTGATCAGCGCGCGTGCGTGATACGCCGAGCATGTCGGCGACATCTCTAATTCCCACTAGCGCCACGGCCAGAACTTTAAGCCTAGCTCTAAAGACAGTATCTATAAAGACAGTCCCCCCGAACAGAGGACCGCAGGCACAGTGGTATAGCGCCAAGCCACTTTGACAGACAGAAGACACGACGAGTTCTGAGTCATCCGGAATGGCGAAAAAATGATTGGTTAGATGTCAGATATGGCACCAATGAGGGATCACGCCAGGTCCGCTCGTGCCCACCGACGGATCAGTCGCAAGATTTCATCCGCGCCCGGCGGTTCACGACCTGGCCAGGTCCCGCCTGTGGCATACGCGGCAGCAAGCTTCGCGGCAAGCTTCCCGGCCAGTTCCTCAGCGCGCCCTGCGGTCCCAGTATCCGCAGTTATGAGCTTGGTGTAGCGGACGGTGTCGACGATCGCGGACTTCACCCGCTCATGAGACAAGTAGCAGGCCAGATCGGCTTCCCACCCGGCAGATACCAGGCCCGGCATGGCAGCCAGCCAGGCGGCTTTCATGGCCTCGTGCTCTGTCGGCGAGTACCCCATCTTGTGGGAGGTGGACGGCAAGGTCATAGACCGGATCGCCCCATAGCGCCAGTTCCCAGTCTATGAAGTACGTCCGCTCGTCGGCAATGAGCATGTTCTTGCGGTGGACATCGGTGTGCAGCATCCTGAAGGGCCGCGCCGTGAGCGTGGCCCAGCGCTCCAGCACGGCCGCGAGTGGCTCGGCGGGAATCCCGAGCGCGGCGAACAAGGCGCCAAATTCGGGCCGAAACTGCGAGTAGACACCGGCCGTGATGCCGGACAGCCGCCGGGCGAAGTCCGCAGACTGGCCATCGCCCGGCCAGTCCCCAGGGAGCTGGGGCACGCTCTCCCGCGGGATCGAGGCAAGCTGGGCGAGCAAGTCCGCCACGTCGCCGATGACGTGGCCGGGCACCGGGACACCACGCGGGGCCAGATCGTCCAGCAGGTCGCCGTCGATGAACTCCAATATCAGGAAAGGTGGCCGATCAGCGGCGTAGAGCAGACGAGGAGCGTGGCTGACCATGCCGCGTAGGGTCCGCAACACGCTGGCTTCCGGCCAGATCGCCAGGTCCATGAGATCAGATCCGGGGATTGGCATGCGCACGATCACAGGTCCGGCCTGACCCGGCAGCTTGACGTTGTAGTTGTAGAAGCCGGAGGCGGAATCGGCGCGGGCGGCGGCTTCCCGGTACAGGTCATCCGGCGTCGGGCCGGAGCCTACGCTGAGGAGATCGCCAGCAAGCCCAGTAATCCTGGCGTCTAGCTCATCCGGCGTGCCGAGTGGCTGGATCCGGCTCATCGCCCGGTCCGCTGATGACGTGATGCTGTCATCGACGATGCCGAGGATGGAGAGCAGGCGCACGGCGCAGACGATCAGCGTCGGGTAGACGTCAGCGGCTTCCAGCTCGGCGACGGCCAGGCGGAGCGACGTGAGCGCCTCGTCGAGCCTGCCGCGGCGGCCATGCACACGGCGGCCATGCACAGCTCAGCCCGAGCGCGCCCGGACCGGTAGCCGGCCTGGTCCAGGGAGGCGAACGCCGACCTCAGCGCCGCCTCGGCCCGGTCCAGCTCGCCGAGCCGCAACTGCGCGACCCCAAGTGCCGTGTACGCCTTGCCGATCTCGTGGTGCGCGCCGATCTCCCGCTGGGTCTCGATCGCGCGGCCCGCCTCGGCTATAGCCTCACCTGGCCTGGTCAGAGCGAGCAGCTCTGCGCGGTTCGTGCTGATGTTCGCGAGCCCGAGAACGCTGTCAGCCGCCTGATAGAAGGAGGCGGCATCGTCGAGGTAGCGCTCCGCGGCGCCGTAGTCGAACGCGAACCTGCGCGACAGATGACGCATCCGCGCGACGTCACCTCTGAACTCGACCTCGTCTTCCGGAACCAGCGCCTCAAGCTTGGCCGCGAGCTCCTCAGCTTCGCGGAATTTGCCCTGGCACATGAGCAGGTCACAAGCCCACAGGCCAGCGGTCAGCTTCGGCGGGCCGCCCGCTATATCCCAGACTCGGGTAAAGATCTCCAGCGCAGCCCGGGTGTTCCCGGCGATGCGCTGGCCATTGCCCGCTGCCACGGCCAAGCGCGCGCTGACCGGATCAGCTGCCTCGGCTCGCAGGCAGCGCACCGCTAGGGCGGTATCACTATCGGTGCCAGCCTCATCACCGGGCTGGCCGGCCAGCCATTCCTCAAGGTCCTGCGCGATGCCTCCGGCGGCACCGTGCCCGCCCTGACGGATCGCAAGGTCGGCGAACCGCAGCAAGCCGGGCGCTCCGACCGTGCCGGCGTGCAGGCCATGATAAGCGGCCTCCCGGTACGCGCGGGCTGCCCCGGTCCCGCTGCGCCGCCGGGCGAGATCATCCCACAGCCCGCTGAGCGTCGCGTGGATCTGCGCCAGGGTAGGAGCGGGGAGCCGGTCGATGATCGCGACCCTGATGAGCTGGTGCAGCCGCAAGCCGTCACCAGCCGGGTAAACGAACGAGTACGCGGTCAGGGAGTCCCATGCGAGCCGGCTGCCCGGCAGCTCGAACGCGGCCGTCAGCTGCCGGAAGATCTCATAGTCGAAGATCCGGGCCGGAGCCAGGATGTCCAGCGTGCGGACCTCCTCCGGGGCCACGTGCTGCAGGAAGCGCGCCAGGATCTCGTTCTGGGAGACAATGACGCCACCCATGCTCCCGCCGGCCTTCTGCTGGGAATCGACCGCCAGATGCAGGTAGAAAGGCAGACCCGCGCTCGCCTCCGCCACGGCCTGCCGGGTCGCCGGGTCTGAGAACCCGCCCGCCTCCAGAAGGTCCAGCCGCGACGCCATCGGCAGGCCGTCCACCGTTACGGTCGTGATGTCGTCCGCCCATTCGGGGTCCGTGATCTCCCACCGCAGCGGCTCCCGGCTCGCGATGACGGTCAGGCCACGATCCAGTTGCCCGGTCAGGTCCCGCAGCCATTCGTCGGCATGCTGCGTCCGACCTGAGTAGGCCGGCGTCGGCACTAGGGCCTCGTACGAGTCCACGATGATGACCGGTCGCCTCTTCGTGCTGTCAGCCCGCAGGTCTTCGGCGAACAGAAACGTGAGCGCGTCGGCGAGTTCGCTGTTTGGCAGGTGTAGGACGTACTGCCTGTGGCCATGCCCGATGCTGGGTGCATCAGTGCTGGCCAGCCGGGGCAGCCGTCACGGCGGGTCACGCACTGCTGGGCCGTGCGGCGGCTCGTACCAAGGTCGAGATGCAGCCAGCGGCCCTGCATCTCAGCACCTGGTGGCCACTGCCCCTCGAATGCACAACCCTGCGCGGCCGGGCAGTAACGCCGCGGTTCCGACCGCGAACTCGCCAGCCAGGCCGCATGGGGTTATGGGTCGACTCGCCCCTCGGACACCGGTGATCATGCTTTGACCAGGGGATTCGTTCTAATCTCCTCATCTTAGGTCCGCGAAACTGCAGGTCACGGGCATGGGGGTTGGACTCGCCCCCGGACCCGCACCATAACCCCATGCAGATGCGGCGCGGGCCGGTGGGACTCGCTGAGTTCGGCGAGAAAGCCCCACTCGAAGTTGCCCGTGGTGAATACCGCCGTGCGGGAGGTCGCTCCGGTGTTGTCTGCACCTTCGATCACAGCCTGACCCTGGGCCGCCTGCGCTCCAGGGGCGTTCGCCAGGGTTGCCGCGGCCAGCGCGCCGAGCGCACCGCCGGCCCCGGCGATCAGCGAGCGGCGCGACCGCCCGCCCTGGCGATCAACATGGCGCCCGTTGTCGTCGTGCATCGCGGTTCTCCCTGAAGGCCGTCCACTCGTCCGCCAAGCACGCTACCCGGCATGACGGCGAGACGAGGAACGCGGGGAACGTCGTCATCAGCGCGTTCGCGGCGGCGGTCCGGCCGTGGCTTCGTAGATCCCTGCTTCCTGCCCCTCACGGGCCATCCGGCCGAGCGACTCCCGGCGCTCACGCCGCATGTCCTCCTGGTACTTCAGCAAGTCGGCGAGCATGATCCGGCGATGGCGCCCGCGCTGCTCGTACGGCATCTGTCCCGCTTCAAGCAACCGCACAAGGGTCGGCCGGGAGATCCCGAGCAGGTCTGCGGCCTCCTGGGTGGTCAGCAAGGCGCTGCGGGGGATGACAGTAACCCCTTGCCCATGAGCCATGGCTGTCGCGACCTGAACGAGGGCGTCATATACGGGCCCTGGTACTTCCAGCCGGGTGCCGTCAGGTCCGACAAGCGCGGGCTGCGGCTTCGGGGCGGCCACGCCCTTCCGCTCCAGTGCCGCAACGAAATCAACGACCTCGGCAAGCTCGTGCCCTTCGAGCAGGTACGTCATAGCCTCGTTGCCAGCCGCCTGCGCGCTCATCGCTATTCCTTCCCTAACTGTCTTGACAAGAATAACCCCAAACGAAAAAAACGAACAGGTCGGCGCGGCAGTCGAGAGATTGAAGTACCCGGGCTTCCTCGAAGGCGGGCCAGTTCTGGCATGGGCAGCTCGCCGGTCGCGGACAGGCCAGTAGGTACCGCGACAGCGCGCTCTATGACGGCTAGGGCGGCACACTAGGTGTCATGGCTGCACAGCGCCCACCGCGCACCTGCCAGGGCTGCGGGTACAAGTTCACCCCGGCTGGCGGGAACCAGTGGTACTGCTCGGCGAGCTGCGAGGGAAGGGCGATCCTGGCCGGCGCGTACGCCGCGGTGGAGCGGGTGGCAAGTGACGGAGGCACGCGGCGATGACCGAGCCCGAGATCCGCGCCGAGGTGGTGGACCTGCTTTTCAAGGCAGCTGAGCACCCCCTCACGGCTGAGGAGCAGGCGCTGGCCGACAGCGCCACGGTCGCCGAACTGCAGCTCGTATACCGGACGGCGGAGGCGCGCAAGGAAAGCCTGAAAGACCTGCTACGGCGGTACGAAGCAGATCCGCTCGGCACAGACCCGCTCGAGATCGCTGCTGTGACCGGCTCGCCGCCACTGGACCCGAGCGCATGGGACGGCCTTCCGGACACCGCGGCTAGCTTCGCGTACCTGCTGGTCTACTGGCCCTGGCCACCTGAACTACACGAGATGGCCGCTCTCACGGTGCGCGACTGGACCGAGCAAGACCGGCAGCGGTTCATGCGGCAGATCGGCCCAAGTTTCCCTGACGGCGTCCACTGGCCCGAGCCTGATGCCTAGCCGCCTGCATCGAGCTCGCGCCGCGTGATGATCTCCTTGCCCTGCCTGGCGAGCCGCTCGAGCGCATCCTCGGACGCCCGCGCCCCGATTCCCAGGTCCTTCGCGATCGCGGTCGCCCGGAGCAGCGTGAACCGGCCGCATACCGCGCCGCACGACCGGCTTGGTCAGCGCTCCCCGCCTTGAGCCAGCCCGTATTCGGGGCCGCCTAGAGGACCGCCGTCGGGACGTCGTGCGCGAGGTCTTCCACCGTTTTGAGCACTTTGCTTGCTTTGGAGGGCCCGGTCGAGTACAGGTGCCGGGAGTTTGCCTGGCTTGCCTCGCTCGGTGAAGTACCGGCCGTTGATCTCGGCCGGGCTTGCATCCCAGGCCAGCCGGACGCAGACCTGCGCTGCCTTAGCCGGGTCGGCACGCTTCTGGAAGAAACGCACCAGTGGGTAGACGTAGCGCCAGGCAGGAACCACTTCAGGGGTGAGTGCTTGCGTCATGGCGGTCCAGGCCATGCCGGGATTGACGGTGGTCACCGCGATCCCGGTGCTGCTTATCTCGCGGGCTAGGGCGACGGTCCACGCTGCGGTCAGCAGCCTGGCCCGCGCGTGCGCCTGGATGCCCACGTAGCCGCGAGTGCTCTGCAGGTCATCCGGCAGGCCGACATGCACCTGCCGGGCCAGCCAGGCGAGGCTGGAGGTGGACGTTCACGCACCGGGCTGACTGGCTGGCGCGCAGCAGCGGGAGCAGCGAGCGTGTCAGCACCGCAGGGGCGAGGAAGTTCACGGCCAGCGTGGCCTCATAGCCATCGGCGGTCAGCGTCCTGGTGGCAAAGATCACGCCGACGTTGTTGACCAGCACATCGATTCGCTGACCATGCCCGTATCGCTCAAGGTGACCGGCTACGACCTCCCCGAGGCGCTGGTTCACTCCGACGGTTGAGTGATCAGCCTGGATAAAATAAACCAGACCCGGGAAGGACCGGCCGCCCCGCCCCGGAGGTCGCGCCCGTCACCAGCGCGATCTTGCTACCCGCGGGCGAGGCGCCCGGTTCCGCAGGTGGTCCGGTGCTGCCGCTCCCGGTCACAGGTCGCTCCCGCCGCGTGCGGATGGCACCCGGCGGGTGTCGGCGGTGCTGCCCGATGCGGATACGAACAAGATGGTCACGTAGCCCAAGATGGCCACTGCAGTGGCCACGGCCATGCTGAAGGAAGCGCTGTTGCTGGCGTCGCCCACGAAGTTGGTGCCAGAGAACCAGGCAACAATGATCGCCAGGAACGCGGCAGTTCCCAGCGCAACCCAGGCGGCCCTGCGGGCCATGGCGGCGCGGACGACCGCCGCGATGCCGGTAATGAGCAGCAGGGTGCCGAGCAGCGCGTGAACGGCGAGAACGGCCGGCCCGTTCGCCACGGCGCTTCCGAATGCCGCCAGGGATCCCTGCCCGTGATCTGATGCCGGCAGCCGGGCATAGAGGTTCACCCAGGTGCCCAGGGCATACTCGATAAGCAGCATGACCACGGCAGCGAACGAGTTGGCGCGCAACCCGCTTGCTCCCGCTGCGGTGCCGGAGGCACCGTGCAGATCCGTACCGCTCACGGCACTGCCTTTCCCCGGCGGCTTCGAGGGCATCGCCGGTGTTATTTGTCGGGTCAGCGGTCCATATGCCAGTAGGTGAGGGCGGCGATAGCGGCAAAGAGGGCCAGGATCCCGACGCTCCAGGCCAGGGAGGCCGCCACGGCTCCGGCCGCCGGGCCGCCCAGGATGAGGTCCCGCTCGGCGTTGACGAGGGCCGTGACAGGCTGATGGGCGCCGGCTGCCTGGAGCCAGCCCGGCATGGATTGCAAGGGCACGAACGCATCGGAGGTGAAGACAAGCAGGAACATGACGGGCACGCCAGCTGCCTGGGCGGCTTCGGGGTCGCTCATGTGCAGGCCGAGGGCGACGAACGCCCAGGACAGGGCGTAGGCGAAGACCGTGACCAGCCCCAGCGCGGCCAGCAGTCCGGCTGCGCCGTTGCTCGGGCGGAACCCGACCGCGAAGCCGACTCCGGTCATGACGGCCACGACGACCACGTTGCGAGCGAGGTCGGCCACAGTACGTCCGCCGAGCACGGCGGTGAGCGACATCGGGAGGGTGCGGAACCGGGTCAGAATTCCCGAGCGCAGGTCGGCGGAGAGCCCGACAGCGGTGCCGATGGCACCGAAAGCCACGGCCTGGGCGAAGATGCCCGGCATCAGGTAGTCCACATGGGGGATGCCGGGGACGTGGATCACGCCGCCGAAGGCATAGCGGAACAGCAGCACGAAGATGACCGGCTGGACGGCGGCAAAGACCAGGGCCAGCGGCGTGCGCCACAGGCTGCGCAGGTTGCGGCCCGCGACATCGAGGGTGTCCGTGACCGCCATCGCTGCCCGGCCCGGACACCGGGCCGGGACGGTGACCGCGCTCATCCGGCGCCTCGCCGTGTAGAGACAGGCTGGCCCGGTGGTGATGCCGACGTGTCTCCGGTAAGGGCGAGGAACACATCGTCGAGGGTCGGCTCGCGCACCGTTGCCGAGTCCGGGTCGGGCGCCCGCCCCTGCAGAGCGCGGAGCACCCCAACGATCGCGCCCGAGCCGGTGGCGGAGGATGTGCTGATCACCGTGCCGCGCCGCTCCGGCGCGCATCCTGCCCCCCAGCACTGGCGGCCGGTGCGCCAGCGCGGCGGCGGCGTCGAGCCGCCGGCGCATTCCCCCTGAGTAGGTACGCACCAGCCGGTCCGCAGCAGCTGTCAGCCCGAAACGGTCGAGGAGCTCGGCGGCCCGGCCGCGGGCGGCGCGGCGGGGAAGCCTGGACAGCCGCCCGATGAGCGCCAGATTCTGGGCGGAGGGTGGTGGACAGGATCGAGACCGTGGTGGTCTTGCCGGACCCATTGGGTGGCCCAGCAGGCCGAGCACCGAGCCGGCCGGCGCCGTAAAGCTCACCTCGTCGAGGGCCACGACCTGCCCGTAGGCTTTGCGCAGCCCGGTCACTGCTATGACTGGAGTCGTCACCAGGCGCTTCCCAGGGTATTATTTGTTTAAACGGACTGTCTGATTAAAACGGTCGGGGGAGGAGCTGTCAATCCGGTGAGCCCCCGCCCCTACGACCTCGGCAAGCGCCGGGGTCAGATCGACCAGAGCCGCCAGCAGGTTCTCGGCGCGGCCCGGTCCCTGCTGGCCGGGACAGCCAGCTACACCGCCTTCACCGTCGATGCCGTGGCCAGGCAGGCCGACGTGGCCCGGGCAACGGTGTACTACCAGTTCGGCTCGAAAGCGGGCCTGCTGGAAGCGCTGTGCGACGCCCTCGCCGAGGCCGGCCAGATGTCCGACCTGGCCGGCGCGTTCGCTGACCCGGACCCGCTGGAGGCGCTGCGCCGCTTCATCGCCTGCTTCGGCCGCTTCTGGTCCGCCGACCGCCTGGCCATGCGCCGCCTGCGCGCCCTCGCCGCCCTCGACCCCGACGTGGGTGCGGTCATCTCCGCCAGGGACCAGCGGCGGCGGGATGGGCTCGAGGTGCTGGTCGGCCGGCTCCGCGAAGCACATCTCACCGCCGCCGAACCCGGCCACGCTGTCCGCGTGCTCATGGCCCTCACCAGCTTCGAGACCTTCGACGCGCTGGCCCGCCCGGACCAGGAACTCACCGCCGTTGTCCCCGTCGTCCTCCACCTCGCCGAAGCAGCGTTGCAGCCCTGATGACCTCTCCGGGGGTGCGGCAGGCACCGTCGCATGCTTGGCCGGGATCGCCGCCTCGTTTCAGAGCCGGAAGCTCGTTGAAGTTGACAGGAGCGGCGGGCAGCACTTTACTCATACATACTGTCTGGATGAATATTAACCTCAGGGAAGGATGCCCCCGGTGACTGCTGCGGTCCTTGACTTCGCCGGCTCGCGCCCGGGCTCCCGGGGAGAACCCGGCAATGCCTCGCGCCTGAGGGTGCGGGCCCTGCGCAAGCGAGGGTAGTCATGCCTGAGCACCCGGAGCGTCCCATCGCTCGGCGAGCGCAGGCCCGCTTCATGCGTGTAATCAACGTTCCGATGCGGGTCATCCTGGGGCTTCCCTTTGCGACTCCGCTGGCCGGGCGGCTGATGCTGGCCCGGATCACCGGGCGCAAGACCGGGAAGGTCTACCGGCAGACCGGTCAGTTATGTGCGGCAGGACAGCACGCTGCTGACGCCCGGTGGAGGCAACTGGAAGCTGAACCTCCAAGACGGCCGTCCAGTGCGGCTGCGGCTGCGAGGGCGCGACGTGCTCGCACGACCCGAACTGGTAGCCGATGTCGATGAAGTAGAGCGACTGCTCACCGTGATGGCGGACGTGAACCCACGGGTCATGGCCTTCGTGGGCATCCCACGAGGACCCGATGGGCGCCTGGACCGCGAGCGCCTCCAGGCCGCGGTGCGGCACGGCTTCCGGATCGTCCGCTGGCATCTCGATGAGCAGCCGTCGTGATCTCGGCTGCGCAGGCGCACAGCTTTCGGCGAGCCTGGTGGCCGACGTGCGCTGAGGCAGATGAGGACCCCGCTTAGCCCGGACGGCGCCTGGATGCGTCCGTTTCGTCATGCCACTGCAGCGGCTCACCACCGGACTCGCGTGCATGCGCCACACTGGCTCTGGCGCTCTTCCCGGCGCGCTGCCGAGCAGTGGCGGCTCTCCATGAGCAGCTTGGAGCTGTGAGATGAGCACCTCTGGCGAGCTGACGATGGTCTCCTACCAGCCTCGCCGGACCTAGTCGCTCGGCATCAAGGGACGAACCGGATGGACGGTGAAGATCATCGGCATCACGACCAGCGGCGACCTCCCCGATGACATCGAGGTCGAAGCCGCTGCCGCGTCCCGCGCTACATCGCGACCCAGCTCGCCGCCGGTGCGGCCGGCGGCCTTGCCACCTGCGCCGTCGTCGGACGCGACAGCCCCGACACGACCACGGGCACCTGGCAGATCCTGGCCGTCGAGCTGCTCTTCACCTTCGCCCTCGCCTACGTCGTCCTCAACGTCGCGACCGCCCGGAACTGCGAAGGCAACTCCTACTTCGGCCTAGCGATTGGCTTCACGGTTGCCGCCGGCCAAGAGCGCAGGCCTTCTATGTACTCATCTCAGCACCATAGCTTATAGAGCAATACGGGGATACGGGGTCGATCCCCCCTCGGACACAGATGATCATGCTCTGACCAGGCAATTTGCACTATGTTTAAGGTGCAAAGCCGCAGATCACGGCCATGGGGGTGTGACTCGCCCCCGGGCATCGGCCATAACCCCATGAAGGTCACCAGCCAGCCCACGCCGCCGGCAAAGGCCCAGGTTCATAAGCAGGAAACGTGCCTGCCTGCAGGGCAGCCAGCCGCTAGCGACGTGGTGAGGTCTGCGAAGCTGCCGCGAGCGCATTTCAGTGTCGTCACTCGCACAGGTCGCACCACCGGGGCCGCCCACGCGATGCCGCCCAGACACATATATCTCAGCCGAGCTTGCTCGACTCGTTGGCGCCATGTCCGTCTCGCGGGTGGACCGCGTCACGCTGACATTCAAGACCAGTGGAGGACGGTCGCAGGTAGCTTCCGAGCGGCTAACAACTTGCGCAGAACCTCTGTGAACTGCAGTGATCCACCGTAGGCTCACTGCGATCGAACACCCGAGGGGTAGCTCCAACTAGAACGGGACGGTCATCCCAAGCATGTTCGCAAGCTTGTAACGAACTACAATCTTGTTCTAGGTTGTAAACTAACCTGCAATAAGGAGCTGCCATGGCCACGGTCGTCCGCAGACACTGGATCACCGAAGCCAGCCCTGGGGTGGCCCGACGCGACCGGCGATCCTGCGACTACGAAGCATACATGCCCGACCTCCTGGCTGGCCGGAGGCTCGTCTTCGAGGGAAGCACCGCAGCTGACATCGCCGACGCGGAGCGTGCTATCGCCGTGTTGGACGCTCAGGCTTCCACGCTCGTTGACACAGAGGCCCTTGCGCGGATATTGCTTCGCGCGGAATGCGTAGCTTCCTCCCGCATCGAGGGCCTAGAGGTCGGCGCACGGCGCCTGCTCAGAGTTGAAGCGGCGATCGACTTGGGCGAGGAAGCAGCCGACGTCACGGCGGCCGAAGTGCTGGGGAACATCGAAGCGATGGCATCTGCGATCAAGCACATCAACTCGGGAGATCCAGTCACCGTCGGCCTCCTGCTTGACTTCCACAAGCGGCTTCTCTCCGGTACACGCCCTGAGGCCTACGCCGGGCGCATGAGAACAGAACAGAACTGGATCGGGGGAAGTGACCACAACCCTTGTTCTGCGACTTTCACCCCGCCGCCGCCGGAGTACGTCAGTGACCTGCTTGAGGATCTGTGCAGCTTCTGCAACGACGACGAGTTGCCAGCCGTTGCGCAGGCGGCTGTGGCGCACGCACAGTTCGAGACCATCCACCCATTCGCTGACGGTAATGGCCGGACGGGCCGCGCCCTGATCCATTTCATACTGCGCAGGCGAGGTTTGGCTACCCGAGTGCTACCGCCTATATCGCTGGTCCTGGCGACGTGGGCCAAAGATTATGTCGACGGACTGCAGGCAACCAGGTACCGGGGCTCGGCATCGTCATCTGCGGCGCAGAGCGGGATCAACCTCTGGGTGGCCAGATTTGCCGCAGCCAGCCTCCGTGCAGCCGCCGATGCATCTGACTTCGAGAAACGAGCACAGCTGCTTGAGGGGGAATGGCGGGCAAAACTCGGCCCGGTCAGAGCTAACTCCGCCACAGACCTGCTCTTGCGCGCACTCCCCGGAGCACCGCTGATCACCGTCAGCTCGGCGGCTGCTCTTATCGGGCGGACGTTCCAGCCCGCCAACGAAGCGATTAAGCGGCTCGTGGATGCAGGGATACTGCAGGCGATCAGAGTGGGCCGCCGAAACCGGGCATTCGAAGCCGTCGGGGTGATCGAAGCATTCAACGCCCTCGAGCGACAACTCGCTAGTCCTAGAGGGAATACTCTAACAAGCGAGCCATCGCGCCCTGTGCCGTACCGACGAGTGGTCGCCAGCTAGGAATCCACTAGCAGTTCTCGGATCTACCAGTGCACCGTTGACCCGGCCGGCACCGAGGAGTGGCTAGCCTGACGGGCCGCGGTGATCTCCGCCATCCGGGCGGCTCATCCGGGCCTGATCGAGGTCGGCCTCATCCACCTCGACGACGGCACCTATGTCGACGCCTTGCAACGGATCGGCGTGCGGACATCCATGTCGGGATCACGAGCGAGGAGCGCTCGGCACTGGTTCCTTGACCTCAACTGCGCTTGAAGGCCAATGATGAATGGATCGTGACCAGGCAGGAGGAGGAACACGGGATGGAAGCACCACGCAGCGCCGAACAGCGCAAGAGCGACACGCTGACCCGGCTCGCCTCGGAGGTGGACGCCTGGATCGCCACTGCCGACGGCGATGGTAGCGGCTACCTGCTGCCGCTTTCGTTCCTCTGGGACGGCGCGGGTGTGATCGTCTCTACGCCGCGTTCCAGCGTGACCGGACGCAATCTGAGCCGGAGTGGGCGGGTGCGGGTCGGCGTCGGGGAATTGCGGGACGTCACCATGATCGACGGGACCGCGGAGCCCGTGCAGGACGAGCGGACGAAGGACGCGTTTGCCGCCAAGCATGGCTGGGACCCGCGCAAAGAGGCGGGTGACTACGCGTATTTCCGCATCGTCCCCGACCACGTGCAGGCCTGGCGTGAGGTCAACGAACTGCCTGGCCGCACACTGATGCGCGAGGGCGACTGGCTCGCCTGAGCATCCGGCTCTGGCCCGCTCTGATGCCCTGGGTAGGCTGGTGGTGGCGCGCCGGGAAGTCTGGTCGGCATCCCAGTCCAACGAGCTGGTGAGGTCAGTGGCGTGCGCGGTGTAGAGACCGTCTTGTTCCTTGTGGTGCTGGGCACGGTAGTCGCGGTCTTCGCGAGCCGGCTGCGTGTCCCGGCTCCTTCCCTGCTGGTGCTCGCGGGCGTGCTGGTCGGCCTGGTGCCGGGAGCGCCCGCGGTGCGGGTGTCACCTGACGTAGTCAGCCTGGTCGTGCTGCCGCCGCTGCTGTATGCGGCGAGCGAGGAACTGTCCTGGCGGGACCTGCGGACAGTATGGCGGCCGGTGGCCGTGCTCGCGGTGGGCCTGGTGCTGGCGTCAGCCGCTGCGGTCGCCGCTGTGGCCGGGGCGGCGGCCGCGATTCCGGCAAGCATGGCGTTCGTGCTCGGGGCGGTGCTGGCCAGCACGGACCCGGTAGCAGTCAGCGCGCTGGGCCGGCGGCTCTCGCTGCCGCCCAGGATCCAGGCGCTCGTGCAGGCGGAGAGCCTGTTCAACGACGCGACCAGCCTGGTGCTGTTCCAGATCGCCGTCTCGCTCGCGGTAGCAGGAGCAGCCTCCAGGACCACGCCGGCCGACACCCTGCTGCACGGCGCAGGGCAGTTCGTGCTCCTGGCGGCTGGCGGCGCGGCAGCCGGGGGCTTGATCGCGGCCGGGGTCATTGCCGTGCGGCGGCGTGTCACGGATCCGGTGCTGGAGACGGTGCTGGCACTCATCACCCCGTACGCGGCGTACGTGCTCGGCGCGACTCTGCACGTCTCGCCGGTTATGGCGGTGATCGTGGCTGGGCTGGCAATCGGCATCCAGCGGACGCGGATCACCACCGCTCAGAGCAGGCTACAGGTGCACTCGGTCTACCAGACCGTCATCTTCCTGCTCGAAAGCGTGGTCTTCAGCCTCATCGGACTGCAGCTTCCGGCCCTGATCCGTTCCCTGTCGCATAACGAGGCGTGGCCGGTGCAAGCGCTCGCGGTAGCCGGCACGCTGATCGCGACGCGGATCTTGTGGGTCTTCCCGCTGTCGGCGATCCTCCAGTGGCGCAGCGGCGCCCGGCGGCCTTCGTGGTCGGCGCCAGCCGTCGTCTCCTGGGCCGGCACCCGCGGCGTCGTACCGCTCGCCGCGGCGCTGTCCATCCCGCTCACCGCCGCAAGCGGCGCCCCGCTGCCGCGGCGCGACCTCATCCTGGTCCTCGCCACAGCCGTCATCGTGATCTCGCTCGTCCTGCAAGGCCTCACCCTTGAGCCGCTCGTCCGGTTCGCCGGAATTGCCCGGCCGGCTGCCGCCCGCCACCAGGAAACAGTTGCCCGGCTCCGCCTGGCCGAGGCAGGTCTTGCCAGGCTCGACGAAATCGCCGAAACCGGCGCCGCGCCGGATGCCGTCATCGACCGCGTCCGCGCCAGCCTGCAGACCCGCATCGGGAACACCCGCGCCCGCATGGACGGCACCCAGGAACAGGAGCCGGACGGCATGACCGAACGGCAACTACGCCGCGACCTCATCGCCGCCGAGAACACCGAACTCGCCCGCCTCTTCGACAGCGGCACCATCAGCGACGGCACCCGGCAGCTGCTGCAGCACAACCTCGACCTGGAGGCCACCCGGCTCACTGACGACCAGCACTGACGCCGCGCGGACCACGGACTGCGCGCGAGGCATGTACCACCGGGGTCCGGCGTAACGCCAAATGAACATCGCAGGCATCCACCGCGCCGTGGGCGGCTGGCCAGCCTTGGCCACGAAGGAGATGCGCGGGGGTTACCGTCCGATGCCAGAACGCCCATGCGAGCGGGCCATTCCCGATTCGCGAGCAAGCGCGGGCGGCGGGACGAGGATCGCCGGACATCGGGCACAGGCAGAATAGCAACGGCTCAGCCTGCAGAAGAGTATCCGGGCGAGGATGCCGCGACGGCCAGCTCCCTTGAGGTTCAGCACCGGCACGAGCGCAGCGTCCACAGCAGCCGGGCGCGGTAGTCCGGCACCGGGCTGACCGTAGGTCGCGAACGCTTCTCGCGATCTGCCGGAATGTGCGCAGCGGCGGCGCAAATTCCGCGCCGATGCCGTCCGCCCCGCGACAGCCTGCGCATCAGGGGTCAGCTCGTCAGGCACCTCGTTTTCCGTAAGGCACCGCGTTCTCCGTTAAGCCCGTAGCTGACGCGAGGCGCCGGTTTCCGGGTGATTCAATGCGGGCGGATGGGGAGGGGCGCGGATCTCGATCAGGGCTGCGGCGAGTGTGCTGACCATTGCCACCGCGATTACCGTGGCCAGGAACGCCAGGTGGGTGCTGGTGCCCCAGATGCTGTCTGGTAGGCCAAGGACCACGGCCAGGCCGATCACCCACAAACCGGTGAGCCCGGCCGGGATCCATCGGCCGGTCAGAAGCACGCAGCAAGGCCCGGCAATCAGCAGCCCGATCAGTATGACGCGGTGGCAAGCACGGCATCGATGATCGCGATGACGACCGATATCGCCAGGCCGAGGAACCAGAGCTGCCTGACCGGCCACCCGGATACCAGCGATTTCCTTTCCTTCCATGTTCGTGACTGTCGGATTCGTCCACCAGGAGGCGCGATGAGTGCCCAGAATGCAGTTTCAGCTCACAGGCTTGGCGGGACGCTCTGATCGCGGTCTGGGACAAGTCCCTGACGACCTGTCGGTCCAGCCTGTCGTGCAGCCTGTCGTGCAGCCCGTCGTGCAGCCTGTCGTGCAGCGCGGCGAGGCTGGCCGGGTCCTGCTGCAGATAGCATCCCGCCCAGAAGACCTGCTGGTCGTGGGTGCTGGCCGCCGTGGCGCGCTGGTCCGGATGGCCCGCTCCGGGAAGGTGAGCCGCTACTGCCTGGCCCGTGCCCGGTGCCCGGTGCTTGCCGTTCCGCCGCCAGGCCTGGCTCAGGAAGCCGGGCATTGGCGGCTGGCATGGAAGTTCTGGAATCGCACCCTCACCCCAACTAGACGAAAGCGATGAGCGCTCTCGATCTTGCCGCGGCAACGATGTGGGCTACGCGGAGTCCCAGTGGGGTGGGCGCTCGCGAAGGAGGCTCTCGTCGTCGTCCGGTTCGAGCTGCCCGCCCCAGCCGACGTCGGTGTCTTCCTGGCTTTTCACCGGCACGGCAGGCTTCCCGCCGGGGTCCAGCGGCCCGGGGCTGGCCGGCAGGTTCGATCCTTGGATCGGCGGCATGACGGTCATTATCTCTCCTAGAGATCGGTGGGAGCGCTGCCGACGAGCGCGCCAATGGAAATCGCGCGAAAAGGGCGAAGCACCTATGAACGGCGGGCGCTCGGCGTGGCCAGCCACCGGCCCTTTGACCAGTGTCGCTGGTTCCTGCCCGAGCACCCCGTCGTGAGCCTCCTCGACGCCCTGGTCCACCACGCGAATTTCGTCGTCACCAACGGCGACTCGGGCCGAGTGCGCCTGGCCCGAGCACGAGGAGGAACCACCCCGGTAGTTGCGGGGCGGATGGCAGATGTCACATGCGCGCGGCAGCGGCCCTGGCGATGGTAAGAGCCGCGGCGGTCGGTGGCGGTGGCGCCGACCCGCTCAGGATGATCGAGACCATCGTGGCGCCTTTGTAGAACTCGACCGATGCCGTGAGCCCGCCGTGCGTGACGAAGGCCCCGTCACCCAGACCGCTTACCTGCGCCCAGGTCCCCGCCGGCGCGCTCTTGATCGCGGCCCGGCCCTTGTCGTACGCCGTCTTGCCCTGAGCATCGGTGGATATGATAAGAGCGCCGCTGCCGTAGATGCACCGCGATCCACCTGACGCCACGGCGGACTTCCCAGGGCCAGCGGCAGTGCCGAGCGCGGTACTGGCATCCTGCTCCGTCACCAGCGTGCATGCGGACATGCCCTTGATGGCTGCTGCGGGCGCGCCAGGCGCGCTGCCGGTTCTCCCTGCAGATGTCACCGTTCCCGCCGACGGGGCGGACGGGCTGGCACCACCCGCCCCGGCATCCGCGCAACCTGTCAAGGACAGCGCCAGCCCAGCGAGCAGCGCGGCAGGCAGGCCGGATCTGGCGTGCCGGGGAGGAGCCTTCGCTGTGATAGTCATGTGCTCTCTTTCTGAGGTGGCCGGGCTGGGTCTAATCGACCGTCACACGGCCGAGTTCGAACTGGATCATGGAGAGACCGGCGGTTGCGAGGTCGGCGTCGGTCGCCACATGGGAACAGGCGCCGCCGGGATGATCCCGCTGCCGAGTTAAGTCATCGGAGCGGGCCTGGGTCGACAACCTCGGGCGGGTGCACCGCTTAAGCGTGGCTGTGTTCGGGCGAGAGGCTCCTCCTGGGCGCCGCCGGGCGGCGCCCAGGTACGGGGTTAGCCGGGCGGTCCCGGTGGGATTATCGGAGTGAACACCACTGTGGTCCCGCTGGTGCTGACCCGGCACGGGCTGGGCGGGTGGATCGAGACGATCGCCAGGCTCGACATATCGAACCGGTTCGGCGAGCCCGGCAGCGTCTGGAACGTGTCGATGTCTACCACTCCGCCGATGGTTGTGATGCTCGTGCGCGTGTACCCGGGCAGCGCCGGCGGACCGGGCGGGATGGCGAACGGCATCCCGTAGACCAGGGAGCCCGGGGAGGTCGGGGTGAGCTGCACGGTAACGACGTTCCCAGCGCTGACTGTGACTGTCGCCGGGCCGAGTGGGGTCTGCACCGTGTCCGAGACGACGCAGTAGTCGGTGCCGGGGTCGCAGATGCTGGCGGCGCTTGCCGGTGCCACGGCGAAGGCGGTCGGGGCGCCGGCGGCCAGCCCGGCGGCCAGCAGGAGCGACGCGATCCGGCGAGCGGGTCTCTTGCCGGGAGGGCTGGCGGGCCAGCCGGCGAGTAGATGCGGGACGTGCGGCATGGGGGTCTCCTCTTTCCTTCAGCCCTGCGGGTGCGGGGCTGCGGCATGCGTGTGGCGGGCGTTCATTCGGGCCTGATAGGGAACTGATCTGCCGCGGATGCCGTCATGTCGGTCTGGCCGCTGCGCGGTTCGCCGGGTGCTGGGCTAGTCGGGTAGAGCAGGACTGCGGCCGTGATTCGGTCGAGCGCGAAGTCGGCCTCATCGTTCAGCGCACGGACGGCGTCAGCCGTCGCGGCCCGGAACAGGCAGAAGCAGGTGTCCTCGGTGGGCAGGTACGCGGAGTGCAGGTACTGCACCGTGGAGGCGGCGGCGGACTCGGCGGAGAGCGTGCAGAGCTGGGCCGCGCGGGAGACCGAACCCGCGAGATTCTCGGCTGCCGCAGGCGGCAAGTACCGCTCCACGAGGAACACCGAGCTCGGGCCGTCCGGGTCGCGGAGGCGCGGTGTGGTCATGCTGGGACGCTACGGGCGTAGGGCGAGGCGCGGCATCGGGGTTACTACGTAACTTTGGTCCGGCTGGATGACCGCGCAGCGAGTTCGGTGCGCGATCGGATCCCGAGCTTGCGGTAGATCCGGCCGAGATGGCTCTCAACGGTCCGGACGCTCGTGAACATCGCGGCGGCGACCTCTCGGTTGGTCTGGCCGGCCGCAACCAGGTCGGCGATCCGCTGTTCAACGGAGGTGAGCTCGTTCTCCAGCCGCCGCCGGCCGCCGATGCTGTCCAGCTCCGTGCTCGCCTGTCGCTCCTGGATCGGTGTCCTGAGCCTGAGGAACATGGCGCGGGCGGTCTCCAGCTCGCGGCGGGCGTCAGCTCGGCGGCCGGCCCGCCGGAGCACGCTGCCAAGCAGCAGGCGCGTCCGGGCCTCCTCGAAAGGCATGGGCAGCCGCTGATGGTCGGCGAGAGCGCGTTCGAGTAGCTCGATAGCTGCGGCTCGGTCGCCGTCGGCGGCCTTCAGCAGGCCGTGGCAGCGCGCGGCCATCACCGTTGACCACGGGTGGTGGTTGGCCCCGGTGGCGGCGTCGAGTTGCCCGGTCAGCTTCTCCGCTTCCTCAAAGCGTGCCAGCGCGACCAGGGCCTCGACCGCGTCCGGGTGCACCCGCAGCAGGGCCGGCTCGTTGATGCCGATCTCCTCGGATGAGATGGACAAGGCGCGGAGCAAGTGATCGGCGGCCGCTGCAACGTCGCCGGCCATCAGCTCCGCGGTGCCCAGGCTTCGCAGGTCCAGCGCCACAGCAGACAGGAAGCCGGCGGACTGGTCCGCGGCGAGGTCTCGCTCGCCCAGCGCCCGTGCCTTCCCGACGTGCCCTTGATGGGCGAGGGCCAGCACGTGCACGGAGGCCGGCATGGGGGCGCGGATCCCCATCCGCTCGGCGTGCTCTCGTCCCTCCCTGGCCAGCGCGATGGCCAGGTCGTACTCACCTGCCCAGCACTCGAGGGCGGCGAGGTGCCCCAGGGTGATGGGCAGCGCGCTGTCGTCCCCCTCGTCGACGGCGCAGGTTCGCATGACTTCCAGCCAGGCGCGTGATTCCTCGAAGCGGTCAACGACCTTGAGGTACATGCCAAGGCCGAGGCCGGCTCGGTCGCTGACCGGGACAGGCTCCGCCTGCGCCTGCAGGGCCACGGCGCGCTCCAGGGTCGAGACGGCGAGTCCGCGCCCCAGCCGGAGTCGGTGCATGGCTACGTTTGTCAGCGCGTTCGCCATCAGGCCGCCGGGCGGGGCGATCATGGTCTCGAGCAGTTCCACCGCCGCTTCCGCGTGGAACAGGTCGACAGCGGCCCCGGACGGGCTTGTCTCGGCGAACGTGGCATGACTGCGGGCCAGCAGCAGCGCATCCTGGCCCGCCTCGCCAAGGGCCTGCTCGCACCAGTGCGCGACGGTCGCGTCTCCGCTCTCCCAGGACGCGATCGATGCGCCCAGCAGCAGACCGTCCACCCGCGCGGGCCCCGGCGGCGCCGCATCGAGCCCGGCTGCCAGCAGCGCTCGCGCTCGCGCCGGGTCACCAAGAAGGAAAAGGTACCGTGCCGTGTCAACAGTCCGGCGTAGCTGCCCGGCTGGGTCGCTGGCCGGCGTACGGCTGAGCGCCAGCTGAGCGAGCTCGGCGGCAGCGTCGATGCTGCCACGCCGGCGGGCGTGCCGGGCTGCGGAGTCAAGAGCGGCCGCGACCACGGACGACGGCTCGTCCGAGCCCAGCGCGGCATGCCGAGCATGCTCCTCCGGATCGGTAACCGTCGTCGCCAGCCGCTCGTGCAGCGCCCGGCGCGCCGCCGGGCTCAGGTCCGCGTACGGGATCGACGCGATCAGCGGATGCGTGAAGCGGACCCGCTCGCCGTCGACCTCCAGGACGCCCGCTGTGACGGCTTCCTCCAGGAATCGCTCGGCCTCGACGGCATCCCCGACCGCGGCGGCCACGGCAGTCACCGTGGGTTGCGCGAGCGCGGCCGTCATCAGCAACGCCTCGAGTGTCTGCGGTGCAAGCCCGCGGAGCCGCTCGGTGACGAGGACTCTGAGGTCGGCCGGGACCGGCAGGGGATCGGAAGCCGAGAGGACGGTTCCCCGGCGCTGCAGCGCCCGGGCCATCTCCAGGCACATCATCGGGTTCCCGCCAGTGGCGCGGTGCAGCCTGGTGAGCGTGGGGCGGGCGAGCGTCTGGCTGAGCCGGGTCTGGACGATCCGCTGCATGATTCCGACGCTCACCGGACCCACCACGAGCCGCTCGCCCGGTACACCCAGGTCCGATGCGACATTGCCGACAGTGCCTGTGCGGAAAGACGTGATGAGCCGCACCGGCTCGCGGTCCAGCCGTCTGAGCGCGAAGGAGAGAACGCCGCTGGAACTGGCATCCAGCCACTGCACGTCGTCGACGGCGAGCAGCACCGGCCCAGACCGTGCGAGAGCGCGAAGCACGCCAAGCAGCGCGACCCCCACGACCCTGCTGCCTGGCTCACGGCCGCCGTCATCGGAGACAAGCAGAGCAGCAGACAGCGCTTCTTGCTGGACGGCGGGCAGAGCGGTCAGCTCCGACGGGTCCAGCCCATCGAGGAGGTCACCAAGACCCGCGAAGGACAAGGGGGCATCGGACTGACTGCACCGGCAGGCGCGCACCGCGACACCGGCGGCCTCAGCATCCAGCAGAGCCTGCGCCCAGATCGCGGTTTTGCCTATGCCGGCCTCTCCCGTGAGGGTCAGCGACGCCGGACCATCGGCATGATCGCCCACGAAGCATTGCACGGCCGCAAGTTCCGCTTCGCGGCCAACGATCAATCCTCGGACGGGCTCCACCAGAGTCGCCTCCGCGCGTGGCGACACGGACCCGCAGTCCAATGCCTCAGACGAGACGCTACAGCAACACCTGGCGGCCGTTGGCCGACCTGACGATCCTCATCCTCGACGATGTCGCCACTGCGGCGGGCCGTGCTGAGACGCGCGACGGTCGACAATTCACCGCCGACCAACAGGGCATCCATGACAGGGCCGTCGGGATGTTCGCGCTGCTCGCCGCCGACCATCCCGGTCGATTCCGCATCATCGACCGGCGTCACGTCACGATCCAGGTGGCCGTAGCCCAGTCAACCTCCTGGCTCGCCGATCTCCGCGATCAGCTGACGGGCGGTCTCAAAGCCAGCTGACGGCGGGCATGGTCGCTACCTGATGGGCAGAGCCGCCACGGCTCACCCGCCGGCCCGCTGCCATGGCTCGACCGTACCCACACCGGGCGTACCGGCTGGCAGCGCGGCCGTTCGCGATCAGGTCGTCCATCGCCAGCGACGCCGACACCAGCCCGGCGTTCCTGGCCGCTCCGCGGCCCAGGGCCGAGACCCCCGACCACCGGCCTGACCCATGTCCGGGGGCGCTGACCGGCGACTCGCCGATCAGCAGCACGGCCACTGGCGGACCCCAGGGATATTCACCCACGCCAGCCAGCCTCCGAGGGCTGCGCCCAGCCTGACTAGGAGTCACGAGAGCTCAGTGCGCGAGAGGCTGAGATCCTTGGTACAGATAGGCGAGGCCCAGGAGGAGAACTCCTCCCCGATCGGCTTCGGCTCGCAGGGCTTCGCTGAAGCCGGCGGTGCTGAAGCAGGCAAGCACGCACTGGCTGACATCCGTGCCCCGGTCGGCGAGGAGACCACGCGCCCTGAGCAGTCGCTCCAGGTGCGGCAGGCCCATCGCTGTGCCCCACTTCGCTTCGCCGAGCATCGCTACGGAGGCCTTGCTGCCGCCCGATCCGTCCTCGGCCACGGCGATGTCAATCTCGATCTGCTGTCGACCCGCATGGTCGGCGACGACCCCGGATCCCACCCGCCCCGGATGACCTCCGACGAGCGAACGGCCGGGTCCGCGCATGAACTCCCGGCATATCGCCTCGAAATGCGGACCCGCGACCTGCGCGGCGAAGCGTGGCTCCGCCTGGGCCCACACGTCTCGCGCCTGACCGCTCTCCAACCGTGCCCATGACGGGCGCATCACCGCCTCGTAGAAATTGATCAGCGGCTCGGCGATCCGATAGTGCGACTTCCCGGCCCGGAACATGTCCGGTTCCCGCACGAGCAGGTGACTGTCCTCAAGGACATTGAGGGGGTGGGAGATATCCACCGACTTCCGCCCGATGTAGCTCGCTATCCCTCCTCGGGTGGCGTTGCCCTCGGCTACAGCGGCGAGGACTGAGTGGTAAAGCGCGGTGTCCCGGATATCAGCTTCCTCGGCAAGGAGATAGCGCGCCTCACGGAAGAGCGGGCTCAGCGGCGACAGCACCGTCCGGCAGAGCCAGTCCCCGAAGTCGTCCAGGCCGACGGGCACGTCCTCAGCGAGGAACTGGCGCCGGTATGCAGGCGTGCCCCCGAGCACGGCATGCAGCCTGACCGCCAGCGCAGGCTGGTCGGCAGCACCCCAGAAGATGGCCGCCGAGCGGTAGTCGAACGGACGGACGATCAACTCCAGCTGCGCACGCCCTCGTAGCGGCGCCGCGCTGGCGAGCAACCTGCCCATGACGGACATCGCTGACCCGCAGAGCAGTAGCCGCATGCGGCTCTCGGTTACCTGGAAACGGTCGATCTCTCGCTGAATGATCGAGGGAAGTTCCGGCACGGCCTTCGCCAGATACGGGAACTCGTCAATCACCACCAGGAACGGCTGGGTCACTCGACCAGGAACGGCGAGGTCGAACAGGTATGTGATCGCGTCGTCCCAGCTAGCGAACGAGAACGACACCGGTGAGCCGGCGTGCCTGGCCAGTGCGGCGCCGAACTGGCGGAGCGACTCGCCTTCCGTTGCTGCCGTTGCCCCGAAATAGAAGCCACCCTGCTGCTCGACTAGCGCGCGCAGGAGAAATGTCTTGCCCATGCGCCGTCTGCCACTGACGACGCCTAGCATCGCGCGCGGAGCGGGGCTGGCCGAGAACGAGGCCAGCCGCTCCCACTCGACGTTCCTGTCGAAGACATGCACCGGCTTCGCAGCCCTCGGTTGCGGTCCAGTCATGCTCTGCCAATCATTAGGACTACGTTCCTTAGAACTGTACTCCTAACTAGGCTGGACGCTCCGGGCGGCAATGCAGCTGGACTCCGCGACCTCGGCGATGGTCTCAGCGAAACCAGCAGGTTCGCCGAACTCATCCAGCCCCCGGTCGCCGTTGTCCGCAGATGTTCCAGTTACGACTGGCACCCGCCGCCCGCTGCGCACAGTGCCCTCCGGTGGCTCAATGGCTGTCACCTGCAGGTGGCCCGCAACCGCCGAGCCTAACCCCGTACTGCCGGACAGGCTCCGGACTCAGATCGCGCAACCGGCGTTGCGCGCCGTCAGCCGTCAGTTCAAAATGCTCCGCGTTGAGCGTGAACCTCATCAAAGCCTCCCGTGCAGGTCCTGCGACGACAACATTGCCCCCAGTCAGCGTGATACGGAAAGACCGGCCGTTGTCGAGGAAGCTGCCCGGCGGACGCCGGGCCGGTGGTATGAACCGCCCCCGCACCACGAAGTAGCCGTCAACCTGACCCGGCAGCCAGGGATCCGAGTTCACGTCCCTCAGCCGGGTAGGCCGGCGGCAACGCCCCGGCCGCCTCCGCGGCCGGGGCGAAGTGGCGGGTGAGCAGGTCGTCGAACTCGGCGGCGCGAAGCGGCTGCGAGAAGTAGTACCCCTGCGCCACCTGGCAGCCCAGCATCTTGAGCCCGGCGACCTGCTCCTTGGTCTCCACGCCCTCGGCGAGCGCCGAGATGCCCATGGCGTTAGCCAGGTCGATGACGGCCCGGACGATCGCCGAGTCCACCCGGTTCTCCGCGACACCCTGCACGAACGCGCGGTCCACCTTCACTTCGTGCACCGGGAACTGCTTGAGGTAGGCAAGTGACGAGTGGCCGGTACCGAAATCGTCGATGGCCAGGCGCACGCCGAGGCGGTTCAGCTTCTTCATGACCTCGCGAGCGCCGGAAAGATCTTCCATGACCATGCTCTCGGTGATCTCGAACATGAGCAGCTCCGAGGGCAGGCCGCTCGCATCGAGGGCCGCCGCCACCTGTGACAAGAGCGCGCTCTCCTGGAACTGGCGCGGGGACAGGTTGACGCTGATAGGCAGGTCCAGGTCCAGCCGGTCCCGGATCGAGCGCACCTGCTGGCATGCCCTGTCCAGAACGTAACGGCCCAGCGGCAGTATCAGCCCCGTCTCTTCCGCCATCGGGATGAACCTCATGGGGCTGATCAGCCCGCTCGTGGGGTGGCGCCACCGCACCAGCGCTTCTGCACCCACGATGCGCTGCTCGTCCAGCGAGTAGAACGGCTGGTAATGCACCTCGAGCTCATCTCGCTCGAGCCCTTTGCGCAGATCGGCCTCGCTTTGGAGCCGCTCGGAGGAGCGGGTTCCCATGGAAGCCTGGTCGAACACCCGGTAGATGCCGCCCCGCCCCTTGGCCTTGGCGTCGTACATGGCGACGTCGGCGTTGCGCAGCACGTCGTCGGCTGTCACGCCTGGCTCTGTCAGGGCGATGCCGACCGATACGCTGGCCACCAGCTCGTACCCGTCGGGCAGCACCATGGGCTGCTCGACCGCGGCGCAGATGCGCCTGGCCGCGGTGACCGCCACCTCCACTCCGGCTACGTCTTCCAGGAGCACCACGAACTCGTCGCCGCCGAACCGGGCAAGCAGGTCGTCACTGCGCACCACCGCCATCATGCGGGCCCCGATCGCCTCCAGGAACTTGTCGCCCGTCACGTGACCAAGGCTGTCGTTGATGCCCTTGAAGCGGTCCACATCGACAAAGATCAGCGCGTGGGTCTTGCGGTCCAGGGCTGATCGCTGGAGCGCGTGCTCGAGGCGCTCCACGAGCAGCCGGCGGTTCGCCAGGCCGGTGAGGCTGTCGTAGAAGGCGTGCCGGTGGAGTTCGTCTTCGAAGGCTTTGCGCTCGGTGATGTCGCGAAAGGCGATCACGGCGCCTGACGGCGTGCCGTCGCTGATGACCGCTGAGGCCGTATACGCAACCGGGATGGTGCCGTCGTTCTTGCCGCGGAACCGGGCGTCGTCCTCCCGGATCGTGCGGCCGGTGCGCATGGCTTCGCGGGCCGGCACGAGCAGGAAGTCGGGCGCGGTGCGAGCACCGTCGCTCACCGGGTCGTCGATAGTGATGCCGAGCGACGGCAGCTCGATCATCTCGGCCGCGGCCCGGTTGACGAAGGTCAGCTTCCCTTCTGCGTCAACGGCGCAGACGCCCTCGCCGATATTCAGGGTGATCGAGGAGAGCCTCTCGCGCTCGAGGCGGACCTGCTGGTAAAGCTCGGCGTTGCTCAGCGCCCCGCTGCCCACGGCGGCCAGGGCTCTCAGCAGAGCCCGGTCGGCTTCGTCGAAGGGCTCATCCCGTCGCCTCCCCGACGCCACCAGCCACTGCTGCTGATCGGCAATGGTCACCGGCGCCGCCAGCTGACCATGGCCCGGATCGCCAGCTGTCAGGGCCGCCTCCGGGCTTCGAAGCAGCCGCCGTACCGAGGCCAGGATCGTCTCGAGCACCGCCTGCTGCCGCAGCCCCCGGTTGGCCTCCAGCGCGACCTCGTACAGCCCCTGCATCCTGGCACGGTCATACTGCGCCGCGAACCGGGCGCTGATGAGCTGTCGCTCCACGACCAGTCCCGGGATGGCCAGCGCGACCGCCCACGGGTGAGCCTGTATCGCCAGGGCTAAGAACACGCCGACGAGTGCTCCCGCGCCGGTATGAGTCACCTGGATCGCAAGATCTCCGGTGAGCTCTCGCCAGCTCGTGCCCATCGAGACCATGACGCCGGCCACGAGCGAGGTGTTAACGACGAAGTAGACTCCGGCGCCGAGCATGACGGCCGCGATCTGACCAGCGCTGAGGGAGTTCGAGGGAGCAGCTATGCCGCGGCTCACGGCCAGCCCCAGGCCGGCGGCGATCAGAACCTGCCCGACGTTGAAGGCCGATTTGAGCAGCGGGCGCCGGCGGACGACCTGAGCCAGGACCGTCGCCAGGGCAAAAGTCCCCAGCGTGACCAGCGGCGGCACCAGGAGGGCGAGGATCACGAAGAAACCCTCGTCCATATTGAAGGCTGCGGATTCGCCTCCCCGGTACACCACGACGGGCCACACCCAGCTGCCCAGGAAGAGGGCGGCCACCGCGGCTGCAACGACCCACTGGCTCTCATCGATGTGCCAGGGGGCCGGTTGCTTCCAGCTGGCGACGAACATCGTCAGCACACCGCCGACGACCGACGCGGCGATGACGGCTCTGGTCGCGCGCGGCACCTTCATGACCCGACTGCCGGATCGGGCCATGTCAGTTCCACGCTGAGCTGTTCCAGGCCCAGCCGTTCCAGGCCCAGCCGTTCCAGGCCCAGCCGTTCCAGGCGGAGCCGTTCCAGGCGGACCCGCTCCAGGCTGAGTCGTTCCAGGCCCAGCCGCTCCAGTCTGCGCCGTTCCAGGCCGCGCCCTTCCACGCAGCGCTGTTCCACGCTCCGTTGTTCCAGGCCCGGCCGTTCCAGTCGCCGCCGTTCCACTCGATGCCGTTCCACGCCCAGCCGGTGGCTGGCGCCTGACTCCAGGAGGTCCCTGACCACAGGCTCGCGTTCCAGGTGTCGACCGGGCGGGTGGGCACCAGCGAGACCGTGGAGCCTGGCCAGGTCGGGAACAGCCAGGTGGCCGACTGCCTGAAGTTCATCGGGCCAGCGGTGGCGGCGGCGTAAGCGTCAAGGGCCCCGTGGCCGTCGGCGAAGGGGTTGCCGACCGGACCAGGGTCGGTGGTGCCGAGCAGGCGGGCCTTGATCTGGTTGGGGGTCAGACCCGGGTTGTCGGCCAGGACCAGCGCTGCCGCCCCGCTGGTGATTGCCGCGCTGAACGATGTGCCGGAGCCGACGAAGTTCGCCGTGCCGACCACGGCAGAGGGATTGCTGTTGTAGATCGTCGAGCCCGGAGCGGCCAGGCTCACCACCGACCGGCCTGAGGTTGCCAGGTCAGGCTTGACCCAGCCGTCCGGCGACGTGGGCCCGACGCTGCTGAAGTCGGTCATCTCGTCGTCGGTAGTCGACGCCGTGGCCATATCGTCCAGGGCTCCCGCCGTGATCACCAGCGGGTCGTCGCCGGGTGACAGGACCGTGCCGTTGAACGGCCCGGCGTTGCCCGCCGAGGCCACCACCGCGATGCCTGAGTTCCAGACCGCCTCCACCGCCCTGTCCAGGGGATTGATAACCGTGGACTGGCTGGGCTTGAACCCCAGGGAGATGTTGAGGATCTTGATGCCGTACCTGGTCTGGTGATCGACCGCCCACTGCAGGCCCGAGATCAGGGTCCCCAGATGAGTCGTGCCGTCTGCCCCGGCCACCTTGATCGACACCAGCTTGGCGCCAGGCGCCTCGCCTGAGTACTGTCCGTTCGACGAGGCCCCGTTCCCGGCGATCAGACCTGCCACGAAGGTGCCATGCCCGTAGCTGTCCTGAAACGGGTTGTCCTCGTTCGTGAAGTCCACCCCGCCGATCAGCCGTCCCGAGAAGTCGCGCAGGTTGTCGATGCCCGTGTCCAGCACGGCCACGGTGACTCCCTGGCCGACATCGCCAGCTGATGCCAGCCGCGTAGCGCCGGTCTCCTGCAAGAACGCGTCAGAGGGCGTGTGGGGTCCTGTCGACTCCGTCGTGGACTGCACGCTCACCGAGATATCAGCTGTCACGGTGATACCCGGTAGCGCGGCTAGCAGCGGCTCCGCAGCCGTGGGGATCAATGCGTCCACCGCGTCAATGAGGTGGTACTGCGTCAGAATGGTGCCGCCCGCATTCAGTACCGCCAGGACGGGACTTAGAAGCCCGGTTGAGGTGACGATGACCGTCTCGCTCTGGCTTGCCGATGCCGCCGGAACGCCAGCTGCCGAGGTGCCAGCCAGTACGGCGAGGACCATTGCACTAGCCGCGGCGATGCGGCCCTTCTTCCACCGGCCGCGTGTTATCCGATGACCGATGCCTAAGCCGGATGAACCCGTGTGCCGCATCTGTCACCCCTTCCTGGACACTTCTGACGTATGTACCGTACGCCGGAAGGACAGCTTTGGGGGGTCACTTCTCAACGCCAGGCCATTTTGAGGAATAAAAGGACGGATTCCATCGGTGCTGCTTCTGGCGAAGCGATCCGTAGTATCGGGCGGAATTACCTGAACGTCCGGAGAACGGCGAAAAGGTGGAACGCCACCGCCGCTGCGCCATTCGGTGCGCCTAAAGGTGGATCACCTGATGCGTGGCCGCGACCGCGGATGCCAGGCCGGCGCAGACGGCGAGCACCGCTAGGCGGCGGCTCGACCTGAGCAGGACCAGCACGGCGAACAGGTAGCACTCGTCGATGGACCGCAGATCGGCGTGGCCAGTCCAGATGTCGGCCGAGAGAAAGCCCAGCCCGATGATGAACACCACGAAGGCAGCGCGCTCGTAGGCGGGCACCACGCTGGCGCGCAGCGTGACCAGCGCGGTGCCGACGAAGGCCGCCAGCGTTGCCACTTCGAGGAACCAGATGTAGGCCGCGCCGGTCGGCGGCCACAGCAGGCTGACATTCATCCGGACCGCATCGGCGAACTCGCGAAACGGCAGCCCCGCGCCCGAGTTACTGCCCACGCCCGAGAGCAGGATGAACTGCCCGGTGGCCGCTCTCAGCACCAGCTGCCAGGCACCGAACGCGACCACCGGCAGCAGCCAGGCGAGATCAGCGGCAGCCGGCCTCGAGCGGCGGCGGATCAGCTCAGTCAGCCGCGTCACGCCGAGCACCAGCGGCACGATCAGGACGGTTTCCCTGGTCAGCGCCCCGTAGGCCAGCAGCAGCCCGGCGGCTGCCGGGCTGCCGCAGCGATAGGCCAGGACTCCGCCGAGCAGGCAGGCGGCCGCAACAGGCTCGGTGAGGTCGCAGCCCAGGCTGATGAAGAAGCCGAAGTAGCCGGCCAGCAGCAGGCCCCAGAGCGCGTGGCGGCCCGATTCGCGGGCCAGCATCCCGCCGAGCACGCCGATGGCGGTCAGCGCCGCGACGTTGACGACGACGAGGGCGACCGGCACCCAGGAGTGGTGGCCGAGCGCGACCAGCCAGGTCAGCGCGGGATATCCGATCCGCTGCAGGCGGAAAGGGGCATCCATCGTGATCCCGAACGCCGTGTGACGCAGGTCGGCCGGATCGAGGGCGAGCCGGTAGTAGAACTGACCGTCGTAGCCGTCTGTCGTGAAGACGAACAGGCCTGGCGGCAGGTGAGCGCGGTGCGAGTACGGCCGGGCGGCCCGGACGAACTCGGTGATGTTGCCGCCAGCCGCCACCCAGAGCCGGAGCGCGATGAAGCTGAGCGAAGTCGCAAGGACGATGAGCCCGGTGACGGCCGGCCGGTCGGTCCTGGCCCCGGCGGACGCGACCGCGGCTGGAGCGCGCTGAGCCACCGGCCCTGGCGCGGGCTGAGCCGCCCGCCCTGGCGTACGCCGGGTCAGCACGGGTCACGGGGTGACGCGGGCAGGCTCTGCCTGGCCACCGCGGACAGCACGTCCAGGAGCACGCCTGCCCCGCGCTCCCAAGTGGCTCCTGCGGCGACATCAGCACCGGCCTGCGCGAGGGCTTGCGACGTTCCCTGATCACCGAGGACTTTCGCCAGGGCTGACGTCCAGCCCTCGACGTCGAGCGGTGCCACCGGCAGCGCCGCCGGTCCCGCCACCTCGGCCAGCGCCGGTATGTCGCTCGCGACGACGGGAACGCCGGCGGCCATGGCTTCGAGCACCGGCAGCCCGAATCCCTCGGCCAGCGACGGGAAGGCGAACACCGAGGCGGCCCGGTACACGGCGGGCAGCCAGTTGTCGGCCACGTCCGGCACCACGATCACCCGGGAATCCAGCCCGAGCTCGCGGATCAGCCGGGGCAGGCGAGCAGGGAACGTCGGGTCAGGCTGGCCCACGATGACCAGCGGCACGGCCTCCGGCAGAGCGGCCAGCGCCCGGACCAGCGTCTGGTGATTCTTGTGCGGCCGGTGCGCGCCGACGGTGAGGATGAACTGCTCGGGAAGCTGGTACCGAGCCCTGGCGGCAGCGACATCAGCCTCGGTCACGGCGCCGAACCGGGTGGCATCCACCCCGTTCGGCACGAGAGTGAGCCGCTGCGCGTACGGGTAGTGCCGGCGGATGTCAGCCAGGCTGGCCATGGTCGGTGCCGTGACCGCCGCCGCGCGCCGGAGCACGGCCCTGAACGCGAGCGCCAGCCAGGCCTGCCGGTGCCAGCCGCCTGCGAAGGCGGCCGAGCTCTCGATGGTGCAGTCGTGGACGGTCACCACCACCGGGCACGGCCGGATGAGCGGGGTGAACGTGGGGTACGGGACGTACAGCACGGTCGCGCCGACCGAACGGATCAGCCGGGCAAGCTCCCCGCATCGGTGCGCCGCGCCCAGCCGGACGCCGGTGTCGATGACGTCGGCGTGCGCCGGTATCTCTGATAGCGGGAACAGCTGGGTCCGGGCGGAGTTGACGAGCACTCGAAGGCCCAGGCCGTCGGCCTGCCCCAGGTGCGCGGTGAGCTTCATGACCGACCGGGCGATGCCATGTGCCCCGGGGAGCGCGTTCACCCGCGCGTCGATGACGATCGACCCGCGGCTGGTAGCCATGTGCTCACTCCGTGCTGATCCTCGTTGCGGCCGAGAACCATTGTGCAGGCATCCCTCCGCCAGCCGGGGACCAAGCAGGATGCCTGATCGCGCTACCCGTGATCCGCGAGCCGGTTCCTGATCTGGTTGACGATGTGCGTAACCTCATCGGCCTTGTGCGTGATGAGCTTGACC
>Ga0307374_10002388_pt1 | contig 33468 bp, 35 predicted proteins | sample OX3MG_FD_202532 | JGI IMG/M metagenome (GOLD analysis project Ga0307374, IMG submission 202532) | Soil microbial communities from Risofladan, Vaasa, Finland - OX-3 | ecosystem: Environmental > Terrestrial > Soil > Coastal area > Acid sulfate soil | place: Finland: Risofladan, Vaasa | collected... | reverse complement strand
GCGAGGCGGCCGGCATCGGCGTCGGCGGCGTACGGGAAGCGGAGGGCGTCGCCCCGCTGCGGCCCGTAGGGCCACTCGCCGGCGGTGTCGAAGCCTGGCTGGCCGATGACCAGGTCCGCGTCGCGGTCCTGGCCCGGATGCGGGTGCCAGCCCAGCATCCGGTGGTTGCCGGCGTCGGCCACCAGGAGCAGGCCGGGGACGCCGGTGATGTCGTGCGGCCAGCGGAAGCTGGCCGGTCCCGGCGGCCCGCCGCGGTTCTCGTCGCGGCAGGTGGCGCCGGGCTGGCCGAGCACGAGATCGGGGGCGATGCCGCCGGAGGTGGGTATGCCGCCCTGCCAGCCGAGGACGCGGCGGTTGCCGGTGTCGGCCACGTAGAAGCGCCCCTCGACGACCGCGACCCCGAAGGGCCAGTACAGCGAGCGGGCGCCGCACCCGCCACCCCGGTTGGGAAGCACGCAGTCCGGGCCGGGCTGTCCCAGGATCAGGTCGGGTTCGGCATAGTCCTGCGCCGGGACCTCCCGGTAGATCAGCACCCGGTGGTGCCAGGCGTCCGCCACGACCAGCATGCCGTCGTGGACGAGCACGCCAGTGGGCAGGTTCATCCCCCGGCGCGGGCCACGGCCACTCGCGGCCGGTCCCTCGCTGGTCGTGTCGGGCTGGCCCAGGACGACGTCGCAGGGCTGCTCGTCGCTGGTGGGCAGCCCGTGCCAGATCAGCACCCGGTGATTGCCGGTATCGGCCACCACCAGCAGGTCGTGTCCGGCGTGGGTGCCGAGGTGGACGCCTCGCGGCGCGTACAGCCAGGAGGCGGTCGGCTGGGCGGACGGCAGCGCGAGCCCACCGGGCGAGGGCGCGCCAACCCAGGGCCCGGCCTGCCACCCGCCCCGGACCTCCGGCGGCGGCTGCGCGGGCGGGCCCTCTGCTGCCCGGCCAGCGGCAGCGCCGACCCGGATAGTCCTCATCCGACCCTGATCCACACGTGCTCGTCCTCGATCCGCAGCGGGAGCTGCTGCAGCGCGGCACCCGGGGCGCTCATGCACTCCCCGGACAGCGCGTCGTAGCAGTAGCCGTGCCAGGGACAGGTCAGCGTGCCTGCCGACGGGTCGAGCAGCCCGCCACCGAGCGGCAGGCCCTGGTGCGCGCACGCGTCCTTGTAGGCGGTCATCCGGCCGTCGATGCGGACGACGATGACGTCCTGCTGGCACCCCGGCCAGTGCCGGGTAGACCGGCTGGGCCTGGCCGGTCGCGCGGGCCAGCAACTCGATCGCGACTGCGGGCTCGCCCCGTTCGGCTGCCGCGCTCGCCTGCGCCGCGAGCACCAGGGCGGCCAGTTCCCCGTCCAGGCCAGCCGCGTCCGGCGGGCTGGCGGTCCGCCCGGTGGCATACAGCACCAGGTCAACCAGCACGCCAAGCGGGGGGCCGAGATCCTCCCGCAGCCGGCCCGGCTCCTGGCTGCCGGTGTCGATGACGAACCGGTTGAAGCGGCTGATCAGGTCGTCGCCGGTGAATGCGGCCAGTGCGCCGTCGAAATTGCCCCGCAGGGCACGCTCGTAGCCGCGCAGGGAGGGCGGCCACCGGCCGGGCAGGCGGCCTGCCAGCAGGTCGTCGCGCACCAGCCGCGACGGGGCGTCGTCGGGCAGCAGGAGGTAGCCGAACGGCAGCGGGAACGCGCCAATCGGCAGCGGCCGCGCCGGCGCGCGGCCCGGTGGCGTGGTGTCAGCCATGGACCGGTCCTTCGATGTCGCGCTCGGCCCCCCGCTTGATGCAGCTCGCGAACGCCGGTTCGGCCCGGATCAGCCGCAGCACCTGCTCCATGGCACCGCGCACCGGCGCGCTGAGCTCGCCGCCCGGCGCGGTCTGGCCGGCCTCGATCAGGTAGACGGTGACATCGGCAGGGTAGCCGTCGCCGAGCAGCCAGCGGGCGAAGGCCAGCGCGTGATCCCAGCGGAACGAGTGCGTGTGCAGGCCGGCCAGCGGCGGCAGGTCCTCGACCGCGGGGCCGGGAACCTTGAACACGGTTCCCGGGTCCGTGCCGGTGATGCACGCGTCCACGATGATCACGCGCTGGGCGCCGCGCATCTGGAATGCGACGTCCATGCCTGCGGTCCCGCCGTCGACCAGCCGGACCCCAGCGGGCACGCCACCGTCCCAGAGGTGACGGACCAGCACCGGCCCGGCGCCATCGTCACCGCGCAGCAGGTTGCCGCAGCCCACCACGAGCAGTTCGCAGGCGAGGGCGGGATCTGGCGGGTCCAGGCGCGGGGCCGGTGCGGTCATGTGGTCTCCTTGGCAGGACAGCTACACCATCCCGTTGATGGCGAACTTGCTCAGCTCCCCGGGCAGCCGGTCAGGATACGCTTCGATCACGATTCACCCCAGCTGATCGTCCGGGTGGAGCAGGACGCCATGGAGCGCCATCTGACCCGTCTCGTCGGCCGGATGCTGACGCAGCCGCTGGTCTTCGAGCCGGAACTGGACCTGACGGCTGACGCGGCCACCCGCTGGCACGGCGCCGTTCAGCTGCACACCGAAATCTTCCACAGCGGCTCGCTGGTGCAGCGCGGAGTGGGCATCAGCCCGCTGGAAGAGTTCCTGATGAGCAGCCTGCTCTTCTTGCAGCCCTCCAACTACCACCACCAGCTGGCACGTCCTGTCAGCCAGCCGGGCCGCCGGACCGTCCGGCGCGCGGTCGACTACATCGAGCAGCACCTGTGCGAGCCGGTCAGCATGCGAGACATCGCCCAGCACGTGGGCGCGAGCATTCGCTCGGTGCAGCAGGGCTTCCACGACGAACTGGGCGTCAGCCCGATGACCTACCTGCGCGATCGGCGGCTGGAACGCGCGCGCGAGGAACTCACTGATGCAGAGCCGTCCGACGGCGTCACCGTGACCGGCGTCGCCGAGCACTGGGGCTTTCATCATCTGGGCAGTTTCGCGGGCCTGTACCGCAAACGCTGGGGCGAATCCCCGTCGGACACCTTGCGCAGGTAGCGAGGGTCCGGGGTAGTGTCTGTGCACCTTGATGACGCCACCACCAGGCACCAGGACACGATGCACGAACTGTCGATCTGCCGGTCCATCGCGGACATCGTCGCCCGGCACGCTGGCGAGGGCAGGGTCAGCACCATCCACGTGCGGGTCGGCCAGCTGCGCCAGATCGTGCCGGACACCCTCAGCTACTGCTGGTCGCTGGTCAGCGCCGGAACACCGCTCGATGGCTCCACCCTGGCAGTCGACAGCGTTCCGGCCCGGCTCAGCTGCCAGGCCTGCGGGGCGGCGAGCGACATCGGCCGTCACCCTGCCTTCGCCTGCCAGGCATGTCAATCCACCGACGTCCGCGTCGTGGCCGGGGAGGAATTCCTGATCACCTCACTTGATCTCGCAGAGGTGTGACCAGCATGGGACGCTTCCACCGCCACGACGACGGCGCCGTCCACACCCATGACGCTCACCACGACCACGGGGTGCAGGGCAACCTCGGCCCAGGAACCGCGGCGCCGCATCCCGGCCCCGGTGACCACTCCGGCTACCGGACCGGCGCCGAGCGCATCGAAGTGCTGGAGCGGATCTTCGGCGAGAACGACCGCACCGCGGCTGGCAATCGCGCCGACTTCGCCCGCCACGGCGTCTGCGCCATCAATCTGATGTCCTCGCCGGGAGCAGGCAAGACGGCACTGCTGCGGCATACCCTCAGCCGGCTCGCGGACTCGATCCGGATCGGGGTGATCGAGGGGGACATCGAGACCAGCCTTGATGCCGACCGGCTGGCCGGGTTCGGCGCAGCGGTGACCCTCGTCAACACCGGCAATGGCTTTGGTGGCGAATGCCACCTTGACGCGCCGATGGTGCGTTCCGCCCTGCCACGCCTGCCGCTCGCCGAACTCGACCTGGTGCTGATCGAGAACGTCGGCAACCTCGTCTGCCCCGCCGAGTTCGACGTCGGCGAGCACGCCCGGGCGATGATCTACGCGGTCACCGAGGGCGAAGAGAAGCCGCTCAAGTACCCGGTCATGTTCCGCTGTGCCGACCTCGTCGTTATTAACAAGATTGACCTGCTCCCGCATCTGGACTTCGCCCTCGATGCCTTCCACGCCAATCTCCGGGCGGTTAACCCGAAGGTGGCCACCATGGAGGTCAGCGCCCGAACGGGTCAAGGCCTGGAGGCATGGTGCGATTGGCTGTCAAACCAGGTCACGACAAGCAGCTCATAGGTGATGAGTGTTCATGCCGTGGATAGGCTCGCATGGAGCGGTCGCAGGGCACATGCCCCTGTTGACCCCATTCGGAGGCTGACGCTGGTGGAGCCCGGCGCGAGCCGGGCCTCAGGCCCATGAACCTGCGGCAGCATTGTTCGCATCGAGGCCCAGATTGACACGCTGACGGCCCGGATCGAGATGCTGGTCTTGGAGATCCCGGCCGCACCGCCAGGGGGAATCCGTATCTCAAGGGCGTCCTGGGTGATGCCGCTGCGGCGGCGGGGAAGACGGACACGTTCCTGGGTGAGCGGTACCGGCGGCTGGCCCGCCGCCGTGGCAAGCTCAAGGCCCTGGTGGCCATCGCCCGTACCCTGCTGGTCACCGTCTGGCACCTGCCCGCTGACCGCGCCGCCCGCTACCGCGACCTCGGCATGGACTACTACATCAGCTGCCTGGACACCGGCCGCAGGGCCCGCAGCCACATCCGCCAGCTCGAAGCCCTCGGCTACACCGTCACCCAAGCCGCCTGAGCCACCTGCCGCCCGCCAGGGGCCGGGGTCCGCTGCCGCGGGCTCCTCAGTGAGCCTTTCCGCGCAAGGTGGTGGTCACCCTGAGTGATCATGAAGTAGGGCGTGCCCGAACCCGTTGACCATGAGTGCAGTGTCGTTGATCCCTTGTCTGCCGCCTTGCGCATCGCCGATGATTGCGGCCATGGCCACGACCCGGCGAGCCGACATGTTCACCGCGGACGGCAAGCCGTCTGACGACGACCCGCGTGAGAACGGGCCAGCGCTGGGCGACGAGCGCACCACGCTGGCCGAAGCCCTGCGCTGTTCACGCCTCACGTTGGAGATGAAATGCTCAGGGCTTGATGCGGAGGCTATGGCGCGGCGTTCCGCCGAGCCGTCGACGATGTCGCTCCTGGGGCTGGTGCGGCACCTGGCCGAGGTGGAGCGTGCGACGTTCCGGGTGATGATGGCGGGACAGGACGTGCCCCGGCTGTTCTGCTCCGGCACCGACCGTGACGGTGATTTCGATGGTGCTGTTCCCGACCCCCAGGTGGTTGCGGAGGCGTGGGACGCATGGCGTGCGGAGGTGGACTTCGCCACGCGGTTCGTGGCCGAGGCGCCCAGTCTCGACATCACCGGCGACGATCCCTTGAATCAGCATGGCAGCGGCGGAGGGCCGATGTCGCTGCGCGAGGTGCTGGTCGGAATGATCCACGAGTACGCCCGCCACATGGGTCACGCGGACCTGTTGCGCGAGCGGATCGACGGACGCATAGGCCAGTAATGATCATGGGCAGGGCTCGCCGAACCCGTTGAGCTACAAGCAGGCGGTGCTGGTGATCCGCTGGTTGCCCGGCGCCACCCGGGTGCGGCAGCTGGCGGCCGGCAACGCGATCGGCAAAACCACCGCCTGCGTGCGCCTTCATCAGGGCATCGACGTGCTCGCCGCGCAGGCGCCGAACCTGCACGCGTCAGCACCCGCGGGGGGAGCCCGAGAGCGGCTGCAAGCCCGGCCGCGCCCGCATCACCTCCGGCGCGAAGCGCCCTGGCGAGATCCTGGAAAGTGCTACCGGGACGGAGCAGGGTCAGGCTGGCGCAGTGGTCCCCTCGCCCGGGAAATGGGGGCGATACAGCTACATCATGAGGGCGATACTTCGTTCTCTACTATTTCCGGGGTATATTGCAGAGATGGCAAGGACCAGGACGCTCAGCCGTATCGCGGAGGTCGCCCAGGATCAGTGGGGTCTCATCACGCGGCGGCAGGCGGAGCTGGCGGGTGTTCCGCAGACGACGATGGAGCGGCTGACCGCTCCGGGCTCGGTGCTTGACCGCGTTGCGCATGGGGTGTACCGGATGGCGGGCGCGCCGGAGCCAGACCACCTTGCACTGCGGGCAGCGTGGCTCCAGCTCGAACCCGGAGTCTGGGCGTGGGAACGGGCGCCAGCGCAAGGCGTGATTTCCCACCGGTCCGCGGCCGCGCTCTACGGCCTTGGGCACCTGCCTGCCGACCGGCACGAGTTCACCTTCCCCCGCCGGAAGCAGACCCGGCGGCCCGATGTCCGCCTCCATCAGCGTTCACTTTCGACCGGAGAGTGGGTGCGCCTGGGCGGCCTGCCGGTTACGCGGCCGGCGCGGATCGCCTCCGACCTGCTAGACGATCACGAGGATCCCGAAGCAGTCGCCCATATCGTGGCGGACGCCATACGGGGAAACCACGACTACCCCGGCGTATTCACCGACAGCCTCGCCGCTCAGGCCTCCCAGTTCGGCCTGCGCCGCGGCGACGGCCTCGGGGTCATGCGCTGGCTGCTTGACCTCGTGGGCGATCCTGGCACCGCCCGCTGGCTGGATGAAGCCAGGGCGCACCTTGAGCGAGAATCGGCCCGGTCCAGCGGGGAGCGGGTGGCCCAGTGAGGGAGCCAGGCGGCTATGCCACCCCCGCGGCGTTCCGCCGCGCCCTCACCGACAAGCTCAAGGCCCTCGCCTCCGCCAGCCGGTGGCCGCTGCCGCAGCTCCAGCGTCAGATCGCCTACGACCGACTGCTGGAGCGCCTCTACCTTGCCGACGACCAGTGGATCGTCAAAGGGGCGACCGCGTTGCTGGCACGGGATCTCGGCGTCAGGGCCACTATTGATGTCGATCTCTATCGCCCGCAGGCGGGCCAGAGCGCAGAAGCGCAGCTGCGGGCAGCCGTGCAGCGCGACATCGGCGACTGGTTCCGTTTCGAGATCGGCCCCGCCCGACCTGTCACAGCCGGAACGACGTCCCGCCTGCCGGTGACGGCCATAGTCGGCGCCACGGTGTGGGTGTCCTTCCACGTCGACCTGGCTGGCGAGGACCTGCGGATGACCGGGCCGCCCGACGACGTGCCTCCCCTTGCCCGTGTCCTCATGCCAGGCATCCAGCAGCACGGATATCGCGCCTATCCGCAACAAGCCTCAGGTTGCCCGGCGGGCATGACGTCGCCCGTCCCACCGGACATCCGCCATCGCCCGCACAACGCCTTTGACGGCCTCAGCCATCCGGTGGCGGGGCCAGCTGCGGAAGGTCTTGCCGAACATCGCGGCGAACTTCCGCTCAGAGAGTGGCGCGCCGCTGTCGATGCTGGCGCGGTAGGGTGCCACCGCCACCACGTTGATGTGCTCGTCGCTGCCCTCAGCTCCCAAGATCATTTGTCACCCGGATGTCACTGGGATTGACACTGCGGGCATCACTGAGGGTGAGCAGCCCGCCGACGCTACGTCTCGCTAGGTCGCTCCCTGCCGAATCTGAACGGCTGGACGGACTGGCCGTCACATCGCGATCGGAGCGCATATTGTCCGGTTCGGCATCGTCGCCTTCTGCCTGATGGCTATGGCGAAGCAAGGCGGTCCGGGCGGAGGGCCTGGAGCCGGGCCCGGCGGATCTTGCCCTGTTCGCCGAGGTCGCGGCCGGGGAGATGACCACCGACGAACTGCGGGAGCGGATCCTGGCGCGGTACCAGCCGCGCTCGCGGGGGTGAGCGGAACGGCGGGCCCGGATCCCTATCTTGATCCGGCCAGCGGGGTACTGCGCAACCTGCTGGGCATCAGCGATCCCGGCGAACTGGCCCGGGTCGAGGCCGCGCTGTCGGTGTCACGGCTGATCGACCTGGAACGCCGACGGCTGCCCGGCGGATACGACCGGACCACCTGCGGGCATTCCACCGCTACATCCTCGGCGACCTCTACGACTGGGCGGGTGAGCTGCGGACGGTTGCGATCGCGAAGGGGTCGCTGTTCTGCCTGCCCCAGCACCTGGCTTCCTACGCCGCCGATGTCTTCGGCCCTGCTGGGCTTGCACCGCGGCCCGGACATCGCCCTGGCCGCCGTGGCCAGCCTGACCGCGGTCCAGCCAGACCAGGCCCGTGCACCGCTGGCCGAACTGGTTCGCGAGCACCTGCTCACCGAGTACGTCCCCGGCCGGTACACCTTCCACGACCTGCTTCGTGCCTACGTCACCGAACAGGCCTGCGCCCATGACAGCCAAGACGTCCGCGACGCCGCCGTGCACCGGGTCCTTGACCACTACCCGCACACCGCCCACAGCGCCGCGATGCCTATTGTGAGCAGGCACTGGCCGCCATCCGGGAGCTGGGAGAGCGCAACTGGGAGGCCGCTACCTGGGATCGCCTCGGCTACATTCATGGTCGGCTGAGGAGTCACGATCGAGCCGACACGTGCTACCAGCGGGCCATCGACCTCTACCGGGAACTCGCCGATCGTTTCAACGAAGCCGATACGCTCGATCACCTCGGCGGCGCCCAGCACCGCGCAGGCGACATCGAGGCCGCCCGCCGGACATGGACATATACCCTTCGCATCTTCGACGAGATCGACCATCCCGACGGCGATCAGGTCCGCGCCAAACTGGGCGGCACCGGTCGTCAGCCGGACCAGCCCGCAGGAATCGGATAACCCCGCGCCAGGCATGATCGTTTGCGGGCACTCCTGCGCCGGCACCATCGCCCAGCCCGGAACAGCCGTATCGGTCGGGATAGGAAAAGTCGGCGGCAAATGCCTCTGACACTGCCCGGCCGTTCAGGCCGGGACGGGGACGCCTGAGCTGGGACCGATGAGGTGCCGCAGGTCGCTTGCTGTCGCGGCGACCGCTGGGGAATAGGTCAGCGGGTACCGGGCGAGCGCGGCCATCAGTGAACAGGCCGCTTTGGCGAGCGCGGTGTGATCGTCGCCAGCGTGCGCGCGTGCCAGCGCCCGGAGCGGGCTGGTGAATCTGCGGCTCGGGTCGCAATCGCGCCATGCCTCGGCGTGAACAAGCAGGGAAGCCACCGCCTCGCGGAGGTCACCGGCTGCCGAGGCATCCGCCGCCGCCATCAGCGCAGTCTGCGCAGCAGGCTCTGCGCTGTCCGCGTCGCTGCCGGTGTAGGCATGAGTGCTGGCCTCGTCGCCGGGGCCAGCAGGGTGCGGCTGTGCCGTTGCCGCGAGGACGGTCGGGAAGATGTCGAACTGCCCGAGAAGGCCGCTGATGTGCAACGCCGTCACCACGACGGGCGCGGGCGCGGCCAGGCGCATCACGCCGCCGAGCAGGGCGGCCCGGCGGCCGGTGCCAACCAGCACTGCCAGACCGCTGGCGTCACAGAAGGTCACCTCGGACAGATCGATCACGAGGCGGGTTGCCCGTGGCCTGAGCACGCTGAGAAGTTGCTCACGCAGCACAGGACTGCAGGCAACGTCCAGTTCTCCGCTGAGCACGGCGATGGTGTAGCCATCTCCCATGTATGCCGAGAACCTCAGCCCATCATCGTGAGGGGTGGTGTTGTGCAGCGTCATGCCGCCATGCCCTCTTGGTCCCGGGGGGAACCGGTCGCTGTTCGCTTCAGAGCTTGGTCAGCTTGGCGCAGGGCGTGCTGATACGCATGCGGTGGGAGCCGAAATCGATGAGCAGAGCGATGCCCTCTTCCACGCCAGTGACCGTGCCGAGCCCGTACTTGTCATGGGTGACCTGGTCGTTCACTGCGTAGGACTCAGTAGGGACTACCACATCTGGAACATTGAAGGGGCTGCCTGGCAGGTGACGCCGGGGCGCGGCGCGGTAAGGATTCATCATTTCCAGTATGCGCCCACCTGGCCGCTGCCGCCACGAGACCTCACTGGTCAGGCCCCACGCCGCCGTTCAGCGTCTGCCCCGGCCACGGTAGCGGGCTGACATGGCGACCGCGCCGTGGCCAGTGGCCTGGGTGGCCACCGCGGCTGGCTGCGGAGCGGCTGACCGCACGGCCGGCGCGATCCGCTCAGCAGGTGCGCCGGCGATCGAGCGCAGCAGGGCGGAGCCGGGCCGCACGGTGGCAGCCAGCGGGACCACATTCGCCTTGCGCATCAGTGCGCGCACGTCATTGGCTTGCGCAGGGGTCTGCAGGGTGATCACCACGCCAGAGGCGCCCGCGCGCGCGGTCCGCCCGGACCGGTGCAGGTAGGCCTTGTGCTCGGCCGGTGGATCCGCGTGGATCACCAGGTCAATGCCGTCCACATGAATGCCGCGGGCCGCGATGTCGGTCGCCACCATGACACGCGCCGCGCCAGAGGCGAACGATGCGAGGTTGCGCTCACGGACGTTCTGGCCCAGGTCGCCGTGGAGTTCAGCGGCGGGTATGTGCGCCGCAGTCAGCTGACGGGCGAGCTTGTGCGCGGCGTGCTTGGTGCGGGTGAAGATCAGCGACCGGTTCCTGCCGCCTGCCAGGGCGGCGACCACGCCTACCCGGTCCGTGGCTGCGACGGTGAGCAGGTGATGGACGATGGCGGCCGGCGCGGCAGCCGCCGGGTCGACCGAGTGCTTGGCAGGCTCGGTCAGGAAACGCCGCACCAGGACGTCGACGTCGCGGTCCAGGGTGGCCGAGAACAGCATCCGCTGGCCATCAGCCGGGGTGGCCTCCAGCAGGCGCCTCACCACCGGCAAGAACCCCAGGTCAGCCATGTGGTCCGCTTCGTCGAGCACGCTGACCTCGACATCGCCAAGGTGGCAGTGGCCCTGCTCCATGAGGTCAGCCAGCCGGCCTGGGCAGGCGACGACGATATCGGTGCGCGCCCGCAGGGCGGCTACCTGACGGCTCTGCGGGGTGCCGCCGAAGATTGTGACGACGCTCAGGCCCATCACCTCTGCCAGGGGCTTGATGACCGCCTGGACCTGGTTCGCCAGTTCACGGGTCGGCACCAGCACGAGGCCGCGTGGGCGGCATGCCAGGGTGTGGCCGTCGGCCAGCGCGGCGACCAGCGGGATGGAGAACGCGAGCGTCTTGCCTGAGCCAGTCTGGCCGCGGCCGAGCACGTCGAGGCCAGCGAGCGCGTCCGGCAGAGTCGCGGCCTGGATCGGGAAGGGGGTGGTGATGCCCGCACCGGACAGGGCAGCGACGATGGCTGCCGGAACACCGAGGGAGGTGAAGGTGACGCCGGGCGCGGCGGCGATGCCCGGCGCGGCGGCGATGCCCGGCGCGGCGGCGACGGTGACGCTAGGCGCGGAGGCGCCTGGTTTGCGTCGCCGGGTGCGGTGCCCTCGCCGGGCAGCGCTAGATCTTTCGATGGGCAGAGCTGACAAAGGATCGTCCTTCGGACTTAAGGTGGCCGCGTTGTCTTAGGGCCACCACATCCGTGGGAACCAGCTCGCTCACCGAGCGACGCACGACCGGCGCGCTCTGATAGCTACGCCTCACTACGTACCGTGTGCCACACAACCTACCACACCCCCGTGTGCCGCCTGCGGCCTGGGATGATGCGCTGGTGCCCGCCCGGCTCTGGCCTGGCGACACCGGCCCGGCGGGCGCGAGCACGATTTTTATGGTGCAGGATGGGAATATGCTGGCTGCTGCATGCGCTTGTGCTTGCGGTTGTTGTCGAAGCTTGCGATCGTGAAGACGCCCGCAGTTTTGGGCAGTGGGCGTCGCGCCGTCTGTATGTGACAAACTCCTCCAGTGGCGGGCGACCAGCAGCTGTTCCGCGCGAGGTGCGCGGATCACGGCTCGTCCCTCAAAGGAGACAGCAGGATGGCTCAGGGAACCGTGAAGTGGTTCAACAGCGACAAGGGATTCGGTTTCATCGCTCCAGACGACGGCACCGCCGACGTCTTCGTTCACCACTCGGCGATCGATATGGATGGCTACCGAAGCCTGGCGGAAAACCAGAAGGTGGAGTACACGGTCAAGCAGGGCCCCAAGGGGCCGCAGGCTGACCAGGTACGCGCAGTCTGACGGGGCCCGGCTGCCGGGCGCCCCGTGCGTTCTGCCGGTCCACCGCACATGATGTGACGGGACAGGGCTGGCACCTTCTCAGTGGGAGGTTGCCGGCCCTGTCTCCCGTCACATCATCGCGGGGGCAGCGCGGGAAGTGAGGTGGGGGTGGACCGCGTGGATATGCCCGTCGTGTGGGTGATCAAGGACGACGGGAGCGACATCATCCGGGCCGACGTCATCGCCGCGGTTGGCCGTGACTACAACGGCAACATCACCGCGCGGCTGGCCGCAGGTGAGGGTTCGGTGGTGACACTCGTCGTGCCGGGTGCACCGGCCGGCCCGCACACCCCCGAGGACTTTCACCGGCAGCTGATCAGGGTTCTTGCCGAACTGTCCCACGCGGCCGAAGCCATCGTTGTGCGGCCCATCTGCGATGAGCGGCACGGGTGGCAGTGGGTCACCGAGCCCTTGTAGGCCGGGCGTCAGCCGGCGAATTGGCGCTCGACTTCGCGCGCATGGTCCGCCGCTTTGCGGGCCGCGTCGGCGGCACGGCGGTACTCGCTGGCGTGCTCGGGCCGCCGGGCTGCCAGCTCATCGTGAACCTGGGCGAGCTCATCTTCTGTGGTGGCCAGGGCAGCGGCCGTCGCTGAGAGGCGTTTGCCCTTCTTGCGCTCCATACCTCAAGGATGCACCGCATGTCCACAGCCCTGCCAAGGGGCTGAGCAAGGTGGCGTGTGCCCGCGCCTCACGCGGCGGGCTTGCGCCAGGCCGGCGGCGGAGCGCGATCACGGGGCGATGAGGGCGTCGGTGAGCGGATCGATGCCGGCCAGCTTCGCCGCCAGCTCCGCGGTGAGATGATGCCGGGCGGCAAGCGCCGCTGGCGCGCAGTAGCTGACCTTCGTCTGCCCCGCGTCAGCCCAGATCAGCACCTTGAGCGGCAGGTCCAGCGCCACCAGCGGCGAGGCCACCATCACCGGCGTGCCAGCAGCAGGACTCCCGAATATCACCAGCGTGGTCTCGCGCAGATCCAGCCCAGCCTGGCTCGCCTCGGCACTCTGGTCGATCACGGCGAACAGCTTCATGCCCTTCGCGGCGACAAGGTCGGTCAGGCGCGCGACGGTACCGGCGACCGGCCGGGGGCTGAGCTTGGTGACGACGTCAGTCTCGCTCCAGCTACCGTCCCCGGCCTCACTGACTACGGTCTTACTGTCTTCGGTCATCGCTGGGCCTCCTGTCGTGAGCATGGCGGAGTGATGGGGCCGCAACCGCGGATGTCTGCTGCCAACCAGCCTGCCCGGTCGCCGGGCCAGGCGATCGCCGGGGTCGGGGGTGGGCCTGCCGCCCTGCTCATCGAGCGGCCGGGCAACCCGTGCGAAGCTTGCTGTCATGCGAACGCACAGGAGCGGGCGTCCATGAGCGTGCCGCAGCCGGGAGCGCTTGCCGAGCCGCAGCCGGTGCTGAGCCCGCTCACCGCCGCGGCGATCTTCCTGGTGGTTGCAGTCAGCGAGGGCGGCGAGCCCGCCTGCAGGGACCTGCTCGCCGACCTCGCCGGGCTCCAGCGGTCCGTGGGGTTCCGCGTCCCAGGTGGTGAGCTGGCCTGCGTCGCCGGGATCGGGTCGCACCTGTGGGACCGCATGTTCACCGGCCCCCGCCCTGCTGAGCTGCACCCGTTCCGCGAGCTGGCCGGTGCCCGGCACCGGGCCGTGGCCACCCCCGGCGACCTGCTGTTCCACATCAGGGCCGGGCAGATGGACCTGTGCTTCGAACTCGCCGCGCAGATCATGGAACGCCTCGCCGGGTCGGTCACAGTCTGCGACGAGGTGCACGGGTTCCGGTACTTCGACGAACGCGACCTGGTCGGCTTCGTGGACGGGACGGAGAATCCCACCGGGCAAGCCGCAGCCACCGCGGCCATCACCAGCACCGAGGACCCCGGATTCGCCGGCGGCAGCTATGTCATCGTTCAGAAATATCTGCATGACCTGACAGCGTGGAACCGGCTGACTGTCGAGGACCAGGAGAAGGTGATCGGCCGCACCAAGCTGTCCGACATCGAGCTCGCCGACGATGCCAAGCCCGCCAACTCCCACGTCGCCCTGAACACCATCACCGGGCCCGGCGGTGCCCAGCGGCAGATCCTGCGGGCCAACATGCCGTTCGGCACTGTGGGGACGGGCGAGTTCGGCACCTACTTCATCGGCTACTGCGCCACCCCCGGCGTCACCGAGCAGATGCTTCAGAACATGTTCATCGGCAACCCGCCCGGCAACTACGACCGGATACTCGACTTCTCCACCGCCGTCACCGGGAACTTGTTCTTCGCGCCATCAGCCGGATTCCTCGACGACCTGCCAGCCCTCCCGGCCCCGAGTTCTTCGGCGGCCACACTCCCGGCCACAGCCGATGGCTCGCTGGGCATCGGCGGACTGAACAGGAGCAGCCAGCCATGAACAACCTGCACCGCGAGCTCGCCCCCATCTCAGACGCCGCCTGGGCCAGCATCGAGGAGGAGGCCCGCCGGACCTTCACCCTCTACCTGGCCGGCCGGCGGGTAGCCGATGTCGCCGGGCCGGCCGGCGTCACCCTGGCCGCCGTGGGCACCGGTCACCTCGGCGACGCTGGCTCCCTGGCGGACGGAGTCACCGCCCGTGTGCGCCGTGCGCAGCCGGTGGTCGAGCTGCGGGCCGCGTTCAGCCTGGACCGGCAGGCGATCGATGACGTCGAGCGCGGGGCCAAGGACCCGGACTGGCAGCCGGTGAAGGACGCCGCCAGGAAGATCGCCGTCGCCGAGGACCGGACGGTGCTGGCGGGATACCAGGCGGCAGGAATCGCCGGGATCCGGGACAGCTCCTCGAATCCGGCCCTGACTCTCCCGGCGGAGGTCATTCACTACCCCGACGCCGTCAGCCAGGCCGTGACCTCGCTGCGGCTGGCAGGAGTGGGCGGGCCTTACTCGCTGCTGCTCAACGCCCCTGCCTACACCGCCGTGAACGAAACCTCCGACCACGGCTACCCCATCCGGGAGCACCTCGCCCAGGAGATCGACGGGGAGATCATCTGGGCACCCGCGATCGACGGCGCCCTCGTCCTGTCCACCCGCGGCGGCGACTACGGACTGCACCTGGGCCAGGACCTGTCCATCGGCTATGCGTCCCACGACGCCAGCCGCGTTGAGCTGTACTTCGTCGAATCCCTGACATTCCTGGTGCACACCGCCGAGGCGGCCGTATCCCTTGTGACGGGGACGCCCACGTAGCTATAGCCGGCTCCGGTCGGGTCATTCGCCGGCTCCCAGCCGAAAAGCGCGAGATCGACCGTGAGGCAGGCCAGCGCTGATCCTGACGGCGGGCCAGGGCCGCATCAGGTATTGAGCAGGCATGTCGCCATGATGTCCGCGAGCCAGTTCTGGTAGCGGCCGGCGGGCCAGTGCTGCTCGCCCACCAGGGCGCGGTACATGTCATAGCTGGTCAGTGCCCAGACGACATCGGTGGCCTCGCCGGCCGCGAGACCGGTCCGCAGGAAGCGCCCTTCCTCCAGGTACGTGATCAGGCGCACCTGGTTGGCGCGGCGCCGGGACTCGACCTGCCGGGCGACGGCGCCAACCTCGGGCGCGACGGCCGCCGCGCCGCGCATCAGCTCGAACTCGGGAACCGATGCCTCGTAGGTCCGCCGGCAAAGCTCCGCGACCAGCGCCAGGCGCTCCCGCGGGTGCTGGGCGGCCCGCAGCCGGTCCACCAGGTCGTGCGGTGGCCCGGCAGAGGCGAGCGGGTCGACCAGGGCGGCCAGCACGCCGCGCTTGGAGCCGAAGGCGGCCTCCACGGTCTTGGCCGACACCTGAGCCGACGACGCGATGGCATCCATCGTGGTGGCCGCGTATCCAGCCGCCCGGAAGAGCTCCCGCGCCGCGGTGAGTATGCGCGCGCGCGTCTGCCCGGCCTGGCGCTGCCGGGCCGGCGAATGGTAGGGGCGCCGGGCAGCGCCCGGGCTAGGCGGTTCGGCCATGTTTGATAGTAGACAGCCTATTAGACAGGCATTACCCTATCGAAATTACGGGCACCGGCTCTCTGGAGGGCACGGGATCATGCGTTTCGAATCGTCGGTGACATCTGTGACGTGGATCCCGATCGAGGCCGTCGACGGCATCACCCGGCTGCCGTTCAGCGCTCGCATCGCCCATTACGACCCGCCTCCACCGGACGTGCTCGACGGTCTTGAGCAGCTGCGCGGCGAGGACCGGTTCCGCTTCGCCAATCAGCTGCGGGCATGGATCGAGGTGGACGGCGGGCGCGTAGTCGGGTATGGGCAGAGCGGGTCCGGCTGGATCGGGGCGACCACCGTGCGGGTGGGCCCATTCGGCGTGACGGTTCCCGCGGTCCCCTACCCCGATCTGCGCCCGCCCCCGGCGGTCTCGCCCGGGAGCGTGACGTTCGTGCAGACAGCCGGCGGCCGGACGGGCCTGCCGATGCCTCGGCTGGGGAGCAGTGGCCCGCACCTCGCGGCTCCCCCGGCCTGGACGACGCTGTCGCTGACCTTGCACGCCGACGGAACGAGCGAGCACGCACTGGCCGGCGCGAGCGCCTTTCCCCGCCACTGGGTGTATGACTCGGGCAGGCGGCTGGTGGCCAAGTCGGGCCTGATCGACTTCGGCCACTGGGCGAAGACGGCGCTCCACCAGGACAGTCCGTGGGGTGGCCATGACGCTCAGGCGCTCATGGTGGCGGCCGAAAGCGCCCTGGAACGTGAGCTGTCGGCCATTGTCGTCGGCTCCGCGCCGCAGTGGCAGCGGCTGGTTGCCGGGGATGTGCTGGTCCGCCAGGGCGATCATGCCGATGCGGTGTTCTTGCTGTTTGACGGGCTGCTTGATGTCGACATCGACGGGGTCCCGGCGGCCAGGGTCGGCCCGGGGGCGATCGTGGGGGAGGCGGCCGGCCTGGAGGTCAAGCGCCGCTCCGCGACGCTGCGCGCGGTGACAGAGTGCCGGGTGGCGCGCGTGCCGGGGACGGCGCTCGACAGCACCGCGCTGGCACGGCTGGCCGAGGCCCGGCAGCCCCGGGTGCACGCACAGCCAGGCCCGGGACGGCCGTCCAGGGATACCGGACGGGCCGGTACCTGATGGCCGGGGGCCGGTGGGACTCGGCGCTGGTGCCCCCCCGGCGGCTGCTGCCGCCGAAAGTGGCTGATGCCGCCGCGCTGGCGGCAGCGGGCCTTGTCTACGCCGGGGCGCTCGCTGGCAGTGTGGTCGCGCACGGCTGGTCCGTCCGGCTCGCCGTCGCAGCGGCCGTGTTCCCCGTGGTGGCGTCGCTGTGGTGGCGGCGGCGCTACCCGCTCCTGGTGCTGGCCATCGCGATCGCCATGATCGTGCTGGCTTTCCCCATGAGCGGGGCCATCGCCCTGGTCGCGCTGTACACGGCCGCGCCCCGGCTCGGTACCCGGATGCGGTTCGCCATCTGGGCGCTGGTCGCTGTCTGCGAGGTGACGGCCGACAGCCTCGCGCAGCACAGCCTGGCCCTGGGCCAGATACCGTTCGACGTCGCCGCACCCGGGGCCGCGATCGGGCTGGGACTGTACGTGGCCGCCAGGCGCGCCTACCTGGAGCAGCTGCGGGAGCGGGCCCTGATGGCCAGGGCGCTGGCCTCGTTCCTGCCGCCCGAGGTGGCCGAACTGGTCGGCGCCTCGCCGTCGGCCCTGTCACTCCAGGAGGAGCGGGAGGTAACCATCTTGTTCTCCGACATCCGCGGCTTCTCCACCTTCGCGGAGAGCGTCGCTCCGCGGCAGGTCGCCCACCTCGTCGGCCGTCACGTAGCGGCCATGGCCGAGGTCGTCCAGGCACACGGCGGCATCCTCGACAAGTTCGCCGGCGACGCGGTGATGGCGGTCTTCGGTGCGCCCAAGCCGCTGCCCGGCCACGCCGCCAGCGCGGTCAGCTGTGCGATCGCGATGCAGCGGCGGCAGGCTGACCTCAACGCGCAAGCGTCCGCTGTGGGCCTGCCAGCCTCCAGCATCGGCGTCGGCGTGAACAGCGGCACCGTTATCGCCGGAACGCTCGGGGGTGAAGGGCGGCTCGACTACACCGTGCTCGGCGACGCGGTGAACATCGCGCAGCGGCTGCAGTCGCAGGCCTCGGGCGGGGAGATCCTGATCTCGGCGGCGACGATGGCCCACTGCGCCTGGCCATCGGCCCAGGCCGCTGGCGCGCGCGTGCTCAAGGGGCGCCGCACGCCCGTCGAGGTGTACCGCATCCCCTGGGCCGACCGGTCTGAGCCGTCGGCCCCGGCGCCCCTGGCCCGGTCGTAGGACCAGCGCCCGAGCCTGCCTGCGACTTGCGGCCGGCGCGGCTGTCCGGACCCGGTGACAGCATGAGCGCGTGACCCTCGAGCAGCGGGCGCCCCGTGACGTGACCGCGCGTGACGTGACCGCGCCCGGCGCCCAGATCCGCCGCTCCGGCATGCGCGCGTTCGCAGCGAGCAGGGTCGGCGGGCTGCCGAGGTCGTTCTGGGCGCTCTGGAGCGGGACCCTGGTCAACCGCGTCGGCTACATGGTCGAGCCATTCCTGGCCTATTACCTGACCGGTGTCCGTGGGCTCTCCCTCGCGGTGACGGGTGCCGTGCTGGCGATGAGCGGCGCGGGCTCCGTCGTTTCCCAGCTCGTCGCCGGCTCACTGGCCGACCGCATCGGCCGCCGCGCCACGCTGACCCTGGGCATGGTCGCGAACGCGGGCGCACTGGTGGGCCTGGGCTACGCCAGGACCCTGGTAGCGATCATGACTGCCACGCTGCTGTTCGGCGCCACCATTGACATCTACCGCCCGGCCTCATCGGCGCTCGTCGCGGACCTGGTCCCGCCCGCTGAGCGGCCACGGGCGTACGGCCTGCTGTTCTGGGCGGTCAACCTGGGCTTTTCCGTGGCTATGGTGCTCGGCGGGACCCTGGCCAGAGCCGGCTTCCGCTGGCTGTTCTGGGTGGACGCGGTCACCTGCGTCGCCTTCGCGGTGATTGTCTGGCGTGCGGTTCCCGCTGACCACCCGCGACGGGAACGGCGGGCCCGCGGCCGCGTGACCCCCGCGGAGGCGGGCAGGCGCGCTGCCCTGGCGAGCCGCGCAGGCAAGCTCCGCGACGTGGCGCGCGATGGAGTGATGATCGCCTACCTGGCACTCACCCTGTGCTACTGCCTGGTCTACCTGCAGGCTTACACGACGCTGCCGCTCGCCATGCGGTTGCGGGGCATGCCGCCGCAGGCCTACGGCCTTGCCATGGCCGTCAACGGGGTGCTGATCGTGGCACTGCAGCCGGTTGTCAGCGCCTGGCTGGGCCGGCGCAATCGCACGATCGTGCTCGCGGCGGGTTTCGTCCTGGTGGGCCTCGGCTTCGGGCTGACCGCCGTGGCCACCTCGGTCATCGCCTACGGGCTGACGGTCGGCGTGTGGACGCTGGGCGAGATCGTCACCGCCGGGATCGGCGCGGCCATCGTGGCCGACCTGGCCCCCGCCCATATGCGCGGCCGCTACAGCGGCGCCTACGGCGCCACGTGGTCCGCGGCCTACCTGCTCGGCCCCCTCGCCGGCACCCGGCTCCTCGCACTCGGCGCGCCGGTCCTGTGGGTTTCCTGCGCCGGCTTGAGCGCACTCGCGGCCGCGGGGCTGCTGGCGCTGGGTCCCGCCATCAGCCAGCGTGCCCGCTACCTGGATACACAGCCGTGAACCGCTGCCCGGAACTGGTCAGGCGCAGCCCAGGGGCGGGTGGGGATCAAGTGAATGGCGTTGGGCGAATCGGCCGTTATCAGAATGATATGGGTGTTAATCTCAGTCCCGGCCGGGCGTCCCGCAGTCCCGTGACGGCGACGGCAACCGGCCACCGCTGGGACTCTCAGCGCGGTTTCGGGATCCTGCCGGGAAGCCGGGAGGACGCGGCCGGTGGCCCATGGCCCCGGTGGGCACATCGCCCGCCCGCAATGCGGCCCGCGGTTGGGGAGCGCACATGGCCAAGCCCCGCCAGCTGACCGTCGGCGGGTAAGGACGTAGGAGCGTGACACGCCCGTGGGTATGCGTTGGCCTGCCATCGGTTCTTGCTTCTCCCGCGCCAGAGCGCTGACGGCGGTGCCGCTCACCGCGGCGCTGCTGGCCACGGCGGTCATGGTCTCCTCCGCCGGGACGGCGGGGGCGGCGCCACAGCCCAGCATCAGCCAGGTCCAGCACAAGCTCTTCGTGCTGATGTCCGCCGAAGACCAGGCGGTCCAGCAGTATGACCAGGCCAGTCAGGCTCTGGCCAGCGCCAGGCAGCGCCTTGCGTTCGTCAACCTCGAGGTCGGCCGGGACCGGGTCCAGTTCCAGGCGATGCGCGGCAAGATCGGGCAGATCGCGGCCTTCGCCTACGAGAACGGCAACATGACGTCGTTCGGCGCCCTGCTGACCGACCCCAACCCGCAGACGGTCATCGCCCAGGCGTCCGTCCTGCAGCATCTGTCCAGTGACCGCGCCGCCCAGCTGAACCAGGTCATCGCGGCTGCCCGCCAGTACGCCGACGCCCAGCAGACCGCGCACCGGACGGAAGCGGCGGTCAAGGCCCTGCAGGCGCAGCGGCTGGCGAAGCGCAAGACCATCGCCGCCGAGGTAACCAAGCAGCAGGCCCTGCTCGCTGAGCTCACCTCCCAGCAGCAGGCGGCGCTCGACGGCGGCACGACCATCGGCACGTACACGGGGCCGACCAACACCCCCGGGGAGAAGGCGGTCGCGTTCGCCTATGACCAGCTCGGCAAGCCCTACGTGTGGGGTGCGACCGGCCCCGGCTCCTTCGACTGCTCCGGGCTGGTCCAGGCTGCCTGGGGGTCGGCCGGGGTGGCGATCCCGCGTACCACCTACGAGCAATGGGCCGCACTGCCCCATGTGCCGCTGGCGACTCTTCAGCTGGGCGACCTGATTTTCTTCGACGCGATCGGGCACGTCGGGATCTACGTGGGCAACAACACGATCATCGACGCCCCGCAGCCCGGCGAGTTCGTGGAGCTGGTCAGCCTGTCCTCGCCCTGGTACGCGGCGAACCTGGACGGCGCCGCCCGCCCCTGACGGGAGCCAAGCGCCGCCGAACGGCGTCATGACAGGTGCCCGCTGACGATGCGGCAAGTATCGGCATCGCCAGCCGGGAGCGGTTATGGTTCGTATGGGGGAGCTCTGTGACGGTGCTCTCGGCGCCATGGTCCTGGCCGACACCCGCCGACTGCTTTTCGTCGTCGACTTTCCGTCCGTCGACCACTCGAGAAAGGCGGCTGCTGTCCTTCCTTGCCATCAGCCGCGTTGACGGCGCTCCGGGACCCTTGGCAGGGCACATCCTGGCCAGCAGGTCCGCTGCGATCGGGCTGACGTGTGGGGACGTGACAGCATGATCGTGGAAGGTGACACCAGGATGATCGCTTCGGGCAGCGCGGGTTGCGGTCATGAACGCACGCCGCCACCGCTGATGACGGCGGTACGGATAGCTGCTGTGCACGGGTAGCGGGCTGTGGACAGACGGGTGCCGGCCAAGGAACGGGTCCGGGTGGGGGTCGTGCCCTCGCTCGCCGACGGTTTCATCGCCAGGCCGGAGACGGCTTCTGCGCTCGGGTCGGCGCTGGCCCCCGGCGCCGTGGTGGCGCTGGTGCCGGGCCGGGCTGCGGCGGCCGGGACCAGGGACTGGCAGGGTGCGTGCGGCAAGACCCAGCTCGCGGTGTCCTCCGCGGAGTGGCTGTGGCAGTCCGGCAGGGTGGACCTGCTGGTCTGGGTGACCGCCACCAGCCGGGCGGCGGTGCTGTCCGGCTACGTGGAGGCGGCAGTCGCCGAGATGGGCGCCGACCCCGCTGGCGATGCGGAGGTGACCGCCGGCCGCTTCATCAGCTGGCTCGCCGAAACCAGCTGCCCATGGCTGGTGGTGCTCGACGACCTCTCCCAGGCGGCGGACCTGGAAGGGCTCAGGCCGGCAGGCCCGGCCGGCCGGGTGGTCATCACCACCAGGAATCCAGCGGCCGTCTCCGACGAGCACCGGGCGCGGGCTCTCCCGGTCGGTGCCTTCAGCCCCCGCGAGGCCCTGAGCTACCTGATGGGCCGCCTCACCGCCGACCCCGACCAGCGGCTCGGCGCGATCGACCTCGTCCAGGACCTCGGCTGCGAGCCGCTGGCGCTCGCCCAGGCCAGCGCGGTCATCGCGAGCTCGGTGCTGTCGTGCCGCGACTACCGGGACTATTTCGCGCGCAGGCGGGACCAGATGGCCCGGACGGCCGGCGGCGAACTGGCGGCAGCCGCGGTCACCTGGACATTTTCCGCCGAGCAGGCCGACCGCCTGTCACCCGGGGCCGCCCAGTCGCTGCTGGCGCTGGCCGCGCTTCTCGACGGCAACGGGATCCCCACCGAGGTGTTCGGTGCCCCGTCCACGGTCAGGTACCTGGCGGGAAACGCCGCCGGCCGCCCGGCGGATCGTGAGCTCGTCCGGGGAGCACTCCTCGTTCTGGAACGGGTGGGGTTGCTGGCTGCCGACCGCACCGGTGGGCCGAGGATCCGGGTGACCGCGGTGGTGCAGGCGGCGGTCCGGGCAGCGACACCGGCCGCGATGCTGGACCGGACGGCGCACGCCGCAGCCGACGCGCTGCTGGAGGTGTGGCCGGAGGAGGAGCCTGGGCCGTGGTCGGCGGGGGCGCTGCGGTCGTCCGCTGCCTGCCTCCAGCGGGGCGCGGGAACCCTGCTGTGGGCAGGCAGATGTCACCCGCTCCTCATGCGCTCCGGGCAGAGCCTGGACCAGACGCACCTGGCGGGCACTGCCGTCGGTTACTGGCGGGAGCTGGCCACGGTCAGCGGCCGGGCGCTGGGGCCGGACCACCCCGACACGCTGGCGACCGGGCACCGGCTCGCGTACGCCTACCTGGCTGCTGGCCGCGCCTCAGAGGCAGTCTCGTGGTTCCAGTGGGCGCTGGCCGAGCGGGCGCGCGCGCTCGGCCCGGACCATCCCGGCACCATCGCCGCCAGGCTCAACCTCGGCCGCGCCCTCGTGGCGGCGGGCCAGCTCGATGACGCGCTCACGGTCCTGGGTGGCGTCGTCGGCGACTATGAGCGCATACGCGGGGGCGACCACCCAGACACACTGGGCGCCCGGGACGAGCTCGCCGCCGCGGACTACACCGCAGGCCACTTCGCCGACGCGATCCGCCTGCACCGCCGCACGCTGGGCGACCGCGAGCATGTCCAGGGACCCCAGCATCCGGATACCATCGCCACCCGGCAGAAGCTGGCCGACGCCTACATGGCCGACGGCCGGCTCAAGAACGCGATCTCCCAGTACAAACGGGTCCTCGCCGACTGGCAGCGCGCACTGGGCCCGGACCATCTGGACACGATCGCGGCCCGGGCCAGCCTCGGCTCCGCCTACCACTCGGCCGGCCGGATGGCCTCTGCGCTGCAGATGTTCGAGGAGGCCGGCGCGGGCTACGAGCGGGAGCTGGGCGCCGATCACCCCGATACCCTCGCGTGCCGCCTGAACCTCGCACACGCCTACTACGACGTGGGCCGGCTGACCGACGCGCTGTCGCTGCTGCGCGACATCGCCGCACGCTGCGAGCGGACCATGCCGCCCAGCGACCCGCTGGCGCAGTCCGTACGGGAGTCCCTGGCGAACGTCGGCGGAGGTGACGGCAGCGCCCGGTGACGCTTTGTCCCGATTGGATACGCTGCCAGTCCGGAACCGCGGACAGATCTGGAGGACGCCCATGTCGGCTGCTGGCGAGGATCCCGGGGCCAGCATCAGCGCGCAGGTCGCGCAGCGCTGGCAGGCGATCGATCCGCTGCTGCCCGAGCCGGGAGCCATGCCGCCGGGCTGTGGCGCGGACCTGACCGTGGCCGGGGCGGACGGCCAGCCGGTGGCCACCGGGACCTGCGAGCACTGGCAGGTGCCGCCGGAGTCGATGGACCTGACCTGGGGCGCGGCACACAGATTCCAGCTCACCGCCCGGTTAGGAGGACCCGACGTCGCGGACGTGCTCGGCCGGCTGCTGTCGCTCTGGCAGGAGCATCTGGACGGCGTGCCGCAAGCCCGCGATGAGGACACCGCCGCCGTGGTGCTGTGGCCCAGCCGGGACATCGGCGGGATCGCGACCTTGCTGCGCCGCGGGTTCGCACCGCGCGGCGTCGTGGCGGCCCGCACGGCCAGCCGCCACCCCACCACCGGCGGCCCAGGCCCGGCCACGGGGCCGGGACGCGACGGCGTCCAGATCAGGCGGGCCGTGCCCGCGGACGTCGATGCGGTCACCCGGCTGGGACTGGAGACGATCCGGTTCGACGCCCATTTCGGCGGTGTCATCGAGCGGCCCAGCACGGCGGCCGCGCTGCGGCAGGAGGCCGACGGGCTGCTGGCCGGGACCGAGCCCTGGATCTGGCTGGCCGAGCGGGACCGCACGCCGGTCGGCTTGCTGTACGCCGAGCGGCCGGAGGACGCGGGCTGGATCGCCCCGCTGGTGCGCCTGTCACCGGTCGCCTACCTGACGCTGATGGTCGTCCTGCCCGGCGAGCGCGGCGGCGGCATCGGCGCTGATCTGACCGCCCGGCTGCACGGCGAGATCAGCGCCGCCGGGGTGCCAGTCACGCTGCTGCACTACGAGCAGACCAACCCGCTGTCCGTGCCGTTCTGGGGGCAGCAGGGATACCGGCCGCTGTGGACCTCATGGGAGGCCAGGCCGGCCAGCGTCATCCGCTGACCGGGGCCTCCCGCACGGGGCCTCCCGCACGGGGCCTCCCGCACAGGCCGCCCGCGGGTCAGTGCCGTGAGGAGTCGCTCTCCCGGCGGATCTGGAAGAACGGCGAGCGCAGGATGAAGCGCGCGCTGAACATCATGATCAGGCCCAGGCCGATGATGCCGACCAGCGACCAGATCTGCGCCGCGGCCGCAGCCTGCACCGACTTGACGAACATCCACCCGAGGAAGCCGGCGGCACCGAGCGGGAGCACGCCGAGGATGACGAAGTCCCAGGCGCCGCTGAAGACCCGGCGGCGGTAGTAGACGATGGTCGCCAGCGCGGTGAGGATGTAGAAGATCGCGAACAGCAGCCCGGTCACGTCGATCACGTCGTAGAAGGCGTTCTGCACCGAGGTCGTCAGCAGATACACCCAGGTCAGCGCGATGAGTAGCACCCCGACGACGATGCTGGCGGCCACCGGCGTGGAGAACCGGCGGGACACGTTGGACAAGAATCCCGGCAGCGCCCGGTAGCTCGCCATGCCGTAGGCGATCCGGGAGCTGAGCACGATTCCGGTGCCGGTGGTGGCGATGACCGACAGCGCGATGGACAGCGCCATCATCTTGGCCCAGAACCCCCCGCCGAGTGCCTGGGCCACGTAGACCAGCGCGGAGGCCGAGTGGGCCTGCAGCTGGGCCGGGGGCACGACGCCCTGCAGGCCGACCTGCGACAGCGTGTAGATGATCGCCAGCAGGGCGACCGCGAGGATTGCCGCCCGGCCCGGGTTGGTACGGCGGTGCTTCACTTCCTCGTTGACATACAAGGTGCCGTCCCAGCCGCCGTAGACGAACACCGCGATGAGGAAGCCCGCGACCGCGCTGCCCTTGCCGTCGATGCCGCTGAGGCTGAACCAGCCCTTGGTGATCGGAACGGTGCCAGCGTGGTGGCCCAGCACCGCCAGCAGGCCGGCGACTGCCAGGCCGATCAGGATCAGGTACTCGACCAGGGCCATGCCGACCTGGGTACGGGCGGTGATGCGGATACCGACGACCGCGATCACGAGCATGACGACGCCGACGGCGCTGCCGATGGCGATCCAGGCCCAGGGGTTGGTGGAGGTAGAGCCGAAGACGGCAAGCACCGACGGCCCGAGCAGCAGGATCTCGGCGACCGTGCCGATGATGTAGGCGACCACCATCAGCCATCCGGTGAGGAAGCCCAGATACGGGTTGATGGCCCGGCCGACCCACTCGAATGAGGCACCGCAGTTGGCGTTCCACATGTTGCACCGCCGGTAGGCATTGGCGATGATCAGCATGGGGACGGCGGTGAGGAGCAGGATCGGGCCGCTGCCGTAGGCGGTCGCCGCCGCGAGCGCGGCCAGCGACAGCCCGATGGTCGCCGCCGGGGCCGATGACGCCATGCCGATGACGGTGTCCTGCGCCACCCCGATCGCGTCGGGCTCGAGCCGGGCGGCCGGCGGCGGTGCGGTGCCTGCCATGGCAGCCGAGGACTGATGCGTCATCTGTTCTCCTCCGATGCTGGCGCAGGTGCGTCAGGTCTGCTCGCGGCAGCGGACAAGGCTTCGGTCAGCGCCTGGCACGAGCGCGTGCACAGGAGCGCGTGGAAGGTCTGCCGGGTCGCGACAGCACCCACCCCCAAGTCGCCCATGAACCCTTGCCCGCCCCTGGCACCGCTACGGCGCGCCCACAGCGACCGTTCACACCACCGGATCAGGACACCCGGGGCGCGAGCCAGCGTTTACCGCCGATGCCTGCGACGATGCGAGGCTCGGTTGGCCACGCGCGAGATCATAGCGGTTATTTCCGGCATACCACAAGTGCCAGAAATGTCTTTAATGTTACGACCCCCACACCAGGCGTGACCTGCCAATCGTGACATACCGCAATCTAGGGTAACTCCGGGCCCGGCAGGCGCGGCAGCAGGGCCAATTTGCCGGCCAGTCGTCAACCTGAGCGCATCATGGCAGGTCGGCGGCCTGCTGCCAGAAACAGGGCGGGGATGAGCAGCCCGGGCACCGGCTCATCCACCGCATACGCCAAGAAGCCCGGGCGCCATTCCCGGTGAATGGCAGGCCGGGCTCTCCGGCTGTTTTCTGAACAGCGGATCAGCGAATCCCGCTAACCGGCGCCGTCCGCAGAAATGCCCCGGTCACGCGATCTTCATGGGCACCGTCCGGCACGGTCCCAGAGCACCGGTGCCCTCGTCGTCCAGGCACACCCGGACCGAGGCAACCGTGCCCGGCCCGCCCGTGACATCGGTCGTGATGACCATGGAGGCGGACTGCCCAGGTGCGATGAAGCCCGGCTCGCAGAAGCTGCTGTCCGAGTTGATGGCAACACCGCCCGGAAGGACACAGGGCGGATTGCTGGCGATACTGGCGTGCTTCACGCTGACGATGACGAGGTCCTCAGAAGCTGAGCCCGGTCCCATGCTGGTCTCGGTGAAAACGAACGTGAGCATCTGCCCGGGCTGAATGACCTTGATTCCCCCCGAGACCATTCCCTCCAGCGTGAACACTGGTCTCGCCGCCGGCGCCGCCGCCCGCAGAGCGGTCGCGGACGCGCTGGTCACCGTGGTGACGAGCAGGCCCGCGGCCGCCGTGGAACCGATGACCGCAGCCAGCCTGCCCGTCCTTTTCACGGGAATACGCATAAACCCCCCCTTTATGATTGGATCGTCTTGTCCCCCGCATGTTCTACGCCTACATTATGAATGGCAGGCGCGGCTCTGGGACAAGAATTACGACGGCTCGCGGGCCGCCGTCTCCGGGCGGGTGAGCTGGCCCTGGTGGTGCAGCAGCCGGACCCGCGCCAGGGAAGTGCCATCGGTCCCACCGGGAGGTGACGCCCGGCCCGGCCTGGCCGGCCGTCCGGCCCTGGCAGGCAGCCGCCCGTGGGCGCGATCGTGCGATCAGTGACACAGACCGCGCTCACCGACGCACCGGGACGGCATCTATGGGACAGCAGCCGCTGGCCACCGGCACTGCTCTGCCAGGCAGCTATGTGAACCCTGCCGGTGAGTTCGTCCGCGACCAGCGCTACATCACCTCCAGGATCACCGCCGACGGGCGGGACGGCTTCCCGGTCGAGCCCGGCCGGTACCGGCTCGTGGTCAGCCGGGCCTGCCCGTGGGCCAACCGGGCCATCATCGTCCGCCGCCTGCTCGGCCTGGAGGACGTGCTGTCCATGGGCATCACCGGGCCGGTACACGACGCCCGGAGCTGGACCTTCGACCTCGACCCGGGCGGCCGCGACCCCGTGCTCGGCATCGAGCGGCTGCGGGAGGCATACCTGGCCCGCTTCCCCGGCTACGACCGCGGGATCACCGTCCCCGCCATCGTGGACATCCCGAGCGGCAAGGTCGCCACCAACGACTACCCCCAGATCACCCTCGACCTGTCCACCCAGTGGCGCGCCTACCACCGGCGCGGCGCCCCCGACCTGTACCCGCGGGACCGCCGCGGCGAGATCGACGAGGTCGCCCGGCTGGTGTTCCGCGATGTCAACAACGGCGTCTACCGCTGCGGCTTCACCGGCACCCAGGAGGCCTACGAGCGGGCGTACAACCGGCTGTTCGGCCGCCTCGACTGGCTGTCGGCCCGGCTGGAGAACCAGCGCTACCTGGTCGGCGACGCCATCACCGAGGCCGACGTCCGGCTGTTCACCACCCTCGCCCGCTTCGACGCCGTCTACTACTCACACTTCAAGTGCAACCGGCAGAGGCTGGCCGAGATGCCGGTGCTGTGGGCCTATGCCCGCGACCTGTTCCAGACTCCCGGCTTCGGCGACACCATCGACTTCGACCACATCAAGCGCCACTACTTCGGCGTGCAGCGGGACATCAACCCGACCGGCATCGTGCCGGTGGGCCCCGACCTGTCCGGGTGGCTCGCGCCGCACGGGCGGGAACGGCTCGGCGGCCACCCGTTCGGGCAGGGCTGCGCGCCGGGACCGCCGTCAGCGCAGGAGACGGTCCCCGCGGGGCACACCCCGCTCGCGTCAGGTCACAGCTGTGCGGTGACGGCCTTCACCCCGGTGTAGGCCGCCGGGCCTACCGGCGCAAGGCCAGGCGGGCCGAGGCCAGCCGGTGCGGGCCGTCCAGCAGCCAGACCGACAGCTCACCGGGTGCCGGGCTGGAGACCAGGCTGGGCTCGTGGCCAGGCAGCATGGGGCGGTGGTATTCCAGCTCGGCAGCCACCGGCGGCTCGCCAGGCGCGGCAGGCCCGGCGAGCACGTCCTCGACTGCCGCCCAGTAGACGGTGTTGTTGACATGGCCCGCCGGGTCGAAGTCACTGGCCCGCAGCGGCCACAGCCGGCCGGGCAGCGAGGGCGGCGGCCCAGGATGCGACAGCCGCGCCGACACCCGGCGCCCTCCGGTGGACGGCCCGTACAGCCGGTGGAACGCCGCGCCCAGCGGGCAGGGGCGGCCATCCGCGCGGGTGATTGCCACCCAGACCGCCCGGGCCTGCACCAGGTCGCCCGACGGGCCGGACACGGTGGTGATGCGTTCCGCCCACCGGGGACCGGTCGCCGAGCAGAACGTCCGCAGCGCGACCCGCTGGCCCAGGCCCGGATAGTCACGCACGGCCACCTCACACCGGCGCAGCAGCCAGCCGTACGGCTCGTCCCAGCCCGCGGCGGCGAGATCGTCTTCCGCGGCCTCCTGCAGATAGCGGGCGAGCGCGTCGAGCCGGAGCCGGCCGGCCGGGGTCACGTCGGTGCTCCGGACAACCCGGGCGGCCGTGAACACCCGGCCCTGGGCCGGATCGGGCTCGAACACCGCCGGGGAGGGCGTGTTCTCCGGACCCGGGCGCCGTGGGACAGGCTCCATCCCGGCATTGTCCCCGACCTGACCCGCGGCTCGCGCGGCGCGGGCGCCTAGGCTCAGCGGTGGGAGGGTGAGGGAGGTCCGGCGTGTCACGGCGCATTCACGGCTGGCGGAAGCTCGCGGGCTCGGCCTGGGGCCGCCCGATGGACCCGCAGTTCCTCGGCGACCTCGACCTCGACGCCGACGCCCTGCTCTCCTACATCGAGGAAGCGCGCCGCCGCACGGGTGTGCACGTCACCGTCACCCACCTGGTGGGCAAGGCGGTCGCGCACGGCCTGGCCCAGGTGCCTGAGCTGCGGGTCCGGCTCGCGCACGGGCGCGAATACGAGCGCGAGAGCATCGACGTCTTCTTCATCGTCGCGGCCGAGGGCGGCGGCGAGCTGACCGGCGTCAAGATCCACGATGCGGACCGCAAGTCGGCGGTGGAGATCGGCGAGGAACTCAGCCGCCGCTGCGCGGCTATCGGCGCCGGCCGCGATCCCGAGCTCGGGCGCGGTAAGGCCGTGCTCACGGTGCTGCCGCCGCACCCGCTGCGCTGGGTGCTGCGGCTGGCAGCCTGGCTGACCTCCGACCTCAACCTCGACCTGAGCCGCCTGGGCATGCCCCGCCAGGCGTTCGGGGGCGCCATGATCACCTCGATCGGGGGCTGGGGGATCAGCCATGCCTACTCCCCACTGGCGCACTATTACCGGGTCCCGGTGCTGATCCTCGTCGGCGCCGTGCGGCAGTCCCCCGCCGCCGTGGCTGGCCAGGTGGTGGTGCGCCCGATGCTCACGCTCACGGCCACCTTCGACCACCGTTACGTGGACGGTTTTCACGCGGTGCAATTCGCGCGGGCGGTCCGCGACTACTGCGAGAACCCCGCTGCCTTCGACCCCCCGCCGGGCCTGGTCAGCCACCCAGCCTGAGGCCAGGCGGCAGGCCGCGCGCCGGGACCACCAGGGGTGTCAGCTGCCCGGCTGGCTGGCCGCGATGTACTCGGCGACCCGCTGGACGGCGGCCCGCAGCCGCCGGAAGTAGGCGGCGCGGCTCAGCGACAGGCGGTGCGCCGCGTTCTCATGGCTTGATGCGGGGTCCAGGTAGCCCTGGATCAGCACCCGCCGCATGAGCAGCCGCCGATCTCAAGATCGAGTCCTGGCGTGTGTCTGCACCAGGCGCAGCGCATCCGGCGGTGGCAGGGCGCCGAGCTCGGAGACTGACCACCCCGGCTGCGGGCAGCCGGCGGCAAGGCGGATGATGGGCTCATGACGGCTGGGGACATGCCCGCTAGCCCGGTGCCGGTGAGCCCGGTGCCGGTGAGCCCGGTGGCCGGGGCTGGGGGGGTATGCCCGTTCACGGTGGACCGGCCGGTCATGCGGCAGCGATGGGAACGGCTGACGTTCCTGCACTGGCGCTACGACACCGCGGACGTGCAGCGGCTGCTGCCGCCGTGGCTGCGGGCGCAGGAGTTCGACGGCACCGCCTGGGTGGGGCTGGTGCCCTTCTTCATGCGGGTCGCCACCGGCGGCGGACGCCGGGCGCCGTGGGTGTCGGACTTCTGTGAGACGAACGTGCGCACGTATGTCCGCGACCCGCAGGGCCAGCCTGGGATCTGGTTCTTCTCACTGGATGCCGCCCGGGCAGGTGCGGTCGCCGTCGCCCGCACGACCTACCGGCTGCCGTACTTCTGGTCGCGGATGCGGCTGGCCGAACGCGGCAGCCAGGTCGCCTATGGCTGCCAGCGCCAGTGGCCGGGCCCGCGGCCGGTGACCAGCCGGGTCAGGATCGAGGTCGGTGACCGGCTCAGTCCCGCGGACCTGGACGAACGGGATCATTTCCTGACCGCGCGGTGGATGCTGTTCAGCGCGGCGGGCAGCCGCCGCCGGTTCGCCCGTGCCTGTCATGAGCCCTGGCCGCTGCACCGCGCCCGGGTGATCATGACCGAGGACCATCTGGTCGCCGCGGCGGGCCTGCCGTCGCCGCAGGGTGAGCCGCTGGCGCATTACTCGCCCGGTGTGGACGTCGCGATCGGCCGGCCGGAGACATACAGGTAGCGGCACCCGGGCCGGCCGCCCGCGCAGCATCAGCCACGGTCCCGGGCCGGCCCACCTCCAGGCCGGTCAGGCTGCCAGGGCGGCGGCGGCCCGCCGCCACCCGGCCAGGGCCGCGGCGACCTCGCGGGCGCTGACGTCGACGTGCGTGAGCATCCGCACCCGGCCGGCCACCGTGGTAACCAGGACACCCTCGGCCGCCAGCGCCTCCACCCAGGCGGCCAGGCTGTGACCGGTGACAGTCACGTCGGCGAACACGATGTTGGTCTCCACCCCCGCCGGGTCCAGGCAGCCCGGCACGGTCGCGGCCACGCCCTCGGCCAGCCGGCGGGCGTTGGCGTGATCGGTGGCCAGCCGCCCGGGGCTTTCGTCCAGCGCGATCAGCCCGGCCGCCGCCATGATCCCCGCCTGCCGCCACGCCGCGCCGAACAGGACCTTCAGCCGGCGTGCCTCGCGGATGAACTCGCCGTCACCGACCAGCAGCGAGCCGATGGGCGCGCCGAGCCCCTTGGACAGGCAGAACATCATCGCGTCCACCTGCGCCGCGTAGTCGGCGACGGCCGCCCCGGTCACCGCGCAGGCGTTGAAGATCCGCGCGCCGTCCAGGTACAGCGGCACGCCCCGGTCGGCGCAGACCTTGCCGATCGCGGCGACGTCATCCACCGGCATGACCGCACCGCCGCCCACCTGGTGGGTGTTCTCGATGGTCACCAGGTCGACCACGGTCACGTCGTAGGGATCGGGGGTGAGCGCGCCAGCCACCTGCGCGGCGGTCAGCAGCCCACGCGACGGCGCGCCCAGCCGCCGGAAGGCGATGCCGGACAGGACCGCGGACGACGAAATCTCCATCCCCCCGACATGGGCGGATTCCTCGCACACCACCAGGTGCCCGGCCCGGGCGAATGCGTGCATCGCGATCTGGTTGCACATCGTCCCGGTCGGGAGGTAGAGGGTGGCGGGGCGGCCGGTCAGCTCCGCCGCCCGGTCCTGCAGCTGGTTGACGGTGGGGTCGTCGCCGAACCAGTCGTCGCCCACCTCGGCCTGCGCCATCGCCCGGCGCATGGCCGCCGACGGCTTGGTGACGGTGTCCGAACGAAGATCGATGTAACCGCTGGCGGCTGGGCTCATGCCTGATCACCTCTGATCACCCCATGACTGTAAATGCCGGTGGGCACCGATGGTGGCCGGTGGGCCAGGATGGTGCGCATGACTGAACCCACGGACCAGCACCGCATGTACGGGGACCTGGCCGCATGGTGGCCGCTCATCTCCGCGCCGGAGGAGTACACCGAGGAGGCTGCCACCGCGGCGGCGGTGCTGAGCTCTGCCTCGATCCCGGTGCGGGAGGTGCTCGAACTGGGCAGTGGCGGCGGCCACAACGCCGTCCACCTCAAGGCGCGTTTCGACCTGACACTGGTGGACCTGTCACCGGACATGCTCGCGGTGTCGCGCCGGCTCAACCCCGAGTGCGCCCACCACCAGGGGGACATGCGCACCATCCGGCTCGGGCGCACCTTCGACGCGGTCTTCATCCACGACGCCGTTGCCTACATGACCACCGAGGCGGACCTTCGCCAGGTGATCGAGACCGCCTTCGCGCACTGCCGTCCCGGCGGTATCGCGGTGCTCGTTCCCGACCACACCGCGGAGACCTTCGCGCCGCGGACCGAGCACGGCGGCAGCGACGAGGCCAGCGGCCGGGGGGCACGCTACCTGGAGTGGACCTGGGATCCCGATCCCGCGGACACCTGGATCCAGTCCGAGTACGCGTTCCTGCTCCGCGATGCCGACGGCTCGGTGCGGGTGGCCCACGAGACGCACCGCACCGGGCTGTTCAGCCGCTCCGCCTGGTTCGGCCTGCTGGCCGGCGCCGGCTTTCACGCGGAGGCCATCACCGAGCAGACCTCGGAGGACCGGACGCCGCGGGTGCTGTTCACCGGCCACCGGCTGGCAGCGCCTGCCCGTGGTCAGGAGGCCCGTGGTCAGCAGGCCCGTGGTCA
>Ga0307374_10002384_pt1 | contig 33493 bp, 31 predicted proteins | sample OX3MG_FD_202532 | JGI IMG/M metagenome (GOLD analysis project Ga0307374, IMG submission 202532) | Soil microbial communities from Risofladan, Vaasa, Finland - OX-3 | ecosystem: Environmental > Terrestrial > Soil > Coastal area > Acid sulfate soil | place: Finland: Risofladan, Vaasa | collected... | reverse complement strand
TTCGATGACGAGGTCTTCGAGTCGACCCAAGCTTCACCGGCACGATCGAGGAGTCGCTCGCCCCATGGCCGTCAGTGCTGCGCAACACCCCCATAAGACACCAACCACCTAGAGCGAAGCTGAGCGGCCTCTCAGAGGCTCGGAGACGGCCCCGGGTCTCTTCCTGCTAGTGGCAGAGCATTTCGTCACCTGCCACACTGTTGGTGGCACGCCGCCAAGGGCACCCCAACCTGCGCCCAAGGCATCGGGTCCCGCCACCCGATTGCGTGCATAGCGACCCCGGCTCGGACTATCGGGCCGGGGTCGCCTCTTATCTAACGGCGGTATTGGCAGCTTCCTTTATGCGGATTCACGAGGGCGGCAATCGAGGTTGTCGCTTTGACGCTGCGGCATCTTCAGGATCGTCCGCTATTTACCCACAGCGCTCACCCCGGCGGTGACCTTAAAGGACCTGTTCGGTATGGTGATGACGCAGGGGACGGAGGGTTCGAGGCTGATGAGTGACTATCGCGGAAAGGTCGCTGTCGTGACCGGGGCTTCCGCAGGGCTTGGTCGTCGTCTCGCCTTGGACCTGTCCTCAGCCGGGGCGGTGGTTGTCGGCGTGGCGCGGCGTGAAGAGCGTCTAGAGGCCCTTGCCGATGAGATGCGGACGCATACTGCTGAGTCGTCCTACCGGGTCTGCGATCTCTCCGCGGCCGGGTCCTTCATCGGCCTGTTGCATCATGTGGAAGAGGAATACGGCCGGATCGACATCTTGGCCAACATCGCCGGCGTCAGCGGGATCATTCGCACCGAACCGACAACCGCGGCGTCGCTTCGGTCCATCATGGAGGTGAACTACATCGCTCCCGTGGCCGGCATGATGACTGTTCTCTCAGGGATGCGGAAGCGCAGGTCCGGCGCAATCGCCAACATGAGCTCGGACGACGGACGCGCTCCGGGTCCCGGTGCAGCCGCCTACTGCGCGAGCAAGGCGGCCCTCTCTGCGGCGACCGAAAGTCTTTCCTACGAAGCCAGACCGGACGGTGTGTTCCTCCATACGGTGTACCCAGGATGGGTTCCCACCGAAATGGGACTGACGGCCGTGCGCGAGGGCGGCCTGCCGATGCCGCCACGTGCTGTCCGGCGCACCGAGCAACAGGTCTCGTCGCTGGTACTCCAGCGGATGTACGACCCACGCCTGGAGATCAACGCAGCCTTGCTGCCGCTCCTCGCACCGATTTTGCGCACCGTGGTCCCGCGTAGCTATCAGCGAATGCGGGCCGCCCGCGGATGACGTCTCCATTTGGACCGTACTGAGGGTCTGATGAGTGACCGCCTTGTCGCGGGACCTGGAACTGCTGAACCCTGAGAACCCCCGGCCAGTACTCCGAAACTGTCCAGGTTTCCCTGACGGCTTGGGACACATTCGGGACACAAGTTCTCACGCGCATCTCAGGGCTTTCACCCTTCGGACGCGCAAACCCGCAGGCCACAGCGCTGTACACCACCCCACCTCGGCTCACATGCACTTCGAAGCCGAATCCCGCCTACAGGCCGGCTCACCGTCAACCGCTGGTCAGGGGCTCACCCGGGGACGCTGTGACACGAGGCTGACACAACGCCTCAGCGTCATACTCCGCCGGCTTGATCCCGACGAGCCAGATTCCCCGAATCGACCGGGGGTACTCCCCCACCCCTTGACGGTCCCTACATGTGACCTGGGTCGGTCCAGCCGTGGCACTGGCATCGAGCCACTCCGTGCCCGAGAGGGTGGCGTTGTTCGACGGAATGAGCATGGCAGGACTCGCCTGACTCTGGGCCGAAGCGATCCCGGCGGTGCCGAGCACTGCCCCCATGACGCCCAAGGTCAAGAACACCGAGAGTCCTCTAAGTTTGGCTGCCGTGCCCGTTGCTCTCTTTGCTTTCAATCGAAATGCGGTCGCCGCCGAGCTCTCGAGCGCGACCAACGACGAGTGCCTGGTGCATCTCGAAGTCGCGTGGACGGAGGACTTGCCCCCCGTGCCCGACTTCGTCCCGGTCCATTCCGGGCATCCGGCTCTCGAAGAAGCCGCCAGAAGTCTGGGGATCCCTTACGAACGGGATATGGAGATCCCGTCGAGATCGCCATCAGAGCCGTCGAGACGGAGCTCCGACGCCATGGCTGCCAGCTCGAACGAAGTGACGATCCGCCGGCGTTCGAGGTTCTGGCCCGGTGGACATGGCCACCTTTGACCTGACCGCCCTCCGCACGCGCCGTGGGAGCGTTGTATCCCGACGGCCGACTAGGCGTGTTGCAAGACCACCGACGCCGGAAGTGTGACGGTCGACGCTGCAGCCGTCCGGATCAGATAGGAGCCCACTCCGAACACTTCGACGGCGCGGGCCGCAGCATCACCAAACGAGTCGAACGTCCCAATCTCGTCCGCACCATGAATGAGGACCCACCGCCCGCCGCTGGTCGCCTCAATTGCGGCGCGGGCATCCTCGCGGGACCGGGCTACTGAACAAGACGGGCTCACGACGGTCATAGTCCTCAGTGTCGGTCCCCATTCCGTAGTCCTTGACCGTGAATCCGGCCGAAATGGACAGGCACAGACAACCCGGGCACAACCTTGCCCCCGGGACCTCTCGGCCAGGTGCCGTCGCCACTGAACGAGGGCGGGGTCGCCTCGGTGTCATTGCTACCCCGAGCGCATGACGACCCTGATTGTCACCCGGTAGGGAGATCGGTGCAGTCGGGCCGGCTACAGCGGGTGGGGCTGTAATCGACGGGCGATCGCGTCAGCGGAGGGGCGGACCGGGGGCGGGGCCGGTGCCAGTGGTCGCCGCCGGCCCCATCCCCCGATTCGCCAAGTTCCCGCCGATGGGAGTGTTTACCACCCGCGCCTGGCGGCCGATACGGGCACATCGGCTCATATGTTCACAACGATCACACAATGGACCCAACTATTTGCACACTGATGCAATGGATCCGGCAAAGCCGGGACCTGCGTTACGGCCCCGCTTGCCTCCACCCGCCACGGAGAGCGCGAGGTCGTTTCGCGCCAAGAAGAGGGGGACAGGGCCGAGCCACCCAAGCCGTCCGGCCTCGGACCGACTACCGCTTGTCGAGCTTGCCCTGGGCCTTGAACCAGTCGAGCGTGGTGGCCAAGCCCTCGTCGAGGCTGATCGGGCTGTATCCCAGCCGCTTGTAGGTCTTGGAGTCCTCGAGCTTCCGCCGATCCGGCTTTGCCTTCGCTGCCTTCTCGGCGATCGCCACCAGCGTCGGCCCGAACACTTTGGCCAGTTCCGGATCGCCCGAAGGCTCGACGTCGACGACCTCGTGGTCCAGTCCGGCCAGCTTGCCCATCCGGTTGCAGGCGTTTGCGATGCTCACGACGTCCTCGGGCCTGCCATCGAGCATGTAGCGCTCGCCCGAGACACCCTTGTCCAGTGCCAGAATGCAGCCGCGTGCGATGTCCTCGCCGTAGACCCAGCTCACCGGGAACTTCAGGTAGCGCTCAATCCGCCCGCGCGCCGCAGAGAGCAGGACGCGGTTGAAGCTCGTCGTGCCGAGCGCGTTGCTGGCCACCGGCGACGGGCCGAAGATGGCGCCCGGGTGCGTGCTGACGACGTCCCTGCCCTTCTCGGCCCGCGCCATGGCGTCGAGGAAGGCGGCCATTTTGGTGATGGTGTAGGGATCCGAGCTGGGCTCCTTGGTGACGGGCGCGTCCTCGCGGTCGAGCCCGCCCGCGGTGTCGAAGAACGTGCCGGTGCTGACGGCCACCACGCGGCGCAGATCGACGGCCTCGGCCGCGTCGAGGACGTTCTTCGTGCCGTTGATGTTCACCGCCTCGAAGTCGGCCAGGTTCTGGCTGGCGCCCCCCAGCAGCGCGGCGCAGTGGATGGCGGAGTCGGCGCCGCGGGCCGCCCGGAGGACGGCGTCGGCGTCGGTGGCGTCGCCCGTCACCACCTCCACGCCGAGCGCCGCCAGCGGCGCTGTGTCCGCGGTCTCCCGGGCCAGCGCCCGGACATGATCACCGCGCTCGGTCAGCTGCTTGCAGATGTTGGCGCCGGCCAATCCGGTGGCACCGGTCACCAGGACGGTCTGGCTCATGCCGATTCCTGCAGGAGCGCCTCGTCCGGCTTGGCCGCGTCGACCTGGTCGGGGCTGTAGGGGATGACCGGCTCGCCCGTCCCGTACAGGTCCAGTGTGTGCAGGAAGCGGTGCAGGCCCATGGCGTTGGCACAGGCGAATCCCAACTCGACGATCTGCGCCGACGTGAAGTGCTCGCCCAGCTTGCGGTAGGTCTCGTCGTCAATGGCGTGATGGTCGGCGGAGAGAAGGTCGAGGAACTCCACCGCCAGCCGCTCCTGCTCGGTCAGGTCGCCGCCGTGTCCGGGCGCGATGAGACAGGCGACGTCCTCGTCCGAGATGGAGTCGTGCTTCCTCGACTGGCTGCAGGGCTGGCACTCACCAAGTTGGGCACTGCGAATACGCAACAGCTCGGTGATGCGTCCGCCGAGCAACGTGTTCTTCCCGTAGCCCTGACGCGCCATGTTCACCATCATGATCTGTGACGTCTTGTAGGCGAAGATCTGCAGCGGGACGGGCGTGGCGTACGTTCCGGCGGCCACACCCTCCTCGATGATGGTGCGAACCTCCGGCGTCATTTCGTCAAACGGAATCGGCTCAATTCTTGGCATGTGCAGAAAACCCCCGTCCATCTCCGAGCCTGTTCCCGGAAGACCTCGTTCGTATGGTGACGTGCCTACTGTAACGTCATTGCGTGCCCCTTGACCCATCCGCAGTGCTCTTGACAGAGCGCGTCGCCGTTGTCACCGGCGCCGGTTCCGGTATCGGACGCGGCATCGCGAACGGTTTCGCAGCCTTCGGCGCGAAGGTCGCAATCTGGGAGAAGAACCCCGAGACATGCGCGGCGGCCGCCGAGGAAGTCGGTGGTCTCTCCATTCCGACTGACGTCCGTGATTCGAGCGAAGTCGACCGCGCGCTCGCGCAGACAGTGGAAGAGCTCGGCCCGGTGAGCATCCTCGTGAACAACGCGGGCGGGGTGTTCTCGTCACCACTCCTCGAGACGACGGAGAACGGTTGGGACGCCCTCTATCGGGCCAACCTCAAGCACGTCATCCTGTGCACGCAGCGCGTGGCGCGGGTCATGGTCGAGCATGGGATCGGCGGCAGCATCATGAGCGTCACGTCCATTGAAGGCGTCCGCGCCGCGCCAGGCTACGCGGCCTACGCCGCCGCCAAAGCGGGCGTGATCAACTACACCAAGACCGCCGCGCTCGAGCTGGCACACCTCGGCATCCGCGTCAACGCGTTGGCGCCCGACATCACCATGACCGAAGGCATCGCCGCCATCGCCCCGGACACCGGCGGACGGTTCGGCCTCACCGTTCCCATGGGCCGCGCCGGTCACGTCGACGAGATGGCCGGCGCAGCGATCTTCCTGGCCAGCGAGCTGTCCAGCTACGTCACGGGACAGACGATCCATGTCGACGGCGGGACCAACGCCGGGAGCGGTTGGTACCACCACGCCGAAACAGGCGAGTACGTCCTCGGGCCCTCCACGTAGTCCCGGCCGACCGCGCCTCGGTCAGCTGTCTCCGAGCCCGACGTGGGCTCCCATGCCCCCGTCGACGGCGATCATCTGTCCGGTGATGTAGCGGGATTCGTCGGAGGCCAAGAACACCACAACGTCAGCGATATCGTCGGGCTGGCCCACCGAGCGCGTCAGGACGGCCTTGCCGAGGCCGGCCACCATCTTCTCGTCCAGGTGGGCTCGCACCGCGTCGGTGATGATCAGACCCGGCAGGATCGTGTTGACCCGGATGCCCTGCTTGCCATGGCTCGTCGCTACGTACATGGTCAGCGCGTTCACGCCGGCCTTGGAGACCCCGTACGCCGTCCGGGTCCTGTCGCCCTTGAGCGACGCGCCGGACGACATGTTGATGATGGAGCCGCCGCCGGCCTTCACCATCTCCGGGACGCCGTGCTTGCACATCAGCATCTGACTCTGGAGATTGACTTCCAGAGCACGCTGCCAGACGTCCAAGGACAGTTCGGTCACCGCGGTGTCGCGGGTCAGAAATTCCGAGTCGGTCAGTGCTGCGTTGTTGTGGAGGACGTCGAGGTGCCCGAAGTTCGACACCGCGGCGGCAATGGTGGCGACGACTTGGGCTTCGTCCGACAGATCGGCGTGAAATGCGACGGCATTCCTGCCGTCTGCGGTGATCCCCTCCTGCGTCCGCTTGGCAGCGTCCTCGTGGATGTCGACCACGAGCACCGACGCACCCTCGCGAGCCAGTGCCCGCGCCGTGGCCCCTCCGATCCCTCCCCCGCCTCCGGTGACGATCGCGACCTTGTCGGCGAGACGTGCCATGCAGTTCATTCCTCCGTTGTGTGGTGTGGTTGCGGCCTCGACCCTACGGGCGTTCGAGGATCAACCCCTCGAACGGCGCCAGGCGGAGTTCGGACTCGACGTCCTCGTTGTCGCGGGCGCGATCGGTGCCCACCGCAATGGTGCCCGACAAGCCGGGGAGGACTATTGGCTCCGACGACATGTTGAGGGTCACTACGTGACGCTCGCCACGCGTGAAGGCCCAGGCCGCTGCGGGCGTCGCCATCGTCGTCGTGGCACCAGTGCTGAAGGAGGGATGGCCGCGCCGGAAGGCGATCAGGTCGCGACAGAGCGTGAGGACCGAGCCGGGGTCGTCGACCTGGGCCCGTACGTTGGCCGCGGCCACATCACCGAGCGGGAGCCACGGTGTGGCGTCGGTGAACCCGCCTCCGGGTGCGTCGGTCCACTGCATCGGCGTGCGGCCGGCGTCACGCCCCTCGTAGTAGGGGTAGAAGCGGACCCCGAGCGGGTCCCGCATGTCCTCGTGGGCCACCGCCACGTTGGCCATGCCGATCTCATCGCCCTGGTAGAGGACCGGGGTCCCGCGCAGGCTCAGCAGCATGAGGAGTGCCAGCCGGACCTTGGCAGGGTCGTCCTCGGCCCAGCGGGTGGGGAAACGGAACATGTCGTGGTTGGAGCCGGTCCACGCCGGCCAGGCGCCCGGCGGGAGCGCCGCCTCGGTCTCCTCGACGATGGCCCGCATCTCCGGGGCCCCGAACGGCGCGCTGATGAAGTTGAAGTTGAAGGCGAGGTCCAGCTCGTCGGACCCGTCGCCGTAGAACTCGGCCAGCTTGTCCACCGGTACCGGCGTCTCGCCGATCAGCAGCCGGGGCTCGTCGTCGCCGTCCGCCAGGCGGTGCCAGCGCCTGATCACCTCATGGACCTCGGGGCGATTGGCGTTGTAGACACTGCGCTGCCCGAACATCTGCGTCTCGAAGTCGTCGTCCTCGGTCGCCGGTGGGTTGTCGCGCAGCAGGGCGTCCTTGATGATGACGTTGCACACGTCAACGCGGAAGCCCGCCACGCCGCGGTCGGACCAGAACCCGAAGATCCCGTCGAAGGTGGTGCGCACGTCCTCGTTCCACCAGTTGAGGTCCGGCTGTTCCTGCAGGTGGTTGTGGAAGTAGTACTGACCGGACCCTTCGTCGAGGGTCCAGCCGGGTCCGCCGAAGCTGCTGATCCAGTTGTTCGGCAGCTGCCCGTCCTCTTTGCCGTCGGCCCAGACGTACCAGTCACGGTGAGCCGACGTGCGCGACGAGCGCGAGTCGACGAACCACGGGTGCTGCTCGCTGGTGTGGTTGGGCACAATGTCCATGAGGACACGGATGCCCCGCCGGCCGGCCTCGGCGACCAGCCGGTCGAAGTCGCCCATGATCCCGAACTCGGGAGCAATGGCGCAGAAGTCCGAGACGTCGTAGCCCCAGTCGGCATTGGGGGACACCGTCACCGGCGAGAGCCAGATCCCGTCGACGCCGAGCCAGGCCAGGTGGTCGAGATGCGCAATGATCCCTGGGATGTCCCCGACCCCGTCGGCGTTGCTGTCAGCGAAGGAGCGGGGGTAGATCTGGTAGAGGACGCCTGCCTTCCACCACGGGTCGTCGGCCGCCGTCATGCGCCAGCGCCCCGGTGGCCGGCGGCGTTCCGCCACGGCGAGAGGTCGAGCATCGGGTAGCGGGCCGCCACTCCGGCCAACGTCTCGTCGGTCCAGTACGGGGCTCCGGGCGCGGGGAACCCCAGAACCGTGAGCTGTCGTTCGGTGGCGTGCTGCACGAAGCGGTACCACGACATGTCCTCGCCGGCGCTGGGCAGCCCGTGCGATCCCAGCCAGTCGGTGCCGGCCGGCTTGTACGAGACGTGCAGCATGAAACGGGCGACGCCGGGCGCCGTCATCCGCACGCCCCGGTGGTACACGTCGGGGCGATAGGCCAGGATGGAACCGGCGGGGCCGACGGCCGGCACCTCCGCGTCGTAGAGGTCCGCGTACTCGGTCTGGCTCAGGTACGTCCGCTCGACGGGGATGTGCGGGGTCAGCCGGCGCGACACCACTCGGGTCGCCGCCGTCTCGGCGGTGACGTCGCTGAGGTAGACGAACATCTCCAGCTGCTGGAAGCCGGGCTCGTGCCGGGGCACGACGAGGGTGTGGTTCGCGTAGTCGACGTGCAGCAGCTGCTCGTCACTAAGCGCAGCCTGGCCGTACTTGGCACTCAGCATGGCCTGGTACAGCCGGAGATCGCTGAGTCCCAGTAGCTGTTCTGCCAGGTCGATGATCCGGTCGTGCACCACAATGTCGTTGAGTGCGCCGTCCTCGAAGGGGAACCGCGGCATCACGCGGTGTGAATCGACCCGGAACGGCTCGTTTCGTGCCGGGTCGACGTCGTCGGCGAACCCTTCGGCCGTCGGCACCAGGCCGGGCAGGACCGCCTGCGCCGCCGCGATCGTGCCGGCCGGCAACAGATCGTGCACGACGCACCACCCGTCCTCTTCCCACTGCGCCTGGTCGGCGCTGTTCAGCACCCCCATCACGCGGCCCCGAGCGCTCGCCGACGGCTCGTCCCCAGTCCTGTCATCACGTGCGTGCAGCCCCTCCATCCGCGGTCCGACCGATCGGAAGCTTGCCATACGTCTGCAAGGGCCAAGGATGGCGACCCTGAGCGCGCGCACAGCCGACGGCCGCGCCCGGCGCGTGACATCGCACCGCGTCCCCCTGGTCGGACGCGCCGGAGGGTGCCGTCCCTCAAGGCGTCGCCGCGTTGGCCGTCGCCGCATAGGTCGGTGCCGGGTCCTACGCAGCGACCGACCGGGCCCTCGTCATCATGTCCACGCCCTCGGCGCTGGCGCCGATCCACGCGCCGGACCCCACCGCGGTCCCGACACCGGCAGCGCCCCTCGCCCGATCAGGCGCCTGACGGCAGGGGCACCCCGGCCGCCCACGGGAGCAGGGTGAGGACGAAGCGTGAACCGCCGCGGTCAGTCACCGGCGACTCGGCGCGGACAGTGCCACCCATGGCGGCCGCCAGCTCGGCCACAATGGCCAGGCCGAGCCCCGAGCCCATCCGACGATTCGGCCCCCGGTCTGCGCGATAGAAGCGTTCGAAGACCCGCTGCAGATCGCCCTGGGCGATGCCGGGCCCGTCGTCGTCGACCGTGATCACACATCCACCCGACCCCGGATCCCCGGCCAGCCCCACCGTGACCGTGGTGCGGGCGAAGGTCATGGCGTTCTCCAGCAGGTTGGCCAGGAGCTGCGCCAGGCGGTCGGGGTCGGCCGTCACCGAGGTCACCGCCGCCAGCCCCTCCTCGCCGGGCAACCGCACGGCAATGGCCAGACCGCTGCGGGCCGCGGCAGGGCGAAATCCCTCTGCGGTCGTGGTGACCACTTCGGTGGCGTCCGTCGGGCGCAGGGCGATGGACATCTGGCGCGCCTCGAGCTTGGTGAGATCGAGCAGGTCCCCGACGAGACGTTCCAGGCGCCGGGACTCGGCGATGATCACGTCGGCCGCCTGGGCGCTGTCCTCTATTGCGCCGTCCTGAATCGCTTCCGCGAAACCGCGGATGGAGGTGAGTGGGGTCCGCAGGTCGTGCGAGACCGACAGGAGGAGCTGACGTTCCCGGGCGCGGCCGTCCTCCAGGCTTTGGGCCATGTCGTTGATGGATCCCGCCAGCGAGGCGAACTCGGGGTAGTCGCCGTGCCGGACGGGGACGCGGCTGGCGAGGTCGCCCGATGCGATGCGCCCGGTCGCCTCCATGGCCTCGACCAGGGGTCTGGCCATGCGACGCGACATCTGCCAGGCCACCAGCGCCGCCACGAGCAGCGCCGCTCCCCCCGCGACGATGAAATAGCCCCAACTCGGGCCGAGACCCCCCACGTCGCGAGTCAGGAGGACGGCGAACGTGCCCTCGAAGGCGGTGAGGCGGTGGGCTCGCTGCCTCAGCTCCGCGAGCTCCTGTTGCGAGAGGGTGACGGGAGCCACGGCGTAGACCGTGCTGCCCTTGCGCCCCGACGTCGTCTGCCCGGACTGCAGGGCGGCCACGTCGATGTCCTGCGCGGTCAGGTTCTCGGGGAGCGGCGTGACCACCTCGCCCAAGCGGTTGATCTGTATGACGTCGGCGTCCTCGAGCTTGAGCGTCTTGCGCACAATGCCCAGCACCCGCAGCGACTTCGACCCGATCGTCGACGAGGTGAGCGATTTCACCTCTGAGACCAGCTGTTGCTGCGCCTGGTTCCGCGCCGCGTTGCGCGTCAGAATGAGGCTCCCTGCTCCGGCAATGACCAGCACGACCGCGACCAGGCCGACCATGGCCAGCATGAGACGGCGACGCACGACTCAGCCGAACCGGTAGCCGACGCCCCAGACCGTGGCCAAGGGGAGGTCTGATCCGAGCTTCTTGCGCAGCTGTGCCACGTGCACGTCGACCGTGCGCTCATCGCCGTACCAATCTGACCCCCACACGCCGTCGAGCAGCTGCTGGCGCGAGAGCGCCAAACCCACGTTGTTGGCCAGGAATGCCAGCAGGTCGAACTCGCGCGTCGTCAGCGCGACGACCTCGCCCGCATGGCGGGCCTCGCGCCGGCGCAGGTCCACCTCGAACGCACCGAGGGTGACCACTTCCTGCGGCGCTGGGCCCTCACGGGTGCGCCGCAGAATGGCCCGCACCCGCGCCACGAGCTCCCGGGGTGAGAAGGGCTTGACGAGATAGTCGTCTGCCCCCAGCTCGAGCCCCAAAATGCGGTCGATCTCGTCGTCGCGCGCCGTGAGGAACAGAACGGGCACGTTGCTGCGCGTGCGGATATCGCGGCACACGTCGAAGCCGTCACGGGCACCGGGCAGGCCGACATCGAGGATGACGATGCAAGGCTCGTCCAGCGCGAACAGCTCCAACCCCTTCTCGCCGTCGCCCGCCAGCAGGACGCGGAATCCCTCGCGACGGAGGTAGAGGTCCACCAGGTCCGCAATGTGCGGATCATCCTCGACGACGACCACCGTGCCACTCTCCGGGCTCACCTTCCTAGCCTCGCATCTCCTGCAGCCCGAATTGTCGGAATTGCACCCGGAACCGGGAACCCTCACAGAACCATGACGATTGACCAACACGGGATTCACCGGTGCTGCCCACCATGGCAGGAGCGGCACCCGCTCGGCGGGGCCCGGACGAGAGGAGCACCCATGCGCACCCACCTCATCAGGCTCGGCGTCAGCGCCATAGCCGCCATAGCCGCCGTCGGCGCCGTAGGCGCGGGCGCAGGCGCGGCCGCCACGGCCTCGGGCAACAGTGGCAGCAGTGCCGTTCCCGCCACGCTGGCGGCCGTCAAGGCCAAGGCAGCCACCGACATCACCGATCGCGTGAATGCGCTGAACGGGGCGATCGCCAAGGTCAACGCCACCACGGGCCTCGGTTCGGGCCAGGCGACCCTGGTCGCGTACCTCGGCCGCGACATCTCGCCGCTGCAGCAGCTCAATCAGACGATTCAGGCGGACGGCACGGTGCAGCAGGCCGCACACGACTTCGGGACGATCTACAGCGACTACCGCGTCTACGTGCTGGTGCTCCCCGCCTCGCGGATTGCGGCCGACGCCGACCACGCCACCACGACTGCCATCCCGAAGCTCACCGCCGACGCGGCCAAGGCGCAGGCGCACGTGACCCCCGCCAACCAGGTGACACTGCAGCCGCTGATCGACGACCTCAACGGCCAGATCAGCACCGCCACCAGCGCGACCAGCGGGCTGGCCGCCACGATCCTCGCCTTCACACCGGCCCAATGGAACGCGAACAACGCCCTCCTTGGCGCGTCAAGGTCCTCAGATCAGCCGGCCACGGGCGCGCTGCAGAAGGGCCGCTCCGACGTGAAGCAGATCGTGCAGGACCTGCGGCATTCGCCGCCCGTGACGACCACCACCCCCACGACCTGACGCCGATCGGGCGTCAGGAGAGCAGCATGGCTGTGTTGGCGTTGAGCCCGTTGACCGCCTTGGAGCGGTGCACGACCTGGAACTCGGAGAACTCGGCCAGTCCCCACGGGCCGTTCTCCACGCCGATGCCGCTCCACTTGAACCCGCCGAAGGGCTGCTGGGGTGCCAGCGCCAAGTGCGTGTTGACCCAAGCCGTGCCGCACTCGAGCTGCGCAGCCACGTCGGCTGCACGGTCGGCGTCGGCGCCCCAGACCGAGCCCGAGAGCCCGAAGTGGGTGGCGTTGGCCCGATCGATGGCGTCGCCCAGGTCGCGGTAGGGCAGGACGGGCAGCGCCGGGCCGAACTGCTCCTCGTCGACGATGCGCGTCCCGTCGGACAGGCCGGTCAGGATCGTGGGCTCGAAGAAATAGCCGGGGCGGTCCATCGCCTTCCCGCCGGTCACCGCAGTGGCGCCGTGCGACAGTGCGTCGGCGACCAACTCCTTCACCCGCTCGTACTGGGGCTCATTGTTGATCGGTCCCAGCTTCACACCGTCTTCGGTGCCCTCGCCGACCTTGATGCTGCGGGCGTGCGCCGCCAGGCCCTCGACCACGTCGTCGTAGAGGGCCTCGGGCACGTAGACGCGCTTGATGGCCGAGCAAACCTGACCGTTGTTGTTGAAGGCGCCGGCGAAAATGGCCGTGGCCACCTCTGCGGGATCCGCGTCGTCGAGCACAATGGCGGGGTCGTTGCCACCGAGCTCGAGGGTGACGCGCTTGAGGTCCGGCGCGGCCGACAGGGCGACCAACTTGCCGGTCTCGACCGAGCCGGTGAAGCTGATCTTGCGCGGGATGGGATGCGTCGTCATCCGTGCGCCGAGTTCGTCGCCGCCGCTCACGATGTTGACCACGCCTGGAGGGAAGACGTCCCTTAGCAATTCGCCGACCTTCAGCGTCGCCAGGGGCGTGTAGGGGGACGGCTTGAGCACCAGCGTGTTGCCGGCCAGCAGCGCGGGGGCGATCTTCCAGAAGGCGAGCGTCAGCGGGAAGTTCCACGGCGTAATGGCCGCCACGACGCCGAGCGGACGCCGAGCCAGCTCCACGTAGGCAGTCTCGTCGTCCTGAATGATCTGGGCCGGCATCTCGAGATTGGCGAAGTACTGGCACCAGATGGCCGAGGCGAAGACCTCGATGCCGGCGTCACTGAGCGGCTTACCCTGCTCGGCGGTCAGCACCGGCGCAAGATCCGCCGTCGAGGCCAGCAACACGTCGGCCGCCTGCAGCAGCGTGGCGCGCCGCGCCGCCTCGTCGGCCTTCCAGTCGCGTGCCGCCTTGGCCGCGGCGTCGAATGCGGCATCGAGCTGCTGGCGCGTGCACTCGGGCGCCTGGGCGAAGACCTCGCCGGTGGCGGGGTTGCGGACCCCGAACGTGTCCTCGGTCGGTGCGGCGTCCCCCGCAATGGTCATCACGAAATCGGACATGGCGCTCCTCGATTGCTCGTGTGGGAGGCGGCCCCCACCACTGGTCCCACGATCCTCCCATGGGCGCCGCCCCCACTCAATGGGCCGGCGAGCCCGTTCAGCCGAAGAGCACCCGCCTACGGGGCGAGGTAGGGCCGAGGCCCGGGGCCCGACCCCACTCCGAGCTTCTCGCGGAAGAAGGCCAGAGTCTGGTCCAGCGCAGCCCGCGTGGGCGTCCCCTCCTCGTCGATCAGGTGCTCGGTCAAGACGGAGTGCGCCTTCTTCGGGTGGCCGTGCGGATTGCCCGGGGCGGAGTCGATCTCGACGGCGATGAATGCGTCGCCGAGCTCGCGCCGCAAGGTCTTGAACCGCTCCGCAAAGCAGAATGGATCGTTCGTGAAGCGCAGGCCCAGCAGGCAGGTGCCGGCAGCGGTCCGTTCCTTGACCTTGGCCAGGTCGCCGTCGGAGATCCCGATGTCGGCCTTGAACTTCTTGGAGAGTGGGAACGGGAGTGACGGCTGGCTGAGCACGGGTGCCAGCACAATGTCGTCGACCATCATGGCCAGCGCGAAGCCACCGGTGAAGCACATGCCGACCACACCGACGCCGGGCCCGCCGCAGCGCACGTGTTCTGAGGCGGCGAGCTTGCGCAGCCATACCGTGATCGGGCTGGTCCTCTTGAGCGCGAAGGCGGAGAACTCCCGGGAGACGCACGCCGGACCGATGGACTGCAGCGCGTAGCCGGCTGATGCCGGACGACCGGGGTCACCGAAGAGCACCGGGAGGACGGCGGTGCACCCGGCCGCGGCCACCCGTCGACCGAACTGGGCGACCAGCGGCGTGATGCCCGGAATCTCGCTGATGACGATGACGGCAGGACCGGTCCCGATCCGGAACACGTCGCGCCGTTTGCCCTCGGCCTCGAAGGATTCCCTGGTGAAATCCTCCAGTTCCGCCTCCCACCTGCCCGCTTCGCCGTTGGCCATGGCGGGACCGTAGCATCGGCCGTCGTGGCCGGACCGATGCGCTCACTCGACCCGCGTCTCCCCGTTCTGGTCGGGCTCGGCGCCGCCGCGTCGTCGGCCTCCGTCGCCGACCTCATGACGGACGCGGTGGTTGCGGCCGCCGCCGATGCCGGCGCACCCGGACTGCTGGGCCGGATCGACAGCATCGCCGTGCCTCAGGGCTCCTGGTCGCTCACCGACCCCGGACGCACGGTGGCCCGGCGCGTCGGGTCACCCGACGCGCGCACCCTTCTGTGCGAGATCGGCGTCTCCCAGCAGGAGGTCATCAACCACGGGCTGGCCACCGTCGCTGCCGGACATGCCGAGATCTTCGTGGTGGCGGGCGCCGAGGCGCGGGCGTTCGCACGCGACGGCGGCGTCGACATTGACGAGGAAGACCGGCCGCCCGACGAGGTCCTGACCAGGCCGCCCGACTTCGTGGCTCCGGTGGAGATCGCGGCCGGCATGATCTGGCCTGTCGCCCAGCAGTACGCACTCATTGAGAACGCGCTCGCCGCCGCCGAGCACCTCTCGTCCGATGGCCAGAGCACCGAGATCGCCGCACTGTGGGCGCGCTACAACGCAGTGGCGACGCACAATCCCGAGGCCGCGTTCCCACAACCACGGGACGCGTCGGACATCGCCACGCCCGGCCCGCACAACCGGCCGCTCGCCTATCCCTACAACCGGTGGCACGCCAGCCAGTGGACCGTCGATCAGGCCTCGGCACTCGTGATCTGCTCGGCCGAGCGGGCGCGGGCGGCGGGCGTCCCGCCCGACCGCTGGCTCTTCCCCCACGTCGCGTTGCATTCGTCGGCTGCCGTCACACTGACCGCGCGACGACGGTTGGAGGCGTGGCCGGCCATGGGAGTGCTCGGCCGGGCCGCGGCGGGCCACATCGGCCGGCCCCTGCGCGAGCTCCCACTGGCCGAGGTGTACTCCTGTTTCCCCGCGGCAGTACGAGTGCAGCAGCGCGAGCTCGAACTCGACCGCGCCGGCACCCCCACGCTCAACGGTGGCATGGCGTTCTCCGGGGGGCCCTTCAATCACTTCGTCCTGCAGTCCCTCCGCGGGCTCGGTGACCGCCTTCGACAAGACCCCGCAGCGCAGGGCCTTCTGACCACGGTGTCAGGCATGCTCTCCAAGCCCGGACTGGCCGTCTGGTCGGCCACGCCGCCCGCCGGTCCGGGCACTGCGCTCTTGGCCGACCTGGCGGTCGAGACGACAGCGGCCACTGACATCGTGCCGGTGACCGAGGAGCCGCCGAGGGCCGCCACCACGGCCTCGGTGGTGTCCTTCACGGTCACCTATGGGGGCGAAGAGGGATACGACCCCGTCCGCACCGTCGTCGTGGTCGACCTCCCCGATGGGGTGCGCACGGCCGCCGCCTGCGAAGATTCGGGTACCGCCCGCCTCGCCGTCACCGAAGGCCTCATCGGGCGAGCGGTCTCGGTGAAGGACACGACATTCAGCCTGTGAGCGCACAACCCCCGCGGAGCCGGCCCCGGCTGGTCGACCCGGACCTCGCCGCCCGTGTGACCGGGCTCCAGCGGGCTGCCGTCACCGCTGTGTTGCTCGCCGCGGTCAGTGCGGTGGCCGTCGTGGTCCAGGCCGTTGCCCTGGCGTCGGTCGTCGACCGGTCCTTGCTGCACCACGCGACTCTGCGTTCTGTGACGCCGGCCATCGTCGTGCTGGGGCTGGCCATCCTGGTCCGCGCCGCCCTCCACGGAGCCGGCGATCTCTCGGCGCTGCGCGCCGCCGATCGGGTCGTGGCCACGCTGAGGAGGCAATTGTTGGAGCACGCTCTGGCCCTGGGACCGGGCTGGCTCGGCGGGGAGCGCCCGGGCGAACTCTCCCTCACCGCCACCAGAGGCCTGCGCTCCCTTCACACTTACTATGCCCGCTACCTTCCCCAGGCGGCTGCGGCCGCGGTCATTCCGCTGATCCTCCTCGTCTGGGTGGCCACCCAGGACTGGCTCTCGTTCGTCGTCGTCATCGCCCTTGTGCTGGCGGTGCCGGTGACGATGATCGCCTTCGGACGGGAGGCGACCCGGCGATCAGAACGCCAGTGGCGCCGGCTCGGCTCGCTCGCCGGCCGCGTGCTGCAGCTCGTCGAAGGGCTCCCCACACTGCGCGCCTTCGGCCGGGAGGCGCAGGGACATCGTGAGGTCGAAGCGGCAACAGAAGGCGTGCGGTCCGCCACCATGCGCACCCTCCGCGTTGCCTTCCTGTCGGCCCTCTCCATGGACATGATCGCCGGCTTCGGCGTCGGCTTCGTCGCCATGGTGCTCGGGCTCCGTCTGCTCTGGGGCGAGCTCGGCCTCCAGACAGCCATGGCGGTGCTCCTCGTGGCGCCCGAGATCTTCATTCCGCTCCGCCGGGCCGGCGCCGAATTCCACGCCAGCACCGAAGGACAGGCGGCGGCGGCTCGGGTGGTCGAGGTTCTGGCGACGCCGTCCCCCCCCCTGTCCCCGTCCCCGTCGACCGAGGCAGAGGCCACCGTCGGGAGCGGCGCCGCTGCTCTGCGTGCTGAAGGCGGAGGCCTCCGCATCGACGGTCTCACCGTGCGTTACGACAACCGGACGCAGGCCGCGCTCACGGGTGTCTCCCTGGCGGCCCCGCCGGGAGCCCGCGTCGCCCTGACCGGAGCGTCTGGTGCCGGCAAGTCGACGGTGCTGGCCGCGTTGCTGCGCTTCGTCGAGCCTCGCGACGGCACGATCCGATTCGACGGGCGTTCGACCAGCGCGGAGGCGCCGGCCGCGTGGAGAGAGCACTTCTCTTGGCTGCCGCAGCGCCCCCACCTCTTCAACGCGACCCTGGGCGACAACCTGCGCCTGGGCGCGCCCGACGCGTCAGATGAGGAGCTGCACCGGGTGCTCGACGCGGTGGGCCTCGCCGACCTGCTGTCCAACCTGCCCGCCGGGCTCTTGACCGCGGTCGGCCACGACGGTCTCACGCTCAGCTCCGGCGAACGCCAGCGCGTGGCGTTGGCCCGCGCCCTCCTCCGTCCTGCGCCCGTCCTGCTGCTCGACGAGCCCACGGCGGCGCTCGACCCGCCGACGGTGGCGCTCCTCGCAACGGCGATCGAGCCCTGGCTCCGTGGGCGCACGGTCGTGGTGGCCGCGCATGAGCCCCTGCTCCTCCCCCACTTCGACCAGGTGGTCTCGGTCGGCCTCCCCCTGGCGGTGGCGCCGTGAGCGGGCCCGGCGGGCCGCTCCGGCGCGTCATGGGCGAACCGGGCACGCCCTACGGCCGCCTGGCCCTGGCCGGACTACTCGGTCTCGCCGCAGCGGCCGCGACCATCGGCCTGCTGGCCGGCTCCGGCTACGTCGTCGGGCGTGCCGCCCTGCGGCCCGGCCTGTCCGCTCTCGTCGGCATCCTGGCTGCGGTCGAAGTGTTGGCCTTTCTCCGAGGGCCCTTGCGCTACGCCGAACGACTCGTCGGGCACGACGCAGCACTGCGGGCGCTGACGCGATGGCGGCTGTGGCTCTATGACTGTCTCACTCCCCGGGTGCCGGCTGCGCTCGCCGGATGGCGCAGCGGCGATCTCCTGGCGCGCGCCATCGACGACGTCGACGCGCTCCAGGACCTCTATCTGCGCACGCTGCTCCCGGTGGCGATCGCCGTGGGCGCCGCCGTCATCGGTACCGTCGCCGTCGGGCTCATCCTCCCGTGGGCCGCCCTGGCCCTCGGCATCCCGCTCCTCGTCGCCTTGACGGTGCCTGCCCTGCTCACCTGGCGCCGTAACGGAGACGTGGAGGTGGCGACACTCGCCGGCTCTCTGTCCGCGCAGGTCGTCGACGCGCTGGCCGGGGCGCCCGAGCTCCTCGCATTCGGCGCCGACGCGGCGTTCTTGCACTCCGTCGAGGATCTCGGCGAGCAGAGCGACGCACTGCAGCGCCGCCACGCACTACTCGGCACCGGGACGGCGGTGCTCATGCAGGTCTGCCTCGCTGCCGCGGTGACGGCGGTGCTCGCTGTCGGCGTGTCCGCCGTGCACGCCCATCACCTCGGCCAGGTGATGGTGGCCGTGCTTCCCCTCGCGGCGCTTGCCACCTTCGAGACCGTGCCGGGGGTACCGCTGGCGGTGGCCCGGTCGCTCGAGGTGCGGGCCGCCGCCGAGCGCCTCTTCGCCCTCGAGGACGTGCCTGTCCCGGTGACCGACCCCGCCCACCCGACGGCGCCGCCGTCCGGCGTCCCCGCACTCGCGTTCTCCGATGCCACCTTGCGCTACGACGCCGGCCTCCCACGCGCCCTGGAAAGTGTGAGCCTCCGCGTCCCGGCCGGCGGCCGCGTCGCCGTCACCGGATCGAGCGGCGCCGGCAAGTCGAGCCTTGTCACCGCGCTTCTCCGCTTCTGGCCGCTCGAAGCAGGCACGTTGTCGCTCGGCGGCACCGACGTCGGGGACTTGCGTCAGGTCGACGCCCGCGCCGCCTGCGCGCTCGCCGACCAACGGGCGCAGCTGTTCGCCGGCACGGTTCGGTCCAACCTCGTCCTCGGCCGGCCCGACGCCACCGACGAGGCGATCGCCCACGCGTTGGAGGTCGTCCGCCTGACGGCCTGGGTCGCCGCACTCCCCGACGGTCTCGAGACGCCGGTGGGCGAGGACGGCGTCACCCTGTCCGGCGGCGAACGGCGGCGCCTGGCCGTGGCCCGCGCCCTGTTGGCCCCGGGTCCGGTCCTTGTCCTCGACGAGCCGACGAGCGGGCTCGACCCCGCGTTGGCCGACCAGGTGCTCGACGGTGTGCTCGCCGACGCTGCCGCCCGCGGGCGCAGCGTGCTCGTGATCACCCACCGGGCCTCCGAGGCGGCCCGGTGCGACGAGACGGTGACGCTCGAGTCCGGGCGCATGGTGACCCCGCAGCCGTAGATTTCGCCGTTCGTTGTTCTTCCGTTGTGAGTCGGCTCGGGCGCTGCAACCCCAGGTACAGGGCCTGATTTGCGCAGGTCCGGCGGGCCGCCGACCAGGTGGATCGGGAACAGCTTCGCAAGTCTCCAGCGCCCGTTGGATTCCCCCTAGTGACAGGAAGGGGAACGGAGTGCCTGGAAGCTCCTCGGCAAGAGCCGGAGGGGCGGGTCATGCGGAGAGCGGTCAAGGCTCACGCGCGCCCGTCCACGCCCCCGGCCGCGACCAAGCGTCGCTCGACCTGGCCACGCTCGTGGCGCTGGAAGAACCGGCCCGGGACGGGCGGGTCGCCCGCGGGCAGCGGACCCGCCGCAACGTGGCCGAGGCCCTCACGAACTTGCTGCGCGCCGGCGAGCCGGACCCCACGGCGAAGCTCGTCGCCAGGCATGCCGGCGTCTCACTCCGCCTCGTCTTCCACCATTTCGCCGACATGGATGATCTCTACCAGTACGTGGCGGCGCTGCTGCTCCGCCGTCAGTGGGGTGACATGCCCCAGCTGTCCCCCCGCCTGTCCCTGGCGACCCGCATTGAGCGGACGGTTGCGCACCGGGCTGCTCTCTTCGAGGAGACCTCCGAGATACGACGCGCCCTCGTGTGCCGCGCCCCGACCTCCCCCGCCGTCCGGGAGGCGCTGGCCGCCGCCGACGACCTCTTCCTCCGGGACCTCCAGGCCACCTTCGCGGCCGAGCTGGCCGACCTGCCGACGAACCTGCAGGCCGAATATCTCGGCGCCATGGACACCGGCACGTCCTGGGAGGCCTGGGAGCGCCTGCGCACCACGTCGGGCATGCCCGTACGGGGGGCCAGGCGGGTGATGACCCTCATGCTCGAGAAGCTCTGTGCCGGTGCCGGCACCGGCACCATGAGCCATCGGGCGGTGTAGTCAGCCCTCGGTCATGCGCCGGCGTACCTCGGCCACGTCGGGAGCCGGATAGCCGAGGATGCCCGGCCGCCAACCGAGCTCGATCTTCTGGGCGCCCGGCCCGTCCTCGGTCCAGACGTGACAGGTGTTGGTCAAGAAGGTGAAGCCGCCCTCGCGCATCGGGTGCTGGCCGCTGCCGTTCTCGACGTCCCAGGCGGCCGACGAGGTGATGCCCTGTACGACGACGGGCCCCATGGCCCGGGCCAGGAACTCCAGGTGGCTACAACCGCGCTGGCGGCCGAAGCGCTCCTGCACGGCGCCCGAGTAGCCGCGCGCCACCGACAGGCCGATCAGATCCCGGAAGTGCGGCTCGATGTCGGTGCACTCGGCGTGCGGGAAGGTCTGCATGTCGGCCGCGGCGTCGACGATCGTCATGTCCGCTCGCCGGACCACGAGACCAAGTTCCATGAAGTGGAGCTGGCGCGGCGAGTAGTCCCCGCTGGCCCAGGGCCGCTCGTCGTGCAGGGTCCCGACGACGGCGAAGTACTCGTCGCGCTGGAACACCTCCATGGTGATGGCTCGACGGTGGACGGGCTCCTCCGTCGAGCCGGGCGGGGGGCGCAGCGCGGCCAGCGTGGGTGTTTCGTCAGTCATCTGGCACCACCTCGTTGAAGCCGTGCAGGATCGGCGCGTCGCGGTTCCACCCGATGCGCGTCACCGACGACGTTCGCAAGTGCAGGCGCCAGTAGAGGTCGACGGTGCCCAGCGCCCAGGCCACCGCCGCCTTGATCGGGCTCACGTGACTCACCACCACGACGTCGCCGTCGCTGCGGCGGGCCCCGGCGCCGTCGGCGGCGAAGAGCTCATCGCATGTCGCCGCCACCCGGCGGTCCACCTCGGCCAGGGTCTCGCCGCCCTCGGGGCGGAAGTCCCGGTCCCGTTGCCACCGCTGCCAGACCTCGGAGGGGATGCCGCCGAGCGGCTGGCCCTCGAACTCGCCGTAGTCGACCTCGATCCAGCGCTCGTCGACCGCAACGGGCGCGCCGAGCGCGAGCAGCTCGGCCGTGTCCCGTGCCCGGCGGAGCGGGCTCGAACGCACCTCGGCCACCGGGTTGTACACCAGGGCACGGGCCGCCTGCGCCTGGGCGCGGCCCGTCGCGGTCAGCTCGGCATCGGTCCGGCCGAGCAGCAGCCCCTGCGCGTTGGCCACCGACTCGCCGTGGCGCACCAGGATCAACACGATCAGGTCGGCACGAGAATGCGGCCGCACTGCTCGCAGGTGGCCACCTCGCCCGGAGGAAGGGCGCGGATCTGCTCGACCTCCCCCGAGGACAGTTCGAGGTGGCAACCGGCGCAATGGGTCCCCACCAGGCGCGCCGCGCCGGTGCCCTTGAGGCGCGCCCGCAAGGTCTCGTAGCGGTCAGCGAGCGCCGCCGGCAACAGCGTCGCCTCGACCGAGCGGGCGCCGGTCGCCTCGGCCAGCGCGGCGTCGATCTCCACCTCGCTCGCCGCGACCGCGACACGAAGCTCTGCCGCCTGTGTCTCGAGAGGGGCGGACCGCTCGTGCAGCGCGGCCAGTTCGGCGTCGATGGGGTCCTGCTCGAGCATGGCCACCAATTCGAGCTCCTCGAGCTCGGCCCGGCGCTCGGTGAGGTGCCGCACCTCGTCGTTCATGGCCTGGAGATCCCGCGCCGAGGAGCCGGTAGCGGCGTACATCCGCTTCTCCACGAGGCTGCGGCGCTCACTGATGCCACCGATCTGCTCCTCGAGTTCTTTCTGGGTCGCGGCCAGCACGCTGCGCCGCGCGGCCGCATCGGCCCGCTCGACCTCGAGCGCGGCCAGCTGTGCTTCGACGGCTGCCAGGCCGGACGACTCGACGAGCGCATCACGCCGGTGCTGCAGCTGCATGATGGAGATGTCGAGATCCTGCACGGCCAGCAGGTGCTCCAGGTCGTCCGTCACGCCATGGCCTCGAACGCCGCCCGGGCGAGGGGCAGCGCGTCGATCAGGGCGGGGTCGGCCAGCCCCTCGGCCTCCTCCCAACTGCACCAGCGGGCATCAGGGCTCTCGTCCGGTGGCGGGTGTGGGTCCGCATCGGCGCCCAGCAACAGATAGCGCAGGTCGAGATGGGTGTGCCCGTGCGCGGCCTCGTGGACGTCGAGATGCAGCAGCAACGGACCGGACGGCGGGTGCACGACCGCGAGGCCGAGCTCCTCGGTCGCCTCGCGCAGGGCAGCCTCGTCAGGTGTCTCGCCCGCGTCGATGTGGCCACCGGGCTGCATCCAGATGCCGAGCTTCTTGTGGCGGTGGAGCGCGGTACCGCGCCGCCCGACGACAACGCCCGACGCCGTCACGTGGGTCGGGCCGGCGTGCTCGTCAGTGGGTGCGCCGAGCCGACTGAGCTCGGACAGGAAGCGCTGCTTGGCGATGACTTCGCGCGGGGAGGACGGCACGTGGCCATCGACGAGCACGCGCAGGGCCTCCGTCGTCGCGGAACTCGCCATCATCCGCATCCCTAGCACAGCTCGCCGGTCAGGACCGTGGTGGCATGCCCCGCGATGAAGACCCTGTCGCCCTCGGGGCGCACGTAGAGGATGGCGCCGCGCCCGGAGAGCTGGTGGGCTACCAGGCGGTCGCGGCCCAGCTCGGCCGCCCAGTACGGGCCGGCCACGCACTGGGCTGACCCTGTAGCCGGATCCTCGTCGATCCCGACATTGGGACCGAAGACGCGCAGGACATAGTCGGCGTCCGATGCCGGCCCGGCCGCCGCCGTCAGGAGCAGCGCCATGGCCCCCGTGCCGGCGATCGCCTGCAGATCGGGCTCGTAGGAGCGCACCGCATCGGCGGAGGAGAGGACGACGAAGGCGAAGAAACCGGTCCTCCCGCTCGCCACCACGTCGCCGGGCCACTCGTGCAGCAGCTCGTCGGGAAGCGGCGCCGGGCTGAAGCGGTCAGCCGGGAAATCGAGCTCGATGGTGTCACCGGCGAAGGACGCTCGCAGAGGGCCGCTGCGCGTGCGGAAGGTCAGGGGTGCCGTCCCGTCGACGACGCCGTTCTCACGCAGCGCGTGCGCCGAGGCCAACGTGGCGTGGCCGCACAGGTCGATCTCCACGGCCGGCGAGAACCAGCGCAGGCCGAAGACGTTCGGGTCGTCCGAGGGGGTGAGGTACGCCGTCTCCGCGATGCCGAGCTCGAAGGCGATGGATTGCATGCGGCCGTCGTCCAGCGGGTCTTCCAGGAGGCACACAGCCGCCGGATTGCCTCCGAACGCGACGTCGCTGAATGCGTCGACCCAGATGATCGGGATCGTCATGATCCCCACAATGCTAAGCGGGCCAGTGCGCCGTCCAGCACGTCGGCCCGCTTGCAGAAGGCCCAGCGCACCAGGGTCCGACCGGCGTCGGGATCGGCAGGGTCGTAGAAGACCGAGCTGGGAATGGCCACGACCCCGCACCGCTCGGGCAGCGCCAGGCAGAAGTCCTGCGCACTCATGCCCGGCGCCACCGTGGAGATGTCGGTCGTGGCGAAATAGGTGGCGGCGGGCCGGAAGACGTCGTACCCGAGTGCCGCCAGCCCGGCGCAGAGCTGATCCCTCTTGGCTCGGAGGTCCGACGAGAACTCATGCATGACGTGGGGCGGAAAGGCGAGGCCCCGGGCGATGGCAAGCTGCAGCGGCGCCGGGCTGGTGTAGGTCAGGAACTGCTTGGCCGCCCGCACCGCGGCCACGAGCGGCGCCGGGCCGCTCACCCAGCCCACCTTCCAGCCGGTGAACGAGAACGTCTTGCCACCCGAGGAGATGGTCAGCGTGCGGTCGCGCATGCCCGGCAAGGTGGACAAGGGGATGTGCGAGCCGTCGAAGACGAGGTGCTCGTACACCTCGTCGGTCACCGCCAGAATGCCGTGGGCCCGGCACAGGTCGGCCACCTGCCCCAACTCGTCGGGAGAGAAGACCTTGCCGGTCGGGTTGTGCGGCGAGTTCAGAAGGAGCATCTTGGTGCGCAGCCCAATTGCGGCAGCCAGCTCGTCCGGGTCGAAATGCCAGTCGGGCGGGTGGAGGCGCACCAGGCGCGGCACGGCGCCGGCCATCGCCGCGCCCGCCGCATAGGAGTCGTAGGTCGGCTCGAACATGACGACCTCGTCACCGGGCTCGCACAAGGCCAGGAACGTGGCCGCGACGGCCTCGGTGGCCCCGACGGTCACGAGGACGTCGGTGTCCGGGTGCAGGCCGATGCCGTACCAGTCCCGCTGGTGGGTAGCGACGGCTTGACGCAGCTCGGGAATGCCTTGGCTGGGCGGGTACTGGTTGCGACCCTGGCGGATGGCTTCGACCGCGATCTCCCTGAGCTCCTCGGGCCCGTCGGTGTCGGGGAAGCCCTGGCCGAGATTCACCGACCTCGTGGCGACGGCCAACTCCGACATGGTAGCGAAGATGGTGGTGGTGAAGGGTCGCAGCCGCCGAGTCAGATGCGAATCCCCGGCTGCCACCGCGACGATGGTACCAACGCCTTTGTAACTCGCCTATCGTCTGGCGACTGTGCTCAGCATCGCCAACTTCAACATGCACTGTGGGATGGACGGGTGGGGCAGGCGCTACGACTATCTCGCCGCCATCTCGGCTCTTGAGTCCGATGTCATCGTGCTCGAGGAGACATGGACCGCCGACGGGGACAGCACCGGCGGGCAGGCGATGCAGGCGGCACGACATCTGGGCTACCAAGTGGTGGCACATGACATCGGCGGTGGGCGCCGCATTCAGCCCCAGGCCGACGCCGACCACCGCTGGATCGCCCAGCCCAGCATGCGAGACCGCAACCGGGCCCTCTACATCGACAGCGTCCGCCCCCTCAACAGGGGCGTCCGCTCCCTGGCGCGCTGGCAGGAGGCCGAACCCGGCACCATGGGGATCGCCGTCCTGGTGCGGCCCGAGATCCCCATCGAATCCAGTCGCTTGGTGCACCTGCACCTCTTGCGGGCCGACCGGTTGCGGCGTGCCGCCATTGTGGTCGACATCACGGTCGACGGCCGGCCCATCTCCGTCGGCGGGATCCACATGTCGCATCTGCTCTACGGCTCCCCGCGCAACTTCGCCGAACTGCGACGCCGGCTGCGCACCGAGGCCCGTCCGGATGCCGTGCTGGCCGGGGACATGAACTCGTGGGGGCCGTTGGTCCAGTTGTTCATGGGCCGCGGCTGGCGGCGCGCCGTGCTCGGCCGCAGCTGGCCGACTTGGCGTCCCCACAGCCAGATCGACCACATCCTGGTGCACGGCGCCCTGCGGGCCGTCGCCGGCGTCGTCTTTCCCCATTCGGGTTCCGACCACCGGCCGATCCGAGCCGAATTGGAGGTGACGGCCGGCAGTTAAGGCATTTCGTCTTCGGCCGTCAGGGTGGTGACCGCCTCGTCGACACTGGAGTAGAAGTGCGTCTCGCCGATCCGCTGCTCCAGGCCGCTTCGTCGCAGCATTTCCCGCAGGTGGTCGCCGGACCGCGCCAGTCCGAAGGCGACATGCGCGCGATCACAGGCATCGAGGATGTGGGCCATCTCCCGCGATCCGGTGAAGTCGACATCGGACATCCCGAGCGCATCGAGCACGAGGGCCTGCGTGGCCGGCTTGCGACCCAGTGCACCGACCACCTCGTCGCGAAAGTGCACCGCGTTGGCGTACCAGAGCGGCGTGGCGAAGAGGAGAACGAGGACGTCAGGCACTTCGGCTGCTGTCTGTTCGGCCGAAAGCGGCGCCCAGCTGGTGGTCCCCGGGAGACGCCCCAGGACGTGCAGCTGCGGGCGGGCGCTCAATCTGATCCGGTCCAGAATGGCCAGCCCGACCGCGACACCGATCCCCTGCTCCACCCCGATGAGGACGACGGCGAGCAGAGTGATGGCCGTCAGGCCGAACTCGAAGAGGTCGAAGCGGGCGATAGCGCGCAGGTCGGCCGGCTTGAAAAGCCTTATGGCGACGTAAATCAGGACAGCGGCCAGCGTGGTGAGTGGAACGTCCTTCAGGACATTGGCGATGGGAATGAGGATGACGATCACCAGCGCCGCCCCGAGCGCTCCGGCCTGGGAACGGCCTCCGGCCGTGGCGACGGCCCCCGTCCGTGGTGGACTGGCGTCGACGGGGAACGAGCCTACGAGACCCGCCAGCACGCTGCCTGCGCCGACGCCGAAGAAGTCGCGCCCGGCGTTCGCCTCGTAGCCGCCCTGATCGGCGAAGGCGCGGGTCGTCGCCGCCGTCTGGATCACGATGACCAGCGCCACCACCGCCGCCAGGAGTGCCAGATTCTGGAGCGTGGACCATGACACCCCCGTCAGCCCGACATGGGGGGCACCACTCTTGAGCGTCCCGAGTACGGCGACGCCATGCGCCTGCAGATCAAGGGCCACCACGACCACCGTGGAGCCGACGAGGCCGATCAGGCCACCGGGGATGCGCCGATTGAGACGCGCGCCGGCGAACATGACGACCAGGACGCCGACGCCGATGACGACTGTCCAGGCGTTGGCCTGGCCGAGGTTGTTCAGCGCGGACGTGAGGCGGTTCGCATTCGAGCCCGTCGCCGGGGGCAACCCCAGGAAGTCCGGGAGCTGGTGGATGATGATGATGACCGCGACGCCGGACAGGAAGCCGGTGACGATGGGAGTCGACAGGAACTCGGCGATCCAGCCGAGCCGCAAGATGCCCACCAGCATCACCATCAGTCCGACCATCACGGCCAGGATTCCCACCAGCTCGACGTAGTGGGGAGAACCGGTCAGCGCCAGGGCCGAGACCCCGGTGGCGAACAGCGGCGCAATGGTCGAGTCGGCGCCGACAGATATCTGGGGGCTCGAGCCGAGAAGGGCGAAGGCGACCGTTCCGGCCACGAAGGCGTAGAAGCCCGTGATGGGAGGCATGCCGGCCAGCCGGGACGTGGCCAATTGCTCCGGAACGGCGATGACCAGGAGCATGATCCCCGCCAGCACGTCGCCGCTCACCCAGGCACGTTGGTAGCCGTGCAGCGATTCGAAGGCGCGAGGTCGGCGCATGGCGACATCATGCCGTGTTCGACAGATTGACCCAATTGAATAGTCTCGGACGCGACGGCCGATGATCCCATCGCCGATTCCCGACCCGGTCATCCAAGGAGGCAACACCCGATGAGCGACTACCCCTACGCCGACCGCTTTGCCATCAACCGCGTGCTCCCGGAAAAGGGCATGAGCCGGGAGGACGTCCTCGCCGAGCTCCGCACCATGGCAACTGAGGAGGACGCGTTCTGGGAAACGGGCAAGTGCTCAGGGACCATGTACTGCGGCGACCACGACCACTATCACTTCATGAGCGAGGCTTTCGGCCTCTTCGCCCACGTGAACGTCCTCCAGCGCGACATGTGCCCGAGCGCGACGAAGTTCGAGGCAGAGATCATCGCCATGACGCTCGACCTGCATCACGGGGAGGCGGCAGATGAACCCTGTGGCCTCGTGACCACGGGGGGGACGGGGAGCATCTTGCACGCGATCCTCGCCTACCGCGAGGACGCCGCCCAGACGCGCGGGGTCACGCGGCCCAACGTGATCAAGCCCGAGACGGCGCACCCGGCCTTCGACAAGGCGTGCCACCTCTTCGGTGTCGAGCTGCGGCGGGCACCGATCGATCCGGTGACGACGCAGGTGGACGTGGACTGGGTGCGCGACCACATAGACGATCAGACCGTCGCCCTGATCGGGTCTGCCTGCAACTACGGCTACGGCACCGTCGACCCGATCAGCGATCTGTCCGACGTCGCACTCCAGCACGGGGTCGGGCTGCACGTCGACGGCTGCCTGGGCGGCTTCATCCTGCCCTTCGGGCGCGAGCTCGGGTACGACATCCCGCCGTTCGACTATTCGGTGCCCGGCGTCACCTCCATGTCAGCCGACACCCACAAGTACGGCTACGCCTTCAAAGGCTCCTCGGTCCTGACCTTCCGCACCAAGGCCCTCAGGAATGCCCAATACTTCTACCTGACGGACTGGAGCGGCGGGAAGTACACCTCACCGGGCATGGAGGGCTCGCGGTCGGGCGGCCTCATCGCTGCGACCTGGGCCGCCATGGTGCAGTACGGACACGCCGGCTACCTGGGGTACGCGCGGGAGATCTTCGAGACGTCGACGGCGATGCAGGCGGCCGTCACGTCGCACCCCGAGCTGCGCCTGGTCGGAAAGCCGACGTTCCTGTTCTCCTTCACCTCGGACGAGTTCGACATCTACCACGTGAACGACTTCATGCGGTCGAGGGGCTGGCGCTTCAACGGGCAGCAGTACCCCAACGCGCTGCACATGGCGGTGACGAGGCCGCAGACCCAGCCGCAGGTCGTGCCCGAGTTCACCGCCGATCTCGCCGACGCAGTGGCCTACGCCAAGGAGCACGCGGACGAGGCACCCCGCTCGGGCGCCATCTACGGCGGGGTCGCCGGCGGCATGACCGAAGAGGCGGACGAATTCATCCGCGCCGTCATGGCCGACATGCTCGACGGGCAGTCCACCATCCCGCCCGCGTGACGGAGGCCGATCTGGTCGAGGGTTGCCGCGCCGCGCAGGCGTCGCTGCTGGCTGCGATCGCCGATCTGTCCGACGACATGGCGCGACGGCCGAGTCGGCTACCCGACTGGACCGTGGGCCATGTCTTGACCCACGTCGCCCGCAACGCCGACAGTCTCGTCTGGCGGCTGGAGGGCGCGGCGAGGGGTGAATTGCGGGACCAGTATCCGGGCGGACTGGCGCAGCGCAGCAGCGACATCGAAGAAGGAGCGGGCCGGCCGGCGGCCGAGCTGGTGCGCGACGTCCGGGACACCGCCGGGGCCGTCGAGCGGACGATCGCCGAGCTCCCGCCTGCGGCATGGGATGCGCCGTCGCGGACATCGAGGGGCGTGGTCGAGGACTCGCGTGACGCGGTGCTGTCGCGCTGGCGGGAGGTGGTGGTGCATCACGCCGACCTGGGACTGGGCCCCGTGCCACTGCCGGCTGGCCTGGTCGAGGTCTGGCTGCCTCGGGAGCTGCCGCGTCTGGCGGAAAGAAGTGACCCCGCCGAGCTGCTGTCGTGGATCATCGGGCGCGGCGAGCCGCCCGTCCTCACGCCGTGGTGATGAACGCGTTGCCCGAGCGGTCGACGGCGACGCAGGATGACACCGTCGGGCACGAGATGCTCGTGAGAGCGTTGCCGTTATCGATGAGGGTGCCCGAGCTCCACGTCGTGCCGTTGTAGGCGAAGACCCGGCCGATGGAGTCGACGGCGCGGCAGAAGGTCGTCGTCGGACAGGAGACGGAGGTCAGGCCCGAGGCGTTGCTGCCGGTGAGTGGCGGCTCGGTGGCGATCCGGGCGGGAGCGGAGAAGGTGGTCCCGTTCCAGGTCAGGACGGCCCCGTTGCTGTCGACCATGACGCAGAAGGCGGTCGAGGCGCAGGAGACCGAGTTGAGCTGGCCCTGGGTGTCGATGTCGCTCGGCTGCGTCCAGGTCGAGCCGTTGAAGACCGATGGCCCGCCCTCGGCGGCGACGCAGAAGGACGGCGACACGCACGAGATCTGGTTGGCGGCCCCCCAGGCACCGATGTTGCCGCTCCAGCGGGAGCCGTTGTAGGCGAACGAGTTGCCCTCGCCGTCGATGGTGATGCAGAACGTGGGCCCGGTGCAGTCGATCGCCGTGATGCCCTGCGCGGCCGAGATGGTGGCAGGCGGCTCCCAGTTCGACCCGCCGAGGAACGCAACCTGGTTCAGGTTGGGTGCCGCCCCGCAGAAGTTGGAGACTCCGCACGAAATATAGGCCTCGCCCTGGGGCGACGGGGACGGGACGGCGGGGCCGAGCGCGCTGACCTTGTTCAGGAACAGGCGATAGGTCTGGCCGGTCGTCGAGCCCATGATGCACGCCGAGGGCGCGGTGCACGTGACGATGGAGAGGTTGGTGTTGGGGGCGACACTGATGGCTTTGGACCATGTGCCCACGGGGCCGACCGTGGTCGTCGTCGTCGACGCGGTGGCGCGGGTGGTCGTCGAACCGGCGCCCGACGCGTTCGGGCCTTTGCTCTGGCTGCACCCCGCGGCGAGGAATGCGAGTGCGACGACCGCGGCGAGGGATGCCGTGATCGGTCCGGCACGCCTCACTCAGGTGTGGGCGGGGAGGCCGTTGGCCTCGAGGGCGCGGTGGCGGGACCACGTATCGAGGACGATCAGCGTCTTGGTGCCCGTGACACGGCCGCGCCGGCGCAGCTGCTCTATGACCTGTCCGAGACGCTCGACATCGGGGACCTGGAGCCAGACGAGGGCGTCCGGATCGCCGGCGGTGGTGAACACCGCCTGCACCTCGGACAGCTGCATCGCCGTCTCCTTGATCTCCTGCAGGTCGGCGGTTCCGGCGAAGCGCACCTCGGTGAAGGCCTGGATCGGGCGGCCGGCCTTGCGGTGGTCGACGACGACGGTGTACCCCGCGATGACGCCGGTGCGCTCCAGCCGTTCGATGCGCCTGGTCACCGCCGAGGCGGACAGCGAAACCTGCTCCCCGATGTCGGCCATGGTCCGGCGGGCGTTCTGCGAGAGCAATTCGATGATGTGATGATCGATCGGGTCGAGGTCCTCAGTTCCCATGTGCCGAAGCCTAACGACACAGGCTTGTCATGCACGTTCAGTGCACTACGGATCCTCAAATTTGCGCCTCCGTTGCGTGGGGTGGCGGAAGCAGGCCTCATATCTCTCGCCGGTGGACGGCGACGGCATAGCTGTCTGCCGGGGTGTAGGGCGCCTTGTCCCAGGTCGACCAGCGGTCCTCGAGGACGAGGCCGGCGCGGGCGGCCAGGGGATCGTGCCGGGCGGGACCGAAGCCTTGTGGGTTGATTGAATAGCCCGTGATGAGGCGTCCGCCTGGGCGCAGCCATCGTGCGGCGTTCCGTATGACGTCGCCCTCGGTGCCGGGTGTCACGAAGATCAACACGTTGCCGGCCATGACGATGAGGTCGAAGGTCCGGCCGCCGAGATCCAGTTCGGGGTCGGCCAGGTCGCCCTTGAGCCAGGTGAGGTCGGGGGCCTTGCTGCGGGCTTCCTCGAGCATGGCCTCGTCGAGGTCGACACCCATGACGCCATAGCCCCGACGGCTGAGTTCGATGGCGACCCGGCCGGTGCCGCACCCTGCGTCCAGTATGGATGTCGGCGCGTAGTCGGCGACGAGCGCCGCCTCTCCATGCATGTCCATGCCGGTGGCGGCGAGGTCTGCAAACCGCAGGTCGTAGTCCGCTCCGCGTGGACGGTCACTCTCTTGCCAGCGGTTGATCAATTGCCTTCTCTTTGACCTAGATGTCTTCCCGTCGGTGGCGTCGCCCTCGAGCGTCGCCGGCGTTCGTCTGCGCCGGTAATGGGACGCCGTTGGACCTTACCCCTGCCATGGCGGTATTTCTCCGGCCACGGCAGGGTCTGGCGGTGCTCTCGCAAACGCTCGGTAGGGTGATGACGTGTGCCTCCTCGTCGTGGCATCGCGTGTGGTGGCCGGCGAACCGTTGATCGTCGGCGCCAACCGCGATGAGATCCTGGAACGGCCATCGACAGCTGTCACGGTTCTCGACGAGGGACCGCCGCGAGTTCTGGGAGGCCGGGACGAACTGTCGGGGGGGACGTGGCTCGCCGTCAATGAGTACGGCGTGTGTGCCGGGTTGACCAACCAGCCCTTGGGCGACGCCAAGGACCCGTCGAAGCGGTCCCGCGGCGAACTGCCTCTCGAACTTGTTCGGCACGCCACCGCGGCCGATGCCGTCGACGCGCTCCTTGCGGGCTTCCATCCTGCCGACTACAACGGCTCGTGGCTCCTCGTCGGGGATCGCGACTCGCTCTTCTTCGTCGACTTCACCGGATCTGACGCCGAGGAGGGTTCGGTTCTGGCCCTGCCGCCCGGGATCCACGTGCTCGAGAATCGAGCCCTCGGCGAGACCTCGCCCAAGGTCGACCTGGTGCGGGCCGGGCTCGAGGTCGCACCCGAGGGAGAACAGGTGGTCGATGCCTTGCATCGTGTCCTGGCGGACCATCGGAACCCCGAAGGTGCGGCACGCCCGAACGCTGCCAGTTGTGTGCACCTGGACACGTTCGGGACGCGGTCGTCCTGCGTCGTGCGGGTTCCAGCGGGCGACGGCGTGCCGCGCCTGTGGGTGGCCGATGGTCCGCCCTGCACCACGGCCTACGACGACGTCAGCGGTCTTTGGGATCTGCCCGTTGCGACAGGTCCGGGCGATGGTCCAGCGACGCGTCAGTCGCGGACGAGCGGCTTGTAGCGCAGCCGGTGCGGCTGATCGGCATCGACGCCGAGTCGCTTGTGGCGATCCGCCTCGTAGTCGCTGAAGTTCCCCTCCCACCACCGGGCCTCGGACTCCCCCTCGAAGGCGAGCACGTGGGTGGCGATGCGGTCGAGGAACCAGCGGTCGTGGCTGATGACGACGGCGCAACCGGGGAAGGACAACAACGCGTCCTCCAGGGCCCGCAGGGTGTCCACGTCGAGATCGTTCGTCGGCTCGTCGAGCAGGAGCACGTTTCCGCCGCTGCGAAGAACTTTGGCCAGGAGCACTCGGTTGCGCTCGCCCCCCGAGAGCTCACCGACCTTCTTCTGCTGGTCGCTCCCCTTGAAGCCGAACCCGGCGACGTAGGCCCGGCCGTGCAGCTCACGCCCGCCCACAATGATCCGATCCACCCCGCCAGTGATCTCTTCGTAGACCGTGGCGTCGGGCGTCAGCGACTCGCGCGACTGGTCGACGTAGGCCAGCTGCACTGAGGCCCCGATGGTCACGCTGCCGGCATCGGGCTTCTCCTCGCCGACGATCATCCGGAACAGCGTCGTCTTGCCGGCACCGTTGGGCCCGATCACGCCGACGATGCCGCCAGGTGGAAGCTTGAAGGACAGGTCGTCCATGAGGAGGTGGTCACCGAATGCCTTCACGACGCCGTCGGCGTCGACCACCTGATCGCCCAGCCGCGGCCCCGGAGGAATGGTCAGCTCGACCTT
>Ga0307374_10002383_pt1 | contig 33493 bp, 36 predicted proteins | sample OX3MG_FD_202532 | JGI IMG/M metagenome (GOLD analysis project Ga0307374, IMG submission 202532) | Soil microbial communities from Risofladan, Vaasa, Finland - OX-3 | ecosystem: Environmental > Terrestrial > Soil > Coastal area > Acid sulfate soil | place: Finland: Risofladan, Vaasa | collected... | reverse complement strand
AGCGGGCCAAGAACCACGGTTTCCGCCACCGCATGTCCACCCGGGCCGGCCGGGCCGTTCTCAAGGCGCGCCGCCTCAAGGGCCGCCACCGGCTCTCGGCCTGATCGACCGGCCGCCGGCCGGTGTGCCCAACTCCGGAGCCTCCTACGCCCGGAACCGTCTGGAGGGTTTCCTCCCGATCGAGCTTCGATCAACTCCGCCGGAGTGGCCGGCGGGTGAGGCGCGGCCCGCTTTCGGTAACCTTCGTCCCAGTCGGTACCGACGGACCGCCCAGAGTTGCCTACGCCATAGGGCGCAGGGTGGGCGGAGCCGTGGTGCGCAATCGGCTCCGTCGCCGCCTGCGGGCGGTGGTGGCTGAGTTGGCGCCCGGGATGAGCCCGGGGGTCTACCTGGTCAGCGCATCGGCCCCGGCCGTGGCGCTGGGCTATGGAGAGTTGAGATCATTGCTGAGCCGAGCGGTTTCCACGGTGGCCGATACCCGATGACCAACACCTCTGACGTCGTTCGCCCAGCGCGGGGCCTCCGAGACGGCGCCGATGTCCCGGGTCGGCCGAGCTGGTCGGCCCGGGTTCTACGCCTGCTCATACGCCTTTATCAGGCGATTGGCGCCGGCCGGCCCTCCCGGTGTCGCTACCTGCCGTCCTGTTCCGCCTATGCCGTCGAAGCGCTGGAGCGCCACGGAGCCATGCGGGGCTCCTGGTTGGCAGCCCGGCGCTTGGCCCGGTGCCATCCCTGGGGCGGGCATGGCGTGGATTTAGTCCCAGAGTGAGGATCCGATGACCCTGAGTGCTGTCAGCCTGAGCTCCTTATACCGCTTGATGGCCGACCTCATGACCGGCTGCTATGCCGTCACCCACAACTACGCCCTGGCCATAGCCCTTCTGACCTTGGCCACGGTGGGCCTCACCACTCCTCTGACCTGGAAGAGCAGCCGCGGGATGATCGCCATGCAGGCGCTTCAACCCGAGATGAAGAAGATCCAGGCCAAGTACAAGGGCGACCGGGTCGCCATGAACGAGGAGATGAGCAAGCTGTACCGGGAGGCGGGTATCAACCCGCTTTCGGGCTGTCTGCCCCTTGTCCCCCAGATGGTGGTCTTCTACGTCCTCTACCACACCATCGCCAATCTCTCCCACCGGGCCAGTTATGCCACCAGGGCCCTGGCCACTTCGGCCAGGGGGGGTTGCCCGACCCCGGCGGGAGGTACGGCCCAGGTCGTCCTCACTAGCGGGAAGTACACCTGCTCGGACCCCACCAACATGGGCACTCACTCCTTGCTTTACCAGAATCTGGTAGCAGCTGGGGGTCATATGAAGGTCTTCGGCTTCGATCTCACTCTGGGGGTGAGGACGGCTCACCACAGCGCCCTCATCGGCTGTCTAATCCTGGTGGCCCTGGTGGTGGCGGCCCAGTACTGGCAGACCAGGCAGGTCAACCGGCGCAATCCGGGGGCGGCAGCCAATCCCCAGGCCCAGATGATGCAGCGCATCTTCCCGCTCTTCTTCGGATTCATCTCCATCAACATCCAGGCCGGGGTCAACGTCTACTTCCTGGTCTCAGCCCTCTGCCGTATCGGCCAGCAGAGCCTTATGTTCAAATACGACCCCGTCCTGCGCCGCCAGCTGCTGGCTGCCCGGACCGGAAAGCCGGTAGATCTGCCGCCGCGCTCTTCGCGTCAACTGGGCGGCGGCGTCCGGGGCCCCGCCGGGGGTAGTGACCCGGACGCCGCCGGTCCCGGTGGAGTGGGCCCGGGCGGCGGCAGCCGGCGGGGCGGCGGAGGCATCGCTCGTCTACTGGGCCTGGCCGATCCGGATCCGTCGCCTGGCGCTCCGGGCGGGCGAACCTCGGGAGTTCAGGGCCGGGCCAACCTGGACCGCTTCATCGGCTCCTCCGGCGGTGCCAAGGGCACCCTGGGGGGCTCGAGCAATGGCAACGGTAAGACGACCGGGGCCGAACCTACCAACAACCGGACGGCCAACGGGAACAGTCCCTCGTCCAAACCCGCTTCGAACGGCTCGGGCCAGTCCCGCCGTCGGGGTGGGCCGGCCGCCCCTTCAGCCAAGCATCAGGACCGCAACCGCTCCAAGGCGAAGCGTCGCCGGTCCCGCTAGGGAGGATCCAAGGAAATGGAATGGGTCGAAACGACCGGAAAGTCTGTCGACGAGGCCGTCGATGCCGCCCTCGATCAGCTCGGGGTGGCTGAAGATGATGCTGAGGTTGAGATTCTCGAGGAGCCCAAACCGGGTCTTTTCGGGAGGATGAGGGGCGAAGCCCGGGTGAGGGTTCGGGTGCGCCCGACCCAGCCTCGGCCCAAGGAGGACCGTCGGGAACGCCGTCGGCGCAGTCCGGGTGAGCCCGCCGAGGAGGCAGCCGTCCCGAGCGGCCCCGACACGGCCCGCAGCAACATCCGCCGGGAGGCCGGTGAGGGCACCAGGAGCCGCAATGGATCGGGCGCCAGTCGCCCTCGCGAAAAGGGAACGAACATGGATGAGCCGGTGCCCCTGACCACCCAGGCCAAAGAGGCCGAGGAGTTCCTGAAGGGCCTGGTCGCCCAGTTCGGCCTGGATGGGAACGTGTCGAGTGAGATCCTCGATGAGGACAACTTCGAGATTCGCATCGACGGTGGCGACCTCGGCCTGCTCATAGGCCCGAAGGGCGTGACTTTGTCCGCGGTCCAGGAACTGACCAGGACCGTCGTCCAGCGCAAGCTCAATGCTCACAACGGTCGTCTGCTTGTAGACGTGTCCGGTTATCGCCAGAAGCGCAAGATTGCCCTCGAGCGCTTCACCCGGGAAGTGGCCGACCAGGTCCTCTCCAGTGGCCAGCGTCGTCTGCTCGAACCCATGTCGGCGGCCGATCGCAAGATCGTCCACGACACCGCCAACGCCATCGAAGGCGTATCCACCGTGTCCGAGGGCGAAGATCCCCGCCGCCGGGTGGTCATTCTCCCCCAGTCCTAGTCATAACCGACCCCCCCGCCGCCGGGCCGGTGTCTGCCAGCGTTCCTGACGGTGATCTTCGCTCTGTCCTGGAGGATGCCCGCCGCTTCGGTTTCCTAGGCCCGGGGCCGGTGGAAGGACACATTGCCCACGCCCGTGCCATGGCCGCCGCGCTTGGGGCGCACTCCAGCGTGCCCGGGAGCTTCGCCGATCTGGGCTCGGGTGGGGGCGTACCGGCCCTAGTGCTGCTTGGGCTGTGGGTTGAGTCCTCTGCTGTTCTGATCGAGGCCGGCCGGCGCCGAGCAGGTTTTCTCCTGGAGTGTCTGGATCGGTTGGGCTGGGCGGACCGCGGTCAGGTGGTCGAGGCTCGGGCCGAGGATGTAGGTCGGGATGTGGCCTACCGCTGGGGCTTCGAGCTGGTGACGGCCCGTTCATTCGGTTCACCTGCGGTCACAGCTGAGTGCGGCGCTCCCCTGCTGGCCGTGGGCGGGACATTGGTGGTCTCTGAGCCCCCGTCGGCACCGGACCGCTGGCCGGACGCCCCGCTGTCCCAGCTGGGGCTAGGCCCCGGTAGCTCTATTGAGGTGGATGGGTTCCACTTCCGGGTTCTGCCCCAAGACCGCCTCTGTCAGGACCGGTTCCCGCGCCGGACGGGCGTCCCTTCCAAGCGGCCCCTGTTTTAGGCTCTCTACGGTCGTGTTTCACGTGGAACATGGCGACAGGCGGCCCAATCGGCCTGGTCAGTCTGAGTCCGATGGAGACCGCCGAGGGACCCAACCGGGGTGTCTCGCGTTCCACGTGGAACGTCCAATATCGACGTAGTGCTTGACCTGTAGGTCTGAACGGACCAGGATGGGTAAGTGACGCAGTGGGGAAGCGACTGGATCGAATCAGGTAACCCGCCGCCTCCGCCTGCGGAGAGCAGCGAACCCGAAGTAGCGGCTGCGACTGATACCGGGCCTGACCAGGGCGGAACGCCGGCCGCCGACGCCGGCACCGGACCTTCAGACGGGCTGAGCCTACCCTCCTCCGTAGAGGACCGGCCGGGAGGCTTACCGGGTGAGGACGGACGGCTGGATACAGCAACGCCAGTCGCAGAGCAGATGACCGGATTGGGCCGAAAGCCTCTTCCTCGGGTCATGGCCATTGCCAACCAGAAGGGCGGGGTGGGCAAGACCACCACGGCAGTCAACCTAGGCGCGGCTCTGGCCGAACTGGGCTACCGAACCCTGGTGGTCGACCTCGACCCGCAGGGCAACGCCACCACGGGCCTGGGAATCAATGCCCGCGGGCTGGATACATCCATATATGACGTATTGATGCGAGATACACCGGTGGAGGACTGTATCGAGCCCACCAGCCTGCGTAATCTCTTCGTCTGCCCGGCCACCATCGATCTGGCCGGAGCCGAGATTGAGCTGGTGCCCATGTTCAGCCGGGAGCTGAGGCTGCGCAAGGGACTGGAGCGGGTCCTGGAGGACTTCGACTTCGTCCTCATCGACTGCCCCCCGTCCCTCGGACTGCTGACGGTCAACGGCCTGGCCGCCGCCACCGAGGTGATCGTGCCCATCCAGTGCGAGTACTACGCCCTGGAGGGCCTCAGCCAGCTGCTGCGCAACGTCAACCTGGTTCAGGGTGCCCTCAACCCGACCCTCGAGCTGGGAGCAATCATCCTGACCATGTTCGATGCCCGGACCAATCTGGCCGAGCAGGTGGCGAACGAGGTACGTACCCACTTCGGCCCCAAGGTGTGCCGCAGTGTCGTCCCCCGTACGGTCAGGCTGTCGGAGGCCCCCTCCTTCGGCCAGCCCATCATCGTCTTCGACCCCACCTCCCGAGGGGCCATCGCCTATAGGGAACTAGCCAAGGAGGTGTCCGGTGGCGCGCCGCAGCGGATTGGGTAGGGGCCTGGGCGCCCTCATACCCCAGGAAATACGGTCTGGCAACGGCTCGATCCTCCAGGAGATCCCTCTGGCCAGCATCCAGGCCAACCCTCACCAGCCCCGTTCCCACTTCGACGAGGAGACCCTGGCCTCCCTCACCGACTCGATCAAGGTACTGGGAGTGCTCCAGCCCGTGTTGGTGCGGGCCACCGGACTGGAGACTTATGAGCTGATCGCCGGGGAGAGGCGGTGGCGAGCGGCCCGGAGGGCCGGTCTGCAGACCATTCCCGCCCTGGTCAAGACGGTGGAGGACCGCGGATCCCTGGAACAGGCCCTGGTCGAGAACCTCCACCGCCAGGACCTCAACCCCCTGGAGGAGGCGGCCGCCTATCAGCAGCTCATCGAGGACTTCCACTTGACCCAGGAGGAGGTCGGCAGCCGGGTCGGTAAGAGCCGAGCCTCCATCACCAATACCCTGCGTCTTCTCCAGCTGCCCCCGATCATCCAGAAGGCGGTGGCTGAGAGTCAGCTCAGCGCCGGCCACGCCCGGGCCCTGCTCGGGACCCCGGACCGGGCCTTCCAGGAGGCGTTGGCCCGTCGCGCCGTGGCCGAGGGGCTGTCGGTACGGGCGGTGGAAGAGGCGGTCCGGGCCCGGGCCGGAAGTGCCGGGCCCGAAGGGGGAGACGGCCGGGACCCGGCGCGAAAGTTGAAGGGCCGCCTGCCCGAGCCCGGCTTTGCCGAGTTGGAGGAGCTACTGGCCTCCCACCTCGACACTCGGGTCAAGGTGGAGATGGCCCGGGGCAAGGGGAAGATGATGGTCTCTTTTGGCGACCTGGAGGACCTCGAGCGCATCTACCGCCGCATGGTGGCCGGCTGACGCTGGTAAATTATACCAGATAACTCTCGAGCTTTGCTTCAGCTTTGAAGATCCACAACCTGTGTATGTAGTTGTGGGTAACTTCAATTACAGGTAGGAATCGAGCTCCTGGAGGAGCTGGCCCTTGCCCTTGGCCCCGATGATTCGGACCTGGGCGTCACCATCCTTGAACAGGATCATCGTGGGGATGCTCATGACGTCGAAGCGACGAGCCGTCTCCAGGTTGTCGTCGATGTTGAGCTTGACCACCCGGATCTTGCCGGGGTTCTCGCTGGCGATCTCCTCGAGCACCGGGGCGACCATCTTGCACGGGCCGCACCACTCGGCCCAGAAGTCGACCAGGACGGGCACGTCCGACGACTTCACCTCTTCATCGAAGTTCGAGTCGGTCAGATTGGTGAGATTGGCGGACATGGTCCTAACCCTTTCCGGTTCCTGCCCTATCTGGGCAATATCTAGGCGATCCGGAGGATGAAACCATCTCCGCCCTCGGAAGATTCCTGCCGACTGGCGCGCCTACGGCCTGGCCCGGTCGAGGGCCCGCCTGCCGGTGACCGCCCAGGCCGCCCCGGCGGCCCCGGCCGCCACCGTGGCGCCCAGCTGGGTGGCAGTGGCGTAGTGGAGGTGATGCCCGGTCGAGATCCACAGGGACCAGACCCATCCGATCGGGGGGAAAACACCCGCCGCGGCCACGCCCAGGGGGCTGGGACGGCGTTCCAGGACGATGACGGCTTCGCCTACCACGATCCCGTAGAGCACGCAGGCGACCACGGCCAGGGCGCCGGCCAAGGTGTACTCGCCAAGGATGGCGCCACCCAGGGCCGATAGGGCGGCGGCGCCCAACAGCGCCAGGGGGGTGCGCATCGGCAGGTGAGGGTAGTGTCCCCCCCGCAATGGAGCCGACCAGGACAGCCGCGCCGGGCACGACAGGCTCCGGGCCTCTGGGCAGTGGTCTGGGTTCCCTGGGGGCCAGCTGGCCCGCTCAGGTGGCCGATGGCGTCGAATCCGCCGTCGGCCTGGTCCGGGACAAGGCGGTGCGCCCGGCCACGGTGGTGGCCCGGGCCCTGGTCTACGGCCCCCTGGTGGGCATCGTCGGCCTGGTGACCATCGTCCTCTCCGCCGCCGCCGCAGTGCGTGGCCTCAACGAGATCCCCGGATTCCGGGACTGGATCAGCCTTTGCGCTATCGGGGGACTTTTCACCCTGGCCGGATTGTTCCTGCTCTCACGCGGACGGTCCGCCGGCGGAACCACCAAGAGGTAGAACGAATGGCCGAGGAGTTCGAGGTGGTGATCGTCGGGTCGGGCCCGGCCGGTCTGACCGCCGCCATCTACACAGCTCGGGCCAATCTGGCCCCCCTGGTCATCGAGGGCGAGCCCAGCTCCAACAGTGACCAGCCCGGAGGCCAGCTCATGCTGACCACCGAGGTTGAGAATTTCCCCGGTTTCGTGGACGGGATCATGGGCCCGGAACTCATGACAACTCTGCGTGCCCAGGCCGCCCGCTTCGGTGCTCGCTATCTCACCGAAAAGGTCTCCCGCGTCGACCTGTCCGCCTCCCCCTTCGGTCTGTGGGTGGGGGACCCGACGGCGCCGGAGCCGACCTACCGGGCCCGCTCGGTGATCGTCTCCACCGGAGCCCAGTCCCTGATGCTCGGTATCCCAGGGGAGGACCGCCTGCTAGGCCACGGCGTGTCCACCTGTGCCACCTGCGACGGATTCTTCTTCCGGGGCCACCGCATCGCGGTGGTGGGAGGCGGGGACTCGGCGGTGGAGGAGGCGACCTTCCTCACCAAGTTTGCCGATCGGGTGACCATCATCCACCGGCGCAAGGAGTTGCGGGCCTCCAAGATCATGCAGGACCGGGCCTTCCGCAACGAGAAGATCGACTTCATCTGGGACTCAACCGTTGATGAGGTCCAGGGCGACGGCTCGGTCAGCGGCCTCAAGGTCCGTAACCTGGTCACCGGAGAGGTGAGTGAGCATCCCTTCACCGGGTTGTTCGTGGCCATCGGGCACACGCCCAACACGGGCCTGTTCAAGGGCCAGTTGGACATGGAGGACAACGGGTACCTGATCACTCACGACGGGACCCGGACCAATGTGGATGGCGTCTTCGCCTGCGGGGACGTCCAGGACCACGTCTACCGCCAGGCCATCACCGCCGCCGGCTCGGGCTGCATGGCCGCCATCGACGCTGAGCGCTGGCTGGAGGCCCAGGCCGTCTGAACCGGCTGGAGGGCCGGCGGGTCGTCCGGTCGGCGCGGCTGCCGACGTCCGTCGCACCAGCGGTGCTGCCAGCCGAGACATGCAATATGACAGCAGGCCCGATCTTCATGACAGAAGTGTTATGGAACGAATCTTTATTCTCCACCACACGACCAAGTGCAAGATCTGTGGGGGTGTGTTCAAGTTGCATCGCTCAGTCCGCGCCACTCCACGTGACGGCGGGGACGGCGAGTGGTTAGCAGGAGTCGACGGTTAGGGGCCCTCAGACGGGGGTGTGGTAGGTGACCCCGATGGTGCCCGGCCCGCAGTGGGAGCCGATGACCGGGCCGATGTCGCCTACCACGATCTCCTCCCGGGGGTAGAGGGCCCCGAGCATGTCGAGAAAGGCTTCGACGTCGGGAGCGGCGCCGTTGAGGACGCCCAGGTTTTCGATGGGCCCGGCCGCCTTGACGTTGTCCACCAGGTAGGCCAGGGCCCGGCCCCGGGTGCGCTGTTTGGACTCCTCGGCCACGACCCCGTCCTGGATGCGCAGGATGGGCTTGACCGACAGCACCGAGCCCAGAAGGGCCCGGGCCGACCCGATGCGCCCGCCCTTCTTCAGGTACTCGAGGGTGTCCAGGGCGCCGAAGACCCGGGTCCGGGGGACCAGGTCCTCGACCGTGCCGGCCACATCGTCCAGGCTCTTGCCCGCCGCCGCCGCCCGGGCCCCGGCCAGGACCATGATGCCCTGGCCTAGGGTGATGGAGGTCGAATCGATGACCCGCACCGGGATGTCCAGTTCCTCGGCCCCCTTGACGGCGGCCTGGTGGGTGGCCGATAGGGCGGAGGAGAGGCTCACGCACACCACTCCGGCGTAGCCGTCCGCCCCGGCCTGCTGGAAGGCGGCCTGGAAGGCCCCGGGGGAGGGTGCGGCCGTCTCGGGTAGGACCGGGGAAGCGGCGCAACGGGACCAGAACTCATCCGGGGTCAGGTCGCGCCGGTCCACGAACTCCTCGCTGCCGAAGCGGATGGTCAGTGGCACGATGGCGATGGCGAGTTCATCAACCAGGGCCTGGGGCAGATCACAAGCGCTGTCGGTCACGACCTTGATCCCGGCCACTCAGTTTCCCTCCCCGACGGGCCCGGCTCGGCCCGGTGCCAGATTAGGCGGCCCGCCCTCTGGCCATCACCCCGGCCATGAGGCCGGCCGTGGCCAGATAGGCCGCTCCCCCCACGGCCACGGCCAGGACCACCCGACCGGCCAGTACGCCCGTGCTCTGTCCGGTGATCACGGCCCCGACCAGCGCCACCCCGACCGCCATCACCAGGGTGGGTACCCCCACCCGGCCCAGGTGCGAAAGCAGCCGGGCGCCCTCGATCCCCTCGAGCCGGTGCCTCAGGCTGAGCAGGGCCACCACCGCCGCCACCGTGTAGGCGATGGACACCGACAGGGCCAGGCCGCGGACCCCGAGGGACGGGAAGAGGGCGATGGCTCCGACCACGTTGATGGTGTTCTCCAGCAGGTACAGGAGGAAGGGGGTGCGGGCATCCTTCATGGCCTGGTAGCTGCGAACCAGCAGTTGGAATACACAGAACCCGGGCAGCCCGAGGGCGAGGAGGGCGGTGGCGACCGCGGCCCGGTCGGCTCCGGTCGTGGTGGTGGCTCCGTGTCCCAGTACCACCTCCAGGCCGGGTCGGGCCAGCAGCAGATAGCCCACCGCCGCCGGGATCACCAGGGAGAGAATGGCCCGTAGCCCCCCGGCCATGCGCCGGCGGAATGCGACCAGGTGGTGGCGGGCCCAGCTGTCGGCCAGGGCCGGCTGGATGGCACTCATAAGCGATACGGCGGCGATGCCGTAGGGCAGCTGGAAGAAGGTGTAGGCCGTCACCCAGATGGTGACGTCCCCGGCCCGGCGGTTGGCCAGGAGAAGGATGACCCAGAGGGCGACCTGGTTGGTGGCCACGAAGCCGAAGGTCCAGCTCGAGAGCCGCAGCATCTGGCGCACCACCTCGTGGCCGGGATCCCAGACCCAGCTCAGGCGAATGCCGGCGCCCCGTAGGGCCGGGAGCTGGCCGATGAGCTGGACGGCCACCCCGGCGGTGGTGCCGAGCCCTAGGAGCCAGTAGGCCCCGGCGTGGCCGGAGACGTTTCCGACGCTCATCCCATGTGCGATGTGGCGCACCACCAGGAGGACGAATATGACCAGCACGTTGTTGACGATCGGGGTGAACATGGGCACGGCAAATCGCCTTCGCGTATTGAGCAACGCCGTGCTCAGCACGATCCAGCCGTAGAGGGCCAACTGGGGGGCGAACATCCGCAACAGCCCGGTGGCGGCGTGGTCCTCGGCGCTGGAGTGGGCGGTGCCGAAGGTGTAGATGCGGATCAGCTCCGGCGAAGCGACTTCGAAGGCCACCGTCAGCACCACCAGCAGGACCGTCACCAGGCTGACCACCGCCGAGACGGCCCTCCACGCCTCGGCCTCGTTCCTGGTGGCCAACCGGTCCACGAAGACCGGGATGAGGGTGGCCGACAGCACCCCGCCCAGGACGAAGTCGAAGACGATGTTGGGGGTGGTGTTGGCCAGGTTGTAGGCGTCCGTCAGCCGGTGGGTCAGGCCCAGGGCGTAGGCGAGGGCCACGACGCGACCGAAGCCGGTGAGTCGGGAGAAGAGGGTCCCCACCGACATGGCCAGGGCGGCCCGCCCGGTACGTTCCCCGCCGGCCCCCTCACTCATCCCGCTCGACCAGGTGGCGGTTCCGCCGGCCCTTCTGCAGGGCCCGGCCCCACCAAAAGGCCAGGACGAGCAGAGCCGCCACCGACAGCACGACACCCACCCCCGAAAAGGCGCGGGAGGTGATGTACAGGTCGGCCGCCGACATCGGTTGGCCTCCGACCGCGGTGAAGACCCTCACTTCCATCTGGAACTGACCAGTGGTGCGGGCGGTGACCGGTACCAGCCAGGTGGTGTTGCGCAATCTGAGGGTGAAGGTCCTCGACACGATGTCCTGGCCACCGCTGCCGCTGAAGCCCAGGCGAGTGCTCGACAGCTGGACCCGGACCCGGGCCGGCACCGGGAGGTCGGACACGATGGACAGGGGGATGCGCCCCTGTCGGGAGGTGAGGGTTATGGACGACGCCACCACCGTCACCTGATCGAGCGCGGTTCTGACCTGGCCGGAGGCGGTGGTCAGGTAGGCGCTGCGCTGGGCAGGGCTCAGCTCGGCGCCCTCCGAGGCGAGAATCAGATCCGACGCCGACACGAGCACGGGTACGGGGCGTGTCAGCGAGCCCGCCAGAGCCGCCAGCTGTGTCCGCAGGGCGCGGATGCGGGCGGCGTCGATGCCGGGCTTCCGCGCCGTCGACCCTGACGCCGGCCCGGTCGGGGTGGCCGGTGTGGTGGCGGTCGGAACGGAGAGGGCATCGTCCAGGGTGGTCGTCTCCAGGAACGGCCCGGTGGCGAGGCCTCCCAGCAGCTCGGTCAGGGCGGCCTTGTCCGGCGCCCAGTAGCTCGGGGCCACGGCTGCCACCACCCGGGGCTCGGGGACGAGCGATCCGTTCTGGTAGTACTCGAGATTGGGGTTCTCGAAGTAGATCTGGGCCAGGTCGGCCAAGAGCTCGTGTACGGCCAGCAGGGGATCGCTGATCTGCAGATCAGAAGCCAGGCCGGGGTCGCCCGAGATGGTCGGATAGGACCCCTGGCCCACCGTCATGGGGAAGGGCTGGTCCGGGGTGAGTCGGCCCGAACCGCCTACAGCGTCGGCGGCCGGGACCAGGAAGCGCTGGGCGCCGAGGTCCGATAGGGCCCCCACCGTGTCCCGATCGAGAGGTCCCTGGACCAGCCAGGTGGCTGCGGACGGCCGCAGGCCGAGCTCGGCCTGATCGATGTCCGAGCCGCGAGCCATCTGGACGGCCAATTCGGAGGTGAGGCCGGCTCCGACCAGAGCGGCCGGATCGACGGCGGTGAAAGGTTGGGCCAGGACCTGGAGGTCCGGGATCATCCGGCGTAGCGCCACCAGCACCGAACGGGCGGCCGGCTCCGGAGTGTCGGCCAGAGCGGCCAGGGTGGCCGGATCGGGAGACAGGGTGAGGGCGTCCGGCCCGTGGAAGGCGAGGCCGCCCAGCAACTGGTCGAGGCGCGCAACGGTGGCGCTATCGGCTTTTCGGGCTCCCTTCGAGGTCAAGGGTGAAGGCCCGGCTACCGGCACCACCAGGGCGAAGCGGAGCGGATTGGCCGCTCGCCCCGGGTCCACGATGACCAGGTGGGTGATCAGGCGCTCCTCGGATGCGCCGGTGTCCGCATCGCGCACGGTGACCTCGACCGGGTAGACCCCGGCCAGGCCCCCGGTCTGCAGGCCGTAGGGGGCGCTGCAGAGGGGGCTGGGTGCGATATCGACCGGGATGCACAGGCCCAGCTGGCTGCCTTCGACCCCGTTGCTCAATGCGGTGGTGTCGCTCCACAGGGCCCGGCCCAGGGATCGGCCCTGCTCGGACAGGGCGAAGGCGGAGCGGGTCACCAGGCGCTGAAACACGGAGACCTCGAGCTCGGCCCCGTCACTGGCGGCCCCGGTGGTGTTGGCCCCGACAGCCAGCTTGATCGGGAAGGGTTGGCCCGGCGTGACCCAGAGGGGCTGGGACACCAACTCGAGGGTGGGGCCCGTCCCGCTGCCCGGGGCCGCCACCGCCGGACCGGCGGCCAGTCCGCTCAGGACCACACCGGCGCTCAGCACCAGGGCCGGCAGGAGAGCCTTGACCGAGGGGCGGCTCATCACTGGCCGAGTCTGGTGCCCAGGACGGCCAGGCCCTCGTTCTGGAGGCGGAAACCCATCCGTTCGTAGAGATCCAGGGCTCGTTGGTTGCCCTCCTGGGTATTGACCAGGCAGCGCTCGGCCCCCCACCGCTTGAGCCAGCGCAGCCCGTCGCTGACCAGCCAGCGTCCGATGCCCCGCCCGGTCATCTCCCGGCTCACGGCCAGGCGCTGGAGATAGCCTCGGTTCCCCGCCTTGCCGGTGATGGCGTAACCAGCCGGCTGAGCCTCGTCCTCGGCCAGGGCCAGGCGGAATCTGGCTCGGGGCGTGGCCTCGGTGGCTTCCTTGAGGGCGTCGGCGTCCATGGTCCAGAACTCATCGAAAGCCGACCGGTCGATGCCCACCACCGCCCCCATGTCGTGGTGGCGGGTCCGGCGCAGCCTGACCCCTTCCGGGGCGTCCGGGTCGGGTAGGACGGAGAGGTCATGGGCTAGGAGGTGGAGGCGTTGTTCCACGCCGAAGCCGGCATCGATGAACCCGGCCTGCTCGGGCGGAGCCAGGGCCGAGGTGACCACCCCGGCGTAGCCCTGGCCGGCCAGCCGACCCAGGCAGTGGCGAACGAAGCCGGTCGACAGGATCTGGCTGTCGCTGGCTGGAGCCAGGTGCGCCAGGCTCCCGTCGCCCCTCCACGGGGTGCAGCGGGCACGCTCGGCGCCCCAGCGGATGACCTGGGGGCTAGGGGCGCTCACGTCTGGCCCGGACAGTAATGGGGAGGGAGCCCGCCCGGGCCTCGAAGCCGGAGCGAAGTCAGCGCCGAACCGGAGGCGAAGTCAGCGGAGGGTCAGTTCGTGCTCAAGCCCCAGGCCCGAAATGACGAAGGATCTGCATGGCGTTGGTAAGGACAGAGTGCCCAACTTGCGGGACGATCGAGATCCAGTGCGCCACGGTCACCGTGCTCCGCCGGGCCGATGGCGACCCCATGGATTACGAGTTCCACTGCCCCCAGTGTGCCGATGAGGTGCGCCGGCCCCTGAGCCCCCGACACGTGCCGGTCCTGCTCGAGAATGGCGCCAACCTGCGCCAGATCGGTGAGAACGGTGTCCCGATCACCGCCGCCGAGATCATGGTGTTCGCCCGCATGCTGGAGGAGCCCGGCCTCCTCGAGCGCGAGCTCGCCCGCCTCGCCGCCTGAACTGCTGGCGGCGGGCACCCGGGTCCTTCGGACCTCGCCGGCCACTCAGGCCTGGGCCCTCAGCCTCTTTTCGTTCCTGCGCCGCTGAAGGTAACGCCGGATGAGCAGGGCGATGATGATGAGGAGCAGGAGCAGGGCCAGCCCCTTGAACAGCCAGGACACCGGGTGGCTGCCGTGGCGGGTGAAGATGGTCACGTTCTGGTGATTCCCGTTCGGCCCGCCCCCTCCGCCGGGCCCGCCGGAGCTGGTGCCGGTGTCCGAAACCAGAACCGTGGCCATGGCCGTGCCGCTGTGCTCGGCCGTGGTTCCCCACGTCAGGTGTAGCTGCCCCGTCAGCTGTCCGACGGGGGCGGTGCCGGTATAGGCGAGGGGAATGACGCGGGGATTGCCCGGCAGCACCGTGTCGGCGGGTACGGCCATCGTGCCGACCGGGGCGCCCGACACGGTCACCAGGCCCATGGTCCCGCCGAGGCGGTAGTCGATATCGCCCGTGTCGAGGAAGGTGAGATCGAAGACGACCTGGTTGGGCTTGGCCACCGCCACCGGGGAGGCGAAGGCCCGAATCTGGCCGGTGTCGGAGGTGGGCCCGGGGACGTGGCCGATGAGGGGCCGGGCCTGGGCCTCCTCCACTGTCGTCGAACCTTGAGAAGCCGGGGGAATCTCCTTGAATACGACCCCGGCGTACAGGCCGCCCGGCTTGCTGCCCGCCGCCGCCTCCACTGAGAGGTTGACCCCCTGGCTGGCCTGGGCGGCCAGGGTCAGGCTGGTGGTGCTGGCCGTGACCGTCAGGCCGGGGGAGGGCGACCCGGTGAACTCTGGTGTCTGGCCGTTGAAGTGCAGCCCGGTGATGGCGACATTGATCTGTTCGGGCCGGTCGGAGGAGTTGATGACGGTGAAGTCGACCGCTACCACCTGGCCGGTCGGAAGGGTCAGGTCCCCCGTCGGGCCTCCGGCCACGGTGAAGCCGGCTCCGCCGCTTCCCGAGGCGGCCCAGGCCGGCGGCCCGGCGCCGGCCCCGATCGCCACGACCCCGAGGGCTGCGGAGGCGGCCAGGGCCTCCAGCCGGCGGGGGTGGGAGCGGGGGAGATGTACGCAGCGCGGCATCGGGTGGCCCTTCACGACAGGTCGGAGCGTATCGGCGGCAGTGGAGCTCCGGGGTCTGGCCAAAAAAGCGGATACGGCCCCGAAGAGCCGCATCCGCTTAGTGGGTCTTGGTTCCGACCGGGGGGTGGCCGGTGGGCAGCGGAGGACCGCCCGGGGCTAGAAGCTCGGGACCACCAGGTAGGTGATGGTGCCGGAGTAGCTGCCCGGGGGCGAGGTGAGGTTGACGTTGCTCCCGCAGTAGGTCACCGAGGTGGCCGTGCCGTTGGTCAAGCCGCTCAGCGAGCTGGCCAGGGCGTTGTAAGTGCCCCCGGAGCCCAGGGCGGCCGCCGATCCGCAGGTGCCGGTGGTGGCGGTGATGGGTAGGGAGTAGCTGCCGCTGCCGTCGTATTTGAGGGCAGAGGAGCTGTTAGCGATCAGGGCTTCGATGGTGTAGTTGAGGGCGTTGGTAGCCACCGTGATGGTGTCGGTGGGGAAGCTGACGGCCACGCCGGCCGCCGTCGGCGTCACCGAGAAGGAGTCGCTGGTCTGGGGCAGGGTCACGTTGAGCACCGGAGCCACGCTGAGCTGCTCGGTGACGCCGTTGGTGCCGAGGGGCACGACCGTCGAGGTCAGGCAGGAGGTGTCGGCCAGCAGCGTGGCCAGGGTCGAGGAGAACGAGGCTCCGGAGCCCGACGTCCCGCTGGTGAAGGTCGAGGCGGCTATCCCGCTGAGGGCGCTCAGGGCGTCGGCCACGCAGGCCCCGGCCGTGGTGGTGACGCTCACCGTGGGGTTGGTCAGGTTGGACACCACCACTTCTAGCTGGGGAATCGAGGTGATCCCGGTGAAATCGGCGGACGGCACCGCAATCCCCAACACGTTGCCGGCGGTGCTGACCGTGCTGGTCACGCCGGCCAGGGCCGAGCCCCAGCCACTGCCGGTGTTGGAGTACACCGACACCGTGGCGCCGGAGAGGCCGGAGGCGCCGCCGGGCAGGCCGACCACTCCGTTGAAGCCGGACAGTATCTGGGTCACGGTCAGACCGGGGGTGAAGGTGTAGGTGTAGGTGCTCGTGCTGGCCGACTGGTTGTTGGACATCACCAGGCTGGGGTTGACGATGGCGGCGTGGGCCGGCGTGCCGGCCACTAGGCCGAGAGCGGCGGTGGCGGCCATCCCGGCCATCCCTATCGCCGCCAACTTGCGAGGCTTGATCTTCATTGTGGGTACTCCCCCGATTGGTTGTGTACGTTCCGTGGTTGAGTAATCGCCCTCCGTGATACTGACCTGAATCCCTACTTCTAGTGATTTACAGGTGACAGACCGGACTAGTTCGGGGGATAAATCGGCACGAATTTGGACCAATTGCCGCCGGGGCGGATGGCCCGGAGCGGGGGGTTCCCTACACTCACCGCCGTGATTCCGGCGCGGATGGAGCCCCTGGTGAGGGAGACCGAGCCCTTGGCGACCCGCTTCAAAGACGCGGGCCACCGGCTCTATCTGGTCGGCGGTGTCCTCCGGGACGCCTTCTTGGACCGCCTCCGCCCCGACCAGGATCTCGATCTCACGACCGACGCCGAGCCCGACCAGATCGAGGCTGTGGCCGCCGGCTGGGCCGACGCCACCTGGACCACGGGCAAGGAGTTCGGCACCATCGGCCTGCGCCGCGGCGATCGGATTTATGAGGTCACCACCCACCGGGCCGAGGCCTATGCGCCGGAGTCCAGGAAGCCGGCGGTCAAGTTCTCCGCTTCGGTGGAGGCCGACCTGTCCCGGCGGGACTTCACCGTCAACGCCATGGCTCTGCGCCTCGGTGGCGAGCTGGAGCTAATCGATCCCTACGGGGGCCTGGCCGACCTGGCCGGCCTGCGGTTGCGGACACCCCTGTCGCCTGAGGAGTCCTTCACCGACGACCCGCTGCGCATGATGCGGGCCGCCCGGTTCATAGCCGGCTACAACCTGGTCCCGGATGAGGCCCTGGTGGGGGCGGTGGCAGGTCTGGCCGAGCGCCTCGACATCGTCTCGGCCGAGAGGATCCGCTCCGAGCTGGACAAGCTGATGGTGGTGGACGTGCCCGGGCCCGGGCTGTGGTTCCTGGTCCGTACCGGCCTGGCCGGCCGCTTCCTGCCCGAGCTGCCGGCCCTGGCCCTCGAGCAGGATCCCATCCACCGCCACAAGGACGTCCTGGCCCACACCGTGGCCGTGGTGGACAAGACCAGCCCGGACCGGCTGCTGCGCCTGGCCGCCCTCTTTCACGACGTGGGCAAGCCCCGGACCCGGGCCTTCAGCGGCGGGGGCGTCTCTTTTCACCATCACGAGGTGGTGGGGGCGCGCATGACCCGGGAGCGCATGAAGGCCCTGCGCTACTCGGTTGAGGACACCGACCTGGTCTCGACCCTGGTGGAGCTGCACCTGCGCTTCCATACCTACCGCCTGGGCTGGACCGACCGGGCCGTGCGCCGTTACGTGCGCGACGCCGGGCCACTCCTCGACCTGCTCAACGAGCTGACGCGCTGCGACTGCACCACCCGCAACGAAAACAAAGCCCGCCAGCTGGCCCGCCGGATGGACGAGCTCGAGGACCGCATCACGGAGCTGCGCCAGCAGGAGGAGCTCGACTCCATCCGTCCCGACCTCGACGGCCGCCGGGTCATGTCCGAACTGGGCCTCGTCCCCGGCCCCCAGGTCGGGCGAGCCCTCGACTTCCTCCTGGAGCTGCGTCTGGACGAAGGCCCCCTGGGCGAAGAGGAGGCCGCCCGCCGCCTCCGGGCCTGGTGGGCGGAGGGAACCGCGGACTCTTCCCGCTAATTTCCTTCTTTGCGGGCCCGGATGATGAGGGTGCGGGGGACGAAGCGGAACGCCTCGCGCCACTGCGGGGTCCTCGGCCCCCCCGTCCTCGGCTCCGGCTCGAGTACGGCGTCCACCCGGTAGCTGGCCCGCACCAGCCCGGCGAAAATCTCCTCAAACGTGTGCGGGTACTCCACCACCTCGCCCCCGCCGGCGGCGGGCTGGCGCACGGGGGAGCGGTCGAAATAGGACCGGCCGATCCGGAACGGTTGGGACTCGTCCTCGGCCAGCGTTGCGTAGGCCGGGTGGGGCAGGGAGAAGACGAAGGGAGCCCCGACCTTGAGCACGCGGTGGGCCTGGCGCAGAACGCGGTTGAGGTCCTCGACCTGACCGAAGGCGAAAGAGGAGAAGACCAGGTCTACCGAGTCGGCCTGCAGGAAGGCCAGATCGGCCAGATCCCCGTGGCGCAACTCGACCCGCACCTCCTCCCGGTCGGCGAGCACCCGGGCGGTGGCCAGGGCGCCGCTGTCGGAGTCGACGGCTATCGCGGTGGCTCCCTGCTTGGCGAAGGCGATCGAGGCGCGGGCGTCCCCGCAACCCAGCTCCAGTACCCGCTTGCCCTTGAGGTCCCCGAGCAGGCGCAACTCGTCCTCGGCGGCCACCTCGGGGCCGTAGTGGACGACGTCGGTGTCGACGTTCGGATCGGTCACGGTCGCCTCTCCTGTCTCGGGCCGGCTGGGGCGCAGAACAGCGCCGGGTCCGTCACCGGGTCACCTGACCACCGGGAGGCCGGCGCCGGCCCAGGCCTCCATGCCACCGGCCACGTTGATGGCCTGGTGGCCGGCGTTGAGGAGCGCCTCGGTCACCGCCGCCGAGCGGCCGCCCAGGTGACAGACGCAGAGAATGGTCGCCCCTTCGGGGAGCTCGGCCCGTCGGGCTTCGATCTGACCCATGGGAATGTGGGCGGCTTCCGGGGCGTGGCCGGCGTCCCACTCGTCCTGTTCCCTCACGTCGAGGAGGAAGGCGCCTTCGCTGATCATCTCGACCGCCCGGGCGGGAGTGACCTCCGGGAGTTGGCTGTCCATGGCCCCCATCTCAGCCCTTTGCCGGCGGCTTGGCCAGCTGGTCGAGGATCTTGGAGATGGCGGCGTCCTGGGCGGCCAGGTGGGCCTGGATCTGCTTGGCCTCCTCCAAGACGGCGGCGGCGTCGTTATAGGTGGCCTCGGAGCGGGCGTCGGCCGCCTTGGCTTGGATGTTCTGACCCACGATGATTATGGGGAGCAGCACCAACTGCAGGAAGCTGCTGCTGATCCACAGGATCAGGTTCTGGGTGGAGTGGATGTTGTCCGGCAGGCTGATGAGGGCGATGGCGGCAAATACATAAGCCGCCCACATGGTCCCCACGATGACGGTGATCCGCAGCCCCAGGGCCGTGTTGATCCGGCCGAAGAAGCCCGGCCCGTGGACGGCCGCTACGGAGTCGATGACCTTGGGCGGGCCGGCAGCCTGCCGTTCGGCGATGTGGGGATGAGGGACGTAGCGGAAGGGGTCGGTCACGACCCACAGGCTCTCACGCCGCCAGGTCGGACCGGTGGTTCTCTCCTGGTGGGCCTCAGCGTCCGGCGGCGAAGTCCTCCACCATCTGGCGGGCTTCGTCATCGTGGAACTGCTTGGCCGGTGACTTCATGAAGTAGGCCGAGGCGGACTCCACCGGGCCGCCCTGGCCGCGGTCGAGGGCGATCTTGGCGCAGCGCACGGCGTCGATGATCACGCCGGCCGAGTTGGGCGAGTCCCACACTTCGAGCTTGAGCTCGATGTTCAGGGGTACGTCGCCGAAGTTGCGGCCCTCCATCCGGATGTAGGCCCACTTCCTGTCCTCCAGCCAGGCCACGTGGTCGGAGGGGCCGATGTGGACGTTGTCGGAGGAGATGCCGTGCTCGATCTGGCTCGTCACAGATTGGGTCTTGGAGATCTTCTTGGACTCCAGGCGCTCGCGCTCGAGCATGTTCTTGAAGTCCATGTTGCCGCCCACGTTGAGCTGGTAGGTGCGGTCCAGAACCATGCCCCGGTCCTCGGCCAGACGGGCCAGCAGGCGGTGGACGATGGTGGCCCCGACCTGGCTTTTGATGTCGTCACCGACTATGGGCACGCCGGCCTCGGTGAACTTGGCCGCCCACACCGGATCGCTGGCGATGAAGACGGGGATGGCGTTGACGAAGGCCACCTTGGCGTCCAGGCAGGCCTGGGCGTAGTAGCGCTGGGCCTCTTCCGAGCCGACCGGCAGGTAGGAAACGAGCACGTCGGCCTTGGCGTCGCGCAGGGCCTGGGCGACATCGACGGGCTCCTCGGGGGACTCCTCGACCACCTCGCGGTAGTACTTGCCCAACCCGTCGAAGGTCGGGGCCCGCTGCACCCGGACACCGAGGTTGGCCACCTGGGCGAAGCGGATGGTGTTGTTGGGCCCGGCGAAGATGCCCTTGGACAGGTCCAGGCCCACCTTGTTGGCGTCCACGTCGAAGGCGGCCACGAACTCCACGTCACCGACGTGGTAGTCGCCCAGCATCACGTGCATGAGGCCGGGGACGGACTCGGTGGGATCGGCGTCCTTGTAATAGGTCACGCCCTGGACCAGGGAGCTGGCGCAGTTGCCCACGCCTGCGATGGCCACACGGATCTTCTTGCTCATTGGTCTACTTCCTCTCTATCCGATCGCTCGGCGGCGATCAGTCGTTCGATCCAGGAGATGTCGTGTTCGGTGGCCTCGGTGCTGTGCTCGGCCACGGCCCGGGCGTAGCTGTCCAGGCGCTCCCGGCCGGAGCGCACGGCGGTCCGGGCCCGGGCCAGGCGCTCGATCAGCTGGGCCCGGCGGCGCTCCAGCAGCCCGAGGCGCTGGTCGGCGGCCAGATGGCGGGCGAAGGCCAGGCGGAGCTGGAAGGAACGGTCGTCCTCGGGTGAGGCGTCCTCGGCGGCCAGCAGCTTTTCGAATAGAGCCTGACCATCGGCGGTGATCCGGTAAACCTTCCGGCCCCGGGTGTCGCGGCCCCCGCTGGCCCGGCGGGCCCGGTAGGCGGCCCTCTCCCCGGATAGGGATCCGGTGGTGGGGATGGACAGGGCGGCGGCCGATGGCCCGGCCTCGATCACTTCCACCGCCCCGGCCTTTTCCAGCCGGCGTAGGGCCGGGTAGAGAGAGCCGAAGGAGACCCGGGACATGGGCCCGAAAGTGTCGCCCAGGCGCTTCTTGAGCTCGTAGCCGTGAAGCTCTTGCTCCTTTAGAAGCCCGAGGATGGCCAACTCCAGCAAATTCGTCTCCAGTCATGACCGGCCGGGGTGCGACCCGCCTGGTCCAGGTACGAGAAGGATAGCACGTGCAGATATATCGAGTCGATACATCGAGACGCTACCTTCTCGGCTCGGCGCCGGACGCGTAACCTCCCTGGCTTGATGCGCCAGAAGTCCCACGTTGTTGCGGGCCTGTCCCGGGAGTGCCGGGTGGGGGAGATCGACTTCCGTCTGGCCCGCAACGCCGTGCTCTCCGAGTTCCGCAAGGGACGCCTCGGGCGCAATGACGTCTGCGACGCCCACCCCGACTTGCTTCGGGCCGCCCGCAACGTCGGGGATCCGACGGCGGAGGCCTGCCCGATCTGTGAGAAGGAGCGGGCCCTGGTCCACGTCAGCTACGTCTTCGGGGCCGGCCTGCCGGCCAGCGGCCACACCGTGAGCAGCGAGGCGGAGCTCGCCCGCATGGCCCGGCGGGCCCGGAGCCTGTCCTGCTACGTGGTCGAGGTCTGCGCCTCCTGTGGGTGGAACCACCTCTCCCGCACCTTCCCCGTGGCCAAGACCCGGCCGGCCCGCTGAGCAGCACCACCCGGGCCCCGGTCCCCGGGCCCCGGCCCCCTTCCGCCGGGGCTCGGCGCCGCCCGTGGAGGTGGTCCCGGTCCGGACGGTCCAAGTCAGGCCGGCGGCGACCATCGTGGTTCTGGCGCTGGCGCCGGCTGCTGTTCCTGCTCGGCTTCCTCTTCGTCACCGCCGCCGCCGGCTTCGCCTATCTGCTCCTGCTGGCTCCGCTGCCCCCGCCCACGGTGGAGGGTGAGACCACCTTCATCACCGATTCGACCGGCGCCAGGCTGGCCACCATCGACAACGGCCAGAACCGGGTCCCGGTTTCCCTGTCCCAGGTCCCACCGGTGGTAGTGAAGGCCGTCCTCGACACCGAGGACCACAGCTACTACCACCATGGAGCCCTGGACCCGGTGGGCATCCTCCGGGCCGCCTACGACGACCTCCGGGGTGAGCCTCTCCAGGGGGGTTCGACCATCGCCCAGCAGTACGTCAAACAGGTCTACGTCGGCACCGAGCGGACCTTCCTGCGCAAGCTCAAGGAGGCGGCGGTGGCGGTCCGCCTGGAGCGGGAGTTGTCCAAGAACCAGATCCTGGAGCGCTACCTCAACACCATCTACTTCGGCCGGGGCGCCTATGGCGTGGAGGCGGCCTCCCAGGCCTACTTCGGCAAGGACGTCAGCCGGCTCGACCTCAACGATGGCGCCTACCTGGCCGGCCTGATCCGCTCTCCCGACACCGCCGACGCCGACGTCGACCCGGGTGTCGCCAACGAGCGGCGAAATGTCAGCCTCAACGAGATGGTCCGCTACGGGGACCTCACCAGTGCCGAGCGCTACCGCCTGGCGGCCATTCCGGTGGCCAGCTACGTCATCAGCCCCCACCAGGAAGCACCCCAGGTTGTGGACGCCGGCATAGGCACCCAGTACTTCATCGACTACGTGCGCCGCGTGCTGGTGGCCCGCTTCGGGCAGGCGGCGGTGGACGCCGGGGGGTTGCGGGTCCGCACCACCCTCGACTTGCACACCCAGGCCCAGGCCTACGACGCCGTCTACGGGTACCTGCGCTCCTACGAGCCGGCGGGGGCGCTGGTGTCGGTGGATTCGAACGGAGATGTGGTGGCCATGGTTGGCGGGCGCAGCTACGCCCAGTCCCAGGTCAACCTGGCCACGGGCACGGCTGGTGGCGGATCCGGCCGCCAAGCCGGCTCCACTTTCAAGGCCTTCCTGCTGGCCGCCACCGTCCACGAGGACTACTCCCTGGAGTCGGCCCTCCCGGCCCCGCCCCAACTGGTCCTGCCCAAGGCCAACAACGGCAAGGACTACGTGGTCAACAACTTCGAGAGCGAGAGCTTCTCCTACCCCATCAACCTGGTCCAGGCCACCGCCCTGTCGGTCAACACCGTCTTCGCCCAGCTGGAGGCCAAGATCGGCGTAGGCAAGATGGTGGCCATGGCCCACGCCATGGGCGTGACCTCCCCGCTGCCCCTCCAGCCCTCGCTGGTGCTGGGCTCGGCCGACGTTTCCGTCCTGGAGATGGCCGGGGCGTACTCCACCCTCGCCAACGAGGGCATCCAGATCAGCCCGCACGTGATCGAGCAGGTCACCACGGCCGACGGCCACGTGCTCTGGAACGACCAGCCCCCCAGGGTCCGGGTGCTCACCACCTCCGATGCCACCCAGGTCGACTACGCCCTGCGCCAGGTCGTGCTGCACGGCACCGGGACGGGGGCCGCCGTGCCGGGCCACGAGATCGCCGGGAAGACGGGGACGACCAACAACTACGACGACGCATGGTTTGTCGGCTACACGCCCACCCTCACCACGGCCGTCTGGATGGGCTACCCCCAGAGTGAGTCGGCGCAGATGAGCAACGTCCGGGGCGGACCGGTCACTGGCGGGAGTCTGCCTGCCACCATCTTCGAGCGCTTCATGAGCCAGGCGCTGGCCGGCACCAGCAGCGGCACCTTCCCCGCGCTCTACGACTTCCCCGGCCGGCTCATCACCGGTGTCTCCGCCTATTACTCCCCGACCACCACCACCTCGCCTCCACCCTCGACCACGTCGACCACGTCGACCACCCGGCCAGGAGGCTCGACCTCCACCACGGCCGGCGGTTCCTCCTCGGCGTCTTCGTCGACCACCTCGACCACCGGACCGGGCGGGACCACCACCACCGCCCCGTCCGCTACCACCTCGACCACGGCCCCACCCAGCTCCCCGCCGACCACCGCGCCCAAGGGCCCGGGCCTGACCGGCTAGCGCCGCCCTTGCCTCCGCCGCCAGGAGGGATCAGGACTCGGCCACCTCGTGGGGGTAGAGCGAGCGGCAGGAGAAGCACCAGCGCTCGGTCTCATCCACCTTGGTCACCGACCCGGCCGTGTCCCAGTCCTCGGGCACGACGTATAGGCGGTGAACGCTGACCAGGTCGTCATCGTCCCGGTCGCAGTTCTCACACGGGGTGCCCATCGCCGGGGACGTTAACCCGGCCAGGCGTCAGCCCCGCCAGGCGTCAGCCCCGCCAGGCATCGTCCCCGGTGGGGCGGGTAGGATGGGGGGACCGCCGGCAGCCATTCGGGCGCTGGACGGGACCTAGGAGGAAACCACCGTGCGCAAGCCGCTCACGGTGCCCGCGGTCCGCTCTCACAAGCGGTCGATGGGGCACGAGCCACTGGTGATGGTCACCGCTTATGACGCGCCAACGGCGCACATAGCCGACGGGGCCGGCGTCGATCTGATCCTGGTGGGGGACTCGGTCGCCAACGTGGTCCTCGGCTATGAGGACACCCTGCAGGTCACAGTGGGGGACATGGCCCACCACATCGGCGCCGTCAGCCGGGCCCGGCCCCAGGCCCTCATAGTGGGGGACATGCCGTGGCTGAGCTACCACCGGGGCGCCGCCGATGCGGTGGCCAATGCCGCCACCCTGGTCCGCGCCGGCGCCCAGGCCGTCAAGCTGGAAGGGGGGCGCAAGCGGGCCGAGGTGGTCCAGGCCATCGTCGATGCCGAGATCCCTGTCATGGGCCACATCGGCCTGACCCCCCAGTCCGTCCATGCCATGGGCGGCTACCGGGTGCAGGGGCGCGATGCGGCTGCCGCCGAGGCGCTGGTGGGGGACGCCATGGCGCTGGTGGAGGCGGGTGTCTTCGCCGTGGTGCTGGAGGGCGTCCCCGACGTGGTGGCCGCCCGGGTGACCGAAGCCCTCCCGGTGCCGACCATCGGCATCGGCGCCGGTCCGGCCTGTGACGGCCAGGTCCTGGTCATGCACGACCTGCTGGGGCTGGAGGACCGGGTGACACCGAAGTTCGTCCGGCGTTATGCCGACCTCAAGGCCCAGGCGACCGCCGCGGTCGGTGCCTATGCCGCCGATGTGCGTTCTGGTCGCTTCCCCAGCGAGGCCGAGAGCTACCACCTGCCGGGCGAGACCCTCGATCCCTACGGCTCAGGCCGGGCGGCCTCGGCCTGAGGTGACCCGGGCGTCGTTCTCGCGGGCCTGGGCCGCCCGGCTCGATACGGAAGGCGGGCTCAGGCTGGTCCGCGCCGCCGTATGGACCCTCCTGGCCGCCGGCTGTCTGTCCTTCCTGATCCAGGGGGCGAACAATCCGCCGAATCCGCATCTCACCAACCACTACCTGCCTGGGACCGGGCCAGGTCTGTCACAGCCTTGAGTCACCCTTTCCCATGTGGAGAGGGCTCGGGTAGCATTGCGGTTTCCAATCGAGCCCTGCCCCGGTAGGGGCCCCGGTCGCCAGCGACGGGTCCACAGGGAGGTATGCACTATGCGGCCCTACGAGGTCGTCATCATTTTCGACGCCGGCTTGGAGGAAGAGGTCATTTCGACCGTCCTTGAGCGTGTCGCTGAAACCATTCGGAGCCGAGGGGGTAACCCCGGAGGCACCGAACGGTGGGGGCGGCGCAGGTTTGCCTATGAGGTCGATCATCGCCAGGAGGGCTATTACGTCCTCCAGGAGATGACCGCCGAACCGGCAGGCGTGGCCGAGCTCGACCGTGTCCTCTTCCTCGCCGACGAGGTAGTCCGCCACAAGATCATCCGCCTCCCCGAGGCGGTGGCGGGGCGTTCGCGCCCCACCCCGCCGGTCGAGGAGGCCCCGGTGGTTGCGGAAGCGGCCGTGCAAAGCGAACGGAGTTAAGAGAGAGATGCCAGGCAACAGCGTTTATTTGATCGGAAACATCACCCGGGACCCGGAGCTGAGGTTCACCCCCAGCGGCCAGGCCACAGCCACCTTCGGACTGGCTGTCAACCGGCGCTGGCAGAACCGCCAGACCCAGGAATGGGAGGAGGCAACGTCCTTCTTCGACATCGTCTGCTGGCGGGAGCAGGCCGAGAATGCCAGCGAGAGCCTGTCGAGGGGCGCCCGGGTGATCGTCACGGGCCGTATGGAACAGCGCTCGTGGGAGACCCCCGAGGGCGAGAAGCGCTCCAAGATCGAGGTGGTGGCCGATGAGATCGGCCCCAGCTTGCGCTGGGCCACCGCCCAGGTCACCAAGAACGAGCGTCGGGGCGCGGAGGGCGGATATTCGGGCGGCGGAGCCGCCCGTAACGGCGCCCCCTCCTCGGCTGGCGCCCCGGCCGGAGCCCCGGCCGGCGGGGACAGCGGCTCCTATGACGATGAGGAGCCGTTCTAGATGGCCAGGAACAACGATCGCGATCGGGGCACCACCAAGCGGGGCCCCAAGGACCTGGGCCGGCGCACCAAGAAGAAGGTGTGCATCTTCTGCAAGGACCACATCGACTGGGTCGACTACAAGGATGTCAACCTGCTCCGCCGCTACATGAGCGATCGGGGCAAGATTCGGGCTCGCCGGGTGTCGGGCAACTGCGCCCAGCACCAGCGGGACGTGGCCGTCGCCATCAAGACGGCCCGGGAGCTCGCCCTTCTGCCCTACACCCAACGGACCGTCAGCGAGCGGGCCGGTGGCGGTCGGGGCGGTCGCGGCGGCCGGGGCCGTAGGGACGAGGGCGCTGAAGGCGGGCTCGAGGTACCCAGCCCGGTCGAGGTCGAAGAGGTCGCCGACGGTGAGGTTGCTGACGGTGAGGTTGCCGCTGGCCTGGTGGGCGCCGATGACCTGGCCGATGCCTTCGATGGCGCCGACGTCGATGACGCCGCCGTCGATGACGAAGCGGAGGTCGGGGTCTGATGCGCCTGGTACTGCGGGCCGACGTAGACGGGGTCGGTAAGAAGGGTGACATCGTGGACGTGGCCGACGGCTACGCCCGGAACTTCCTGGTGCCCCGAGGTCACGCTTTCCAGGCCTCCAAGGGAGTGGTTGCCCAGGCGGCCTCCATGCGCCGGGGCCGGGACTTGAAGGACGCCAAGGACCGGGCGGCGGCGGAGACTGTGGCCCGGGAGTTGGTGGCCAGGGTCATCACCATCAAGGCCCGGGCCGGCACCGAGGGTCGGCTGTTCGGCTCGGTCACCAGCTCGGACATCGCCGAGGCCGTTCAGGCCCAGGCCGGCGCCCAGTTGGACCGTCGCCGGCTCGAGTTGGAGGAGCCCATCCGCCATCTCGGGACCCACGAGGTGCCGGTGCGCCTGCACCCCGAGGTGCAGTTCCGCATCCACCTCGAGGTGGTGGCCGAATAGGGACGACTTCGGCGGCGGCCCAAGAGTTGTGAAGGTCGAGGGCGCCCTGCGGGGCGCCCTCGACGCGCCAGGGGCGCCCCCGACGCCAGGCGAGCGGGGGTCGGCCGGAGGGGCTGGCCGTCACGGGGGCCGTCTGTCACACCCGGGGAGTTACATACGAACCTGTGTTTGTGGTACTCGCGTCCGATAACGCCCAGGGTGGGTTGTCCCCAGATGCGGGCGCGAAATCCCCCGTATTTCAGGGGATTTCCCCTGTACTCCCACAGGGGCGAGGCCGAAGGATGGAGCAGTAATGGTTCAGTCGATCGAAGAGGCCCGCCGCCGCCAGGCTTCCCCTTCGACGCGGACCCCTCCTCACGATCTCCAGGCCGAACAGTCGGTGCTGGGCGCCATGCTGTTGTCGAGGGACGCCATAGCCGTGGCCCTCGAGCACTGCCGGACGGAGGACTTCTACAAGCCGGCCCACGGCCACGTCTTCGAAGCCATCTCCAGCCTCTACGGGGAGGGCGAGCCGGTCGATCCGGTCACGGTGGCCGATGAGCTCCGACGGGCTGGACTCCTCGACGTCATCGGCGGGCCCAACCTGCTCATCGACCTGCTGGCCAGCACCCCCTCGACGGCCAACGCCGGCCGCTACGGCCGCATCGTCTCGGACCACTCCCTCCTGCGTCGCCTGATCGGGGCCGCCAACGAGATAGCCGACATGGGCTACGACGTGCCCGAGGATGTCCACGGGGCCATCGACCGGGCCGAGTCCATGGTCTTCGAGATCGGCCAGCGGCGGGTGGCCGACACCATGTCCCCCATCCGGGACCTGCTGTCCCAGACCCTGGACCGCCTGGAGGCGCTCTACGAGCGGGGCCAGTCCATCACCGGGGTGCCCACCGGCTACATCGACATCGATGAGCAACTCTCCGGCCTGCAGGGCTCGAACCTGATCATCGTGGGGGCCAGGCCGGCCGTGGGAAAAACCGCCTTTTCGCTGGGTATCGCCGCCCACGCCGCCATGCAGGCCAACGTGCCGGTCCTCTTTTTCTCCCTGGAGATGAGCCACCTGGAGATCACCCAGCGTCTCCTGTCCGGAGAGGCCCAGGTCAACGCGGCCCGGATGCGCAACGGCAAGCTGCACGACTCGGACTGGCCGAAGATCAGCCACGCCATCGGCCGGCTGGGTGAGGCGCCCCTCTTCATCGATGACAACCCCAACCTCACCCTGATGGATATGAGGGCCAAGGCCCGCCGGCTGAAGAGCCGGGAGGGACTCGGCCTCATCATGGTCGACTACATCCAGCTCATGACCGGCCGGAACTCGGCCGAGAACCGTCAGGTCGAGGTATCCGAGATCAGTCGCGGCCTCAAGATCCTCGCACGCGAGCTGCAGGTGCCCGTGGTCGCTCTATCGCAGCTGTCACGGTCGCTGGAGCAGCGGGCCGACAAGCGTCCGATGCTGGCTGACCTTCGTGAAAGCGGCAGTTTGGAGCAGGATGCGGACGTTGTGATGTTCTTGTACAGAGATGAGGTCTACAACTCCGAGTCACCCGACCGGGGGACGGCGGAGGTGATCGTGGCCAAGCACCGCAACGGTCCTACGGGCGTGGCCCGGCTGGCCTTCCTCGACCACTACGCCAAGTTCGCCAACATGGCCCGGGAGTCATAGCCAGGGCCTGAGCCGGCCGGGCCGGAGGGCCGTGGGCCGGACCGGTGGGGAAGGCGGCGCTCAGTCGAAGCGGGGACGCTCGGTGCGGGTGCGCTTGAGTTCGTAGAAGCCGGGCGTGCCCGCCACCAGGACGAAGCCGTCCCACAGCCGGCCGGCGGCTTCACCGCGGGGAATGGGCGTGACCACCGGACCGAAGCAGGCGAAGTCCTTCCAGCGGATGATCGGGGTGCCGACCTCCTGGCCGACCAGGTCGATGCCTTCATCGTGGGAGGTCTTGATCCAGTCGTCGAACTCATCGCTCTCGGCCGCTCCGAGGAGTGAGTCGGGCAGGCCGGCCTGGGCCAGCGCCTCCCTCAGGGCGTCCTCGTCCCGGCGGCCCTCGTTGTGGAATTTGGTTCCGATGGCGGTGTAGAGGGGGCCGAGGATGTCCTCGCCCTTCTCCTTGGCCGCCGCTGCGCAGATGCGGACCGGTGCCCAGGCCTTCTCCATCCGGACCCGGTACTCATCGCTGATCTCCTTGTCCGGCCGGAGGTTCAGGTAGGCGAGGGACATCAGCCGCCAGTTGGTGGTCACGGGCCGGACCCTTTCCACCTCGTGCATCCAACGGGAGGTGATCCATGCCCACGGGCAGAGGGGATCGAACCAGAAGTCGGCTGAGCCGGCCTCGTCGCCCGGCTGGTCTCCGGCGGAGACGGACGGGGTCAAAGGGGCGGACTCGCTCATGACAGAACGAACATTTCGCCGGGCCCGGATGTTCCCGCCGGCTCGGGTGGCCATTAGGTTTTCCCGGGTGCGGGTGACCATGATTCTCTGCGACAGCGCCCAGGTGGCGGACGGCAAGCTCTACATCCTCGGGGGTGGTTGGAGCCTGACCGGGCCTGACCCGGCGCCGTCGGCCATCGCCATGAAGCTGGAGATCGACTGGAACGAGGCCGACTCTCCTCACCACTGGGAGCTGTACCTGGAGGACGCCGACGGCCATCCCGTCCTGGTCCCGGGCCCCGAGGGGGTCACGCCCATCGAGGTCAGGGGTGACTTCCAGGTCGGCCGTCCTTCCGGGCTGGCCCCCGGCAGCCCCATCGACCTGCCCCTGGCTGTGTCCGTTGGTCCTCTGCCCCTGGAGGCCGGGACCCGTTACGCCTGGCGCCTGGTGATGGACGGCGAAGGCAGCCCCGACTGGGCTCTCTCCTTCACCACCCGCCCACGGCTCGAGCCTGAGGCCGCCCCACCGTCCGGCCCCGCTCCCGGCTAGAACGGGACGGTGCAGATCGGTGTCGTCCTTCCCCAGACCGAGATGGGTGGCGACCGGGGCGCCCTCCGGTCATACGCCCAGGCGGTGGAGGAGGCGGGCTACGCCCACATCCTCGCCTACGACCACGTGCTCGGCGCCGACCCGGCCATCCACTCCGGCTGGGCCGGGCCCTATGACCACCGCTCCACCTTCCACGAGCCCCTGGTGGCCTTCGGTTTCCTGGCTGGCGTGTGCTCGCTGGAGCTGGTCACCGGCATCATCATCCTGCCCCAGCGCCAGACGGTCTTGGTAGCCAAGCAGGCCGCCGAAGTCGACCTTCTGACCGGAGGGCGGTTCCGATTCGGCATAGGGCTGGGTTGGAATGCGGTGGAGTACGAGGCACTGGGGGAAGAGTTCTCCACTCGGGGCCGCCGGGTCGAAGAGCAGATCGACCTGCTCCGCCGGCTCTGGACCGAGCCGGTGGTGAGCTTCGAGGGGACGGACCACACCGTCACGGGGGCGGGCCTGGCACCCATGCCGATTCAGCGGCCTATCCCGATCTGGATGGGGGCCTCGTCCGAGCCGGCCCTGCGCCGGGCCGGCCGGCTGGCCGACGGATGGATCCCCTTGACCGGTACGGGAGAGGGACTGGAGAAGGCGGTGGCCGCCGTCCGTCAGGGGGCCCAGGAGGCGGGTCGGGACTACGAGACCATAGGTATGGAGGGCCGGATCGGTGTCAAAGCCGGGGAGCTCGACGCCGCCGCCCGCCGGGCTCAGCGGTGGGAGGAGGCCGGAGCGACCCACCTCTGCGTCAACACCATGGGTGGAGGCTTCGAGGGCATCGACGCCCACATCTCCGCCCTGGCCGAAGTGGCCCGGGTCCTCGGCCTGAAGGCCCCGGCCGCCTCCCGCCCGGCCAGCGGTGCCCCGCTCTCTGGCCCGGCCAGCGGTGCCCCGCTCTCTGGCCCGGCCGGCGGTGCCTCGGCCTCTGGCCCGGCCGGCGGTGCCTCGCTCTCTGGCCCGGCCGGCGGTGCCTCGCTCTCTGGCCCGGCCGGCGGGGAGACACGATGAGCGACGCCTCGGCCCTGGCCTCCCGCCTCGGGGCCCTGGCCCTCGACCTGGAGGTGGAATCCGTCACCGAGCCGGTGCCCAGCGTCCGTCGGGTGCGCTTGACCGGTGCGGGCCTGGAGAACATGGCTCCCCAGCCCGGCCAGGACGTGATGCTGGCCGTGGCTCCGACCTCCCGGCGTCGGTATAGCGTCCGGGCCTACGACGCGTCCGGACCCTGGATCGATCTCGATTTCGTCCTCCACGGGGACGGGCCGGCCGTGACCTGGGCGACCTCGGTCCAACCGGGGGACTCGATCGGCGTCATCGGCCCCCGGGGCAAGGTGATGGTGGATCCCGAGGCGGAGTGGCATCTCTTCATCGGGGACGACACGTTCGTGCCGGCCAGCTTCATGATGGCGGGGTCTCTGCCGGCTGATCGGCGGGCGATCGTGATCATGGAAGTGGACGGGGACGCCGACCACCAGGTCCTCGAGACAGCCGCGGACCTGGACGGCCCGCACTGGGTGCACCGCTCCGGCGGCCCCCAGGGCGAGGCCGGTCTCCTGGTCGCTGCCCTGGAAGGCCTCGACCTCCCCCCAGGGCCCGGTCACGCCTACCTGGCGGGAGAGTTGCGGGTGGTGTCGGCCATGCGCTCGGTGCTGCTGGGCAAGGGGATGGAGGCCGGTGCTATCAGCCCCAAGCCCTACTGGCGCCTCGGGGTGGCCAACCAGGACCACGGTGAGCCCCAGAGGGACTGAGGCCGGCGGCGGGCCCACCGCCGGGAGCAATGGCGGCGGAAGAGGAGCAGGAGGAGAGGCGCCCGGCCCGGGTGGCATCAGCGCCGGCGTCAGCAAAGGAGGCATCAGCGCCGGCGTAGGCAAGGGCGGCATCAGCGGAGGGCTGGTGCTGGTCATGGCCGTGGCCACCGGCCTGGCGGTGGCCAACAACTACTACGCCCAGCCCCTGCTACCCGTCATCGGCCACAGCCTGAAGCTCAACCCGGGGATCACGGGACTCATCGTCACCGTGGCTCAGATCGGCTATGCCCTCGGGCTGGTCCTGCTCCTGCCTCTGGGGGACCTGGTCGAGCGCCGGCGCCTGGTGGTGGTCCTTTCGGTGGCTTCGGGTGTGGCCCTGATCGGGATGGGCCTGTCCCCCTCCGGGGCGGTACTGCTGCCCGCCGCCCTCCTGGTTGGGGGTCTGACGGTGCTGGCCCAGGTGCTGGTCCCCTTTGCCGCCTCGCTGGCCCCGGAGGAGGAGCGGGGCCGGGTGGTGGGCCTGGTCATGAGCGGCCTGCTCATCGGGATCCTGCTGGCCCGTACGGTGGCCGGCTTCCTGGCCGAGACGGGCTCGTGGCGGATCGTCTATTACGTGGCCGGGGCGGGGATGGTGGTCCAGGCCGGGGTCCTGCGCTGGCGCCTACCCACCTGGAAGGAAGACGGCCGCCTCGGCTACCCGGCCCTCTTGGCTTCCGTGCTCGGTCTGCTGAGGGACGAGCCGGTGCTGCGCCTGCGGGCCTTATACGGGATGTTCTCCTTCGGGACCTTCAGTGTGTTGTGGACCTCCTTGGCCTTCCTGCTCTCCCGGGACTTCCACTACAGCTCGGGTGTGATCGGCCTGTTCGGTCTGGCCGGGGCGGCCGGCGCCGGAGCTGCCACCCTGGCCGGCAGGTTCTCGGACCGGGGGATGGCCCGGGTCAGCTCGGGGGTGGCCTCGGCCCTCATGGTTCTGTCATGGGTTGCTCTGTGGGCCGGACACCGTTCCGTCTGGCTTCTGATCCTCGGAGTGGTGGTGCTCGACGTCGGCGCCCAGGGACTGCACATCACCAACCAGGGCGAGATCTACAAGCTCCGCCCGGATGCCCGTTCCCGGCTCACTGCCGCCTACATGGTCGTCTACTTCATAGGCGGGGCCGCCGGCTCGGCGTTGTCTGCCTTCGTCTACGACGCGGCCGGGTGGGCCGGGGTGAGCGTGGTGGGGCTTGCCTTCGCCGCCGGGGACGGACTGCTCTGGGTGGCCATGGGCGTCGCCCCGCCGGCCTGGCTGCGCCCCGACCACGGGAGCGTCATGGAGAGCGCCGCCTCCGGAGGGACCGCCAGCGGGGGATAAGGCGCCGGGGTCACGGACGTCAACGGAGTGCTGCTCGGCACCCTCAACGCCGACGGCGTCCAGCGCCGGCTGTGCCGATCAGTCCGCGACGGAGCAGCAGCCGCCTCTTCGCTCGCTTTCGTCAGCGCCGCTTCCGGACTGAATTCTTCCCGCCGGCCCCCGACCCACGCCGGCCCCGACCCACGGGCGCGCCACTATGCCCGGCCTCGACGGCGGGACCGGGTACATCGCGCCGGAGCGGCGCCGGCTCAGGTCCGGCTGGGTGCGGTGACTGACCCGGCCTTCTGGGCTCCG